>Ga0209806_1000988_pt1 | contig 19143 bp, 20 predicted proteins | sample GraSoiAngelo_152_FD_186166 | JGI IMG/M metagenome (GOLD analysis project Ga0209806, IMG submission 186166) | Grasslands soil microbial communities from the Angelo Coastal Reserve, California, USA - 14_1009_12_30cm (SPAdes) (version 2) | ecosystem: Environmental > Terrestrial > Soil > Grasslands ... | reverse complement strand
ATTAAAGATCCGCTTGGTTGGCTTCACCCAATTTTTTTCGAGAACTGTGCGCGCGTGCGGATTCTCGATCCGGCTCAACGTCGATTTTACCGTCGGGATATAATCTTCCGGCAGATAGCGCGAGTCGGTCCGCGGATAAGTGATGACTTTGAAGCGCTCGTAAAGTTGCTGGGCGATTTGCAATGTGCGCTTGGCACTGAAGCCGCGGCCGTTCGCGTCGCGTTGCAAACTGGTCAGATCGTAAAGAAGCGGCGGCGCCTGGGTTGTCGGTTTCCGTTCTTCGGTGGCAATGCCGGTTTTGCCGACGCATCGGCTCTTGATTTCGTCAGCCGTCGCTTTGTCCCAAATCCGCTCGGCTCGCGCGTCTTCGTCGCCGTCTTTCGTGAAATCTTCCCGGAACCAGCGACCGCGATAAGTGCCGGCTTTGACCGCGAAATCGCCGAATACCTCATAATAGTTACGCGGCTTGAAGTGGTGAATCCTGTCTTCGCGCTCAGCCAGAATCGCGAGGGTTGGCGTTTGCACGCGACCAACCGGCGTCAGCTGAAAACCGCCGGTCCGATTGTTGAACGCCGTCATCGCGCGCGTGCCGTTGATTCCGACGAGCCAGTCGCTTTCCGAGCGGGACACCGCCGCCTTCGAGAGCGGGACCATTTCTTCTTCGGAGCGCAAATGATTGAACGCGTCGCGGATCGAGTCCGTCGTCATCGATTGCAACCACAAACGGCGGATCGGCTTTTTGACGCCGCCGAGTTTGACCAGATACCGGAAAATCAGCTCGCCCTCACGGCCGGCGTCGCAAGCGTTGATCAGAAGATCGACATCATCGCGCTGCATCAACTTTTTGAGCATGTTGAAGCGCGCTTTCGTCTTCTCGATCGGCCTGAGCTGAAATTCGTCCGGAATAATCGGCAGGTTGGCGAAGCTCCACTTCCCGCGCTTCACGTCGAGCTCGCTCGGCAAGGCCAATTCAACCAAATGGCCAAGCGCAGATGAGATGACGTAGCGCTCGCTCTCGAAATGGTCGCCTTCCTTTTTGAAACCACCGAGAGCGCGGGCGAGATCGCTCGCCACACTCGGTTTTTCCGCGATGATCAGGGATTTAGACATTGATATTGAAGACCTTGCAAACGGGGGGAAGAGCAGGTCGCGGGCGAGGTTAGGCGAGTTTCACGAAATATTTTCCGGGCAACTGCTTCACGAGCCGCTTCAGCTCAAGGCCGAGGAGAGTAGAAGAGACTGTGCCGCTTGGCAAATTGCATTTCGCTGAGATCGCATCAATGGGCGTCTCAGTTGCCTCGATCGCGTCATAGACCCGGCGCTCTTCATCCGAGAGCGGAGGCAGCGGACGAGCGGCGGCTTGCGGTGACGGTTTCGTTTCCGGCAGAAGAATTTGGAGATCATCAAGAATATCATTCGCGTCCATGACAAGTTTCGCGCCCTGCTGAATGAGCCGGTTCGAGCCCATCGCGCTCGGCGCGTTGATGTGCCCGGGCACGGCGTAAACCGAGCGGCCTTGCTCCAGCGCCTGCGAGGCCGTAATCAGCGCGCCGCTGTTTGCGCCCGCTTCGACCACAAGAATTCCATGGCTCCAGCCGGAGATGATCCGGTTTCGCATTGGAAACGTTTGCCGGTCGGGTTCGATTTCCATCGAGAATTCAGACACGACTGCGCCGCTGCCGTTGCGAATTTTCTCGGCCAGCGCACGATTTTCCGGCGGATACAGCTTCGACAATCCCGAGCCAATGACCGCGATCGTGCGCCCTTTTGCGGCGAGCGCGCCCTGATGCGCGGCCGTATCGATTCCGCGCGCCAGACCGCTAATCACAGTCAGCCCCGCGTAAGCAAGTTGGTAGGCGAGCTTTTTCGCGCACTCGCTGCCATAGTGAGTGGTGCGACGCGCGCCGATGATCCCGATCGCGTGCTGATCGCGCTCCTGAATTTCGCCCCAAACGTAAAGCACAATCGGCGGCGCGTGGATTTCGCGCAGCGGCTTTGGATAAGACGGCGAATTCTGCGTAACGACGGTCGCGCCGAAGTCTTTGACGCGTTTCAGCTCCGACGGAAGATCGACAATCGATTCCCAATTTGAAATTTGATCGGCGACTTCGCCGCCAATCCCCTCAACTTTTCGGAGCTCAGTCCGTTTCGCGGCCAGGATTTGCTGCGGTTCTTTGAAAACCTGCAGGAGCTTGCGCAACCGCACCGGCCCGACGGTCGGCAGCATGTTGAGCGCGATGCACGCTTCGATGGAGTTCATGAAAATCCTGTAGGTGACGACGCTGTCGTCCCAGGGAAGCTAACAGGTTCCCCTACAAAAAATCTAAAACGGAATTTCGTCGTCGTCCGGCTCCGCAGCCGCGCCAGTTTTTGGCGGCGGAGCGGGTTTACTTGAACGCGATTCTTGCCCGCCCTCACCAGCTTCGGCCGCGCCACCGCCTGCGCCGGGAGGACGACCGCCGAGCAGTTGCATCGTTTCGCCAATCACGCGCAATTTGCTTCGCTTCTGCCCGCTTTGTTTGTCGTCCCATGTATCCAATTGGAGCCGGCCTTCGATGAAAATGGGACGACCCTTCTTCAAATATTCGCCCGCGATTTCGGCGAGCCGCGACCAGAGGACGACATCGACATACGTGACCTCTTCACGTTTCTCGCCGCTGTCGAGGGTGTATTGACGATTAATAGCAATGCCAAGGTCGCAAACGGCGCTGCCTTTGGGGGTATAACGCACTTCGGGATCGCGCGTCAGATTTCCGAGGAGAATGACTTTATTAAAACTGGCCATGCGCCAGGTCTATCGGATTTATTTAGAACGCGCCAACTTTTTCGCCGGCTTTTCCGTCCGCTCCTTTTTTTCGTTCTTCGCGCGCAACCGCTGGTAATGCTGGCGGTACACTTCCGGATCGAGTTTGAATTTGGAACGCAGCTTGGTGACCAGCTGCGGATCTGCGTGGAAAATAAAGTTCACATAAAATCCGGCGTCGAGTGGACCTGACGCGTAGGAAAACTGGCGCTTGTCCATTTTTTGCACCTGCTCGATCTCAGCGCCTTCCTTTTTAAATTCGGACTCCAAGCGGTCGACAATGTCGTGCACGCTGTCCTCCTTTCCCTGCGAATTGAGGACGAGCAATGCTTCGTAACGATTCTTCATGTTTCTTCTTCGATTTTGTTGAAAGTGTTCATCGCGGAAACGACGCCTTTGTCAATCGCACATTTCACCGCGTCCGCCGCGTGCGTGATTGTCGATCTCACGAGGACTTTCTCCTCTTCGAAAAAATTGCTGAGCACATAATCGCTCGCTGCTTCGGCCGGCGCGTTACCAATTCCAATTCGCAATCGCGGCATTTCTTCCGTGCCAAATTGGGCGATGATCGATTCCAGTCCGTTATGTCCGCCGGGCCCCCCACTTTGACGAATCCGCAATCGCCCGAGTGGCAATGAGAAATCGTCCAACACGACCAATATTTCCTGCGGAGCAATTTTGAAGAACTGCGCGATCGCGAAAAGCGGATGGCCGCTGCGATTCATGTAGCTCGCAGGCTTGACCAGGAGCGCATCCCCAAATTTTGCCGTAGCCGCGTCCCATTTGCCCGATCTCTCCCAAGCGAGTCCGCCTTCGTGAGCAAGAAGATCGGCAACCATGAAGCCAATGTTGTGGCGAGTATGCGCGTATTCGGCGCCGGGGTTGCCCAAGCCTGCGACCAAGCGAATCGGTTTCTCTTCCACTGTCGCGCAATCGAAATCCGAAATCAGTGCCAGTCCGGCTCGGACAAATCGATTCTACTTCTTTGGCTCTTTTTCTTTTGGAGCCGGAGCGCCACCCTTGGCCGCTGGTGCGGGCGCGCCCTTCACCGCCGGTGCCCCCTTCGCGCCAGCAGCCGGCGTCGCGGCTTCGCCTTCTTCCTTCTTGGCCGTGATCACTTCCGGACCTGCTGCCGCGGCCGCTTCGGCTTCCGCTGTGACCGGTTCCTCCTCAATCACCGGCGCCATTACTGAGAATGCCGTGAGATCAGGTTGAACTTTTGCGGTTACGCCCGACGGAAGTTTGATGTCACGAACGTGAATCGCATCCCCGATGTTGAGCGCCGATACATCCACCGTAACTTTGTCTGGCAGATCGCGTGGCAAGCACTCGATCGGCAGCGCGCGCAAATTCTGATCGAGCAGACCGCCGAAATTCTTCACACCATTCGGAACGCCCAACGGTTCCAGCGGCACATCGGCCTGAATTTTCTCGTCCATCGAAATCGCGTGAAAATCGACATGGAGAACATCGCCGCCTACCGGCGAGTGCTGGACTTCTTGCAAGAGCGCGGTGCGCGTCCCTTTGTGACCGGCGACTTCCAACTCCACCAGAATGTTTTCGCCCGAGGCATGGCTGAGCATGGCATTAATGTCGCGTGCGGAAACCTGGAGCGGTTGGGACTTTTCTTTTCCGCCGTAAACAACGGCCGGAACAATGCCGCGCGCTTTCAATCGGCGCGCAGCCGAACGTCCAGTCGCCGTCCGCGGTTCTGCCTTGAGTTTAACTTGCTTTGCCATTTTCGTTACTTGTCGATCTTAAACAGCGACGAAACCGACTCATCGTTATGGATCCGTTTCATCCCCTCGCCGAGTAGCTCGGAAACGCAGAGCACGGTGGTTTTAAATCCTTCCACCGGGCGAACCGGCGTGCTGTTGGTCGTTATTAATTCCTCAATTTTGGACTTTTGCAACCGAGGGATGGCGACATCGACCAGGACCGCATGCGAGACGCCAGCGTAGATTTTCTTCGCCCCGCGCCTTTTCAAAAGCTCTGCCGCCGAGGTGAGCGTTCCGGCCGTCTCGGTCAGATCGTCCACCAGCAGTACATCGTGATCCTTGACTTCACCGATGAGGTAGAGCGCTTCGGTTTCAGTCGCGCTTTTTCGTTCCTTCGCCACGATGGCGAGGTTCGCGCCAAGCGCTTCCGCATAGGCCGAGGCCATTTTCAAACCGCCAATGTCGGGTGAAACCACAACGGTCTTTCCGGTGAGCATCTGCCGAAGGTACTTAATTAGTACAGGCAAGGAATAAAGATGGTCGACCGGGATGTCGAAAAAGCCCTGCACCTGCTGGGCGTGCAGGTCCATCGTCAACACGCGATTGACCCCGGCCGCACACAGCAGGTTCGCGATCAGCTTCGCAGTGATCGGAACCCGCGGTTTATCTTTGCGGTCCTGACGCGCGTAACCAAAAAACGGGATGACGGCGGTGATCCGATCGGCGCTGGCGCGACGCGCGGCATCTACCATGATGAGCAGCTCCATCAAATGTTCATTGCTCGGCGGTGACGTGGGTTGAATAAGAAAAACGTCACGGCCGCGCACGTTCTCCTCGATCATCACGTAAGTCTCGCCGTCAGGGAAAGAGCTGATCGTGGCCTGGCCGAGCGGGACGCCGATATATTTGCAAATGCGCTCGGCCAGCTCGCGGTTGGCGGTGCCGCTGAAGACTTTCATTTCTGGTTGGAGCGCGAACATGAGGGGCTAAATTAGGCGTGCGAACTCAATATTGGCAATGAACAACTTGCCAGACGCCGTCTCTTTCGCGAATGGTACTCGCCTCCATGAACGCTGACACGATTCGTATCGACCGACCCGCGACAAATTCGCGATTGTTCGCGCACACCCGCTGGGACGCAGTCCCCGCGGCGGCCGGGCTTTTCCATCTCGCCTATTTTCTCGGTCTCTTCTTCTTGTACCCGCACGCGCCGCTCTGGGTGATGCTGATCCTGGGATTCATCTACTCGCTGATGGTGAACGCGAACATCAACGGCGTCGGCCACAACTTCATTCATAATCCATTCTTTCGTTCCAAAATCCTGAACCGCCTGTTCGGAGTCACTCAGTCCGTCGCCTGCTGTTTCTCGCAGACCTACTACAACGCCGTTCACATGCAGCATCACAAAGGCAACGCCGACCGACCGGATGAAAAGGGCGCAACGATCGATTGGATCTCGATCTATAAACACGGTCACGATGGCGAAGCGGAAAACCCGTGGGGCTACGTGTTCTTGAGTTTTTTCCGCGACGACGTCGGCGCAATCAAACGAGAACTGCGCAAACGCGGCAACGGCGATTTATTTTGGGGCAACATCGAGCTGGCCGCGTTCGCGACCACGCTGCTGATCATGTTTCTGTTCAACTGGCGTTACGTGATTTTTTATTTTCTGCCGTTTTTCTACCTCGGACACTGCTTCAGTTATTTGAACGGCTACTATCGCCACTACGGCGCGAATCCGGACAAACCGATCGCCTGGGGGGTGAGCAGTTATGGCAAGATTTATAACTGGCTTTTTTTCTACAACGGCTATCACGCCGAACATCATTTCCGTCCAAAAGTGCATTGGACGAAAATGGAAAGCTTCCGCCAGAGCATCACCGAGCTGCAAAAAGAGGAAGGCGTGCGCACGATCAGGCGAGCGCACATGCTCGGATTTTTGGATCCGAACTTGTCCAAACGCCGGCTAACGCATCAACAGCCGAGCACGGCGGATAACGCGGTTCCGAATTAGATTAACAATTGTTCCCTAATTCTCGCTGGGCGAAGAAGTTTAACGTGCGCGAAGCTCCAGCTACGCTGAAATAATTCTCCGGATGGAAAAAGCTGATTTTGCGGGACGCGTTGCGGTCATCACCGGTGCATGGCGGGGACTCGGACGCGCGGCCGCCGCGCGGCTGCACGAGCGCGGCGCCTCGGTCGCTGTCAACGTTCGCAATTCGGAACGCGCTGAGACGCTGGCGAAGGAAATCGGTGAGCGCGCCTTCGCCGTGCCGGGCGACGTTGCGGCGGAAGGCATCCCGGACGAAATCGCTCGTCGCACGCTCGAGCGTTTCGGACGGATCGACATCCTAGTCAACAACGCGGCGCTTCCGCTGTCGACGCGCTTCCCGGATCTTAGCGCCGAGGAATGGCGTAAGGCAATCGAGGTCAACCTGACCGCGCCTTTTTTGATGACAAAAGCCGTGCTTCCGGCAATGCGCGCTCAAAAGTACGGTCGCATCATTAATGTCTCCTCCTCGGCCGGTCGGATGGTTAGTACACTTGGCGGCGCGCATTACACCGCATCAAAGGCCGGACTCCTGGGACTGACGCGCGCAGCCGCGAAGGAGCTTGGCAAGTTCGGCATCACTGTGAATGCCGTTTGTCCCGGCATGATCGACACCGAGCTGACGCGCGAACACGCCTCGGACGAGTTGCTCGAACGTCTGGCCGAGAACTATCCCGTGCCGCGCCTCGGTACCGCTCTCGAAGTTGCCGATTTGATTTGCTTCGCCACCTCCGAGGCCGCCGGCTACATCACCGGCGCATCGCTCGACATTAACGGCGGCGACTTGATGATGTGACCCTTGTCGTTCGCCAACGCACTCAGTGATCGCGTTTCAGCTATTTTACAAAACTCGCGCGCAGCTTTTCTTTCTTCGCTTCGCAATCTTCCTGCAAGCGTCGAATTTCAGATGCCAGCTGCTTCTCGAGCGATTCCATTTCTTCGAATTTTCCGGCGCTTTGCGCAGTGCGAATTTGATCCTTGAGAAACAATTCTTTCTCCGCGATCCGCGCTTTGAAGGTTGAATCGACGTCGGCGAGCCGCTTTTTCTGGTCGTCGCTCAGAGTAACGATCGGCTGATTTTTCGCGAGTCGCTCCATCGCCAGCTCGTAAGCCGATTTCATCGAAATTCTTTCTCTTCCTCTCAGTCTTACTCTTGCTCCTGCGCGCAATTGAATCAATCGTAAGATCGGCCCGCTCCACGCCAAGGCAGCCGATTGAAACAATCAGCTGGGTCGCCCACCTCCTTCCGTTTGCACTTAATATCAGTTCGCGGCATTTGTGTTGAAGGAGCTGCCCACCGAAGGCGGGTCCGGCGACAATGAACATCCGGCTTCTCAGCATCGATTTCGACGGCACCCTGGTCTCGCGCGTGAGCGAACCGGTCCTGGACGCGCGCTGCATGGAATTGATCCGCGATTTGCAAAGCGGAGGCGTTCTTTTCTCGATTAACACCGGCCGTTCGGTCGATCTGCTCGAATCCGGTCTGACCGATTTCGAATTTCCGGTACGTCCCGATTTTATTTTAACGACCGAACGCGAAGTTTTCCGCCCGGGCAACAACGGCGAAAAATGGGAACCGTTCGGCGATTGGAACGAGCGCTGCGCCCGTGACCACGCCGAGTTGTTTTCGTCCGCCCAATCAATCATGGCCGAAGTCGTAGATTTCGTGACCCGGAAGACCAAAGCCCAGCTGATTTATCACTCCCAGGGACTGGAAGGCTTGCGGGCAGAGAGTGACCAGGAAATGGACCGCATCGTTGAATTCATCGAAGGGGCGCGCGCGAAAGAGCCGAAGTTCAATTATCAGCGCAACACGATTTATCTTCGATTTTGTCACGCCGATTATCACAAAGGCGCAGCGTTGGCGGAGCTGGCGCGTTTGATCGACATTCCGCGCGAGAACATTTTCGCGGCGGGCGATCATCACAACGACATCTCGATGCTCGACGGCCAGGTCGCGGCCATGCCGGCGTGTCCGGCAAACGCGATTGAAGAAGTAAAAGCGGCGGTGCGCGATGCAGGCGGCTATGTCGCCCAACGCCAACACGGCGCCGGGGTGCGCGAAGCGTTGCAGTTTTTTGTCAACGGCAAATCGAACTGAGGTTGTTCGTTTTCATCACAGCCAAGGCGATCGGCGCGTCGGCCTCGATTTTACCGGCAAAGCGATTCGTCATGTAAGTGAGCAGCAAGACCCAGAACGAAAGCGCCAGGCTGAACAGCGGAAATTGCAGCACCAGCGGCAATGAATAGATGATCGCCATCAAGGGTATCCAGACCGCCCAGGTCGCGAGCAACGTCGGAAAAATTTTGTCGCGATAATGCGGCCAGGTGAAGAGGTCGCGGAGCGGCTGCATGGAAATTCCGCTGTTCTTCCATTCGTAAGTAAGGACACCGAATGGCGCCGCAAAAAATACGTTGTAGCCAAACTGATCGATACAGATTTTCCCGAGGACGACGGGAAGCGTCACGACGTCGCCTAACCAATGCGCTTCCGCACGGTAGAGTAGATCGACAAGCGATCCGTCGAAACCCCAAACTGGGATCGTAAAAGCGAGGTTGCGAAGATTCGCGCGCTGCGGGCGGCAGCGTTGAAAGAAAAGGATCAGAAAAATTTCCGGAAGTAACGCGCCGGCAAGAATGGAAGCGCCAATGACAAACAATAATCCGTGCGCGCGTTTGAATTCAGCCAGGTTGCGCAGCGCATCGGCGACTGAGGAGTTTGTGTAAAAAGCCACGGCCAGCGCGAGCATGATCGCCTGAATGATGAGCGCCGGTTTAGCGTTCGCCCGCGCCGCTTCCCATCCAATCATGAGCGGCGTTCGCGATTTCTGCATCGCCGCGGAGTTTGTCAATTCAGAACAGGACCCAAATCACCACTTCACGCTTGCGTTTGGACCCGCGCCAGCGCCCGGTTGGAGACGGCTTTCCTCCGTGCTTTTTGTTTCTCCCGGAACCGGATTGCCACTGGCAGTTGTCGAGCTAGTCGACGCGCAACCGCTGAACCCGCAAAGGGCGGCGATTAGAATGGCCAACATCAAAAGGTATTTCATTCGCCCCGAAACCTAATCAGCCCCGCGCTTTTCTCCACAAAAAATCGCGACCGCAGTTCGATTGCTGACGGCGAGGCAACGCCGTAAATTTGCGCCGTGACCACGAGCCCGACGATCGACATCAAATCGCTTCAGCTTGGCGAACTGGAAGACAAAGTTCGCGAGCTCGGCCAGCCGCTTTATCGAGCGCGCCAAATCGCAGACTGGCTCTACCAAAAGCGCGTCCAATCGTTCGACGAAATGACCGACTTGCCGCAAGGGCTTCGAAACCGGCTCGCCGAGCAGTTCGACTTCAGCAAGATCGACATCGTGCGCGTGCTCGGCTCCCACGACACAACGCGCAAGTTTCTGTTTCGATTGGCTGACGACAGTTTGATCGAGACCGTTTTGATTCCGGCGTCGCCGGCACTTTACGGGTCGCGCTCGGACCGGAGGACACTTTGCGTTTCGACCCAGGTCGGTTGCGCCTACGGCTGCAAATTTTGCGCGAGCGGTCTGGAAGGATTCAGTCGCAACCTGAAGCCGAACGAGATTGTCGATCAAATCATTGCGGTCGAGCGCGAGAGCGGCGAAAAGATCGACAACATTGTGTTCATGGGAATGGGCGAACCGCTGGCAAACCTCGACAACGTGATGCGCGCAATCCGAATCATCAATGCGCCATGGGGTCTCGGGATCGGCGCGAGGCGCATCACCCTTTCCACCAGCGGACTCGCGCCGCAGATCCGCAAATTGGCCGATGAGCCTCTCCAAATCCGGCTCGCTATTTCATTACACGGCGCAACGGATGACGTGCGCAATCAAATCATGCCGATCAATCGCCGTTATAATATAGAGACCCTGCTTGCAGCCTGCGATTACTACACGTCGCGGAAGAAGCAGCGACTGACTTTCGAATACATTTTAATCGCGGGCGTAAACGATTCAGACGAGCAAGCACGACTTCTCGCCAGTCACGCCAAGCGGCTTTCGGCCAAAGTGAATCTGATTCCGTACAACACCGTGCACGGCCTGCCCTGGTCGCGACCGTCGGAAGATCGACAGGAAAAATTCTTGTCGATCCTACGGGAGCGCGGAATTGCGGCGACGTTACGCCGGGAGAAAGGCCACGATATCGACGCGGCCTGCGGCCAATTGCGTCTCCAAACCAAGCGCGAGTTGCAGACAGCAAGTTCGTAAATCGCGGAAATTTTTTGCGCACCCGCCCAAGCTGGCGTTTAGTCCAATCATGTCCAACTTCGAGGGCGAACGGGAAGGAATCTGGGACGAATACGATTGGGAGCGCTTCCTCCAGCAACAGGACCAACGAACGGAAAAATACATGGAGCTGCTGGAGAAGTACATCGACGACCCGCAGCGCGATGAAATTATCGCGCGGGAAATGGGTTGGACGCAGATTCTGGGAGACGGCGATTGGAGCGCCGAGGTTGACGCCCTTCTGGACGAAGATTGGCGTTTACAAGATCAGGAGACACCGGACAGCGCTGAACAGCAGCTCAGCGAAACCTTTGAGGACCATATTCTGTATCGTGCGGCCTTCGCCTTGACCGTTTGGATCGACAAACTCTTCGACCAAAACGCTTCCCTCCAAAACGAACCGGCGGCGATCAAGCTCGCGACCCACGCGGCGCTGGCGAGCGCGAAATTGGCGGCAGCGTTGAGTGACGATGACGTGGACGAGCTCGGCATGACGATCGCCTACCTAAAACGCGCCCTGAAAGCGATCACGGTTTCGTTGGATTCAGCGTCCAAATTGCTCTCCGAGAAGCTGATCGGGGGCCGGCAGTATTCCGTTCTGCAGCAACGCCTTTTTCAGGTGCGTGATGGCATCATTACGCTGATGGGGGAATATCGCGGCGAATGGCGCCGCCGCTTCGGCTCCGAAGGCTTTCGGGGTTGAATGAAATAGCCGGCAGTTCCGTCGAAATATGCAAACGGAAACGACTCCGGCTCAAGCCGATGTGTCGGAACTGGACTTGGTGAGACAATGTCAAGCCGGCCAAACCGACGCATTCGACCAGCTGGTAACCCGCTACCGGACAAGGGTATTCGCTATGATTTATAACATGGTCCATAACGAACAGGACGCTTGGGACCTGGCGCAGGAGAGCTTTATCAAAGCCTGGAAATCGATCGGGCGCTTCCGCGGGAAGTCATCGTTTTATACCTGGATTTATCGCATCGTCATGAACGTGACCATCGATTGGCTGCGCAAGCGGCAAATCAAAGCCGGCGGGGCCGAGTTCGATGACGCGATTCAGTTGAAAGAGATTGACCCAGCCTCGAAGACCGTGCCGAGAGCAGACCCGCTCCCTCACCAGCGAATGGAACAACACGAGATTCGGGCCCGGATCAACCACGCCATCTCGCAGCTCTCCCCTGAGCACCGCGCAGTAATTTTGATGAAAGAAATCGAAGAAATGCAGTATCACGAGATCGCCCAAAGCCTTGGCTGTTCCATCGGCACGGTGATGTCGCGCCTGTTTTATGCCCGTAAGAAGTTGCAGAATTCCCTGAGGGACGTTTATGAAAACGTTTGAAGAAAAATGGACTGCCTGGCTCGATGGACAATTGAGCGGCAAAGAATTGGCTGAATTCGAATCGTCGCTACCGGATTTGGCGGCGGCCGAGGCCGAAAAACGCGATGCGCAAAAGCTCGGCGCCTTTTTGAAGGAACAACTTACTACTCAAGCAATGAGTAATGAGGAATTCTTCAGTCATCAATTACACGAATGGATCGCGCGTGAAAGCGCAGCTCGACATCGTTCAACATCGACATGGTGGACGATTCCGCGCCTGGTTTGGTCCGGGGCAACCGCGCTTGCACTGTTTGTCATCACTACGGTTCTGCTCATGAGTCAGCATCAGCCGGGTGAGCAGTCGGAATACCTCACCCAAATCTTGCAGTCGCGGGTGGACCCAGCGGCCAATCCGAACGCCACCATCTCGATTTTCGAAAGCAAAACCGACAACAAGGTCACCGTCCTGTGGACCGAGGGGTTGCAATCGCTGCCGGCCGACTACGCAGCAAAGTAAATCGACAATGCAGCTGAGGCCTTTGCTTCTCGCCGCCTTCCTGGTGTTGGCGTTAAGCGCGGTTTCGGCTGATGCGGCCCAGGCAGTTTGGAGTGGCCTGGTCATTGCGGAAAACGTTCCCCAACCCGCACCGATTCCCCCGGAGCTGACCGGGCTTGAGCAAACGTTAAAAGATCTTTTCGGTTACAATCAGTTCGAGGTCATTGGTCAGTCGAACAAGACGCTCAAGACCGGCCAGGAAGATTGGCTCGCGAACAGCAAATATTTCGGGCTGCATGTCGATGCTCGCGGCGAAAATGATTCCGGTTACTCATTGAATCTCAAGCTTTACAAGGAAAGCGATGTCCTGCTCGAGACGGACGCGAACCTCAGCAAAAGCAGCCCGCTCGTCATCAAGGGGCCGCAGGTCGGCAGCGGACAGTTGTTGCTCGTATTGGTCGTAAAGGACGACGAGCAGGCCCATCGCCGCCGTCATGCGGAGCCAGCCAACCCGATCACGACTGCGTGGCAGCGTCTGCGTCGCGCCATTCACAACGCGCTCCCGTAATCCTTACCGCGTCCGCATCACGGGTGCAGCTGGCGGTTGAACCGCTACTTGATTTCGGTTAAGGGCAGCAATGCGCGTTCTGGTGGCCTCGACCGTTTTGTTTGCGCTCCTGACGACTATGGATGCAGAAAACCCGTACGAATTCGCGAACACGCCCGGTAAATTGCCAAAGCAAGTTGTTCCGCTCGAATATTCGGTTCGAATCGTTCCGGATCTCGCCAAACTTACTTTCACCGGTAGCGAAAGAATCAAGGTCAAGGCGACCGCGCCGACTCGCGAGCTCGTGCTCAATTCGGCCGAACTGGAAATTGCGAAAGCTTCGGTCGATGGAATTCACTTATCGCCAGACGCGATCAAGCTCGATCCAAACAACGAGCTGCTGACGATCGCTCTGCCTAACGAATTACCGGCCGGCGAGCACACAATTGCGCTCGAGTTCAGTGGAAAGATTACTCCAAAAGGCCGCGGCCTTTATTACATGCCCTACCAGGAGCAAGGCACCGGCGCAAAAAAAGTCGCGCTCGGCACCCAATTCGAACCAAGCGATGCCCGCCGGTTTTTTCCGTGCTGGGACGAACCGAGTTTTCGCGCCCGTTTCCAACTCACGGCCGTGGTCCCGGGAAATTGGCTGGCGGTTTCAAACATGCCAATCGAATCGGAACGCAAGATCGATCCGCCTTCACCAAACGCCAGTCCGGCTCGGACTTCCGGCGCGACAAGCATCGGCAAGGAAGTGCGTTTTCAAGCAACGCCGTCGATATCGAGTTACTTGAACGTGTTCGTCGCGGGCGAGCTCGATCTTATCGAAACGAAAGCCGCCGGGACGCAAATCCGGCTGATTGCGACTAAGGGAAAAACGGAATGGGGCCGATATGCGCTCGAGAGCACGGCGCAGATCCTCCAGTACTACAACGATTACTTTGGCGTTTCCTATCCGCTTCCGAAGTTAGATCAGATCGCCATTCCGGGCGGTTTCGGCGGCGCGATGGAAAATTGGGGCGGCATCACTTACTACGAATCGGCACTTCTATTCGATCCGAAGAAATCGTCCGCGGCGACGCGCCAACGCATTTACGAAGTGATCGCACACGAAACGGCGCACCAATGGTTCGGCGATCTCGTGACCATGGCCTGGTGGGACAATCTTTGGTTAAACGAAGGATTCGCCTCCTGGATGGGCAGCAAATGTAGCGCGCATTTCAATCCCGATTGGGAAGTTTGGCTGGCCAGAAATATTCAGCGCGACCCAACGCGTCGCACCGGAATTGCCAAGGAAGTCGCGATGGAAGGCGACGCAAGATCGACAACGCATGCCATCCAACAGCCCGTCGCCAATGAGTCCGACGCCAACAGCGCGTTTGACGACATCACTTATCGAAAAGGACAAAGTTTTTTGCGGATGCTGGAAAGTTTCCTTGGTGAGGCCGCGTTTCGCGACGGCATTCGGCGCTACATCGCGGCGCACAAATATTCAAACTCGACCACGGCGGACTTGTGGAACGCTTTGAGCGAAGCTTCGGGCAAACCGGTCGGCGAAATCGCCGCGGCTTGGACCGAACAGCCGGGGTTTCCGGTTGTAATAATGAAGCGCGACGGCGAAAAGATTTCCCTGAGCCAGGAGCGGTTCACTATCAATTTCCCGAACGCGCCGGCGCTGGAATGGAAGATTCCCCTCACCTACTTCGTCATTGGCGACAACAAGATTGAAGGCCGGTTAATGAGCGGCAAGATCGAGAATCTGCCAAACGTTACGACTGATCGCGTGATCAAGTTGAACGCGAACGGCGCGGGAAATTATCGCGTCCAGTATGACGAATCGTCCTGGAAAGCGCTGCTTGGTGCGCTGCCGAAGTTAAGTCTGGAAGATCGCGTCAATTTGCTGAGCGATTCGTGGGCTCTAGTACAGGCGAACCGGGCCGATGCTTCACTCTATTTAGAGCTAATCGGGAAATTGCCGCGCAGTCATGAGCTGGCCGAGCGCGATCAGATTGTTAACGCCTTTGATTACATTAACCGATTACTGCTCGGCGATCCGGTCCGCGAAAAATTTCAGGCCTACGCATGCTCGATCTTGCGACCTACGTTCGACGAACTTGGTTGGGAGCCAAAGAAAAACGAAATTTCTCGCGATTCACTCCTCCGCGCGAGCTTGATCGTAGCGCTCGGCGATTTGAATGATCAGGAAATAATCGCCGATTGTAAGAGACGTTTTGAGAAGTTCGTTGTCGATCCGGCGTCGCTCGCGCCCGATCTACGCGCGTCGGTTTGCTTTGTGGTTGGACAAAACAGTGACGAAGCGACTTGGAACAAGCTGCACGAGCTTGGACTGAAGACGACCAGCATCGAAGAGAAGCAAAATTATTACGATGCCTTAGCCGCCGCGCGCGATCCGAAGCTCGCCACAAAAGCGCTCCAAATCTCTTTGACCGACGAATTGCCGACCAGCCGCGCGCTTCACCTGGTCGGTAAAGTCGCGCGATACAATGAACATCCCGATCTCGCCTGGGATTTTGCCAAGACGAACATGAAGGCTCTCCTCGAAAAAACCGACGCACTCGGGGCCAATACTTTCGCGCCGAGCTTGTTTGTTTTCTTTTCCGAAAAACCGCGCGCAGATGAATTGGAAACCTACGCGAAATCGAATTTGCCGGCCACGAGCGCCAAAGAAGTCGCCAAAGCGGTCGACGAAGTTGAGTTCCGCGCCGAATTCAAACAGCGCCTCGCGCCGCAATTGAATAAGTGGATCGAGCAGCGCGGCATTGTATCCCGTCGCTGAGGCATGACACTACTATGTTCCCCCTCTCCTCCTCGCTCGAGGAGAGGGCAAAGATGAGAAGTCGATTCTATTTCGCAACCGCAAGCAATCTCTCGCCTTAATCCTCTCAACGCTGCGCCCGATCGCGATCCGGCGGAGGCGATCGGCTGATCCATTATAGATTCGATTGGGACTGATCTTGTTCGGGAGTGATCAAGAGCCGCATCGGAATCATGGATGATTCGTGAAATCCGTGGCGCCGGAAAAACTCCTGGGCCACGTTTTCCGGCCGGTCGGTCAACAAAGTGATCCGGAGAAAATTTTTCTGGCGCGCGAACTCGATTGCGTGATTGAGCAACTTCGCACCGTATCCGTGGCCCTGGTATTGTTTATGGACCACCAAATCTTCCAGTAAAACTACAAAACCGCCCTCCGCGGTGCTGATCGTGAAGAGCAGGTTGATCATGCCCACAATCACGCCGTCGCGGCGCAGCACGAACACGCGCCCGCGGCTCGGTTGTTCGAAAATCAATCGCAAGCCACGCAGCTGTTTCTCCTTGTCCGGGCGAAAATCGCTCTCCTGCGCGAACAGTCCTCCGAGCATCTCGGACAACTCGTCCAAATCCGCCTCGGTAGCCGGCTCAATGACGACTTTCTCGCTCACCGTTTGCATTGCTTATTCCAGAAATTAAGCAGGCTGGCAATCCGCGAATCGAAGATCGACATCCGGTGCCCGACTAAATTGACAATGCCCTGCCCCATCCTAGTGTAACCGCTCCCAATTCGCGCCGAGCTTATTTTTCGGCCCTATGAAACGCACTTTTCAGCCATCCAAGCGAACACGCAAGCGCCAGCACGGGTTTCGGGCGCGGATGCGGACAAAGGGTGGACGCGCCACACTCGCGCGGCGTCGCCAGCGCGGACGCAAACGTTTGTTGCCGAAAGGCGTCGATCGCCACTTCGCGCGCCACACTCAGGCTTGAGCCTGCGCGGCGAATCAATTTCAGAAGCGCCAGTCCGGCTCGGACCTTTTGTAGCAATCGGAAATCGGCAATCTACAATTTATACTTGCAGCGGCACCGTTAGCTCAATTGGCAGAGCAGCTGACTCTTAATCAGCGGGTTATAGGTTCAAGTCCTATACGGTGCACTTTTTTCCGTCCACAGATTTTCAGAGTCCTAATGCCTCGCAGATTTTTTTTGGACAGAATTAACAGAATTCGGAGGAATGAGCGCCCGACGTAAACTTTCTCTTTTGGAAATGATTTTTAGTTCGGGTTTCGCAAAAATCGGGCTAATCCTGTCTAGCCGATCCTCTGATAATCTGCGTAAATCTGCGTAATCTGTGGACCGATGAAGGTTTCAGTCGTCATTCCCGTTTTTAATGAGCGCGGCACGATCGAGCAGGTCGTGAACGCAGTGCGCGCGGCCCCGGTGGAAAACATTGAAATCATCGTGGTGGACGACGCTTCAACCGACGGCACTCAGGACGTGCTGAAAGACAAAATTTCGACGATGGCCGATCGGATTATTTATCAGCCGCGCAATTGCGGCAAAGGCGCAGCGTTGCGGGCCGGGTTCGCCGCCGCCACCGGCGATGTCATTTTGGTCCAGGACGCCGATCTCGAATATAACCCGAGCGATTATCCCACTTTGCTCGAGCCGATTCTTTCCGGAAAAGCCGACGCCGTGTTCGGCTCACGTTTCATGGGCGGCCGGCCTCATCGCGTTCTTTATTTTTGGCACATGGTCGGAAACAGATTTCTCACGCTGCTCTCGAACATGTTTACAAACCTGAACCTGACCGATCTCGAAACGTGCTACAAAGCGGTCCGCGCGCCGTTGCTGAAAAATCTGGACCTGCGCGAAAATCGATTCGGGTTCGAGCCGGAAGTCACGGCCAAGCTGGCCAAGGCCAAATGTCGCATTTACGAAGTCGGCATTTCCTACAACGGCCGCACCTACAGCGAAGGGAAAAAAGTGAATTGGAAAGACGGCTTCCACGCCATCTACGCGATCGTGCGTTACAATTTGTTTTCCTAATCGCGATTCGCGAACGTCGCCGCACTCATCGTTTCTACTTTCTACTTCGAACTTTCGGGTTCACGCAGTGAGCCGTTGGCTCGAGCGACTGGTTAGACCTTTTTCTTCAGTAAAAAATCGATGCTCCAGCGTCCTGGTCCGTAAAAAACAATAAAGAAGAACACAAGACAGTACACCACCGCCATTTCACCACCGTTCAGGATTGGAAACACCCGTTCGAGGATCGTCGGTCCATGACGTAGTGTTCTTCCTGAAAAGGAAGTTAGAAAATAGGCGACGGCCATTTCTCCGCTGGCGATGAATGCAGCGAGACGGGTCAGAAGGCCAAACGCGATCAAAAAGCCACAGCTTAGTTCAATCCAGCCAGCAACAAGCCCGGTTGGATTCGTCGCTGGACCGTATGGGGCCGGCGGAAAACCAACGATCTTGTTCCCGCCGTGGCAGGCGAACATCAGCCCGATCAGGATGCGTACGATGCAATAAACGAGATCAGCGTAACGATTGAGCCAATTCATCGAAAGCCTAGACAGTCTGGGTGAAAGATTGTTCGATCTTTATGGCGACGAGCGCGCACCAGAGCTAACGAGACGGAGCTGAGCGACCCCGCTACTTGAAGCAAGAGCTTGAACTTGTCCTCACGCGTATCGCAAGTGGCGGGGTTCGCTGCATCGCCTGGTTAGACCAAGCGTTTTCTCCCCAACTTGCGCTCAAGCTTGTCGAGGGGGGAGAAGATAATACACGCTAGTTCGGTATGCTTTCCAAAGAGGACACTGGGAATCGCCATCACTTCGCAACCCGGAGCAGCGCGCACTCCGGCAACCACCAAAGAGACACCGAGAAAGGTAACTGCTGCGAGCTGACCCTTTCCATGGCCGAAGATCGGTAACGCGGAAGCGCCCGAAAAATACAGTACGACGAGCAACCCGTTCGCCACAATCACCCAAAGGAATGGACTAAAGCCGACGATGCCTCGCGATACAACGATATGGATTAAGCTGTAGACGCCAATCAACCCGACCATCAACAGGAGCGACCCCACGGCAACTCGCGCCCCGACTTGCAAGTAAACAGGCGCGACGTAAGCCATCAAAACGAGACCGAGCAGGATGCGAAGAGCACGCCCTATCGGCGGGGCGTTGCGC
>Ga0209806_1000984_pt1 | contig 19266 bp, 18 predicted proteins | sample GraSoiAngelo_152_FD_186166 | JGI IMG/M metagenome (GOLD analysis project Ga0209806, IMG submission 186166) | Grasslands soil microbial communities from the Angelo Coastal Reserve, California, USA - 14_1009_12_30cm (SPAdes) (version 2) | ecosystem: Environmental > Terrestrial > Soil > Grasslands ... | reverse complement strand
TCAACCGTCAGCGGAGCGGGCACGGGCTCTGAGCAAAACGCTCGGAAGTCGTGCGTACCGACGAACAACCGGGCGGCCGCTTGGAGATTCCGCTCGGCGACATCCTCGAGAAGGACGTACCGGTACCAGCGCTCGATAGCATGCCTCGGATGAAAGGAGGCGGGCACGGGCGCGAAGGCCCAGGCCCAAACATCTCTCGCTTTGTCGTTGAAAGCCCCAAGCACTGCGTCGGGCCCGAGGGAGGCCTCGAACGCGATCACGTTGCCCACCGCGCTCACGCCCCGATCAGTCCGGCTCGCGCTCCGAAAGAACGCCTCCGTCGGATCCCGCATGATCTTCGCGGACCGCAGAGCCGTGATGCATTCCCCTTCGACGGTACGCCGATCGGGTTGTCTCTGGTGGCCGAAGAACGCCCGACCGTCGTAGGCAATCTTGAGCGCAACTCGCATGCCAAGGAATATCTTTCGCATGATATATCGAGCGGCGTGCCGCGGGTGCGGGTCGTCCTCGTTGAGCCAAGGCACGAGGGGAACGTCGGTGCCGTCGCGCGCTCGATGAAGAACTTCGACGTGAACGAGCTCGTGCTCGTGAACCCGTGTCCGCTCGGAATGGAAGCCCGGCAGCGGGCCATGCACGGCTTGGACATCCTCGAGTCTGCGGCGACCGTCGCCGATTTCGCTTCGGCGGTCAAGGACGCGGACCTCATCGTCGGGACCTCGGGCATCGACACGGACAGCGAGAAGCGTTTCGTGCGAATCGCGGTCCGGCCACGTGCCTTCGCAACCAAGGTTCAGGAAGTCACGGGCACCGTTGCGATTGCCTTCGGACGAGAGGACTTCGGCCTTCTCGAGGAGGAACTACTCCGATGCGACCTCCTCGTCACGATCCCGGCGGCGGACCCCTACCCAATCCTGAACATGTCCCACGCCGTGACGGTCCTCCTGTACGAACTCTTCACCGCAAGGAGATCCAAGAGGACCACGCGAGCGATGTCTGGGCTCGAGAAAGAGCGACTCCATGTTGCCTTTGCGGACCTTCTCCAAGCGACGGATTACCCTGCACACAAGTTCACGCGTACGAAGATCATGTTCCGACGGATGGTCGGACGCGCGGTCCCAAGCAAGTGGGAGTTCCACGCCTTGATGGGCGTGCTCCAACGGGCGACAAAGCGTATCCGCCGTCTCGAAGGAAAGCGCTAGAAGCGCTGGCCGCTGCCTCGACCGGTCACTTCACCATGCCGATGCCGAGACTCTTGTCCGTCTTGTCCATGCTCTTGCGGCCGTCCTTCTGAATTTCCAAGAGCGCTCGGATCGCGTCGACGTTCTCGGGCACGACATCCGATTCTTGATGGACCGCCTGGAAGTAAAACAAACGTTTCCCGTCGAGGACATGGACTCCGTCCCGCCACACCGCGATCTCGTACAGGTCCGAGCGATTCCGTGACAGGTCGCGCGCCATCTCCATGATCTGCGCGGTCGACTTCACGCCGTCCCGGCCCGCGACGAACGCGACTCGGGGGAAGCGCTTCCACACGTCGAGCACCGCATCCGCGGTTGCGGGTTTCTTCAGGTCGACGGTCACGATGTGCAGATGCATGATCGTGGTCGGTACCTTCACCGCGATCGTATGGATGTTCAACTTCGGCAGGACGCTCTGGACGTCAGGACCGTGATGGGAGGGCATCTCGAGTTCCGGCTCGATCGCGTTGATCGGACCCTTCTTCGAATCCCCGGGATCCGTCGCCCGGCGCACCATCACCGCGAGGGCGTTTGCCACGCCGAAGTGGGCGTCGAGCGGATAGAGCGTCCGAATCAGACCGGTCGTATTGCAGGACGGAACGCGCACGAAGGTCGCGCCGAGGCACTCCTCGTAGTTGGCCGCCGCGTTGAAGGAGAGGTTCGTGAGAGAAGGCTCCTCGCCTCCCTGCCAGATCGCCTTCACGCCCGCCTTCTCGTAGAGGGCCTTGTACCCGCTCTCCTCAGGAGTGCAGTCGACCACCAGGTCCGCGACCTTGACGAGGTCGTCGAGGGTGCCCGAGCTCTTGACACCGGCCTTCTCAAACTTTGCCGCCGCCTCCTTGTTCGCGGCGTATAGCGGATATCCTTTGCGAACGGCGAGCTTCGCCTCGAAGTCGGGCTTCGTCTTCGCGACCCCGGCGACGCGCATGTCGTCTTGCGCAGCGACCGCATCGGCGACGCGTTTCCCGATCGTCCCATATCCGTTAATCGCGATCCTGGCCGTCATGGAAGAGGATCCCGACGAAAGCGAACCGGGACGCGACTAAAAAGGTTGCGTGGAACCGCCGCCCCCGAGTCCGCAAAGCCTATTCCGTCGACCCCGGCATACCGTGGGCATGAATTGCTATTACTGCGAGAAGCCCGCGCGCGCCATCTGTCGATTCTGCGGTGCCGCCGTGTGTCCGGACCATACGAGGGCGAACCGGTTCGTGAGCGGTTGGGCGGCAGAAGGCCGTGCGGACAACATCGTGGTCTTCAATGCGATTTGGTGCGGCCGCTGCGCGGTCCAGCCGATGTACATGGCCTAGCGACGTGCCTCATCTCGCATAAAGATCCCGCCGGATGCGAGGGACCATTGCCATGAGCACGGCGCATTCGGTGAGGCCTTTCCGGTCCAGCCGTCCCTCGGTGAGGTAGCCAATCGCTCCTTGCCTCGAGCCGATGCCACGGATTCCCGTCAGCCGCGTCATGGCGTCTCCCACGGTGGCGCCGGCCTTCACCTTCTCGAGGATCCGCGGCGGATAGGTGAAGCCGGGTCCGTGACCGACGGTGAATCGACCGGAACGGTCGACCACCGCGCAGTACTGGACGTCGAAGTGGTCGGACAAGACCGACGACCACACAAGTCCCGCTTCGATGCCGACGCCGAAGTCCCCTTCCCCAATCGCGGCCTTGGCGCGGTTCATCGCACCGTGGAGCGCCTCTTGGTCGAACGGCTGGTCCGAGACCTCGGTCTTGACGCGCAGCCCGCGCACCCGGGCTGGGAGCAACAGAGACTTGAAGACATCCTTCACGGCACCGATTTTCACCGGGTTGCCTGAGCCCACGAACACTTGCAATGGAGTGAGGCGTTTGCCGCGGCGGTCAATCAGGCCCTCTCGGATGCGACGGGAGGCGATCGGAAGGCCGTCCTGCGCGAGGACCATCGGGACCGCCCGAATGCCGAGAGCTCGCAGGCTCTTTGCCATCCTCGCTTCATTCAGGGCCACGGCAACCGGCTGGCGTTCGGCGGAGACGACCAGCACATCGAGATCGGGCACGTCGGCAGCAGGACCAAACGGATCGTCAATCGGCTCGATGCGCGCGTGGCGCCACTTCCTTGCCGCAAGGAGGCGCTTCAGGTTGCGTTCCCGGATCGCATAAGGATTCACACGCGGACGGGATTCCTTCGCGAACCGATCGGTGGTGAGGCCGATGATCACCGCATCCGGCCGCGGGTTGAAGGCGGTACGGAGGAGAGCTTCGTGCCCGGCGTGCAAGATGTCGAACGTCCCTCCGAGTACGACGCGCATTCAGCGGACCATCCGGTCGACACGATATAAGAATGTCTCAGGGAGACAGACGGCCCTCGTGAATTGCGAGGAGATCGGAATACAGGGCATAGGCGGTCTGTCGCAAAGCCGGATGCCGCTCGATGATTTGCAGCTCTTTCAGCATGTCCGTCCGCACCACCAGAGAGCTCGACGTCCCATCCACGGAGAAGAGCGGATGGTTGGTCGGGACGGATTCGAGGGACACGGCGGCTTGTACGATCCGTCCGGTCCGCCATCCACGGGCGATGAGCTTCGTCCGTTTGCTCGCCGCCTTCGCCTTCTCGATTCGCTCCGAGGTGAGGGATGCGATTCCTTCCCGCGGCACGCGCTCCGGGCGGAGACGGCCTCCCATCAAAACGTTCGCAAGGAGGCACGCCTTCACGGTCGCGTCCCAACCGTCGAGGTCCATGGCCGGATCGGTTTCGAGGAAGCCCATCTCCCGAGCGGAGCGGACTCCTTCCTCATAGGTCCGACCGGCCTCGATCATCGAGAGGATCAGGTTGCTCGTACTGTTCAGGATTCCCTCGAACGACAGGATCCGGATGCCGCGGAGCGTTTCCTGAAACAAGTTGAACACCGGCGCCCCATCCATCACGGTCCCTTCGTATCGGAATCCGAGGCCGTGCTTCCGGGCCAATGCGCGGAGGCGCTGGTAATGATAGACGACAGGGCCCTTGTTCGCGGTGATCACGTGCTTCCCGCTCGAAAGGGCAGCGAAGACGTGGTCTACGCCAATCTGCCGCGGTGCGATTCGCAAGGGTGTGATCTCGATCACGACGTCGGCCCGTGCACGCCGGATGTAATCGGCCGACGGTCCACGAACCCCACGGCCGCAAGATTCCAGGGAGGCGCCTGCGTCCGCCAGCCGGAGCGCCTTCCGCAGGTCAATCCCTTGAGAGCGTTCGACCGACCCATGCCGTCCCGTGAGGATGGCGACAATCGTTGCGTCGAGGCCGTGGACTCTCGCGAGTTCCGACCGACGTTCTAGAATCAATCGTGCGAACTCCCGGCCGACGTTGCCGAAACCGGCGAGGAGCATCCGACAGCGCATCGCAGGATCGTCCTCGGCCCCTCACGGCGCGCCTTTTTCCGCGGCCAGGGCACGCAGGATCCCATCGATTCGGCCGAGTCCTTCCGAGAGGTAGTCGCCTGCGTGTCCCATCCCGATCCGGATGTAGCCGTCCATGCCGAACTGGTCTCCGGGCACGATCAGTGTGGACTTCTCCTTGAGCAGGCGCCACGCCAGATCCGACGAGTTGATGGGCAATCCGTATCGCAAGAAACAGATCGCGCCTGCGGCGGGCGGAATGTGGGTGAACATGGGACCATGGCTGGCAATCCATTCGCTCAGGAGACCGTAGTTCCGTTGGAGAATCGACCGCGTGCGCCCGAGGATGTCCTCTCGTCGGCCGGGGGATAGGGCGATCTGCGCGAGCCGGTCCGACAGGTAGGTGGGCGTCAGGGTCGTGTAGTCATGGAACGCCCACAGGGTCGCGATCGTCTCCGGAGGCCCGACGACCCAGCCGATCCGCAGCCCCGGGAGGGCGTAGGCCTTGCTGAGGCCGTTCATCACGAGCGTCCGTTCGTATCCGCCCCAGAGGCTCTCCGTCCTCGGACCTTCCCGCTCCGCACCGGTGTAGACTTCGTCGGACAGGAGCCACGCCCCGGCGTCCTTCGCGGCATCGAGCACCGCGCGGCGCTGAGCCCCGGCCATCACCGCGCCGGTCGGATTGTTCGGGTTGCAGACCGCGATCGCCTTCGTTCGGCGGTTCACAGTCTTCGCAAGGTCCTCCGGGTCGAACTGCCACCCGAGGTCTTCGCGAAGCCAGATAGGGCGGACCTTCCCCCCGAACATCTGGACGAGTCCCCAGCTCTCCATGTAGTTCGGCAACACGAGGACGATCTCGTCGCCCGGCTCGACCAGATGCCACAGGGCCAGGAGGCATGCCTCTGACGATCCGTTCGTGACCAAGACATGATCCGGCGTCGCTCCTGGGTACAAGGCCGCAATCAAGGAACGCAGTTCCGGCGTCCCGTTCCCTTGGGAATAGGCCAGAGAATGGCCCAGGAACCGATCGATCGCCGCCTCGTCCCGGAGCAGCTCGCGCAGCGGGAGGGGCTCTACTCCACTCTCCGAGAGGTTGAATTCCACGGCGTGCTCCCACGTCGACTGCCATCGCTCCATCTCGAAAGGGACGAGCTTCATTCCGTTCGCACGCGGCATCGATGGTTGTTCGGATTAAGGTTCTCGGGACATGATCCGCGCGGCGACGCGATGGCGAGACCAAACGCCCGAGGGACGCAGGGTCGATCGGCCGCCGCCCCTCAAACGTCCACTCGTGCGATGTCCCGACCGGCGTTTTCGTGCCTGGTTCGCATGTGCCGCTACAAAAATATTCCGCTTACGTTATATAGTACCCACGCATTGCGCCGGCCCGGACGAGAGGGGGCATGAGGCGTCTCGGCGTGGTCGAGAATATCGCCCACGATGGGACTGTCCTCATTCGCTCGGAGTTCGCCCCCTCGCGAGGCGCCGACGTGCGCGACAAACGAAATCGGCCTCTGGGACGGGTCGTGAAAGTGTTCGGACCAGTCCAGGAGCCCTTTGCCGCCGTGCGGCCGGTCGGCCCCGCCTCTCTGTCCCTGATCGGAGCCGACGTCTTCGTTGATGAGGGAAACCATGCCAACCAAGAAGATCGAAGAGGCCGAAGAAGTCACTAGATGTCCGGAGTGCAATTCGGGGCACCTCTCGTTCGACTACGAACGCGGAGAGCTGATCTGCGAGGAGTGCGGCCTCGTGCTCACCGACCAGATGATCGATCAAGGCCCGGAATGGAGGGCCTTCGACGTGGAGCAGGGCGAGAAGCGAGCCCGCACCGGTGCTCCGATGACCTACACGATCCACGACAAAGGCCTGTCGACGACGATCGGGTGGAAGAACAAAGATTCCTACGGGAAGTCGATTCCCACTCGAAACCGCGCCCAGCTCTATCGACTTCGAAAGTGGCAACGGCGCATTCGCGTGAGCAACGCGACGGAGCGGAATCTCGCCTTCGCCCTGAGTGAGCTCGATCGGATGGCCAGTGGGATGGGCCTGCCGCGTAACGTCCGCGAGACCGCCGCGATGGTGTATCGAAAGGCCGTGAACAAGAACCTGATCCGCGGTCGCTCGATCGAAGGCGTGGTCGCGGCCTCCCTCTATGCGGCGTGCCGCCAGTGCAACGTCCCGCGGACGCTCGACGAGATCGCGAACTCGTCTCGTGTGGGGCGGAAGGAGATCGGCCGGACGTACCGGTTCATGACGAGGGAACTGAAGTTGAAGCTGATGCCGACGAAACCGCAGGACTACGTGTCCCGCTTCTGCTCGGAGCTCAAGCTGAGCGGCGAGGTCCAGTCCCGCGCGGTCGAGATTCTGAAGGACGCCCAGGACAAAGAACTCACCTCGGGCCGCGGCCCGACGGGCGTGGCGGCTGCCGCGATCTATATCGCGTCGATCCTGTGCAACGAACGACGGACGCAACGGGAAGTCGCGGACGTCGCCGGCGTCACGGAAGTCACGATCCGGAACCGCTACAAGGAACTGACCGAGAAGCTCGGCATCAAAGTGGAACTCTAGTCCACCCAACGCCGACGGCCGTTCGCCTTCATTCCACTCGGATCACGATGGATGCGCCGACGATCCACCCCGCGAGGCCCGACACCAGATAAACGACTTCGAACGCCGGGAAGGCATACGGTGCGACGACCACGAACGCGAGCGCGAACACGGTGGCGGCAATCCAGATTGGCCAAAGCTCCACGGTGAGGCGCGGCCGGAAGCGGAATCCCGTCCGCGCGATCAACAGGGAGGCGCCGAGGGCCATCGCGAGTTGTTCGCTGAGTCCCGCGACGTCCGAGGGCCGGTTCCCGAGAAGGACGTTGGCCAAGTTGTAAACGAGGAGGGCGGCGAAGGCCACGAAGGCCCCGGCGACCAGGAGCCGAATTCCCGACCACGCCCGGTTCCCCTCGAACCGATTTCGAATCCCGCGGTACAATAACGTGGGCGAAGCGAGTCGGAGCACCGCAGTGACCGCGGCGACTGGGATGAAATCCGCCGGGCTCGACACCGCGTACGTCACCAACAACACCGCGCCGGCACCCACCGCAAGCAGCCCTCCGATTACGACCGCCAAGACCGCACGGCTTGCCAAATACAGCCGAACGTGCAGGAGAAGCGGGATGAAGAGGAGGACCACGGACCCTGCCACGAGGAGCCCGGCAAACGCGTACACAAATGGGGCCTCGGCCGCCGCCGACATCCGAGGGCGAGACGAAGCCCGCAAGGAAAGCCTTTCGGGACCGTCCTGGACGATGGGGATGATCAACCGATCCCAATCCGCGGCCTATGTCGACTCAGAGGTACTCGCCAAGTGGCAGGTCTCCGGCCCCCCGGCCTTAGGGAAGACGCAGGGTTCCGCGGATGAGCGGCGCAATCTGGCCTCCGACGCGGATGACCTTCGGCTTGCCGCCTTCCATCTCCACGCTGACCTCAATCCGGCTCGCATGATGCATCTCCATTCCCTGTTCGACGATGAAGGTCGGGGCCGGCAGTTTTCCATTCGCCGCGAGGTAGGCACCGCAGGCGCCGGCGGCGCTTCCCGTGGCCGGGTCCTCAATCCCGAGATCGGGCACAAAGCTGCGCGCGTGGACCGCCGCATCCGGCGCGACGGCCTCGAGGGCGAACGTGTAACACACGACCTTCTCTCCGAACTTCGACAGGACCTTGCGAAGCGCGCGGAGGTCTGGATCCAAGCCCTTCACGACATCGAGAGACCGCATCGGCACTTGGAGAGACTGGATCCCGGTCGCCGCGACCTGAGGGACGAGGGCTTTCAAGCCGACGTCCTTCGTGCGGACCCCGAGTGCGCCTGCGAGAGGCTCGACGTTCTTCAGCTCGGCGCCGAGCGACGGCTCGCCCTGGGTCATGATCACCCTCTTCACTTGCCCGCCCTCACAGATCAGCTCGAGGGGCAAGACACCGATCTCCAATTCCTGGTAGATCACGGAGGAGCCGTCCGGGTGGGGGACGAGCCCTTCCTGGGCCGCGACGTAGGCGGTCCCGATCGAAGGGTGTCCCGCAAACGGGATCTCTCCGCCCGGCGTGAAAATCCGGTTCCGATAGTTTGCGGAGGGGTTATTCGCGGGGAAGATGAACGTGGTCTCGGAAATGTTCATCTCGCGCGCGATCCCGAGCATCTCGGCCGGCGAGAGGCCCGTGGCCCGCGGGAACACGACGAGCGGATTCCCGGTGAGCGGCGTGTCCGTGAACACATCGATTCGCCAGTAATCGAAGAATCGTTCCGACATGGATGGGACCTCCCCGCGAGGATGGCGATGCCCATTCTTAATGGTCGCCCGACAGGTTTTTGCGCGTCTCTTCCTTCCCGCGCCGAGAGGGAGACGCATCACCGAATCCGGGGGCGGAAGCCGTGACGACCTGGCGATCGACGACCCTCGACTTTCCGACCGCGTACAGAAGTTCCCTGAATCCGTGATCCGAGAAATGACGCGCATCGCGGCGCTCCACGATGCGATCAATTTGTCCCAAGGGTACCCGGATTTCGATCCCCCGCGGGAACTCACGGAAGCGGCGAAGCACGCGCTCGACGCGGGGTACAATCAATACGCGATCACGTGGGGGGCTCGAGAGCTCCGGGACGCAATCGCCCGGCGCGCGAAGACGTTCAATGGAATCGACGCGGATTCGGAGGCGAACCTCGTCGTCACGTGCGGCGCGACGGAAGCAATGATGGCCGCCATGCTCTCCCTGATCAACCCGGGCGACGAAGCCGTGATCTTCGAACCGTTCTACGAGAACTACGGGCCCGACGCGATCGTCAGCGGCGCGCGACCGCGATACGTCCGCATGCAGTGGCCGGACTGGTCGGTCGACGAGGAGGATCTCAAGTCCGCGTTCACGAACCGCACGAAGGTCCTGATTCTGAACACACCGAACAACCCGACCGGGAAGGTCTTCGACCGCGACGAGCTCAAGGTGATCGCCGACCTGTGCACCGACCGGGACGTCGTCGCGGTCACGGACGAAATCTACGAGCATATCGTCTTCGACGGGGCGAAGCACATCTCCCTCGCAACGATCGGCGACATGGCGGACCGGACGATCACGATCAACGGCATCTCGAAGACGTACAGTGCGACGGGCTGGCGCGTCGGCTGGGCGATCGCTCCCAAGACCCTCGCGAATGCGATGCGGCGGACGCACGACTTCCTTACCGTCGGCGCGCCGCATCCGTTGCAGATCGCGGCGGCCGCGGCACTGGCTCTGCCTGAGTCGTATTATCAACACCTGGCATCGATGTACCAACAGAAGCGAGATGACTTCGTCCGAGGTCTTCAGAAGGCGGGCCTGGATTGCCGCCCGCCGCGAGGCGCGTACTACGTGATGGCGAACTTCGGGCGCTTCCCCTTCGACGACGATTGGGCGTTCGCGATGCACCTCGTGGAGCGTCTGCGAGTCGCGGTCGTCCCGGGCGGCTCTTTCTACGGAGACCCGAAGGACGGACGAAGGTTCGTGCGGTTCATGTTCTCGAAACGGGACGAGACGTTGAAGGAGGCGATTGACCGCCTCCAGGGATTGCGGGACGTGCCGTGACCATGGCCCGCGGGGCGGACCTCGTGTTCGTCGGCGGGAAAATCTTCACCGCGGCTCGGGTTCGACCTTGGGCCAAGGCGATGGCGATCCGCGACGATCGCATCGTCGCCGTCGGAACGGAGGTCGAAGCGGAACGATGGGCGGATCGCCGGACCCGTCGGATCGATTTCCACGGTCGGGTCGTCGTCCCCGGATTCATCGACGCCCACGCCCACCTGGCCGACAGCGCCGGCGAGCTCGGATGGACTCGCCTCAACGGGACGCATTCCATCGAGGAGGCGCTTGAACGATTGCGGAAGGTCGCGGCGCAAACGGCCCCGGGACAATGGGTGATCGGCATTGACTGGGACGAGGCGAAGTGGACGGAATCGAGGTACCCGACCCGGGAAGATCTGGACCGGGTGTCGACGGAGCACCCGGTCGTCGCACGCCGCATCGACTGCCACCTCGGCTCCGTGAACTCCCGGGCTCTGGAAAGCGCGCGCGATCTCGTCGGACTCCGTGGATTCGAGGTCGACGGCTCGGGGAGGCCGACCGGAATCCTGAAGGAAGACGCTTTCTCAGAACTTCACGACCGATTCGCATCGCCGCCTGCCGTCATCGAACGGAACCTCCCGCGGATGGCACGGATGGCTCATCGTCTCGGCATCACTTCGATTCACGATGTCGTCCCCATCTCCGCATGGCGGGCCTACCAGCGAGCCCACCGGAGGGGGCGGTTCCAACTACGTGTGTATGCGATGGTCCCTGGGGCCGCGACGGCCTCACTAGCGCAAGGGGGAATCCAGTCTGGACTGGGAGACGAGTGGCTACGCGTGGGCGCCGTCAAGGTCTTTTCCGATGGATCCCTCGGGGCCCGGACTGCGGCGCTCGCTTCGCCGTACGAAACGCAGGTCGAGGAACGAGGCATGTGGATCCATCCTCCCTCCGAGCTGTGGGCCATTTTGGAGACCGCCCATCAGGCGGGCCTCCAGACCGCAACCCATGCGATCGGGGACGCCGCAGTGCGCCTCGTCTCGGAGACACTCGACGGAATCGAAAAGGAAAATCCACGAGAATCGTTGCGGCACCGAATCGAGCATTACGAGCTACCCGACGACGACGTGCTCCGGCGGACGAAGGAGGCGGGTCTCGTCGCATCGTGCCAACCGAACTTCATCGGACAGTGGAGCGGACCCGGGGACGTGTACGAGAACCGACTCGGCCCGATTCGGACGGCGCGGAACAATCCGTATCGTCGTATCGCGCGCCTCGGCATCCCACTTTGTTTCGGGTCGGATGGAATGCCATACGGGCCGCTGTACGGAATCCACTGGGCGGTGAACGGATACTTCGAAGACCAGCGGCTCTCTCCGGAGGAGGCGTTCCGAGCCTACACCGCGGGAGGGGCGTACGCTTCCTTCGAGGAACATGAGAAGGGGACGTTGGGGGCTGGGAAGCTCGCGGACTTCGTCATCCTCGATGGAGATCCATTCCGCAATCCAACGGCAATCGACCGATGCCGGGTGCGAGAGACATGGATGGGCGGACGTCGCGTCTTCCCTGCGTCGAAATCGTGATCGAGCCGCGGGCTGTGTGGCAGGTTCGCTTCTCGTCGTCAAGAGTCCTTCGGCGACACCGCGGCACGGAACGCGCGGAAGACGCTTCCCCACACCTTCCCGTCTGTGCGAATCTTGTTCTCGAAATTGTTCAGCGACGCCCACGCCTCGAACGCCGCCGTCGTCTTTGCATCCAATTTGCCGGAGGCCGAGCCGTGATAGAAGCCGAGGCTGGCGAGTCCGGCCTGGAGCTCGCGGACCACACTCACGTTCAGAGGGAACACGTCCTTCGGATCCTCGCGGTTCAGCAAGGTCACATCGTAGATGTTGAAGACCCGAATCAGTTCCTCGATCGGTTCCCGATGGTCGTCGACTCGGATGTCGATCCAGCGGTCGTTGAAACCACCGTACCCTCCGCGGTCGCGGACGACCAGGAGGGCCGCGGATTGCTGCCCCCGTTTGTCGCCTCCCGCTCGCTGACCTGCGCTGAGCGCCGCGAGGAGTCGGACCGGAAGATCTCCCTGCGTGGCTTCGAATGCGCGGCCCATCCCTTTCACCACATCCGCGCCCGCGAGGAGGTTTCCTTGGCATGCGTAATTCCGGCCGACGAGATGGCCGGCCCAGGGGAAGCACTCCTTCCCGGTGTACGAAGCCGACCGGCCCTTCGCGTCCACGACGCCGGCTTGCCGTTGCGCGCCCTCTTTGTCGGACTTGACGAGACGTTGCAGGACATCCTTTGGCGCGACGTCCTGCTTCAACATCGTGAGAGCCTTCGGTCCGTAGGTCGTGTTGGCGTAGGACTGAGTCGCGACGGCGCCGACTCCGGCCCGTGCGAAGGGCACGACCGCACCCACGGCCACGAACTTCGATTCGACCGCGACGCCGAGGTCCTTCGTCTTTGGATCGAAGCCGACGATGCTGAAGGTCGACGGCCAAGGCGGCTGCATCGGCCGGGACATCGGAATGCGGCTTATTCCCGCTTCCTCCGCAAAACTTAAGCGCAATCCCCAACTCCGAAGATGCGGCGATGCACGTCCTGCTGGACCTCTACGGCGTCCTCCTCGATCACGAGAAGACGTTCCGCGGATACCGGGACCGGCTCGCGGATCTCCTGGCTGCGCGCTTCGGAGGTTTGCCCGATGCCTGGCGACAGGCGCACGACGAGGCCTTCGTGACCTACACGCGCCGGGCGAATGAGGCGGACTGGGAAAGCCGCGGTTATGGAGATGTCGTCGATGAGCTCGACGCGCAGCATCTGCTCGAGATGTTCGAACGCGTGGGCACCGCCGCGAGGCCCGCGGAGCCGCTCGGACTCTCTAGAGAACTGGAACGGGAAGCTTTGGCCGGCGTGAACGCGAGGTATCCGGACGCGCGATCCTCCATCGAGCGGCTTCGCGCGATGGGACATCGTGTATACGTCGCCACGGGAGGGAGCGAGACGAACGAAGCGGCCCTTCGGGGCGCCGGCCTCGACGGCCTCATCGACGGGATCTTCAGCGGCCACTCCCAACATTCGCACAAGAGCCGGCCGGCGTATTGGGCCGACGTTCCGCGGTTCGTCGGAACGACCGCCACAGACTGTGTCTTGGTGGATGACCGCCTCGATTACCTCGAAGCGGCGGCATCCGTGGGCATCGTGGCCCTCCTCCTGGATCGGAAAAGCGCGCACCGTCCGGACGCGATGCCCTCTTACGTGGCGGCCACGCTCCGCAACCTGGCGGGACTCCCGCAGTGGGTCGAGACTTGGACCTCGTCCCATCCATCATGAACCGGCGTCACCGAACTCGAGGAGCCGTTTCTGACCGCGCTCCGGTGTGTGAATCGCGGCAAAGTCCACGCCCGGGAGGCCGAGGATCCGCCGGAACTGGTCGGCGCACGCCGGACCAAAGCCCGCGAAGTGATTGTTGAACAGGACATACGCGCGGGCGACCCGGTCCTCCACGGACCGGAGTCGACCGGCCCACTTCTCCATCTCCGCGGTGCGGTCAATCTGGACGCGGCCGAGATCGCTTAGAGAGCGATCGCCGATGAACCGGAGGTAGACGAAATCCGCCGTGATTTCCGGGGTCGTGTTCAGGTACTGGACCTCGTTCCAGACGAGCGCGACCTCCCGCCGTCGCAATCCCTCGAAGACCTCCGGTCGCATCCAAGAATTGTGGCGGAACTCGACCGCATACCGATAATCCCGAGGCGCCGCATCGAGGAAGGCAAAGAGGCGATCCCGGCCGTCGTCGTAGTGCAAGAACGGCGGGAGCTGGACCAAGAGCGTCGCGACCTTCGCGCGGAGTTCTCCGATGGACCGGAAGAAACGATCGAGCGACTCGCGGGTCGGACGGAGCGCATTCTCGTGGGTGATGAAGCGGGGGAACTTCGCGGCGAACAGGAACGAATCGGGAACGGAGTCCCGCCACGATCGGATCGTTTCCGGCGACGGGATCGTGTAGAACGTGGAGTCAATCTCCACAAGGTCGAACACCTTGCTGAAGAGCCGGAGGAAGTCGGTCTGCGGCGTGTGGCGCGGATAAAACGGGCCCACCCAGAAGTCGTACGAGTAGCCGACACACCCGATGCGCAGCTCCACGGGCCGCCCATAGGGGCGGAAGAAGAAGGTTCTTGCGCACTGAGGCACAACGGAAAGGCGAATCTACCGCTAAGTAGAGGTATGGACCGGAGCGACTGCGTTCCTCACGGACGGACCCGCTCCAGTTTCACATAGCGAACGGTGTCACCGACCTCGCCGAATAGGATCTGCTTCTTCACCCCATGAGCGAGGCGCACGGCGCGGCTAATCTCCGGCCAGGCCCCTCGATGGCCCTTCGGGACCACGTGGACGAGGTACTTCGCATGGTGCGCCTCCGGATCCCCTTCGTACGCACGGAAGTGGGAACCGTACTTGAAGCCCGTCTTGGAGATCACACCGCGACCCGTCAGGTCCTCGTATGCGCGAAGGCGGAGGTCGAAGTCCGGCTGGATCGCCTTCGCTTCCTTCGTGAGACGTGCGAGCCGGATCGGCCGGTCCGTGTCCGAATTGCGGACCTCCGCGAATCCTCCCTTCAGGAGGTATGCGGTCTCCAAGAGGCTGAGCTGCAGCCGACGTCCGATCATCTTGCCGAAAAACCCGGCCTCATGGAGGGCACGAGCCTGCGCCTCGTCGATCACGACGGCGCGGTCTCCGAGGAAGTGCACAACGACCCGTTCCTTCGGCGTGCCCATCGGCCGATGGCCGCGGGGGTGGGCCTCCCGGACGCCATAATAGGTGAGGTCGCTCTCCTCGTCGACGAGGCCCAACAGCAGGGTCTTGCGGACCGCGGCCGCTTCTTCGGCACGCGCCAGGAGCTCCGCCAAGTCGAACACGGCCCGCTCGCTCAGGGCGCGGACCCAGTACTTGCTCGGCGTCTTTTTCGGGGCGCCTCCCCGGGGATACACCTGGAAGTCGACCGAGCCATCCCGAGATTCCACGATGTATCCGCGCTGCCGGAGGTCTCGGTAGACAAGGTACCGGATCTCGAACGATGGAACCGCGGCACCCGCGGCCCGAAACAGGTCGCGCGCGGAAACGGCCCGGCCTCCGCGTCGCACTTCGAGCCGTTCCGCCTCGACGAGGTAGACCGCCTCCAGCAGGTCTAGTTCGAGACCCCCGCCGGAGCGCGGGCTCCCGAAGTACCCTCGGTTGTACAGTGTACTCGCTTCCGTGGCGTCGTCGACAATCACGCGGTCCTCGGACAACGCCCCCGGCATGCGGGACCGGCGAAGCATGGCCCCGCGATAAAGGGTTCGACTGTCGACGTGATCCGCCGGCTCCGAAAACCTCGTTCCATGGCGTTTATATAGAAGCTTAAACGATGAATGACCCGTGAAGCGCGACGCGATTGTGAAGGAGACGCGGGAGGCCCTCGCGAAGACGGGCTTCTTCCTTTCCCGACCTCACGGGGAGCGCGGCCTCTGCTTCGACATGGTCGCGCGACGCGATGACACCCTGTTGATCGTGAAGGTCTTCCAGAACGTGGACGCGCTGAGCAAGGAGACCGCCCAGGAACTCAAGGCGATCGCGCGGACGCTCGACGGCTCGCCCCTCGTCGTCGGCGAGCGCAGTGGCACCGGCGCCCTGGAGGACGGAGTGATCTACAGTCGGTTCGGGGTGCCGATCCTCTGTCGGAGCACGCTCCATGAATTCCTCGAGGAGGGCGTCCCGCCCTTCCTCTTCTCTGCGCCGGGGGGCCTCTACGTCCGGCTCGATGCGACGGCGTTGCGTCGGATGCGTGACGAACGAGGCCTGTCTCTCGGAGCGCTCGCGGAGATCGCGGGCGTCTCGCGCCGGACGATCCAAATGTACCTCGAGGGAATGGCCGCGACGCTCGATGTGGCGATGCGCCTCGAGGACGTGTTGAGCGAGTCCCTGGCCCTCCCGGTGGACCCGTTTGCCTTCGTCGACGATGCGGCGTCGACCCGAGATCCCGCCCCTCGCCTCGAGGGATTCGAACGAGAGCTCTTCCAGCGTCTTCAACGTCTCGGCTACGACGTTCTGCCCACCATCCGGAGTCCCTTCGATGCCCTCTCGAAACGAGAGGCGACGACGTTGTTGACCGGCGTCGGTGGAGTCGGTAGCGCCCTCGATCGGAAGGCGGACATCGTGTCGAACATCAGTCGCGTGGTCGAGAAGGATTCCGTGATGTTCGTCGTTCGCCGTGCTCGCATGAGCATCCGCGGCGTGCCGGTGATCGCGCGCGAGGAGCTGCGCCGCGCGAAGGACTCCGATGACGTGGAGGAGATGATCTCCGAGAGGAAGGGTTGATGGACGAGGTCCAATTGGACCGCGCCACCATCCGTTTGCTCCCCGTGGTGCGAGGGCTCCCTTCCGAAGCTGAAACCGTGCGTCGGGCGATCGAATCGACCCGACCTGCCGCGATCGGCATTTCGATCGGACCCGAGGAACTCATCACCCTCCGATCGTACGACGGGGGTCCGCTCAGTGCCGAGAATTTCGAGGAGGAAATCTACGTCGCCGGGCTCTCCGCATGGGAGCCGGCGATCAAACCCCCGCCGTGTTTCTCCGAAGCCATCAAGGCGGCGGACGCGCGCGGCGTGCCCATCGAAGCCGTCGACATGGACGAGGTCACGTACACGGAGAGCTACGTGGACTGTGTGTCGGGCCTTGAGGTCGTATTCCAGGGGCGGTTGGAGAAACGTCTCACGAAAAAACGATTCCGGGCCACGAACCCGAGAGATTTCGTGCTCGAATGGGACGCCGAGGTGAACGGGTCACCCGGGTTCGCCCGCCTCCAGAGTCGCCGTGAGACATTCATGGCAGGCCGCTTGCGACAGATTGCGGCATCGCACGACTCGGTGCTCGCCGTGATCGAGGTGGAGCGCGCCGTGGGAGTGCGGCTCGCGCTCCAAGGCTAGCCCGACCGGCGGGACGCTACGCCTGCCTTCCGCCTCACCCGCGGTTCCGCGGACCGAAGAGGCCGATCCCGTTCAGGTGTAAACGGCGATGCTGGCGTAGTCAATCAGTTGCGAGTACCACAGCGTACGCGTCGTGAGGTCCGCGTCGTTCAGGTGGTCGTACGGGTTGTAGGTGGCTCCCCACCGGGTGAGGATCGCCCCGTAGGTCATGCCCGCGGGGCCTGCAATGCCGGATACGATGATCGTCACCTTGTAGGTGCCCGCGTTCGTGAAGGGCTGGGGCCAGTTGATTTGGAACGGGTTCTTCGCTGCGAGGAAGATCTCCGAAGGCAGGCCTCCCCCGTCCTGGTTCGACGGGTTGATGTCGACCACGGCCGCATAGGCGAAGGTGGTCGGGGTGACCGCGCTCCCCGGGTACACGACGAGCCCGCCAGCGTTCGCCGCCTTGGTCGGATCGACCGGCTTCACGATGAACGTGGAGCAGGGAGTACCCACCGTGGCGGAGCACAGGGGCGCCGCCCCTCCGCTGGTTCCTTCGAAGGTGATCGCGGTGAAGCCGTCAAAGAAGATCGTTCGGTTCCCGTGATCCGACATCTTCAGGTGGAACAGCTCTCCGCCCAGATTGTTGAACTGGGCCCGCGTCGCTCGATAGGGGGAGAACGTGGTGGCCGAGTTGTACGGGTTGTTGAGATTCGTCACCCAGAATCCACTCGGAATCACTTGGACGAAACCGATGTACTGCCAAGGGGTCGACGAGGAGCTTCCCCCGCCACCGACCGGTTGCTCCACCGTCAAGACGAGTCGGGAGTTCGCCGCGTTGCCCTTTATATCCGTCGCGTTCAACAGGATGATGGACCCGTCCCAGTTGAGGTTCGGGAACGGTGGATTTACGCAGACACTCGAGCCAAACGAGAAGATCCCGTCGCCCGCCACTCGGTCCGGCGCGATCCCGTCGTCCCGCATCTTCTGGGGTTGCTCGCACGCATTGCCGGTCCCGAACCAAATCGAGAGCGTCGCGTACACCGAGTTCGGATTCAGGTCGCTGTCGGGATCCACGACTTGCGCGTAGATCGCGAAGCCGAGATGTTCGTTCACGGGATCGATCCCGGACGTGGAAGGAATGCCGTCGGCCCACTTCTCCACGAAGACCGGGGGTCGCGCTCCCGAGGATGCGTTGATCGCGGACCTCCATTCGACCACGCTCTTCGTGAGGTCCGCCACTGTGATCGTGATCGCGTCGGTCGATCGGAGAGAGAAGCTCTTGTACGCCCATCGCTCGCCGGCATCCCAGACGCTGTCGCTGCCGTCCACGAGCCCGCTCGCGGGCGAGAGAGCGCCGTTATAGGGATGCAGCGTCACGACGTCGGTCACGAGCGGGTTATTGCCGCGCGCCGACGTCACGTAGATCCGGGTCGCCACGGGATCCAAGCGGTCGCCGCCCAGATGCCGGACCGTGATATTCACGCCGACCTCGACGCCCCCGACAATGACCGGATTCATCGTGGATTCCATGTCCAAACGTGACTGTGCGGTCGGAGTGGGGATGTTCGTGACCCAGATGATGATGGTCGAGAACAGGACGACCGTCATTGCCAGGATCAGGATCGTGCCGATGACTTCCGACACACCCGACTCGTCTTCGCGCAGGATCACTTTCATGGATTGGCCTCCCGGTGGGCTTCGGGATGTAGACTTGCACCCGAGCCGACGATATATAAAGTGTTCGCGGTAGTTACCACGACCACAAAGTCTGATTCTCACTCATGGAGGGAATTGAGGCTCGAAATGGGCGGTTTCCGGGGTCTTTAGCCGAACGACCCTATGGCGTGATGGCCACTTCAAGAAGGGGCCCCTCTTATGGAGGCAATTTCATGCCGGTGGAGATGCCATTATGAAGCAAAGGGAAGAGCACCCGCGGACGACCGGAAAGAAAATTTGGCTTGTCACCGGCGCCGGCCGTGGCATGGGCGTCGATATCGCGAAGGCGGCTTTGGCCGCGGGCCATGCCGTTGTCGCCACGGGTCGGGACACCAAAGCGGTCGAGAAGGCCGTGGGCAAGTCGAGTGACTTGCTGGTCGTCAAATTGGACGTCACCCGCCTTGCCGACGCAGAGGCCGCTTCAC
>Ga0209806_1000982_pt1 | contig 19292 bp, 22 predicted proteins | sample GraSoiAngelo_152_FD_186166 | JGI IMG/M metagenome (GOLD analysis project Ga0209806, IMG submission 186166) | Grasslands soil microbial communities from the Angelo Coastal Reserve, California, USA - 14_1009_12_30cm (SPAdes) (version 2) | ecosystem: Environmental > Terrestrial > Soil > Grasslands ... | reverse complement strand
CGAAGTAACACAACCCGGTTGGCGGCTATTGGAGAAACTGCGGGGATGGTGGGCCATGACCTCCGCAACCCTTTGCAGACTATAGTTAACACGATTCATCTGGCGAAGGAGGCTATGAAGGCGACTGGGGCGTCGACGCCGGGAAAAGATGTCCGTGTTGAGAGCGCGTTGGAGACTATTCGGGAGCAGGCTGATTTCATGAACAAGATCGTCTCCGACCTCCAGGACTACGCGAAGCAGGCGAGACCGACCTTTGTCGAGTATGACATGGGAAGACTGATCAACGACACTCTCTCCTCGGTCCAGGTACCTACGACCGTAGAGGTCTCCACCAGCGTTGAGACAGGCTTTCCGAAACTGAACGTCGACCCAGGCTTGCTCCGCCGAGCTTTCACCAACATAATCACCAATGCCCTTCAGGCGATGCCTGATGGAGGGAAGCTGAAGATTAGAGCATGGACAGGTCAGAACCTGGCCGCGGTGAGCTTCCAGGACACAGGGATAGGCATTCCCGAGGATGTTAAGGCCAAGATGTTCAGCCCTCTCTTCACAACGAGAGAGAAGGGTGTGGGACTAGGGCTGGCGGTGACTAAGCGTCTGGTAGAATCGCACAGGGGCGAGATCAAAGTCTTCTCTAGGGTAGGAGAGGGGACGACTTTGACGGTCGAGATACCGCTTGACCTGAAGAGGTGAGAATCTGAAATGGGAAAGAATATTCTGATCGTTGATGATGATCGGGGGATTCTGAAGAGCTTCAAGGACATTCTAGAGCCGGAAGGCTACAGTGTCGATACTGCGGAGACAGCGCTGGAAGCCGTTGAGAAGTGCAAGGCTCACCCTTACAACCTGGCAATCATTGACATCAAGCTACGCGATATTGAGGGAACAGATTTGCTCGCTCGGGTCCACGAGATTCTTCCAAGAGCGAGAAAGATCATGATCACCGGATACCCTTCTCTGGAGAACGCGGTTGATTCTGTGAACTTTCAGGCGGACGCATATATCATCAAGCCTGTGGGCCCGGAGAACTTCCTCAAGGTGGTTGCTGAGAACATGGACAAGCAGCTCGAGGCAGAACGGATGAGCGAGGACAAGGTGGTCGGCTGGGTAGAGTCTCGATACGAGGAGACTAGACGAAACAGAAGTAAGCGCAAGCCTATGGCGCCAGAGCTACTGCCCAACGCCGAGGATTAGGAAACAGCACTGAAGAAACGGCTCCAAATCCAGCGAGAGAAATCCTGGGTAGAGTGGAGCTTTGGCGAGCTTGACGGGTGTTGAGTGTCCTCCTCCATTATGGGCAAACTCGGACGCTGGGGAAGCTTGTCCGTCCGGGTACTAGTTGTTGAATCTGATAACTGTCTTGATGTTATCCTTGTTCTGTGTGTAAGCTTTCTGGAATTCTTCAGGCGATATTCTCGCGCTTATAGTATCCTGTAGGATGCGGTCGAACCGTTTCTCGATATCTGCAAAGTCTTTGAGGCCCATTTTGAAGTAGTTGATGTTGGCGTTGACCGAGCCGAAGAAGGTCTTGTTGCCTAACACGACATCTTTGTAGAATTCGCCGATATCCTCTGGAGCCGTTGTTGAGGAGTAGATTCCGAGAAAACACATGATACCGTTCGTGTTGAGCATGCTCGTTGCCTGCATTGCTACCTGGGCCGAGCCGGTCTCTTCCATGATCAGGTCGAATTTTCCCAGACTCTGAAGCGGCTGTTCTATCGTGTTGACGTAGACGGCTCCGGCGCGCTGGGCTAGCCGTGCCTTAGCGCTGTCCTTTGCGCGGGTAGCGGTCACGACGACTTCCAAACCCTTCAGTCTCAGCAGGTAGGTGGTGAGCAAGCCTACAGGACCCGCTCCGAGAATAAGCACCCTCTTCGGCTTCCAGAGCATTCGTTCTTGGATCTTGAACGCCTGGTAGACTCCCTTCTCTGCCACACTCATCGGCTCCAACAATACAGCAACATCGGCAAGCTTCGACGGCACTTTCACGAGGAAACCGACATCCGACACAGCAAAATCAGAAGCGAACCCGTGCAACCGCTTGATCCCGTGCTCTCGATAATTTCCCGTCAGGCACATATCCGATTCCCCATTGAGACAGTTCATGCACGAGTCCGGGCGACGGACTGTCGGAACGACAAGATCACCCCTTGACAATTCCTGAGCGCTTCCCGGGATCTCTTCCACTATGGCAAGAGACTCGTGCCCTGTAACTAGGTAGTTTGACCCAGGCGGAGCTTCTCCGTAGAAGCCCTGGTTAATGTCTAGATCTGTTCCGCAAATACCGATTTCTTGGACCCGGAGAAGGGCTTGAGAGGATGATGGAATCGGCAGGTCTATGTCCTCAAGTTTGATGCTGTTCTTGACTCCTGGGGTCACGGTGAGGGCTCGCATTGTTGTGAAGCCGGTTCAGCGTTTTTTCGGGTTGTTCCAGGTGTTCTTGACGACCCATACAGGCTCGTCAGGATTGAAATATTCCTGGCCTTCCACCTTGTACTTCTCCAGGATCTTCTCGTTCACTTCAACACCAATTCCAGGCTTTTTCGGAACCGTAGCGTACCCATTCTCGATCTTGGGCTCATCGTTGACAAGCTGTCGTTTCCACGCCGGGAAACAGTCGTAGAAGGACTCCTGGATCAGGAAGTTCGGGATCGTCGAATCCACTTGGATGGTTGCAGCGTTCTGGATTGGACCGAAGGCGTTGTGGAACGCCATTTCGACACCGTAAGCTTCAGCGATCCCGGCTACTTTGCGGGCTTGTGTAATCCCGCCAATGTTGGTAAGATCCACTTGAAGGAAATCTGCCAGATTACTAGAGAGGACTTGGACGACCTGTTCCTTCGTGAGGAGTCTTTCCCCAAGCGCTACACGAAGAGTTGTCGCCTCTCGATATTTTCTTAGACCCTCAAGATTGTCGGGGTGTATTGGCTCTTCGACGAAAAGGGGAGAGAATTCTTCCAGTTTTCTTGCTATTATGACTGCGGAGTTGGGATTGAATCTGCCGTGATGCTCTATGAGCAGGTCAGCTTTGCCGTTGGTCGCTTCCTGAACCGCTTTGACACGTGAGTGGGCAAGATTGAGATCTTCCTCTTCGATGTAATCATAAGAGCTTCCAAACGGGTCGAACTTTAGAGCTGTATAGCCTCTAGCGATCGATTTTCTCGCTGATTCGGCAAATTGGGCTGGTGTGACACAGTTGTCATACCAGCCGTTAAGGTAGAGTCGAACTTGGGATCGAAAAGCGCCCCCGGTCAGTTCGTAGATTGGCGCTCCGAAATGTTTCCCGATGATATCCCAGCACGCAATATCGAAGGCACTGACGGCAGTTGTTGACTCAAATGACATGGGCATGTAGAAGTCGTGCTTGTGCCACTCGTGCATATTGCGCTCCACGTCAAGCGGATCTTTTCCCTTGTAGACACGTTCCACCTCTCTCAGCGACTGAATAACCGGCTGAACGCGGAGCGTAGGAACCGCCTCACCAAACCCCACGGTCCCATCGGAAGTCGTTAGTTTCAACAGAATAGAATTACTTGCCCAGGTTGCGCCTCCGGGAGAGGCTCGTTCTCCCAGCTGGTAGATTTGAACGTCAGTAATTTTCAATCGGTGATGACCTGGCTATTCCCGAGGGCCGTATGGGAAGAGGTAGGGAAGATTTGGTTTGTCATTCCAGTCAACGTAGCACGTCTTGAGCTGGGTGTACTGTTCCAGACCGTATCGCGATCCTTCCGCACCGAGACCCGATTGTCGGAAACCCGTGTGCGCTCCTTGAAGCTGTTCGGGCCCGACCTGGTTGATGTAGCACTCCCCGAACTTGATCTTGTGCATCGCCTTGAAGACTCGAGCATTGTCTTTGGTAAAGACGTAGGATGCTAGACCGTATCTCGAATCGTTCGCGTATTCTATCGCCCGGTCAAAACTGTCCACGGTAAGGACCGGTACGACCGGTCCGAATATCTCGTTTTGGACCAGCGAAGACTTCTGGCCTACATCCTCTATTACCGTCGGCTCATAGAACCATCCTTTACCCCGATCCTTTGGTTTCTCTCCTCCGATGATCACTTTCCCTCCCTCGTCCTTGGCGAGCTCGACAAATCTGATACTGGTCTCTCTTTCTTGCTCGCTTACCATCGGCCCGATGTCCGTGCCATTGCTCCTTGGGTCGCCAATCCTAAGCGCCTTAGCCATTTTCACGAACGCGGGAAGAAACCGATCCTTCACCTTCTCGTCAAGATAGACTCTCTCTGAACAGATGCATGTTTGCCCGCAATTCCAGAATCTTGCCCAGAGCGCGCAGCGAAGAGCCCAGGATAGGTCAGCGTCGTTCCAGACGATGAATGGTGCCTTTCCGCCGAGCTCGAGAATGAGTTTCGCGACATGATTGGATGCTCTTTCCATTATTTTCTGACCGGCCTCAGTACTGCCCGTCATGGTGACTAGCGAGGTGATCTTGTTAGAGACAAGCTCGTCGCCGACCAGTTCTCCGCTCCCCGTCACCATGTTCAAGACGCCTTTCGGCAATCCCGCTTCGTCCGCCAGTCTGACCAACTCGACCGTGCTGAGCGGGGTATTGCTAGATGGCTTGGTAACGACAGTGTTTCCAGTTATCAGTGCTGGAGCGAGTTTCCTAGCGACTGTGGCTGATGGAAAATTCCAAGGCGTGATAGACGCGACAACTCCCAAGGGCAGCTTGAGAATCAGTATCGACTGCCCAGCATAGTCGCTTGGGAGAACGTCTCCCTGTATTCTGCGAGCGTATTCCGCGTAGTACTCGAAGTTCTGGGCCGACCCTTCTATCTCCAGCCGTGATTCGAACAAAGGCTTTCCCTGCTCAGCAGTCAGAGTTTCCGCGAGTCTCTCCTTATCCCTACGAATGAGCTGTGCGATCTTGAACAGGAAGGAAGCCCTTTTGATCGGGGGTGTGTCTTCCCATTTCGACTGCGCGTCATTCGCAGCTTCCAGAGCCTCCTTGACTTCCTCCCTATTCGCTCGAGGGACCCGGCCCATAACACGCTCGGTCGTCGGGTTAACAACGTCAATCTTCTCTCCGGTCTTCGAGTGTACCCATTTTCCATCGATATACATTCCAGGCGACTGGACTTTTGTCTCCAACGATGTTTTCTTCAAATACTCATTACCCGACGTGTCTCTGCGTTGATGAGACATTGAATCCTCCAATCGGAGACCCAACTGGTAATATCGTTTCTCCAATACGATCTGGGCAACCAACAGTTGCCCAACCTGCGATGACTATGATATGGAGGGATCTGGGTTGAAAGATCCGATTTCTAGGAAGAACCTCGACGGGTACGGCGCCCCAATAATCCCATGGGAGAAAGTCCAAATGCGCCTACAGCAGAGAATCACTCAGGCCCCGAAAACAGGAGGACCGGACCGACACACCGCCTGGCTGGCAACAACCAATCCAGACGGGAAACCTCACGTGATGCCCGTAGGAGTCCTGTTTGTAGACGACGCCTTCTACTTCACCGCTGGACCAAAGACCCGTAAAGCCCGGAACATTGCGCGCAGCCCAAACAGCGTCATAACGATTGCAACGCATGACTTCGACCTTGTGGTGGAGGGTCCAGCTAAGAGAATGGTAGACTCTGCTCGACTCAAACGAATTGCTGAGGCGTTCACGGCGGAAGGATGGAAACCGACGGTCGTCAAAGATGGGTTCACAGCGGAGTACAGTGCGCCCAGCGCAGGACCGCCTCCATGGCACGTGTACGAAGTGAGGCCTGAGACGATCTTCGCCTTAGCGACATCCGAGCCGTACGGGGCGACCCGTTGGAACTTCCAAACCAGCAAAGACCGAGAATAATCGAAACGATCCTCGCAACCATACTTCTTTCTTGAATTCTTTGGGTGCAGGTGAGTAGCGTCCGATTTCTTCAAGGACACTACACTTCAGGTGTCTCCCGGTCGATAAAACTTCCAATCAAGATCAGGGCGTGAAATTCGGCTATTTCACCGTGAAAGTATAGGACAATGGTGTTGTTACAGAGGGTCCGATATCGAATATGCAGTTTATCGCTTGGCCGGAGGTGACGGTTCCTCCAGTTGCCACGTATACAGTGTAGGATGTGGCCACGCCGTTCTGGTTTATTGTCAGAGCAACGGTGAAGGTGGTGCTTGCGGCAGTGCTTCCGGTGGTGGCGACTTGGAAGGTCCATTGCCAGTGGCTTGCCACTACGCCGGGCGATGCTGTTCCGGTTGTGATGCCGAATGTGATGGGTGATCCGGATGACGTTCCGGCGGCTGTGGTGGCGAGCACTGCCGTTGAGAATCCCGAGTCCGTTGCGGTGAGACCGCCTGTTGAGCTGATGTAGCCTCCAAGGATCTGCTGGTAAGTGGTAGAGGAGACGTTGATGGTGGAGGCGACGGCGTAGGAAACGGCAATTGAAATCATTATGGAAATTACGACCCAGCTCATTCCGATTTTCTTTCCGAGAAGGGCTGAAACTCGACGGTTTGTCAACGGGACATCTCCAATCCCATTAGTAGTTAACCGCATATAAGTCCCTGACAGACAGGCGATTCGCGAAACCGCCGAAGTATCGGAAAGAGCTTGAAAGGCCCCTCACAAAAAAGCCGGAATAGACCGCTCCATGTCGCGGAACAATAATCACGATCTCGGTTTTTTTCTAGGACCCGTTTCTGTCCGAGCCGGATTACATGCCTGTTTCCGTAAGACGGGCGCGTTATCGGCTTGTCCGGTCTATTTTGATCCCCGCGGATTCCCCTAGAAACCAGGGTGGAAGATCATGTTCTAGAAGTCGTGGGCTTAGATTCGAGATCAAATGGTAATCTTGCTTCTCCAACGGACCGAGGCTCACAACAATTGTCTACCATGGGTTTCATCACAAGATAGACGAGTAAAGTATCCCCAAATAGAACGTTTCAAAGGAAGACTTGAGCTTGACACCCTCTACTCGCAACCGGAAGGATCGCGACCGCCCGCAACACTCTTGGCGCATCCGGCTGAGAAAGGATGGATCTTCGTCCCGCCGCGTCCTAGTAGAAGCTATCGCTCACGCGCTCTTCGCAGCTGACCCTCGAGCAATCCTAAGAAACAAAGTCAAAGTAAGAAGGGACGAGCTTGAGATCGGAACGCTCTCCTTCAAACTATCAGAGTTCAGAAGAGTGCTGGTCATTGGTGGAGGAAAAGCGACTGCAGGTATGGCTCTGGAGATTGAAAAGATTCTTGATGGTTGGATAACGGGCGGCTCCGTGAACATTCCCGGTTACACTAAGCCATGGCCAAAGAGCAAGAAGATCAATTTCAATGCAGCATCTCATCCGGTCCCAGGCGAAGATGGTGTTCGAGGGGTCAAGAACATGCTTCGGCTCGTTGGGCACCCCTCGGAAGATGACTTGGTGATCTGCTTGATCTCGGGCGGAGGCTCGGCACTCATGCCACTCCCCTCCCCCGGATTACTTCTCTCAGACAAGCAGAAGACGACAAACCTTCTCCTGAAGTCCGGAGCGAAGATCGATGAGATTAACGCCGTTAGGAAGCATCTTTCCGACTTCAAGGGTGGCCGTCTCGCGGAAAAATTGTACCCTGCGACGGTCCTGTCACTCATCATTTCTGATGTTGTTGGGGACAAGCTGCAATCCATAGCTTCCGGCCCGACCGTACCAGATGACACAACCTACGCGGGCGCTTACACAATCTTGGAAGAGCATGGACTCTGGCGAAAAGTCCCTAGTTCCATTAGAAAGCATATTCAGAAGGGAAAGGAGGGCAAACTGCCGGAGACTCCGAAGAGGAGCTCACGGATCTTCAAACGGGTCCATAACGTCCTCGTCGGAACCAACAAGGAATCATGCCAAGCCGCAGCGGAAGTTGTTGAGAACAGAGGATATCACTCAATGATACTTTCGACGAGACTTCATGGAGAATCAAGAGAAGTAGGCAAGACACTGGCTGGTATTTGCATAGGCATCCGCGAATACCAGCTTCCAGTTGCCCCTCCCGCCGCCTTGATCGCTGGCGGTGAAACTACGGTGACAGTTCACGGAAAGGGACGCGGCGGACGAAACCAAGAACTTGTTCTCTCGGCAGCTTTGTCGATTCGAGGAAAGCCTACGATCCTCGTCTCTTCAATCGGAACCGACGGCGTTGACGGCCCAACGGACTCAGCCGGCGCCGTGGCGGACGGTAACACTTTTGAAAGAAGTTTGAGAATTCACATGGACCCCGACTCTTATCTCCGAGAAAACAATTCTTATCTGTTTTTTGAGAGGCTAAAAGACCTCGTGATTACCGGTCCGACTGGGACGAATGTCAACGACATTTTCATCGGTCTCGTAGGACCCGGAAGTCAAAAGAATGGTACAGCAAGACGATCAAGGGGAAGGTGAAGAGCGATGTCGAGCAAGACTTCCGGCGGTTCCGAAATTACAGATGTGAAAGCGAGGCAGGTTCTGGATTCTAGAGGAAACCCCACGGTAGAGGTGGATGTTTGGACTCGAGATGGAAGCATGGGACGGGGAACTGTGCCCTCGGGGGCATCGACTGGGATCCACGAAGCTTTGGAGCTGCGTGACGGTGACATGAAGCGGTTTCATGGCAAGGGAGTGCTGAAAGCCGTCTCCAACGTGAATAATAGAATCAGGTCCCGCGTGATGGGCATAGACGCTAGAGCCCAGCGAGAGATCGATGGACTAATGATCGCGCTTGATGGGACATCTAACAAGAAGAGGTTGGGTGCGAATGCGATTCTTGGCGTGTCGATGGCAGTCGCGAAAGTCGCGGCATCATCGCATGGGAAGTCAGTTTACAAGTACCTGAGAGACCTGCCCAGCTACAAGCTCCCCGTGCCGATGATGAATGTGATAAACGGGGGAAAACACGCAGGCAACAAGCTTGCAGTCCAAGAATTCCAGATAGAACCCGTCGGAGCTTCGAGCTGCTCTGAGGCTATCAGAATCGGCGATGAAGTATACCATTCTTTGGGCTCGGTGCTCAAGGCCAAGTATGGTCCCGGCGCAATCAATGTTGGAGACGAGGGCGGGTACGCCCCACCCATCGAAGTGACTGGCGACGCGCTAGAAGCGATTCTTCAAGCAATATCCGACGCCGGTTATGACGAGTCAAGAGTTCACGTTGGCATCGACGCGGCCTCGTCCAGCTTCTACAACGGCAAAGACTCCACCTACCAAATCGACGAGAAGAAACTCAACAGCGGTGAACTAGAGGACTACTACGAGGAACTCGTCAAGACATACCCGATAAGAACGCTTGAGGATCCTTTCGACGAAGACGATTTCGACAGTTTTGCGCAGATAACGCGAAAGATTGGAAACCGAATCAAGATTATTGGAGATGACCTCTACGTTACAAACTCTGAACGGATCAAGAGAGGCCTTCAGAAGAAGGCGACTAACGCGATCCTGATCAAACTCAATCAGGTAGGATCTGTCACGGAGACACTTGACGCGATCAAGATGTCGAAGGAAGCGGGTCTCGACATCGTCGTCTCCCATAGGTCGGGTGAAACCGAGGACACTTTCATCTCCCACCTTGCAACCTCCCAGGAGAGCTTGTTCATCAAGACCGGAGCTCCAGCCAGAGGCGAAAGGACTGCAAAATATAACGAGCTGCTCAGGATCGAGGAGGAACTAGGAAACAGTGCCCTTTTCATGGGCTCTACTCTCAAGTGACTTTTCACTCCGAGCTTCTGATCTAGGCTAGCAATCCGCCGCTTCTGAGAAGCCCAGCCACAGTCCCCTTCTCACCAACCGACAGCGCCTGCAGCGGTTCTTTCAATGGTCCAACCGGCACCCCGATGAGGCTCATGGCTACTTTCAATGCTGCCGGATATTTTCCGACTCCGAGCGCTTCTATAACTGGCAAGAGTTTCTCCTGAGACTCTCTCGCTCCTCGAAGGTCGCCTTTCCTGTAATCATCAAATATTTTGCTCGCGATCTTTGGGGCAACATTTGCCGAGCCTAGTATGCCTCCACTTCCGCCAAATTCGAGATCGGAATAGGCCATCGCGTCTGACCCTGTAAAGATCGAAATCTTTCCCTGACTAGTTTTCAGAAAGCGGACGAGATTCAGGAAGTTGTATTCTGTATATTTCATGCCCACGACGAGGTTCTCGTCGGCTAGCCGCTGGACTGTCTCGGGAGTGACGAATGAGTGTGTCCATTCAGGAATGTTATAGATCATCAGCGGAAGATCGATGCTCTCGGATATCGTCTTGAAATGATGATAATGCCCCTGATCAGTTGTCGTGAAGTAGTACGGGGGAGTAGCAATGACCGCGTCTGCTCCAGCGTCTTTTGCGTCAGCTGACAGCTGTAAGACATTCTCGAGGGATGGGTCTGACACTCCGGCTACGACAGGAACCCGGCCATTGACTTCGTCAACGACTGTCTCAACGAGTAGTTTGCGTTCTTCTCTTATTAGAAGTGCGAATTCCCCTGAGGTTCCAAGCGGGAGGATTCCATCGATCCCGGATTCGATGTGAAAATCGACCAGTTTCTTGGTTGCTTCTTTGTCAATCTTGCCCTGGGTTGTTAATGGTGTCGGAATGGGGGTCCAGATTCCCTCAAGCTTCAGCTTCATTTCACACGCAAGGAATCACGTTTTCGATTTAACCATTGTAGAGAGAAGAATCGAGGGGAGAAAGCGTTTAATCAAGTTCAGAGTCCTCTCGCAAAGGTCAGATAACCCAGGATTGAGAAATCAGGAGGTCCGATAACCCGTGCTGATCGACTTCGTCAGGGCCTTGTTGATCGTCGTTCTGGGTGTTATCTTCGCCTATCTTTACGGCTTCATCGAACACGGTTACATTCCTCCTGCTGAACATTTGGTCCTCCGGTTCTTCCATCACTTTTCCAACTATCACATCATAATGTTCGGCCTATTCTCCGCATTGCCCCTCGCCGTTTTGATCTACGATCCCTCGTGGGTCGGTGTCTTGATCGCCTTTGGGCTATGGGCGTTCCTCCCGCTCGGCGAGGACGTTTCATGGTATCATTTTGCCGGAGCATGGCCGGGTCCAGAAGATTGGACTTCATGGGGAGGAGGATACTATGTGAAAAAGCACTGGCTGCCAAAATGGTATCTTGTGAATTCGATCGCTACGCTCTTCTTCTACGCGCTGGCTTTTGCGATAGCCACCCTGTGACCCTTGACTATTTCGGCTTCGGCGTGTCTTACGCCGAGCTTGACGATTCGCACTTTCACCTTCTCCCCCGGAGATGCTCCACTGACGAAGACAAGTAACCCGTTGAGGCGCCCTAGTCCTCGGCCGTCCCGTGACTTCTGCGTGATTTCGAGTTCCTTCTCGTCACCCTCTTTCAACCCATGAAATGTAGACAAACCGTGTCTTCGTTTCCAGCTTTTGATTGTCTTACGGCTCCCGTTCTACGGCCTTTAAGACTGTTGTCAAAGTCTCTATGCCTCAGACGAGCAACCTCTGTGCACAATTAGAATTGATGCCCATATGTCTTTCAGCGGTGAAACGAAACTTAGTGCGGCACGAATCAATCGTAGCAGGCGAAAATATCGACCTCGCAAGGTTCGACTCCTGCTGATTGCGGAATCTCCCCCTTCCTCAGGCGGTTTCTTCTATTTCCCAAAGACGATCGGAAAAGATCACTTCTTCCGTGAGACAATGAAGGCTCTCGAACTCTGGCCCCGAAATGAACCGATGCGGAGAGGTGTCGACAAGCGGTTGATGCTACGACACTTTCAATCAATGGGATTCTACCTCTTGGACACTTGCGTCCTTCCTGTGGACAAGCTCGGCCCGACTAAGAGGAGAGAAGCGGTCCTGAGCCAAACACGTCGATTAGTCAACGATGTGATCGAGGTTGATCCAACTCGCATTCTTATCGTGAAGTCCTCCATCTTCACGCCGGTACGTATCGCCCTGAGAGACGCCGGTTTATGGGCTCGAGTGTTGAACACAGGACCAATCCCGTTTCCGTCCCACGGTAACCAAGGGAGCTATCGATCTCTGTTGAGGCGTGCTCTGAGAAGGGCTCACTTACCATGATAGGACGTCCGTCCTTTGAGCGGTCACTTCTCCCAGTTGCCATGGGTTACGGTGTGGCTAAGTTGCCCGTCCCTAAGGTGTCGTTACTAATCATGGTGCCTGATCGTGAGTGAAGTAAGTATAGAGAAGGTAGTCGTGGAGCTAAACGGCTTCCGACAACGAACAGCAATGATCAAGGAAGAGATCGCGAAAGTCAGCAGAGCTCTCAGCGAGCGAGCTGCCCAGCTCAACGACATAGTCGGAAAGAGCTTATCGAACCTTCGCGAACAACTCGGAGGGACCACACTAACCGGCTATCTTGCGTTGCAAGGAAAATACAGTTCAGGCGAGATAAGCGAACAAGACTACAGCTCACAGAGAGACTACTACAAGAGCGAGATGCAGAGCATGCTCAGACGACTCGACGAAACCAGGAAGCTCATGATGCTCATGGCCCAGCTGGACTCACGACAACCAGGACAAGGACCCTCTGGTCCGCAAAGGCCTCCCGCCCCGACAAACTAGTTTCTTTTCATTATTCCCTTTCGCTTGATCCATTACGCGAGGCTACGAACAGATCTATCCGATCATATCCTGCGGGCCTTCAACCAGTAATATTCGAAATATCTGTCCATAACCCCGGCAAACTCCTCGTCCGATAATCGAAACGCGATTCGCGACCCAGGCTCGTTAGGAGTCTCAAGGTTCCAGAGATATGTCAGGACTGTATCTCTACCATCAACGGCGCAAACGTTGTAGGGTTTTGGAGACTCTTCGTTAGGTTCCTGTATCACTCCGACTTCTGCCTCATCAGAAAGTAGTGACAAGCTCCTCTGGTCGACAAAGCGCGGATTAACAAACGAAAGGATCTTTACTGATACACCTCTTTCCCGAGCTGCTTTCAGAGAGGCCCGAAGATCCTCCACGTCCTTCGGGATCAGTATCGCGAGCTGGAGATAGGCTCGAGTCTTTGCGGTTGATACGATCTCTCCAATCTTATCGGAAATCTTGTCCCCTCCGTGAATAACCCAGAGGCTTATGTTCTTCACCACTTCACGGCGTTCATAGATCGCTTGGAGATCTTGCTTCATCAGGTTGGTAAATGCAACCATTTCGGATTGTTTTTGCTCCAGTTCTAGTTCCGCCACGGATCTCGGTGGGTTCGCTTCGTATACAACGGGTCTTCCGGGTCTGGCCCTGATCCACTTTCTCTTCTCTAGGCCCTCCAGCGTTCCGTAGACTCGGGCATAGGGGATCTGTACGCTCTCGCTGATCTCGAATGGGGTTGCGGGTCCGTCGAAGACAAGCTTCAGATAGGTTTTGATCTCGTATTCTGTCAGACCGTGGTCTTTGAGTATTCGATGGAGGTTTTCGTCGATTCGGGACATTGTGGCGCTGGTGACCTACTTTTTTGCGTAAATCGAGTAGCGAGTATTAGAGGTATTATCATAAAAAAGGTAACGTACACTCGAGCGTCATGTTGACACCCCCGGCTATCCCGAGAAATCCTCGCTAGGGCCAGCTCAGCAATCCTTTGACACTCCTCCAATCTTCGGGTTCTGACCCATGATAAGGCCAGACGAGAGTAAACCTACTTAGTTCGACTCTACACACTAGAAAGGAAACCCACGAATGTTTCACGTTTAAGTAACGTTTCAACCCTAGAATACAATATGGCGGACATGAGGTACACCCCACTCGGAAATACCGGGGTCGACGCTTCGGTTCTTGCTCTCGGAGCAATGACCTTTGGTGCTAAGGATACATGGAAACTAGGAGGACTCGGTCAAGACACTGTTGACAAGATGGTTGCACGCGCAATTGACTCTGGAATCAACTTCTTCGACACCGCTGACGTCTACGATGAAGGCGAGTCAGAGAAGACCCTTGGCAAAGCACTCCAACCATACAGAGATCGAGTTCTGATCGCGACAAAGGTTAGAGGCAAAAGCGGCCAAGGAATCAACGAGATAGGCCTCTCCAGACACCATATTCGACAGGCAGTCCGACAGAGTCTCGAACGGCTTGGCACAAGCTGGGTTGACCTGTACCAGTTCCATTCATGGGACGCACATGTTCCGCTGGATCAATCGATTGAGGCGATGCAGGACCTCGTCGAAGAGGGACTAGTCAACTATCCAGGCGTATCCAACTTTACCGCTTGGCAGATGGCAACTGTCCAAGCAAGAGCGGAAGAACGAGGTTTCTCCCGATATGAAACGGCCCAGATGAACTACAGCCTGCTCAACCGGGATGTCGAGCATGAGATTCTTCCGTTTCTCCGATATAGCAAGATGAGTTTGCTGGTCTGGAGCCCTCTCCACGGCGGCGTCCTCAGCGGCAAATACTCAAAGGACTCCAAGCCTGCAGGGACTAGAGCGGGCAACAGAGGCCTCTTCTTCCCATTTTTCGACGAGCAGACAGGCTTCAACACAGTCGAGAGAATCAAACAAGTGGGCAAAGAACAGGATGCAACACCCGCTCAGGTGGCTCTATCCTGGCTCCTATCGAAGGGCCACATCGTCCTACTAGGCGCGAAGACAATGGAACAATTCGAGGAGAACCTAGGCGCACTCGACGTGAACCTTTCAAGCGACCAGATTGGGAAACTAGATGAGCTCACACGACACCGGATTCAGTACCCAAACTGGATGATTGAAAGACAAAGTTCCGGGCGGACCTTCCCGGTATCAGAACCCCCGTGGACGAGGAAGAATTAGCAGGCGAAGAAGATCATGGATTCACATGTAACTCCTGGCAGGGATAGAGAAGTAGCAACTCTTGGAGGAGGATGCTTCTGGTGCACAGAGGCCATTTTCGACCAACTGAAAGGAGTGGAGAAGGTTGAATCAGGCTATTCCGGTGGAAAGGCTCCGGACCCGTCTTACGAGGATGTTTGCACCGGATCCACTGGACATGCTGAGTCGATCCAGATAACCTTCAATCCCAAGCAGATTTCCTTCAAGGATATTCTGCAGGTCTTCTTCACGACGCACGACCCGACCACCCTGAATCGACAGGGCGCTGATGTCGGTAGCCAGTACCGGTCGGCAATCTTCTACCACAACCCCGAACAAGAAGCAGTGGCTAAGGAGGTTATCAAAGAAACGAATGCCGCGAAAATCTGGAAGAAACCAGTCGTGACTGAGGTAACGCCATTCAAGGCGTTCTACAAGGCTGAAGATTACCATCAGGAATATTTCAAGAACAACGCACGACAGCCCTACTGCCAGGTCGTGATCGCACCCAAGATCGTAAAACTCCGCGAGCATTATCGAGAAAGACTGAAGGCAGCATAAGGTCCAATCCTGGTTAACGGACAGAACTCGACGAATCGGAGTGGTACTTTTCCCATCTAAGGCGTAGTTACGAATTGCCAATAAGTCAAGCATAAGCTAAGACAATTTCAATTCCTACGTCCCACAGCTGATCTAGAATGGCTGAAAACAATCCAGCAACCTCCCAACGTTCTCGAACCCGAGTCGTCATCAAGACGATAACGTTCACGCTATCGGTCTCGTTGGTTCTGCTCTCCGGTTGGACTTTCGTCAAGTATTTCCACTATGCCTCCTTCCAAGGCTATATCGTAGAAGGAATCAAACTCAGCTTTTCGACTTTCCAGATCGAAATTGCTCTGGCCGGACTAACCGGATTATTGGCCTCGATCTTGATTCAAAGCAGACGACGTTCAAGAAAGGCTAGGGCGGGTCCGTTGAAAATGTCCCGATTGAACTTCGGGACCGGGAAACCAGTCCATCCCCTTATGATGACACAGAGACCAGCAAGAGACACGAAATTCGTCATCCGAAAGACCAGCAAGCCAGGAAGAATCTCTCGGAACCGAATGGGCGAGAGACTTCCACCCACATACACCGGCGAGACAGACGATAGTTCACCGTAGCAACCTAAGAATCTGGTTGTCATCAGACACCCTTTCTCTGAAGACTAGAAAATCGTAACGACATCGTCCCCAGCTATTCGACAAGAATTAATGATTGGTTGCCTGCTTCTCGCAGATTATGAGCGAAGGCATTGAAACGTATGTGGGCGGTTTCTATAGCCCAATTGGAATCTCAATAGGTCATATTGGGCTGAAATCTCCAATAGATATCAAACCCCATATCGGAGCGGGAGTCTACGCTACAAACAGGAGACTGTTCATAATTGGACCCGGCAAGGCTACTTTTCCTTCCAGTCTGAACAAGATTGCCGCTGAGTCCGGTAAGGGAGATTTCGCACCTTCAAACTTGACCAAGGGTCAAAATGACGCCCTAATTGGCGCTCTGACCGAGAACAAACGGTTCGAAATTGGCAGAAGCCAAGTTTCACAGATCGAAATGAAAAAGCCTCCTGGTCTTCTCAGAACGGGATCGCTAAAGATAACTTCAGCGGACGGACAGATCCTGGACATTAGGATAAGCTTGTACATGCATTATGAGTGGACTGTCAGACTTGTACAAGCGTTCAAGCCTGAAGCTGTAACGCTCGGCTGAAAAGATCGGGGAACGCGTGCACGTGTTCCTGCCCTTGCTTCAAAGAGCGAAGCGTGCGCCAGTATTCAGGGTGAACTAGTTAGCTCGTGAGTACGGTACTATCGCGGGGGAAACCAAGGAGTAAAGAAGCGTGGGAGTGTTCAACTTTCGGGATCATGGTTGATGCATCCCGTCATGGAACCATTTCGCAAGCGTAACCTGGTTCGTGTTTCCGTACTTCTCAACCTGAACGATTCCGCGCTCAGACAACGCTGCAACTACTCTGTGCGTCTTCAATCGCGATAGACCCGCTTCCTTCGTGACGTACTTTTGCAGGTAAGTGCCTCCGTGGGCATCTAGAACATTGACGATGCTTCTTTCTTCAGGCTTGAGAGTCTTCATGACCATAGCCGTGTTTTCTTTCCCGTTACCATTGCCAGGTGCGTAGTAATTTTTCATCTCAGGTAGTACCAGGAAATAGATGACCCCAACCATGCTGGCCAGTACCGTGCAGAGAAATAGAAGCGAGGAAAACAATACCAGAAATGGAAAAGTGGCTGGGAATCCTTTCGTGAGAAGTTGAGAGAGAACTTCCAACGGCGATTCTGTAGGGGTCAGGACTAGGGCGAGGATGTATCCCGAGACTGCAAGTCCACCTGCAGCCGATACGAGCATTATCAGGAGAATCTGTAGTTTCTCCAAGTCTCGCCCTACCCCTTCTCCGTCGCGCTAGCCTGCTCGAGTTCTCTCTATTGCGGGGGTGCTGTTGGTGCAGTCGGTGGTGGTTTCCATCTGAGGGTCATTATTCCGCCGACTATCCCCAGAACTGATCCGACTATGAAGCCTCCGAAGCCGAAGAAGCCTAGGATGCTAAAGACCAGTACCAGTATGCCCCACGTCTGTCGCTGATTGGGCTTCAGGCGAAGTAGTACGGCTGACATTGTGACGATGATGCCACAGATGAGGCCGAATACAGCGATTGCTCCGACGAAGCCTGCGGCCAGGGCGCCGGGACTGCCTGTGTAGCCGCGTGGCGGCGTGAAGTTGGTATAGTTGAGATGTGGCAGTACGACTAAGCTGAGGGCCAAGAGGAATATGTCAATCAGTACTATCAAAGCGCCTCCTACGAGAGCCAGTATCGAAGGAATGTTCGGGTATTCGACGGCTGTTTTAGACGACATGTTTGATCTCTTACCTCCAGCCTTACCACATGTCGAAGACGGAGGAAATACGTTGGGTGAAACGATCTTGATACAACCGATAAGATAGCTGGACTTCCGGTTCCACCACCCCGGAAACTTCCCCCCTTCTTCTTCTAAGCATGGGAAACATGTGAGATTTCCCTAAGCTAATGATTGCATCGTTGGGTGGCGGGTACCGGTGGGATTCGCTCCCCTATGAGACTTGGATAAATCTATGATCTCCCCCTTTTTCTTCGTATAGTATACGGATAGTTGCGTCGGCGGAGCTAGTGAATCCACTGATGAGCAACAGTAGTCTGTGATGAGCCGTCCGACCTTCTCCGCATCTTCGACGACCAACCTGGACCGTTCCGGGTTGCTGTGGTTCCTTGGAGATGACGGACTCTCCGAGTCACCCTAGGGATGACGGGGTCACGCCTCAAACTACGCTCCCTGATTTTCCTTTCAGTCTCTCAGAGCAGTCGTCTAGGTCACGCCTCTACGCCAATGAGTACCATGAAAGGGACAGATACGGTAACCAACCCTAACCAGAGAAACCTTCGCCGTGCTGGTAGTCGCGGCGTCGAATGTCGCCGTCGAATGTTACCCGAAGGGGAGGCGTTCAGGAACGCTAGAGATACTCGAGTAGGAGTCGCATTTTTAATCCCTGGCGGCTCTCTGGAAGACTGGTCCCGGCTTGACTCGGTCAGTGATGATTGTCGGTCTGATTGGTGGTTCTCTTTTCCTCTTAGCCGGGTTCTTGTCACTTCTTCCGTGGGCGGTAAGCGGCTCTATCGCCGGTGTCTTGCTTGGGAGCTGGTTTGGGGGAGAGATCAAGAAGCGGCTGGATAGGGCGAATGAGGAGGGGAAGGAGACCAGGGTCATTAGGTTCAGGAAGAAAGCCCTGCTTGAGGATAATGTGTCGAGGATGAGAACTGCGGGGTGGGAGCCGAGATGGGAATCGTACCGTGAGACTCAGACAGGCCTTCTAGTCCGCCGAATCATATACTCGGTCGTAATGGAGAGGAAACAGCGAAAACTAGAACGCAGAGCGCTCAAACAGCTTTCAAAATTGCTATTCCCAGGCAAGGTTACGAGCTCTTAGGATGAGGGTTTCAACCGGCCTGTCTCAAACAATTTGGTCCTCAATGGGCATTGTTGACAAGCATTATCTGCCAAGAAGCGCCGTGGAGGGGCTTTGATGTCCCCAGAAAGGGAGACAAGCAGCAAAACCAGAATTGAGTGATCTACGTGCCTAAGAAGTGGGTCTCTGTGACACCATTCTTCCTGATCCTCGCTATCGGGTCTCCGCTAACGATCATAGGGTACGAGCATTGGCTCGATTACACCGTCGCGTGCGGTCGAGGCGCTATCTCTTGCGTCCGTGTCTACAACTTTGGCTACCTAGTGGCTCTTGTGATTGGTGCAGTGGTCCTCATTGTCGGAGCTATTGGGTTGCTTCGAAACCTGTTTGGCCACAAGAACGCCTCGTCAACTCCCTGAAATCTGGGTTCAGAAATACATAACCTAGGAACTTCAGACAAGTAGGTTTCCATGTCGTTAGCTGCGACCCGCTTGCTGTTTCGGAAGTGCCGGACCGCACCCTAAGTACAACCTAGACGCTGGAGTCATAGAAA
>Ga0209806_1000979_pt1 | contig 19337 bp, 15 predicted proteins | sample GraSoiAngelo_152_FD_186166 | JGI IMG/M metagenome (GOLD analysis project Ga0209806, IMG submission 186166) | Grasslands soil microbial communities from the Angelo Coastal Reserve, California, USA - 14_1009_12_30cm (SPAdes) (version 2) | ecosystem: Environmental > Terrestrial > Soil > Grasslands ... | reverse complement strand
CATGGGCCTCTACATGAAGCTCCGACGAACACATAGGGAGCTGGAGCATCTGATCTCGACGGAGCATTCCGCTCCAGAAGAGCAAGGCTCCCGCACGATCCTGGAGCCCCACGTAGAACAGCACCTGATCAACATGATAAGAAAGGCGACGCCAGATGATGCGACTGGCTCGTCGTCGATGCCGACCCTGAAACGAGAAGATAGTCAATCCTCTAGATAGGTCTTCAGGGATTCAGAGAATCGTCGTAATCTTGCACAGGTTGCTCGCGAAGCGCTTGAGCTATGGGCTCTTTGTTCACGGGTTCGAGGCCGCCGAGTGGGTCGGAAGTCGACACGTGTTGGCTGTTGATATAACCCTATTAAAGCCAGTATCCCCTACACCGGTCTATTGTAGTGGCCTATCGTTTGTATGTTACCCGTTCCTCGCCGACCGTCGACCTTGAGTTTCGCGGAATTCCGGCCTCAAGAGCTGGTCGCTGAACTGATTATCCGCTCCCGCGCACCCCTGCGGGTGAGTTTCTCAGGGGGAGGCACAGACGTTCCACCATATACAGAACAATACGGAGGAGTCGTCTTGTCCTCAACGATCAAGAAGTATGCTTACTGTTCTCTCCGGGCTCGTGTTGAGGATGGGCTTCAGGTGAATAGTATGGGCTGGACCACCGGGATTGGGAGTGATACTATCCATTCGCATCTGAACGGGGATACGGATCTTGCGCGGGCCGCTGTCCAGAGGATGGGCGTGACTGATCGACTAGAGATCAACACTTGCTCCGACTGCCCTCCAGGCTCAGGCCTCGGGTCCTCGTCCGCTTTGGTGGTCGCGATCCTTGGTGGTCTGTCTGAGTGGTCTGCGAAGACGATGGAACGGAAGAGAGTTGCTGAGATGGCCCATCTGATTGAAAGGTCGGATGTTGGGATTCCGGGTGGGATGCAGGACCAGTATTCAGCTGCGATGGGCGGATTCAACCTGATCAGGTTCGAGAAGAAAGGCGTTACAGTTGAACCCCTTACCATTTCCGGAGCGGTCAGGAACGAGCTGGAGTACCGGCTTCTCCTCTGCTCGACAGGAACGACCCGCCCGTCGGGAGGGATTCTGGGTCGACAGATCAAGTCGTATCGTGAACGAAATCCCACTGTCCTGGAAGCGCTTCATGAGATCAAGAAGCTTACATTCGATCTCAACAACGAACTCGTGCACGGTAGAGTGGAAGAGTTCGGTGAGCTGCTTGGCCATGAATGGAATCTGAAAAAGAAGCTGGACCCCGCCATATCCAACGAAGAGGTCGACAAGCTATATCAGACGGCATTGACGAACGGAGCCATCGGCGGAAAACTCCTAGGTGCCGGCGGGGGGGGCTATCTCCTTCTCTTCGCGGAAGACGGATCTCATAAGCGGCTCTCGTCCGCGATGATAAAAGCGGGTTCTAAGGTCGAGAATGTCAGATTCGAGGATGTTGGTCTGGAAACGTGGACGGTTGGGTATCGCGACCGTGAACAACACGACCGTGCTGGTCAGAGACCACAGATCAGCGAGGCCAGGGCAGCGACATACGCTCTCTGAGAGTCCGGCTAAGCGTTCATATGACAAGCTGAATCCTACGGGATTCGTCGGGCCAACGCTAGGAGTCAAATTTTCGTGTTGACACCCAAGGCTACACAAGCAGGAAAATCGAAGTCGGCGACGATCGAGTCTTATCTCAGACGGGGCGCGAGGCTCCGAGAGACGGTGATCTCCATGACAGGCGAAATTGAAAAAGCGGCCGACATCATTGCCAATGGTTTCCGGAACGGTGGTAGGCTCTACGCGTTCGGTAATGGTGGGAGCGCTGCCGACGCTCAGCATATCGTGGCTGAATTCACCGGTAGGTTCCGAGTGGACCGTGATCCTCTGCCGGCAGAGGCCTTGACGACAAACTCTTCCACTGTCACAGCGATCGCTAACGATTATGCCTTTGAGGAGATATTCGCTCGACAGGTGAAGGCTCTCTCCAGGCCTGGGGACGTGGTTATTGGTATATCGACGAGCGGCGAGTCGAAGAATGTACTGAAAGGCTTGGAGATGGCCAGAAAGTCTCAGGCAAAGACTATCGGGCTCTGTGGACAGAAGGGTCCGATGATAAACTATTGCGACATCGTCTTGTCTGTCCCAAATGACGAGACATCTCTCATACAGGAGATGCACATCTCAATTGGACACTTACTCTGCCTCCTAGTGGAAGAGGATCTCTTTGGCTAGATCAGCAGCGATCTTCGTTGACCGTGACGATACGTTGATGGTTGATATGAAATATTGCGCTGACCCGGATTTGGTGAAGCTGATTCCCGGTGCGGCTGAAGGGCTCCGAGCGTTGAGAGAGGCTGGATATAGGGTGGTTGTGGTCACGAACCAGTCGGGTATAGGACGCGGCTATTTTGATGCTGAGACCCTTAGCCGCGTCAACAATCGGCTTCGAGATGAGCTGCGTCGAGAAGGCGCGGACTACGACGCGCTGTACTATTGCCCCCACACCCCGGAGGATGATTGCGGGTGTCGGAAGCCCAAGCCAGGGCTATTGCTTCGGGCGGCCTCAGAACTCGAGATCGACCTGGCGTCTTCTTACACGTTGGGCGACCGTAATCTCGACGTTGAAGCTGGTAGGGCTGCTGGGACCAAGACCATTCTTGTCTCGACAACGAGTATCCCAGCTAATGGAGGGTCCGATCCGGCGGCAGATTTCGTGGCCCCGAGTCTGGCGGATGCTGCCAAGCTCATACTGACAGGGTCTAAAAGCCCAGACGGAAGAGCAGGATCACGTATCCGACTCCGCTCTTGACGAAGCTGAGCTTGCTCGTCCCCCTAGGTCTACGTTTGAAACTGATTGGAACTTCTGTGATTGAGAATCCCTTTTTCTTGGCCCTTATCAGAATCTCTGCTGTTACCTCGAAATTCTTCGCCACAAGCTCCTCGCGAACGCTCTCAACAGCCTTCGTCGAATAGATCCTGAAACCAGACGTAATGTCGCTGGACTTCATCTTGAACGCCCTCCGAAGTATCCAGTTGGTGCTGGCGCTTATCATTCTCTTGAAGAATGGAAGCTCCTGGACGAGGCCTCGGCTTCTCGACCTGCAGCCAACTACTACATCAGCCTCCTCGGACGCCTTTAACAATCTCCCAATCTCCTCAGGATCGTGATTCAGGTCTGAGTCCATAGTTAGAACATAGTTGGCGCCAGCATCGACCATTTCAAGTCCCTTCTTGAGAGCCTTCCCAAGTCCGAGCCTCTTCTGGTTATACTCGACTCTGACCCGGGGATTCTGCTTCGATAGTTGACTTACCTTCGCCAGAGTAGCGTCGGTCCCCTCGACCACGAAGATAACCTCGTAATCCGACCCAAGAGCTTGAAGTGATCCGATCAGCCTGCTGGAAAACTCGTCAATCACTTCCTCTTCGTTGTAGAGAGGTATTACAGCACTGATTTTCACAGTTACCGCGGACCGGGTCTGTCAAAGCGGGGCTAAAGTTGTTTGTGTAGGTCCTTCGAACCGGATGAAGGTCGACCCACGGCTGTTCGAGGACCAGTTCGCCCGAAACGCCATATGCGTAAACATCGGGGAGCGGATGAGAAAAAAATCAACCCTAAGATTGCGAAATATTCCCTGATTTGAGTAAGAAGCGTCGGAAGCCTGGCTACTGAATCTCAATTTGATTATTCCCTGAGGTAGCTACGGACAAATGGTCGTTCGCCTGGTCACCGGATCTTGTTCTGGCACTAAACCATGTTACTGTAAATAGTTCACATCAAGCACAAGGTAATTTAATCCCCTAAATCCTCGGCCTTGCTGTGAAGACTGTCAGCGTCATCATTCCAGCGATGAATGAAGCAGAGGGGATCGGTTGCACTCTAGAAGCTTTACCGATCGAGCAACTTTCAAAGTCCGGTTACTCGACAGAGGTCTTAGTAGTCGACGGTTGCTCCACGGACAACACGCTGGACATTGCGCGATCAAAAGGGGCCAAGATCATTGTTGAGCGGCGGAGAGGCTACGGACGAGCCTACAAGACAGGATTTCAGAGCGCCACTGGAGATTTTATTGTTACAATGGATGCTGACGGATCGTATCCGGCGCAACAAGTTCCTCAGCTGCTAGACTATCTTGTAAAGAATGACCTTGACTTGGTCACGACTTGCAGACTGAGCAACCTGCAGCCTGGGGCGATGAGCGTTTCGCATCGTTTCGGGAACGAGGTTCTCAATCTCTTTTCACGAATCTTCTTTCGTCTAAATCTAAGAGACACGCAATCGGGTATGTGGGTTTTCAAGAGAAGCCTTCTAGGTATTGTCGGGGTTAGCTCTAATGGCATGGCCTTCTCTCAAGAATTCAAGATCCGCAGTTTCCAGAAGGCCTCTTGTCGGGAAGTGGCCATTCCCTACATGGCTAGACTTGGCACTCAGAAGATTAGCACGTTCCACGACGGATATGGAAACTTCAAGAACATGTGCGGCCTCCTCCGGAACAGAGATACGCCGGCGTTGATACCAGCTCTTGGGACTCGACAGGCCGTAGTGCTCAACATGACACTGTTTCAGCCAAAGACTCTTCAGAAAACATAGCCTCCCGTTATGACCGGACGCAGGGACCGAGTGAAGGGTTAATTCTCAAGGAGCAGGCGATTTCAACAAGCCTTTTTGGTACGCTATGCTCTCATCATCCAGACTGAAATCTCTGACCGTCGTCGGTATCAGAGGAATGATCCTCTCGGTGCCCCTCAGTATCCTTCTGATCATCTTCTCCTATACGCAAGTGACGTCAATACGTTTCATCCTCGCTCTGGTCTTCGTTCTTTTCCTTCCAGGGTTTGACGTCCTCGAAGTCCTCTACGATAGAACCATGTTCCTTACCCAGCTTCAACGATTCGTCCTTAGCATCGCGTTGAGCATTGGAATAGTCATCGTTAACAACTATGTATTGACCCTGCTCAACATCGCGATCAACCTCACAAACTTAGTCACAGTTCTCGCGGGAGAAACAGTGATAGTTTCGTTCACTCCGATGATTCTCCGCCAAATGAAAAAGCTCCGCCCCAAGCGAGTGGTCTCGTGACACTCGGTCGCGGTCAGACTGCCACTTACCTGCTCCTGGCTGCAATTCTAGTAATGGGCGGATTCATCCGTGGCATTTCGCTAATCTCGAACGGACCCGGAACACTCCTAGACCTAGACCCTTTCCACAGCCTAAGAGCAGTAGAGTCAATCATGAATAACGGGAATATCCCTAGATTCGATGCCCTCTCCTCAGCCCCCAATGGGACTAGCTACGCGTTTGCCACATCCCAAGGATACTACTCTTTCATCGGCTCGATCGGTCTGCTCTCGGGACTGTCGCCCAATGAGGCCCTAGCGATCTCTCCTTCAATATTCTTCGCCTTAGAACTAATCTCACTCTTTGCCCTAACTCTTGCCATCTCAAAATCGACCGTTGCCGCTCTCCTAGCCTCCTTTTTCGCAACGACTCTGAGAGGATGGTCGGCAATATCCATTCTCGGAGCTGACCCGGTAGCAGAGAACCTTGGAGCAATTCTGTTCCTCTCGGCTATGATTCTCGCAGTACTGCTTACTCAGCGACCGTCCTACCTTCTAGTCGGCTTGCTCGGGTTTGTAGATGGAATATCAATCGAGGCCCACCCAGTCACCTATTACTTTGTCAATCTGGTCCTCGTCGCAACGGCCTCTACCTATGTAGTACGAAGGGAATGGGAGTACGCATGGAACACATTACTTGCAGTTCTTGCTTCACTATACTCGATCGCCCTCGTCGAGGCCAGTGGTACGGCCCTGGCTGAAGCAGGGCTCTTCTCTCAAAGCGCATTCTGGCTCGCCTCCTTGAAAAACAACATCTTCACGATCAACAACTCGATCCTTATCAGCGAAATAGGCCTAGTGACTATCTTGCTCTCCTGGGTCTCTATTCTAGTCATTCTTCGTCACAAGCTGACGACACTATACATGCTGGTTGCTTGGGCCGTTGTTCTGTATTGCGTGGTCTTGATTGGACAGCTAGCGGTCTATACGCCTTACGGGACCGTGGTTGAAGGGATTCCTTTCTCGGCGCCTCTCACACTCTCCCACAGAGTGATGCCGTACCTTCCTCCCGTCCTCTGCATACTCGCAGCGATCGCCGTGGGAAAATTTCTACTTCCCTCGGTCGCGGGTTTGTCAAGAACTTTGAAAATAAACCAAGCGACACTCAGTGGCGTACTGCTAATGGTAATCCTCGCGGCATCAGCATTTCAGTTGTCTAACGCCTTTCAGTATTCGGTATATTATGCGAACTCTTTCAACACTGAACCGACCTACTCAAGCCTCTACACTTGGATCCGCGAACATACAGCTGTCAACTCGACTTTTGCTGCCAATGATTTAGGCTTTGGAGTGTATGTCAAGGCGATTGATCAGAGAAGCGTATTCTTTACAACCTCGCAGGAAGACCTGACCGTGCCGGATTTGACTCAGAGGGCAATACTCCAGACGTGTTTATTCCTCCCGTTGTGCGGCTCAAACAGTACAGAGCAAATGATTCGATCCTACCGGATACAATATGCCATCATAATTACGCCAGCGTTGATAGTCAACCAGAACTCAAGCTCATTCGTAAGTTTCGACTACTACCCGATAGCTGGTCAATATCTCCGATGGTTCCAATCAAGACCCGGATTCGTCGAAGTATACATCGATTCGAACTCTGCAGTTTTCGCCCTGTGAAATCCTAGCGAGACATGAAGAGATGAAAAATGCCCAAGTATGGTACATGGTCGGGCTGGCATTGCTCCCGGTTCTTTCCTGGGGGGCAATTTTCTTCCTTCAAGGCTTCGGCACGATCGGCGGCGACACGTACTATCACATAAAGTACGCACAGGCCGTCATAACGGCCGGAAAGGTAGTAGGCTACGACCCATACTTTCCGACAGATCCCCTCGGTTACACCCTAGGATCCCACATCGTCGTTGCTAACCTTTCAATTCTTTCCGGGATATCAGTTATTCCCATAGTCACTGTGACTCCCCTTCTCTTTGGAATACCGACTGTCTTCGTCTTCTACTCCTTCGCATCAAGATACTTGCAGAGACGCTATGCATTTCTTGCAACCTGGTTCTTCTACGGAGCCTCCCTCATCCCTGTGCCTGAATCATCGGTCAACGGAGCCGTAATTTCCAACTCGATCGCCTACCCATACACTTCTGTGCAAATGGGATTGTATCTGTTCTACACGCTCCTTCTCTTGCTAGCTCTAGAGAGAACTTCTCTGATTCAGAACATTCTGACGGGAATTGTGCTCGGTGAATTGACCCTTACTTTCCATTTGCTTGCGCTCGCAGCGGGCCTAGTCATGGTGGCGTACACGGTGGTTCTCCGATCACGGAGGGCCATGATGAATACGGCAGTGATATTCGCATCCGGAGCAGCCCTATCTAGCTTCTACTGGGTTCACATTCTCGCTTCTGGACTGCCATCTCAGACGTCAGCGTTCGGAACGTACGTCCAGCTTACGGCTGGTCAATATCTTGAGACTCTTGGGGCCCCGACAACCAGTCTCCTGTTTGTAGGCGCAGTAATCCTAGCTCTGAGACGACGGAGGATTTCGCTCAAACAGATCGACGAAAAGTATCTCTTGCTACTTACTCTTGCGTTATCGCTCGTTGTGGCATCGCAAGCCTGGCGAATTGGACTAGTTCTGGTAAATGATCTATTCTTGTTCTTTGACATTGGTCCGTTTGCTGTGCTCGGGGCCATTGTCCTTGCATTTATTGTCCGAGAAATCGAACGGCGAAACCAGAAGATTCTGGGAACAGCAATCATCTCCCTCCTGGTACTCGCTGGTCCGATCATGGCTCTCAACTCAGTTGGTCCGACACTAGGCGGACCGAACGCGAACATTGAGGTACAGAACTTTGGAGTGATTGACTGGATGAACGCTCACGCCTCCGGAGCGGTTTTCGCTTCCGACATGGGATCGCAATTTTTCATAGCCTCGGAGGCGAACGTCATCCCCATTGCGATCCCTCCAGTAATAGCAGACTATTACGTATCTGACTTGAGCGCGCGTCTCCAAGCACTCAACACTATTTTTGGAGACTCAATCGAGGCTTCCGGAGCGGCTCTGTTACAGTACAACGTGAGCTACATCGTCTCGACATATTCTCAGCCGTACAATTCCATTACGGGCAGCACCTATGTGACCCCAGTGTATCCTGTTCAGCCGTGCTTCAGCGGCGGCGGCACTCAATACGACTTCGAGGCTACCGGTGTTCCTCAAATCTTCGATCTCTATAGCGGGAACACGACAAACTACTACCTCTTATCAAACCTGGGACGAGTACCCAGTTTGACTATAACATACCTTTTCAATCCCCGGACTTCTGGTCCTGTCCAGATCTACGTCAACAACACTCTAGTTCAGACCCTGACCGGGGTCTCTAGGGGAATTTGGATAACCAGCACAATACAAATCCCCAGCTCACTCGTTAGCCAAGTGGAGCAAGTCAAAATCGTCAACATGGATCCCGCGAACGAATGGTATCTGCAGACAATAACCACGAGCGCGGGATCACAGTGCCCTTTCGCACCAAGTATGATTCCGCGCGAGACAATATTTCTCGTGAATAGAACCGCCCTTCACAGTTTCATGCCCGTCTCACCGTTGAATCTTCCAATCTCAGAAAATCACCCTCAAAACTACACGACCAACCTGAATCTATCGACAGGTATCCATAAAATCCGAGGCAAGGCTCAGCCTAAGCTTACGAATCTTATCGAATTTTTGAACGAGATTCTAGGTGTTCTTTCGAAGCAGACCTTCCATCTCAACTATGAGTATCGACGCGGATACGAATGCTATTCCCGCGCTAGCGTCCTCGACTCACATCAGCAGTCTTAATCCACATAATCAGTCCAGAAGCAACAGAATCCTTTTCTTATTGAGAATCGAGGGAAATACAATGAAAAGAGCACTGGTGACCCGGGGAGCGGGCTCTATTGGAAGTAACCTAGTTGACGCTCTAATGGAGCAGGGTCACCAGGTTAGAGTCGTTGACAATCTAACATCTGGCACTTCTGACAACCTAAAGCGCTGGTTGAGTAACCCTCGGTTCTCATTCGAGAATAATGACCTGCTATCGAGGTACCGTCAAGGAACTGATCCGTGAACAGACGACTGGTGCACCTTCCTCGATCAAATTAGAAACTCCGAGAATTGCAATCGTCGGACTAGGGAAAATGGGGCTCCTCCACGCAGGGATCCATAGTGCCCTCAAAGGCAACCCCGTTAGCGTCGCGTCGGAGACAGACGGGTTCCTATCCAAAATGGCACGGAAGATTCTACCTGATGCGAGAATCTACCAAGATTACAAGGAAATGATCGAAAACGAACACGACATTCAAGGAATAATCGTCACGACTCCCATTCATACCCACACGCCGATAGTTTCGGAGATTCTGAGATCCAAGAGAGACTTGGGAATATTCGTCGAAAAACCCCTCTCAACCAACCATGACGACGCCAAGAAGATCTATGAGGCTGCCAAAGGTTCAGGTGTCACAAACATGGTGGGATTCCAGAAGCGGTTCGCGGCAACATTCCGAAGAGCCAAGGACGCGGTCGCGAAAGATGAGATTGGAACTCCTCAGTTCTTCAAAAGCTATTCATTCATGGCCGACATTTTTAGAAAAGGCCAGGGCTGGCGGTTCCAGCCCGAAAGCGGCGGCGTCACACTCGAGGTCGGACCACACATACTCGACCTAATCATATGGCTCTTCGGCGAGCCCATGATGGTTTCAGGCTTCCGAAAGAAGCTCTATTCGGATGACGTAGAAGACTACGTTCACGCGGCGATGCAATTTGGTTCAGGGCTTAGTGGATACACGGATATTTCTTGGAGCGTACGGAACTACAGGCTTCCAGAGATCTTCCTAGAGGTCCACGGAACGAACGGTGTGCTGACAGTATGTGACGATTACGTAAAGCTACAATTGGACGAGGATCGGGGCGAGACACTCGCGGGGACTCACATGCTTCGAAAGCCCGAGTTGCAGCCGTCGGTTCCCTTCCTTCTTGGCGATCCAGAATTCTGCGTCGAGGACCAAGCCTTTCTGCAGGCCTTGCAGAAGAAAGGATCCGTTGAACCAGACTTTGGCGATGCTGCAAAGGTTAACTCGCTTATGGATAAGATTCGATCACTGTAGGTTCTATGGACTTGGCAGAACAGCTAGAGAGGGTTCTAATCGGCGACAACCCATTCATCGGTGTCGACCACATGTCCCAGGACCGAGCTCGCGAACGCTTGGCTCAGTTGAATTCGGAGAGAGAAGCGAGAATTCTACAAATCGCGTTCAAGAACGGCGCATCAGGCTTTGTTTTCTCAACCCATCCAAACCATCTAGAGGTCTTCAGACTCCTAAAAGACCAGAATCCTGACCTGTCCTTCGACCTGTATCCGCTCTTACCCTACGCACAAGGGTACATCAGAACGGCGACCGAGAAAGGAATGATTGGAATGCTCTACGACCTCATAGGACAGCTCAGCTGGGGCGGAAAAATGAAGGCGCTCGTCGGAGGATCTGTCTCGGCCCTCACTATGAACCCGACGAAGATGCTCTCAACATTCGTAGACGTAGAAATAGATAGGTTTCTCAGAGTAGCCCCTCCCAGAACCAAACTAAAAGCCGTCTTTCTACACGAGATCATCGTCGACCTAGCTCTAGCATTCCAACTTAAGGATATCTTCGAAAGCTACATCTCGCATGTCAACGATCATTACAAAGTAAGAGCCGGACTAGTGACAAGAAACTTTCCGCGATTGATTCAACTCTTAGACGAAACCGGGATATCATACGACAAGATCAGTTTGATGACCCCATTTAACAAAATGGGATTTCAGATGAACCCCTCCAGAGAAGCTTGCGAACGATCCCTCGCTCAAAAGCCGGGGATAGATGTGATGGGGATGAGCATCCTTGCTGCAGGAATGCTCAATTTGAAAGAAGCCACAGAATACATTCACGGTTTGGAAAACTTGAGATCAGTGGTCGTGGGCGTTTCCAGCGAAGACCATGCTGTCCGAACTTTCCAGACGCTAAGAAACACCTCCACTCTTGAAGCGCCAATCCCTCAGAGGGCTCCAGAAGTTCTGGCAAGAAACTAGCGATTCGCCGCGTGTCTATCCGTTAAGCAGAAGCGTCTCCCACAGACGGATTGGTCCCCGGACTCTTGGGAGGCCCCGTTTGCTCAGGAGTTCCAAGAGTGTTTCGCCGAGCACTTCTGCTGAGGCGATTCATGATGGGTTTTCGAAATGCGACTGCTGCGAATACAATGCTCATTATAGTGAGGACGTTGGGGTACCAGAACTGGAGGAGGAAGAGGGTCTGGTCGAGGTAGATGTTGACTGTCTTTACTCCTTGAGGTATCTGGAGCCCAATCAGTCCACCATTTGCTTGGTAGACTTGAGCTGAGTCGCTCCTCCACGTGGGGAAGAAGCTCTGTTTGATGATAATTTCTGACGCCCCCGTCAGGTCTCTATCGACGGAAATGCCATTGGGAGTATTTGTCACTCGCACAGCCGGGTAGCCTAACTTCACGGCTCCCACGTCAACGCTTTCGCGGGTCCTGTTTCCAACAACTCCGACCGTTACAGATGAAATGGTTGCGTTAGAGAGACTGAATCTTAGCCATTGCCAGTTTGGACCAAGCGGATACTTGCTTGCTAATGCAACTGAATTATTCGATTGATTCTGATAGGCCGCTCCAAAATACGAGTTGTTCTCGCTTCTCAGTTCAAGCAGCAAAGTGGCGCCATTGGTTAGTCCCGACTGAACAAGGGGCAGGTCTACTTCGCCCGAGCCGTTCCCGGTTGCGGTGGTCGTAATCGAGAGTCTGATTGCAGACTGCGTGATGTTCTGGAGGCTTCCTGAAGTAGCACTCCCGCTCAGGTAGAGCTGCTGGTTGGACTGAAGTGAAACCTGTGAAATCCCCTGATAGGTTGCGTTGATATCGCCGTCGAACGGCGTGAGGAGGGGAAGAGCCTCGTACAGTCTTGCTTGGACTGGAGGATTGTTCTCTTGATAGTTGAATGATGTAATCTGGAATATCCCTTGAGAGACATATTGGTCGTAGAATGGGTCCGCGACCAGTATCCATTTGATGCCGAATAGATCATAGTTCGCCAGCGCGTACTGAAGCACCCGCGTCCCATTCGGATAGTTCTTGGCTGTGTTGAAATCGTCGACCCCGGAGGACCTGAGAAAGTTCTCAAGTCGACCGGTTGGGTAGTTGTTGTCCATCAGAGGAATGTTGTTGATCTCGGGAAGATCGTATATGTTCGCTGACGCACCGAGCGCGAGAAGTCTTCCCCACTGTCCTTGCGCGACCTCTTTGGATAGGTAAGCCGAGAGGTCTGTTGGAAGATTGTAGGTTGATCCCAGGCTCAGCCCGAAAGGCGGTGGAACAAGTGGGAGGAAACCGATAGGGATTGTGACTATTGCGACCAGCGCTATTGCCTTGGTTATGCGGCGCTTTCCGAGACGCGGGAAGCCGGTCCCCAGTACGTTCCTCAGGAATCCGGAAGCGAACACCACCGCAAATGACAGAAAGAACATGATGAAGACGTCGTAGACCAGCCAGTTTGCAAATGGAAGAACTCCGTCCAAGCCTCCTTGAGGAGCTGCTCCGATCCAGAGAAGAATAGCGCAGAAGGCAAGGTAGGGTGTGAGCCCCGAATCATGCGGATGAAAGATCCTCCACCGAAAACGGCTGAAAAAGAGGGCCGAGGCTAAGACCAGAACGATGATTAAGAATGGTCCCAACGGCTGAATGATGTTGAAGTTGGAGACGTCGAGTATGGTTCCGTTTCTGGAGAAGTGTGGGATTGGCGCTTCGGAACCTGTAGCCTGAACAAACACGAAGAATGGGAGGAGAGCAGGGGCTGCAAGGGTAAGTCCCGCGAATACGGAAAAGTATGGACGGAGTCGGTTGATATTGCCTACCAGTTGAAGCTGCGAGAAACGATTGCCAAGAGCATCATAGATGAAGGCTGGGACGACCAGTAGCAGCGACACGAGAATCCCGTATGGATGTGCTACGGAAGCTAGAGCAAATAGCAATCCCGCCATGAATCCAAGAACTGCTCGCCTCTCCTTTCTGAAGCGGTGAAAGAACGAGTAGCCAAGCGTCATGAAGACAAAAGCGGTCATAACGGTCAGCCATCCCGCGAAGAATGCCCGAGTTATTGCGGGGGCCGTAGCTGCCAAGAAGAGGGAGGCCGCAGCTCGAGTCGAAGACGGGTCAAAAGTCTTGGAGAGGAAGTAGACAGCGCCGATCGATGCAAAAAAAACAAGAAAGTAGAAGATCTTGAAACTTAGGTACGGGTTGACTAGAGAAATCAGCATCGAAGTAAATTCGCTTGCAAGTAACAAGGCACCTGGCGGATAGTCGATCGTGGTGACACCGCCTGACCAGGTAGGGTCCCACAACCCTCTCTGAAGGCGATAGCCCATGTGGTAATGCGTTGCAAGGTCGTAGTTGACAGGTAGCCCCGTAGAGAAAAAGTAGGGGAGAATCACCCCGGCAAGAAAGAGAACTCCTGCGGCAGCGAAGAGAAATTCTGATGCAGATAGTCTTCTAGCCAGAGACCTGAGGGGTCCGAGGCTCATGCCAAGAGTCTCTGATACGTGCTCGAAATATCATCTGCTATGATATCAATTGGAACGCTTGTCCTCGCAAGATTGTTACACAAATGCACAGCAAGCGAATCGTCTCCGAGAAGCTTCAGAACCGCGGCCGCGATCAAGCTAGGGCTGGCTTCAGGGATTACGTAAGCGTCTAGAAGATGAGCGATTCCCTCTTCCTTCGCAACGGCCCTTGTTGTTACCAACGGTTTCCCGTATTGTTTTGTCAAATTGACACAGCCGCTTGAACCTGGAATGGAGCTGCACGGATAGACCACTATGTCGGCCGCAGAGAATACGGTCGGAATAGATTCGCTCGGCAAGTAGCCGGTAAATCTGACGTTCGCCTCCTTTTCTCGGGCCAGGTCACGCAAGCGGCCCAAATAGTCGTCGTGGATTCTACGATGATTCCCTCCCGCAATAACTAGCGTTACATCTGGACGATGGTTCTGTACAATTGCTTGAGCTTCGATCAGTGCCTCCAATCCCTTGTAGGGCGCAAGGTGTCCGAAGAACAGAAGTACTTTCTTGTGTTCCAGACCAAGGACCTTCTTTGCCGGCTCAGTTGAGAGATCGAGGTTCGGAGCCGGCCCGCTAAGCGGGACAAGTTTGACCTTAGCACTATCAATTCGATATTTTCGTTGGAGGACGACTCGCGAGTTCCTCGTCTGAGTAAAAATTGTGTTGGCGAATTTTCCAGTGAAGAAGTAGAAATAGGTTAGACCTATCCTTACTAGTGCCGGTGCGTGAAGCCAGGACTGGAAAGCCCGGAGAAACGCAGGGTCCACTTTGTCAACATCAACAACATCCGAAAACGAGACGAGAACTCTCTTTTGCAAAAGACGAAGGACCAGAGCTAAGAACGGAACAAAAGGCACAGTGAAGTAAGGGCCAAAAACTGTTGGTCCTAGCCTCTCGAAGTGGACGACCTTAGCGTGAGTCTTCACAACTTGTCTTAGCATCCTGAACGGGTATTGAAATCCCGGCTTCCAGACCCTGTAGACTCCAGGCTCACCCGGTCCTGCCTTGGAAGTTTGATTTGCAACGACTGAGATTGTCCATTTCTTCCTCAGGGCGCTTAAGAGATCCCTAGAATAGAGAGAGTGGCCTTCAAAGTCTTCAACGTTGTTCTCTTCGGAATCTCCCAGAGCGAGAGGAGTCACAAGACAAACCGGGGTGACCGTGTGACCGAAGCTCACCGCGGGTCGACGGTTACTCGCCTGAGCATCATAAAGGTCTTGTTCGGTCATTTGAGAATTTCAACCATCTTTGGCTTGTCTTCAGAATAGTACTTTGATCAACGCAGAGTATGGGCGGCCGTATCGCTCTCCGGACTTTTCCTGCACATCATATCATTTAACCAATAGCTTGAAGGCCATCATATCGCACCCGATCACTGTACTTTGCCTGATTGAATGAGATTTGTTACCAAGAGGTTAGCAACCGAGGTACGAATGGCGTCAATCATGATGACTGGAGGTTACCGAGAGAAAATTGTCTTCCTTCTACTCAAGAAGGGATGAATGTGTCGGGCTTCGACATACCACATATACCTGCTATTCGATGAAAACTCGAGATTACCACTAGTCTCAGGTTTCACAAAACTCTTAACAGTTAATTGTAAAGTGCGACCCTCTTAGTGGCATAGAACTGAGCCTGATCCGAGAGATGACATTGCCTGCCTTCCTGTAAGTGGTTTCTGCCCTGAGAAAATCGGCATTCGCTGAAACGAGAGTGAATAGTGCCCATGGTAAGCGTCAACGTCCACTAAGATCGGCCGTGTTTGCCCTTTAGAAACCCGCTCATTCTAGGTTCGATTATTCCTACAGTGGCCAGGAGTCTCCTTTCTAGCACGATCAGGCAAGAGTGAGGAAGACCTACGTGTCGGAGAATCCACCAGAGGTATGAAGAAAGGTCGGTCCAATGGAGTGACTCGATTACAAAGAATCTATCATTCCGGGAGGTTCTGTGTTCCAGCAATGCAAAGGACCGACAGGTAATAGCCGAAGAAGAGGTAGTATAGGGCGAATCCAGGAAATCTCATAGTTCTTGGCTTCATCATTTCCAGCTTTGACAGAGATCTAAACCTATATTCAATGCCTGAATATTTTGCCTGGCCGTTTAATTGAGATCGCAGTTAGGCACTGCTGGTGGATTTGATAGAGGCTAGCCGCGAGAGATTCATCGACTTAAGTGTCAGGGCGCCGAATCCGGCAAGCGTCAGAGCTAGTGCCCAGACTCCGTATAGGAGTACGATTATGCTCAAAGTGAGTGCCATTATGGAAAGGATTCCTTCGGCGATTGCGATTCTGTCAAGACGAACCTCGCGATGATACTGTCTGTTCAAATCCACTGCGAGGCCATGTTTCGGTGTTCTGAAGAAGAAACCAGTCTTTCCTCTCATCCCGTTCAGGAATCCGATCATGATCGCGGTCGTCATGCAGGAGCTAGTGTAGGAGAGCAGAGGAAGTAGCACTAGATTTCTGGGAGTCATTATTTTTTGAATATGAAGCGCGTAGATGCCTGAACCGAAGAAAGCGACTACAGGCAATGTGACGGCGATGATGTAGATCGGGCTGGAGAATATCGAGCTTGAGGGGGCGGTCAGCCCGAAGATGAGTCCGAAGGCTGACACGAAAGTTACGACTATCCAGCTGAGTCCCTGGAAGGGTCCGACCAGGGTCGAGAAGAGGACGATTCTCCTCCAGACAGAGAGCTTCTTGCAACTCAAGATCTTCCGCCCGTTGGCTATGGCGCAGTTCGCCCATCCTTGGGCTACGCGGGCTGCTTGTTTCTTCCAGACCTCTAGGCTTGAGGGGTCCTCGCTGAATATTCTTACATCGCTCAGGTAGACTCCCCTGTATCCGGCGCAGTATATTCTGAGGGATAGATCTGCGTCTTCGACGACCGAGTCGTTCGGCCAGAAACCAACCTCTCGTAGAACGGCCATCGAGACTAGGACGAATCCGCCTTGGAACGAGTATGGAGCGTCGATCGAATAAGCGCCCATCTTTGCAACTGTATCTCCCTGGTCTTGCTGGAGCGCAAATAGTCGGGTCGTCAGATTCTGTTCTCGGTTGTAGTGGCCCACTCGAAATGAAACGAAGCCGATCCTGGGATTATGACTGGCGGCATTTAGCCCTCTCTTCAGGACGTCGGGCTTGACAGTTGAGTCTGCGTCTAACAGAAGGACAAAGTCGCCCTTCAGGAGTGGGGCTGATTGATTCAGCGCGCCGCTCTTGAAGCCTGCCCGGCCCTTCCTCCTCGATACGACACCATGAATCCCTAGATCGTTAAGTTCTAGAAGTTTCCCGTCGATGATATCAACCGTCTCGTCGGATGAATCATCGGCCACGACAACCTGTAGTTTGTCTCTGGGGTAGTCGAGGTTCTTGAGCGCGTCCAGGGTGCTGGCTACGACAAACTTCTCGTTGAATGTAGCTATCAGAATCGAGACCAATGGCGTCTCTTGAAGGGGAGGTTCGTTCCCGAGAGCCTTCGGATAGCGGAAAGTGCTCAGGAAGAGAATCACGCTGTAGTAAGAGAACAAAAGCCCAGGCATACTGAAAGCCAGCGAAATTCCCGAGATGTATATCCATGAGTCCAACTTGACTGTCACATGCATGTTGCAGCTGACGGGAGTCTCATACTGACTCTGACAACCTTTTTGATGCTTGTTAAGATTCTGGAAACTGTTCGAGTCTAACTTAGCTTCCATTCAGGCATCAAGGTCTCTGGAAAACACTATTAATTCACTTCGCGAAGAACGTGTCGTGACAGACAAGTGACCATGAAGGCGGCCTTCCTAGATCGGGAAGGGTGTTCTGACACGAGAAAGACTCGACCTATGTCAAGACGCCGAACGAGCATGAGATTCTTCCGGGGATCGGAGCGCCCTTGCATGCTCTTCGAGAGCAGGGCTTCAGACTTGTCATCGTGACCAACCAATCTGTGGTTGGAAGGGGTTTCAATCTTATCGAGTTCAAGAGAGACTCGAACATCGTCGATCCCCTCCGGATAAAGCGCGAAACCTTGAACGAGTTGGAGTACAGTAGTCTCCTCTGCTTTACCGGCACCACCCGAAGATCAGGCGGTACTCTTCAGAGGCAGATCGAGTCGTACGAACAGAAAGACTCGAAAGTGATAGAAGCTCTCGAACGAATGAAGGAACTAACTCTTCAGATGAAAGACTCCCTCACCGGCAACCTTACCGAGTTCGCAAGGCTCGTGAACTCGGAGCGGGTCACGAAAAAAGCGCTTGACTCCGCGATCTCAACCAGTGAGGTCGACAGGCTTCTGCACGCCGCGCGAGAAAATGGGGCTATCGGGAGGCAAACTTCTCGGCGCTGGAGGAGGAGGATTCTTGTTCCTATACTGCGAGCCTGGCAGACAAGTGCATGTAGAAAAGGCGGTCGAGAGCCGAGGAGGCAAGGCCTTCCCGGTCAGATTTGATCTTGAAGGTTTGCAGACCTGGAGAAGCCCGAAATAGGATTCAACGAGCGATGCAAAAGTCCACAAGAGCTCCTAAGCTAGCGGTCGAAGGCGGTCACGAAGTTTCTGTGGCGCGAGACGCACAACGGAAGAGCATCGAAACGAAACAACGGCTCGCTGAAGAGTGTCTGGACGATATCATTGAAATGGCTCACATGATCATGATTGCGCTAAAAAAGGGTCGGAAGGTCGTTTTCTTCGGTAACGGTGGTAGTGCTGCCGATGCTCAGCATATTTCGGCTGAGCTTGTAGGAAAATTCAAGAGGGAGCGACCTCCTTTTAGAGCATCCGCCCTGACGGCGAACACGTCCATTCTAACAGCGATTGGTAACGACATCGGTTTCGACGAAATCTTCTCCCGTCAAGTCCAAGCAACACTGGGAACCGGAGGATGTTGCGGTAGGCATCAGTACCAGCGGTCGCTCAGCGAACGTCATCAAAGGCGTTGAGGAGGCCCAGAGAATCGGAGCGAAGACAATAGCCCTCACAGGCTCCGGAGGAGGACTGCTCGGTCACTATGCGATCACAGAGTGATTGTACCCTCAGACGATACTCAGAGGATACAGGAATGTCATATCATGATAGGCCACATCGTCTGCGAACTGATAGAAGAGACACTCGCAGATGGGTCCCATGCATGCTAAGCCCCGAATTTCAGCCCGAACCTCCTCTAAGATGCAGACCGATAGCTTCGCTTTCCACATAACCCTTAAGTGGGAAAAGTCGAGACCTTTGATCCTTACCCGAGCTGAAAGCCTGTAGACGTGGTCATCCGTATGGTCCTTTCCAAGTTTCTCACCCAAGTTCACCAGGCGATAGACAGGGTCAAGGAATACATCGGGCTGAGAGAAACTCAGGCCAAGCCGACAAGGTTGTCACGAGTCGGCCTTGGTCTAACAGGCCTATTCTCAGTTGTGGCTGGGTTATGGCTTGTGGCATTTGGGCCGAACATCATCGCGATGCTGGCTCTCGCCGTTGGCCTCGCAGGATTTGGATTATTCAATCTGACATTTGCCTTCAGAAAAAACCTGACTCTCTCACGCGCTAACCAGCTTTCCCTAGTCGGCAACCTAGTCTTGTTCATATGGCTCTACGTCGTTGCGTCAAAGCTCCTCTACGTCAGCTATTCGACCGACACGGTGGTGGGGA
>Ga0209806_1000975_pt1 | contig 19412 bp, 17 predicted proteins | sample GraSoiAngelo_152_FD_186166 | JGI IMG/M metagenome (GOLD analysis project Ga0209806, IMG submission 186166) | Grasslands soil microbial communities from the Angelo Coastal Reserve, California, USA - 14_1009_12_30cm (SPAdes) (version 2) | ecosystem: Environmental > Terrestrial > Soil > Grasslands ... | reverse complement strand
CCTTAACGCTCTCGGGTTTTTTCTTGTCGATAGGAGCCTTGCCCAAGTGAACGGAAACCGCCTCTTCCAATTGAGTCATGAGACCCTGCAGAGTTTTGTCACCGGCGTCCAACATGCTGCGCACTTCGGCACTCACGGCCATAGCCCGTTGGTACGCGTCTCGAGCCTTGGTAAGGAGCGGCATGTACGCCAAAAAATCTGTAGCGTGCTTTGAAAATTCATCGACTGCCTCACTGTAGGTAGCCATGCTCGCTGGCAGCCGCTGTGTGCCCACCTCATTTTCCTTCTTCCACATTCCATCCTCCATACGTTTCGTCCTGTCCCGGCCAGTAAGCAGCCTGCATTATCAACGCCCCGGCTTCGAGGGTCAAACCGGTTTATGCTGGAGGAAGCCCAGGAGCATAAGTGAAGTACGCTTGGAGAGTAATGCACCGTGGTGGTTTAGGAACGTGGGGGGTGATCGCTCTTTTCCTCTCAGTGCTGAACAGAGGAATTGTAGCCGGCAGAATGGTTGCTTCGGCTTTGTTTAATATCGAACATAACTTGCCCCTCGGTTTTACCATCGCTGCCGCAACTGGTCTCTGGCATTTAGGGGATCTCTAATCAATCATCGACTATTTCCGGGACGGCGCAGAGCGAAGGATTAGCCTCGGTCTCGATGCTGGGTTTGTTTTTGTTGCCGTTGGGGACTAGGCGCTTTTCTTGTTTGGCGTAACTTGGCTGTCTGAGTGGGCGGCCTTCGCTTGTTCCTGCTGATGGAATGCCAAGCAGGGTTGGCAAAAGATAGCGGCACACAATTTGCAGCGTTCAGTGTGCGCCGCGCAAAGAGCGATTCCGCAATCCGAACACTTCGCATTGGCTGAGCGGCCACACGTAGCACCAAGGGCATCATCCAGGCTTCGAGCTTCGAAAACGCCGCAGTACCGGCTCATAGTTGGTGGTGGGAAACTATATCACTAGCTAGCCTTGGGGGGCGCTTTCTCGTTGGACTCGGGTTTCGGATCCGTCTTTGCCAGTCCCCGTAATCGCGCAGCCAGCTGTTCTCCAGCGTCTGCCGATACCTTCTCCTTGAAGATGTACTTTCGAATGAGCCTGAACAACCCAAGAGCCAAGTTTGATCGCCCCCGTCGCAAGATTGAACCCTTCCAGGCCGAAGTTCAATACGGTGAACTGCGTGATTCAGGCGCGGCGAATCCCCAGAGTTGTCACGGATGTGGTTTTCTGTAGATGTAATCAAGGCTTGAGTGCGAATGCCCAAGCGAGGTTTACAGACAATGTTTTCGACATCTCATACTGAAGAGGTCAACCGTAACTTTGACGCCAGGCAAGAATGCGCAACCAGATCAGCCAGCGTTATCGCGAACCGGTGCATGACTCACTTGAACCCCTTTTCGGGTCCAGTCGAGCAGCCTCCTCTATTCTCGCCACGTGAATAAGGCGAGAGCGAACGCCGAGACGCCGAAGATTGTGGCCTCTGCGTGTCTTGCAGGGTTGGTTGGGCCCTGCCGAGCAAAAAGGACATCGCAGGCTCTCGGGTACCACTCGAATTGTCGGAATCATCGATCTGCTAATGGTGGTCATCAACCTGGGATCTCCTTCGTTTGTCAGCAAAGAATGTTCAAGGGTACCCCCGGCACTAAAATACAGTGGACTATTTGCTATCGTATCGAGAGAGAATACTGCCAAGGCAGCGGCAGGGGAGCCCTCAGGGACCTCACATCTTCCTATCGCTCGGGCGGCTTTCATTCGGCCGAATGCCCATGGTCAATTTTCCGCAGGATCATTGTGAGCGCGATTTTGGCGCCAATACGCTTGTTTCATCGCGTCCCCGGCGGCTCTTGGGTGGTTGGGGTTCCGACGATGTGCCGGTAGAAGGCAACCGCCCGGTTAACCGACGAAGACTCGCTCCGCGCATTCCTCGAGATTTGGCGGTCGCGTGCTCTCTCATGAAGTAAGAGATACAGTTTGTTACGAAAGGGAACTACAGCCTCTTTCACGTACCATTCAACAGTCCACTGTAGGGACGCGTTCCGGGACTGATCGGAATATTATTGTCAACTTCGTGTAGTTGCGGCCCGACCAATCTGAAGATCGCATCCGAAGAACTTGGGCACGCAAGAGGCGACGCTCAAGGGACCCGAGCCGGAGAACCCTGAGGAGGCTTCATGAAAAGAATTCTGGGAGTTTGTGCTGTTCTAATAGCCGTGACCCTACCGCTGCTGGCCCAGGACGCCGACGACAATCGCCGACAACACGATCGGGACGATGCGCGCCGGGAGGACAGTCGCGGCTATGAGCGCCGGCAGTGGCGAGGTCGCTTATCGTCGGAGGATCAGCAACGGTTCGACAGCTACTACTCGCGCTGGCTGGAATATCGTCGCACCAACAACCGGGAAGAAACCCGGAACATGGAAAAACGCATGCGGGACGTTATGGCACGCAACAACATTCCATCGAATGTGCCCTTTGATGAGGTCGCGTCGACGGGTGACCGGGAGGATGGCGGCCATTATAGGCGGGAACGGAGTCGCCTGTCGCCCGAGGACCAGGAACGGTTCGACAGCTACTACTCGCGCTGGCTGGAATATCGTCGCACCAACAACCGGGAGGAAACCGTGAACATGGAAAAGCGCATGCGGGACGTTATGTCCCGCAACAACATTCCGGCGGATGTACCTTTCGATGAGGTCGCGTCTCGGAGATAGTGACTTCCGATTGGGAGGCAGGCTTTCATTCCGGAGTACAGGCCAGCCAGGTTTCACCTATTGCTTGTCGTACACCGCGAGGCTGCTGATCGTTTTGCCGTTCGAATCCGCTCCGCTCGAGGTGACTGTCCGGCTCTTGCCGTCTGCAGAGACGACAATGCGACCGCTAAGGATCGTTTTGCCGTTTTTCTTGGCGTTGAAACCCAGCGTACGCTCGTCGATCTTCGTAAGCGAGCGTGCGTCTGAATTGGGATCTCCGATGACGGGATAGTCTTTGCTATCAAACTTGCCCGTCCACTCACTATGCATGGGCTTGCCGTCGCTGCCGATGCCATCAATCACGATTCTCACGTTCTCTGCTGCAGCCTCATAGACAACCATGGTGTTTTTCGGTGCCCCATGCGAGATCTTCGATTTGGCCTCGTTTAACTTCCAAGTGCCCATGTTTGCGTTTTGGGCGCAGCAGAACGCTCCGACGAAGCACAGCGTCAGAGTGAACACGATGCTTCTAGCCTTCACGTCGCCTCCTGATTGAGCAACGGACTTTGAGCGTAGATAGGGGTTATTCTAGTTGCGGCTTGGGGACGCGGCAACTCGTGGTCCTCTCAATGTGCAGAACCAAATTCGTTGGTTCGCAGCAGCAAGTCAACCTTGTTATTCCACACCTGGGGGTAGAAATGCGTCGTGTCTCGAATTCACTTCTCGTGATTCCAGTCATGTTATTTTGCGCGGCCGTTGTGTTGGGCCAAACTCCCGCCAAGCCCGCAACCGGTCACAAAAGCGAGGACTTCGCCGCCGTGATGAAGAAAATTCGCGATACCTGGGTGCAGGAATTCAACGCCGGACATGCTGATAAAGTCGCGGCACTATATGCTGACGAGGCTGTGCTGATGCGCAGGAACGGATCCGTGCACAGCCGCGACTCCATCCTGGCGGAGTTGCAACGCTCCGTTACTGCGGAGGCGCGCAATTACACCGTCCAGAGCCTGCGCGCCGAATCCTCTGGGGATATTGGCTACGATACGGGCATATACAACGAAAATTTTCCGCATCATCTTGCCGAGGGCAACTACCTCATGGTTGTAAAACGAATCAATGGCGTCTGGAAGATTGTGGCGCATGCTGCTGTTCCTAATCCACGCCAAAAGTAACCATCCTGCTGACTACTTGATCCCTGCGCCTTCCACGATCGTGATGTAGCGATCAACGGGCAGACCCGTAAAGGTCTCCACACGCTCACTCGGTCGTGGCCAGTGGATCTCGAGCCGTTCGATTTTCTCTCGCTTGCCGATTCCCAATACCTCACGGGGGTCATGCGACGAGAGACCGCATGGGATGTTGCTCGAAATCGCCAAGCCAATCGTTACCTAGAAGCCCAGTTCACTAAGCCCCGCGTGCTCATCCGGTCGGCGCCCCAGCGGCCAGCGATATTTGCGCTCTGATTCCTTGATCGGCAAGTCATTGATGCTCGCCAGGCGCAGACGCATCAGACCGTTCTCATCAAATTCCCAATTTTCGTTGCCATAGGAACGAAACCAATTGCCTGAGTCGTCATGCCACTCATAGGCGAAGCGAACTGCAATACGATTTTCCGCACACGCCCAGAGTTCCTTGATCAGGCGGTAATCGAGTTCCCTGGCCCATTTTCGACGGAGAAAGGCGACAATCTCTTCCCGTCCATGGATGAATTCCGATCGATTGCGCCAGCGCGAATCCGGGGTGTAGGCCAAGGACACCTTTTCGAAATCGCGAGAATTCCATGCGTCCTCGGCAAGGCGGACTTTCTGCACGGCAGTTTCGCGGGTGAATGGAGGCAGCGGCGGACGCGTGGCCACGGTCATCCTCTCCCTTTCCGGTCGGCCCGGTTTTTTGGAGTCATGCAACACACCTGATGCCTTGCTTCGAGCCGGCCGGCAAGGTGTAATACTACTCCGACGGTGGTTGCATCGGGTCTTAGTTCCATTATCAAGGGCAGTCGTGGTTCGTACTTTCGAGCTGGCTTGCCAGTCCTCATGATGGCCGACCTGATCCCAGCAGCTGGCTGCGATTTGGGAACTACGCGTGGACTTCTCTCTCCGAAAAGCCGTGCCGGCCGACGTTCCTATTTTGCGAGCGCTCATCGATGCCTCCGTCCGCGGGCTGCAAGCGGGGGATTACTCTCCTTCGCAAATCGAAGGTGCGCTGGCCTCGGTATATGGTGTGGATAGCCAACTCATCTCGGACGGCACCTACTTCGTAGTGGAGGCAAAGTCCGCCGCCGGCGCGATTGTCGCCTGTGGAGGCTGGAGCAAGCGCAAAACTCTTTATGGCGGCGACGTCTGGAAAGCTCGTGAAGATAGTTTGCTTGATCCGCAAACGGATGCTGCCAAGATCCGCGCGTTCTTCGTGCATCCAGATTGGGTGCGTCGCGGGATCGGGACGATGTTGCTCGATGCCTGCGAAAGGGCCGCAATGGCGGAGGGGTTCCGCCGCTTCGAGATGGGAGCAACCCTCAGTGGAGTCCCACTCTATAGCGCACGAGGCTACATTTCGCTTGAGAACCTGGGCGTCCCTCTGGCTAACGGGGAATCCCTTCCAATCGTGCGCATGGAAAAACGGCTAGGAAACCCGCCCGTTCGTGCCAATCGCTAGCACGACGGTGCCATTCCCAGAATCTGCCCGCCGTTTTACTTTGTTTTTGAGCAGTACTCGGGGGAGGGCTGTTCAACGAGCGTCCCAAGACTCTAACCAGAGTTTGGGGCGTTTTGTTTTGTGCGTGTTTCTTGGGAACTGTGTGCTTCAGGGCAAACTGGACGCGGTCAGGGCTCCGATTCGCGAGCGTCCATGCTGCCTTGCCGGAGTCGAGTGGCTTTGGCCGGGTCGGTCCCTGGTTTTAAGTCGGTCATCTCGGCAAAGTAGCGCCAGCCGAGAGCCCAATCCTCTTTGCTCTGGGATTCATGCAGCCGTTGAATTGCCAAATTGGCGCTCTGCCGGCCTCGGACTATTTCCATCACCCCGCCCGACTCATAGGAGCGCGAGTTGAATCGAATGATGGCAAACGATGCCTTCGACTCTCTATCCATTCGCGCCCAGTATAGCTCAGTTGTGCAATATCGCGGCGACTAACCCGGTGCACAACCGGTTACGCCGGCGTCACCACCGTTTCTCGCGTCAGTCCCGAGATACTCCGTAACGGATCCGACAAACCGCGCATGACCTTCTCGAACGCGGCGAAGTCGAGCGATTGTGGACCATCGGAGAGCGCTCGTTCCGGGCAGGGATGCACCTCGATAATGAGTCCATCCGCGCCGACAGCCACTGCCGCGCGCGACATTGCCGCGATCAGACTCTGCTTTCCGGTGCCGTGGGACGGATCTGCGATCACCGGCAAGTGCGACAGATCCCGCGCTAGCGCCACCGCGGCCAGGTCCATAGTATTGCGGGTCTCGGTCTCGAACGTCTTGATGCCGCGTTCGCACAGCACCACGTCGGGGTTTCCGCCGGCCAAGAGATACTCGGCGGCAAGCAACCACTCTTTCACCGTGGCAGACGGCCCCCGCTTCAGGAGCACGGGTTTGCGCACGGTTGCCAGTTTGCGCAGCAGATTGAAGTTCTGCATGTTTCTCGCGCCCACCTGGAGCATGTCGGCGTACTCACAGATCAGCTCGACGTCCTCGGTGCCCATCACCTCCGTGACCACCGGCAGGCCGGTTTCTTCGCTCGCCTCGCGGAGGATTTTAAGCGCTTCTTCGCCCAGGCCCTGGAAATCGTAGGGAGAGGTGCGCGGCTTGTAAGCGCCCCCGCGGAGCAGGCTGGCTCCCGCTTTCTTCACGGCGTGCGCGGTGGAAATGAGCTGCTCCCGCGACTCCACAGAACATGGTCCCGCAATCACGACGACCGTGTCGCCTCCGATCGCCACCTCGCCGACCCGGACGATCGAACGATGTGGCTTCACCTGGCGGCTGACCAGCTTGAAAGGCTGTGCGATGGCAACGACGTTATCCACCCCCGGAGCCACCTGCAGCGCCTCGATTTCATGGCGCCGCCCGCTACCCACTGCCGCCACAATAGTTCGCTCCGTCCCGCGCGTTACGTGCGGCTGGTAGCCAGCTTCGCGAATGCGGTCAATGATGTGCGTGATCTGCTCCTCGGTAGCTCCTTCGGACATGTTGACGATCATGGAAGTGGCCCTCCTTTGGCCGGAAAAAACAAAAGCCGCGATTCTCGAGAATCGCGGCTCTGAACTGGAACTTGAATTTCTAGGTGACTATTGCCGATTTACCTCACCTATAAGCTCCGCCGAAGCCGCTATGCTCGTAAACCAGTAGCGGAAATACGCGAAGGAGAAGTAGGTAAATCGAGTCATCGAATGGCGATACTAACTGGTTGCCGTCGTTCCGTCAACCCTGTTGAGGGGACGGCTCGGAACGAGGCGTTGCGGAGTTCCTTGGCCTGCGGCCTCGTTCTATTGCACCGCGCTGGCAGCCGCCGAGAAAGCATTGTTGGCGTTGGAGCCGATCAGCCGCACGGTGCCGACCACCAGCACCAGGATCACAGCCAGCATGACGGCATATTCGGCAATATCTTGACCTGATTCTTCCGACCATAACCTGTGGATGAACTTGGACATTCCTGCCTCCTGCCCGGGGGGCTTATTGATCTTGCTGGTAAGGTTTCCTATCATGCCGACTGGACCCCAAGATGTCAAACACTCAAATGATCGCCTTTTCCGAGGCGAACCACAGGATATGCAATTAATTTCCACATCCTGCAAGAGTAGCGCCGGCATCCTGCCGGCAGCCGCGAGCGCGTCTCGCGCTCGCAGCCGACAAGCCGCCGCCGGACAGCCGCCGGGACGGCGGCGCTACATCATTGAGTCGCTCGCGGAACTGCCGCGTTACCCACCTGTTCGCGCGCACTGGTGTGTTCTGCCTGCAGAAGCTGTTGCGCCGACTGCTGCACGAACGTCAACATCCGTCCCGGCACAACGCCGAGATAAACCGTGGCTGCCAGCGTCAGGGCCAGAGCTGCCCGCAGCGCAAGAGGTATGGGCAGCACCGGCACCTCTTCCCGCGCTTCTCTCATGTACATCACAACAATGATCTTGAGATAGTAATAAGCTCCAATCGCGCTATTGATCACACCAATAATCGTCAGCCATACCAGATTCGATTGCAACGCGGCGCTAAACACATAAAACTTGGCAAAAAATCCTCCCGTGATCGGAATTCCAATCAGCGAGATCAAAAAAATCGTCAGCGTGCCCGCAAGAATCGGGGAACTGCGTCCCAGCCCCGCATAGTTTTCGAGCGTTACATAACGTTCATTCTCGTTGGCAAGATGGCTGACGACCGCAAACGCGCCCACATTCATAGCTGCGTAAGCAGCCGTGTAGAACATCACGGCGGGAGCGCCGAGCTCCGGCTTGGCGGCAAAGGCGACCAGGATGTAACCGGCGTGCGCGATCGAGGAGTAGGCTAGCAAGCGCTTGACGTTGTCCTGGACGAGCGCCGCAACGTTGCCTAGCGTCATCGAGAGCACGGCCGACAGCCAGATCAGCCAGAAGCGACCGGGAGCGTTCGCCTCAAAAATGATGCGCAGCAAAACAGCGAATGCCGCCGCCTTGGGCGCAGTCGACATGAAGCCCACCACCGGAGCGGGCGCCCCTTCGTACACGTCCGGGGTCCAGATATGAAAGGGCGCGGCAGCCACCTTGAATCCAAGCCCGACGAACATCAGTGCCATCGCGACGTAAGCCAGCAGGGGAACCTTGCCGGAATTGAGCGCCGCGCTAATCGCATCGATGTTCGTGGATCCCGTCGCCCCGAACATCATGGCAACGCCGTACAGAAAAAATGCAGTTGCGAAAGATCCAAGCAAAAAGTACTTGAGCGACGATTCGCTGCTGGTGGCCGAGCGGCGCCGGAAGCCGGCGAGAATATAAGTCGAGATCGAAGAGATTTCCAGCGAGATGAAGATCAGCACCAGTTCGACCGCCGACGACATCAAGCACATGCCGACCAGACCGAACAGAATCAGGCCATAGTATTCGCCGGCGCGTAGTTGCTGGACGGCCATGTAGTCGTACGAGGTGAGGATCAGCACCAGCGCGATCGCAATCACCAGAACATGGAAGAACACGCTGAAGCCATCGACCTGCACCATGTTCCAGAACGCGAAGCCCGGCGATTGTGCCATGATCCAGGTGGAGACCAGGCCGGCAAGCGTTCCGATGAGGCCAAGTCCCCCCAGCAGTTGCTGGCTCTTCTTCTCATCTACCAGGGGATCGAGCACCATGATGGCCATGCCGAAAATCGAAAGCACAATCTCGGGCAGGATGCGAACGTAGTCGGCGCCGACCGGAAGAGTTGGATTCACCGGCCCACCACCTTGCTGGCCACGTGCGCAAATGGCGTGAGCGCCGCCTGCACGGCCGGGTCGATGATGTTCAGCCAGAGCAGCGGAGCCACGCCCATAACGAGCGCCGCGACCGCTGTCGGCCACAATGCCAGTCGTTCACGCGCCGAAAGATCGGCCAAGGTGCTGTTTTCTGGATGCGTGACCTTTCCGAAGAAGACCCGCTGGTACATCCATAGCAAGTAGCAGGCGCTCCAGATCACGCCGGTCGCGCCGATCGTCCCGTACCAGGGATTCGCCTGGAAGGCTCCGCTCAGCACCAGAAACTCGCCCACGAATCCATTGAGCAGCGGCAGTCCCACCGATGCGAGCGTAATGAACAGGAAGAAAGTCGCATACTTCGGCATGGGTGTAGCCAGGCCGCCCATGTCGGCGATCTCGTAGCTATGCTTCCGCTCGAAGATGATTCCGGCCAGCATGAACAGCGCGCCTGTGGAAATGCCGTGCGCCAGCATGACGAACATGGCCCCGTTCAATCCGGCTTGCGTGAAGCTGAAAATTCCCAGCACCACGAAACCGAGATGGCTCACTGACGAGTAGGCGATTACGCGCTTCAGGTTGGGTTGCACCATCGCGACGAGCGCGCCATAAACAATGCCAACCAGCGCGAGAGTGCAAATCCAGGGTGCGTTATGTCGCGATTGTTCGGGGAACAGTCCGAGATTGAAGCGCAGCAGGCCGTATGTCCCCATTTTGAGGAGAACTCCTGCGAGCAAAACTGAACCTGCTGTGGGCGCCTCGACGTGTGCATCCGGCAACCAGGTGTGGAACGGGAAGAGCGGCACTTTCACCGCGAACGCAAGAAAAAATCCAATAAATAACCAGGGCGCCGCGGTAGAGAATCCCTCGACCTGTCCGGTGCGGATCGCATTCTGAATGGTTACGAAATCGAAACTGCCCACGTGCGCGTATAGCCAGATCACCGCGGCCAGCATGAACACCGACGCGACCATCGTGTACAGGAAGAATTTGACGGCGGCGTACACCTTCCGGCCATGGCCGTAGATCCCGATCAGCAAGGCCATCGGGATCAGGGTCGACTCCCAGAAGAAGTAGAAGAGGAACAGGTCGAGCGAAGTGAATACGCCGATGAGCGCGGTTTCCAGCACCAGCAGCAGGATGAAGAATTCCTTCACGCGCTCGTGGATCGAATTCCACGAGATCAGCACGCACAGCGGCGTAAGGAAAGTGGTCAGCAACACCAACCACATTGAGATTCCGTCAACTCCCATGTGATAGTGAATGTTCGGCGTCGAGATCCATGCGCGGTCGATCTCGTACTGAAAGCCAGGGAGCATGCGATGTACGCGGGCCACTAAGTGCAAGGAGAGACCGAACGTGAGCAGGGAAACGATCAACGAAAAGATGCGGATGTCGCGGTCGCGCCGCGGAACGAGCAGCAGCAAAAGCCCGCCCGCCGCGGGGATAAACGTCACCAGCGTCAGGATGTGGGTGTTCAGGATATTCATCGGACCCCCATCCAGATCATGTATGCAATGATCACTGCTGCCCCGACCGCAACCCAGCCCGCATAAGAGCGCACGTTGCCGGATTGCATTTGGCGGGCCGAGTCGGAAACGTGGCGGGCTCCATCCGCGGTGTCGTTGATCGCAGCGTCAATCACACCCTGGTCCACGCCGTGCCACAGGATGCGTGTAGAACCATCTACTAGCGGCTTCACAAACAGGTCCCCATAGATCTCATCGACGTAGTACTTGTTCACAACCGCTTGGTACAGGCCGCCGAGCGAGTCCGCAATCTTCTGAGGCAGTTCCGGACGCTTTAAGTACAGAACGTAGGCAAGGTAAAAACCTAAAACTGCGGCCACGACCGAGATGACCATTAATGTGATCTCGGTGCTGCGACTCAAAGCTTCGGTCGCGACCGCCGTGGCGCCTTCGCCGAACACGGGCGAGAGAAAATGCTCAAACCGGCCGCCGATTCCCACCCACCCGCCGATCACGGAGAGAACGGCGAGAATCATCAGCGGAACCAACATGATCATGGGGCTCTCATGAGGATCGCCGTGCCCGCCGTGTCCATGACCATGAGCCGGAGCATGGCCGTGTTCCGCCGCTTCGCGGCCGCGGTAATCGCCAAAGAAAGTCATGAACCAGAGCCGGAACATATAGAACGAAGTGATGAAGGCGGTCGTCACTCCGATAAACCAGTACGCCGGATTTGCCTCGTAAGCACGTGCCAGAATTTCATCCTTGCTGAAGAATCCTGCGAAGGGTGGAAAGCCTGCGATCGCGAAAGTCGCGGCCGTCATGGTCATGAAAGTCCATGGGATGTACTGCCTCAGCCCACCCATCTTGCGCATGTCCTGCTCGCCGCCGACGGCATGAATCACCGAGCCCGCTGCGAGAAACAAGAGCCCCTTGAAGAATGCGTGCGTCATCAGGTGAAAGATTCCGGCCGAGTACGCCGCAACGCCGCACGCCATGAACATGTAGCCCAGCTGCGAGACGGTGGAATAAGCGAGCACCTTCTTGATATCGGTTTGCGCGATGCCTATGGTCGCGGCGAACAGCGCCGTCAGCGTGCCAATGATTGCGACCACGGTGAGGGCATTCGGCGCGTGCCCGAAGATGACATGCGAGCGCGCCACCATGTAGACGCCCGCCGTAACCATCGTCGCTGCGTGGATCAAGGCAGAAACCGGCGTAGGGCCCTCCATCGCATCCGGCAGCCAGACATAAAGGGGAATCTGCGCCGACTTGCCGGCAGCGCCCACCATCAGCAGCAGCCCGATCGAAGTCAGCAGGCCAACCCCGGCGGTCTCCGCCGGCTGCTGTGCAATCGACGAGAACAGCTGGCTGAAATTCAGCGAGCCGAAGTGCTTGATCAGCAGGAAGAGCGCAATTAGAAAGCCGAAGTCGCCGATCCGGTTCACGATGAAAGCTTTCTTCCCGGCAGAGGCCGCCGAATCTTTCGTGAACCAAAATCCAATCAGCAGATAAGACGCGAGGCCCACGCCTTCCCACCCGATAAACATCTGCAGGTAGTTGCCCGCCAGTACCAGCGTGAGCATGAAAAACATGAACAGGTTGAGATAGGAGAAGAAGCGATAGAAGCCGCCTTCTTCCCACATGTACCCGACGGAATAAATGTGGATCAGGAATCCGACTCCGGTCACCACCAGCAACATCACGAGTGTCAACTGGTCGAGATAGAACTCGAAGTTCACCATGAAGTTGCCGGACCGGATCCAATGACCCAGGTACTCGGCGTGCGGCAGTTCGAGGGACGGGAAGCGGGCGGCGACGTACAAGCCCATCAGGAACGCCGCGCCGCAGAAGGTCAGCGCAACCGCAGAAACCGTCTGTCGCGAGAGCCGGCGTCCGAAGAAGCCGTTGATGGCCGCGCCGATCAGCGGCAGAATCGGAATCAGCCACAGATGGAGAGAAGGCGTCATAGTTTCAGCAGGTTCACGTGGTCTACGTTCAAGGTCTCGCGCGTGCGGAAAACCGCGATGATGATCGCCAAGCCGACCGTCGCCTCGGCCGCCGCCACCACCATCACGAAGAAGACGAATACCTGTCCGCTCAAGTGTTGCCATTGGGCGGCGAATGCCACGAACGAAAGGTTCACGCCATTCAGCATCAGCTCGATGGAGATGAAAATGGTGATGATGTTGCGCTTGATCAGGAAGCCAATCACGCCGCACGAAAACAAAATGCCGCTCAAAATCAGGTAATAGGAGACGGGAACCATCAACTCTCCTTTTCCGGGTTCTTGGGTTCGGGGCGGCTTGCCAGAACGACCGCACCCATGATCGCGATCAGCACAAGCACCGACGTGACTTCGAAGGGCAGCAGAAAATCGTGAAACAAAAGATTGCCGATTGTCTTAGGGAAACCAGGCAGGGCTCCCAGGCCGACCGTTGCCGTGCCCGTGCGCTCGATGAGAACCCATGCCACGAGCAGGCCTCCGGCCAGAACTCCCGGTATGCCCAGGATGAGCGCCACCCGGCTGCCCTTGGTGCGTTCTTCCACACCCGCATTCAACAACATGATGACGAAGACGAACAGCACCATCACCGCGCCCGCATAGACGATCACCTGCACGGCCGCAACGAATTCCGCACCCAGCAGCAGGTACTCCACGGCCAGCGACGCCATCACCACCACCAGTGACAGTGCGCTGCTGATAGGATGGCTCTGCACCAGCAGGTTGATCGCCCCCGCCACGCAAATCGTTCCGAAAACCAGAAACAGCACGAGATGTAGCATCTTCTTATATGTCCGCGCGCCGCTTCAGTACCGCGGCGACATGATCAAGAACGGTACGCAACTACCAGGGCCGTCACCACAAGATTCGCGATTGCCAGTGGGAACAGAAACTTCCAGCCGAAGGCCATCAGTTGGTCATAACGGAAGCGCGGCAGCGTGCCACGCACCCAGATATACGTGAAAAGGAAGACAAATACTTTCGCGACGAAGTAGAAGGTGGGCAGGATAAGCCGCAAAAGTGGCGGTCCAAACAGCGGGCCATTCCCGCCACCCAGGAACAAAATGGTTGCCAGGCAGGCGACCGTGATCATGTTGGCATACTCCGCCATGAAGAACATCGCGAATTTCATCGCGCTGTACTCGGTATGGTAACCCGCAACCAGTTCGGTCTCTGCTTCTGGAAGGTCAAAGGGAATCCGGTTGGTCTCGGCATACGCTGCCATTAGATAAATGAAGAATGCAACGAACTGACATCCGTAGAAGATATTCCACTTGGGAATGAATCCCCAGAAGTAACCTCTTTGCGATTCGACAATCTGCTGCAGGCTGAAGCTTCCCGACACGATGAGGACGCCCACCAGCGATAGCCCGAGACAGATCTCGTAGCTCACCATCTGCGCGCTGGCCCGCAATCCGCCGAGCAGGGAATACTTGCTGTTCGACGACCATCCGGCCAGCGCTACCCCGTATACCCCGATCGACGTGACTCCCAGAATCACAAGCAATCCGATGTTCAGGTCGGTAATCTGCAGCGGAATGATGTGACCCGCAACCGGAATCGCAGTACCGAAGGGGATCACCGAAATCGACGTGAGCGCGCAAATGACCGCGATCATCGGAGCCGCGATAAACAGCGGCCGGTACACGTGGGGAGGCGTCAAATCTTCCTTGAGAAGAAACTTGACGCCATCGGCCAGAGGTTGCAGCAATCCGAAAGGTCCCACCCGCGAAGGGCCCCACCGATTCTGCATGTGACCTACAACTTTGCGCTCCAACCAGACCGTGTAGGCGACCGCCGTGAGCAAAATGAAGATCACCAGCACGATCTTCACGACCGACGCGACCAAGAAGATGGGCAGACTCAGCAAGTTCGTTTCCTGACTTGTTCGTGAACCTTAGGTGAAACCGATACCGGGACTGCTTCGAGACGGCTCAGTCGGCCGCGACTTCCGAAGTTTGTTGCGTACGGCTTTCCATCACGCTATGCAAGGCCTTGGAATAGCGGCCCAGAGTTCCGCTGCTGAACAGATTGTCGTTCGCCGAAACAATCAATTCCGGTTTTTGAATTGCGCCCGGACCGCTATTTGCGAGCGTCGTATGCTGATCATTGCCAGCCAGCAGGTTGATCCGCGAAAAATCATAGCCGGGCACCAGCCGCTGGATCTCGTCGAGAATCGCAGTCGGCTCGAGTGGACTCATCTTGGGCTCCAGCCCGCGCGCCTCCAGCCACACCGCGTGCCGGTCGGCTTCGCCCGACTGCGCGCCGCGCGATTGTCCCATGTCGGTACGCTCGCCTGCGCCGAACGGCACCAGTTTGTGAACATCGAAACCCATTGCGTCCGCGATACGCACGATCATCTCGAAGTCACTCTTCGTACCTGTCACCTCGCCGGCCTTCTTGAGAATCTGCAGATCACCGCAGGTGTTCGTGAACGTGCCCGATTTTTCGTAAGCGTTGGCAGCCGGCAGAACGACATCGGCCATGAAGGCGGTCTCTGTGAGGAACATCTCCTGCACGACGACGAACGTCTTCGAGAACAGGAAAGGATCCAGCCCAAGCCGGCCAATCGGATTTGCGCCCACAACGTATAGAGCTTTGAGCTTGCTGGCTTTGGCGGCGTCCACCATCTCCGGCAGTGTGAGGCCTGTGGTAGCCGGGATGCTGGTCCACTCGTCGTGGAACTTGCCCGTGTCGGCCACTCGATGGTACCCGGGCAGCAGATCGGGATAGAGCCCCATGTCGGCGGCGCCGCGCGAATTCGCGTAATCAGCCAGGCACACAAATTTCGCGCCGTGAACTCCAGAACCGAACTTCACCAGTACAGCCACATCGTTGCCGCGAATCTCTGATCCAAAGATGATGACCAGCTTCTGCTCGCCACGCAGTTTCTCGCGCAGGGCGTTCCATGTCTCACGACTGTTTTTCTCGGTGATGATCGCTTCGACGGCCGCATCATCTCCCGCAAGATAAGCGGCGACTTTGCCTTCTGTACCTGCGGGAATCTGCGTGAACCCTGCGGCCTGCCGTCCGAGTTTGATGGTTTGCGAGTTGATCAGGTAGAGCCGCGACCGATGCAGGCGAACGTTGTTGCGGATTTGCCATGCCAGTAGCGGATGCTGATCGGTAGGATTGTTGCCGATCAACAGGATCGCGGGCGCGTCATAGACCTCACGCATGGTGGCGGTCGAGTCGGGCTTGCCGCTTAACGCCGCAGCCAAAGCAGGGAAGTCGGCCGTACGGTGATGATCAACGTTATTTGTCTTCAGAACGACGCGCGCGAATTTCGAAAGCAGGTACGCTTCTTCATTGGTGATGCGGCTCGAGCCCACCACGCCAATCATGCCATCATGATCGCGGATTTCCGCGAAACGCTTTCCGATCAGCTCAAAAGCTTCTTCCCAGTTCGCCGGAGTGAGTTTCCCATTCTTTCGGATGAGCGGCTGCATCAGACGGTCCGGATGATGAGCAAAATCGAATGCGTACCGGCCTTTGATGCACAGAAAATCATTATTAATGCCGCTCTTATCGCGATTGTCGCCGCGCACGATCTCCATGCCGCTATCGGAGCGGCGCACACCTAGCGTCGTTTTGCAGCCATCGCCGCAGTGCGTGCAGATCGTGCCGACATGCTTCATCTCCCAGGGCCGGGTCTTGTAACGATAGGCTCCCGAGGTGAGCGCGCCCACCGGGCAGATGTCGATGCACATGCCGCACTCTTCGCACTCGAGGTGATCTTCCTTATTTGGCGCAATGATGGACGAGACGCCGCGGTTCTGCACGCCCAGCGCCCACACATCCATACCCTCGCCACAAACGCGCACGCAGCGGTAACACAGGATGCAACGTGGCCGGTCAAAGAACACCACCGGCGACCACTGCTGCTCGTCCTTGTGATTCTTGGCCTCCATGTACTTCGACTCGGCGGCCCCATAGGAGAACGTCATGTCCTGCAGTTCGCACTCTCCGCCCGCGTCACACACCGGGCAATCCAGTGGGTGATTACCGAGCAGCAACTCGACCATCGACTTGCGCGCCTGGCGCACTTCCTCGTTATCGCTGGTGACGATCATGCCCTCGGTGACCACGGTGGTGCAGGCAGTCTGCAGCTTGGGCATCTTTTCAATCTTCACCAGGCACATGCGGCAAGCGCCCTGCAAAGACAGATTGGGGTAATAACAGAAGGAAGGTATCTCAATGCCCGCACTCTTGCAGGCCTCAATCAGCAGCGTCCCCGCGGGAGCCGTAAGCTTTTTTCCGTCGACAGTGAGAGTTACGTCAGGCATTTAGGAATTTGTAATTTTGTAATCGGGTAATTTGTAATTTATTGCCATCAAGTACTTCGCGCCGTGTGGCGAGACGCTGTAAAGATCGCGCTGAGTTCGTGTCCTTCCTTGATAAGTGCCTGCAATTTGCCAGGGGCAACGATCTCGCAGTCCATTAGCATTTCGAGCCAAAACAGCGTTTCGTCAGCTTCCTCCACTACAACACCGATCTTTGCAACCCATTCGGCCTTCGAGCGAGCTCGGCAGGCTGCTCGGTAGTTCGCCGCCACTGCCGTGCCCGACCGAATAAGTTGTTTACCCAAGACCTGCGCATCCGTCCGATAAGGCAACGAACGGTAGAGTCGGACAATTCTCACCGCGAAAGCCTTTGTCCGATCCCGAAGTTCTTGTGGTGATGGCATCAGGTTGTCATAAATTACAAATTACCCGATTACCAAATTACAAATTCCCTGCTAGGCCAGAACCGGTAATTGTTCAACCGCGCCCGCTCTTTCAAATGGACAAGGTCTGCCTTCCAGGTGATCTTCAAATTCCTTGCGAAACTTCTTCACGAAGGCGATGGTCGGCATCGCCGCTGCGTCCCCTAAAGGACAGAACGTCCGTCCCAGCATGTTTTCCGACAAATATTGAATGTTGTCGATGTCCTTTTTCAGGCCTCCGCCTGCATGGAAGCGGGTCAGCGTCTTCTCGAGCCAATCGGTACCTTCACGGCATGGGATACACCAGCCGCAACTTTCATGCCGGTAAAACTTCATGGTTCTTAGAGCAAACTTCACGATGCAATTAGTGTCGTCGAGCACCACCACCCCGCCAGAGCCCAGCATCGATCCGGCTTTCGCAACCGAATCGAAATCCATGGAAATGTCGATCTCTTCCGGCAACAGCACCGGAGTCGATGATCCTCCGGGAACCACCGCCTTGAGTTCACGGCCGTTCGGGATGCCGCCGCCCACCTCATAGATCATCTTCCTGAGGTTGTATCCCATCGGCAGTTCGTAGACCCCAGGCTTCTCCAGATTTCCGCTCAGGCAAAATAAGCGCGTCCCACCATTTTTCGGGGTGCCAACCTTCGCGTACCACTCGGCGCCGCCCAGAATGATGTGCGGAACGCTCGCCAGCGTCTCGGCGTTGTTGATGACGGTAGGCCCGCCCCATAGTCCAACGACAGCCGGGAAGGGAGGCCGGATGCGCGGAATGCCGCGCTTGCCTTCGAGCGATTCCATCAGCGCCGATTCTTCGCCGACCTCGTAGGCTCCCGCGCCGCCGTGCCAGTAGATATCCAGATCGCGTCCGCTGCCGAAGATGTTCTTGCCCAGGAACCCGCGTGCATAGGCGTCAGCGAGAGCCTTTTGCATGATGATCGACAGATATCGATATTCGCCCCGGATATAAATGTAGCCGGTCTGCGATCCGACGGCGAGAGCGGCAATCATCACGCCTTCAATCACCGCATGCGGGTCATGCTCGAAGATCAGGCGATCTTTGCAGGTGCCAGGCTCGCTTTCATCGCCGTTGCACAATACGTATTTCGGCTTGGCGGACTGCTTCGGTACGAACGACCACTTCATCCCGGTCGAGAAACCCGCGCCGCCGCGCCCGCGAAGGCCCGAGTTTTTGACCTCGTTGATGATCGCGTCCGGCTCCATGGCGAACGCCTTCTGCACGGCCTTGTAGCCGTCGAGTTCGAGGTAGCGATCAATGTTGGTCGCGCCCTGGCCAAAGCGCCGGGACACCACTTTTACCTCGTCGGGATGGGAAACAAGAGAAGCCATTCGCGAATTTGTAATTTTGTAACGGGATAATTTCGTAATTGAAATCAGATCCGCACAGCAGTTTTCAAATTACGAAATCACTCGATTACCAAATCACACATTCTCCTCACTTCTGATATCCGTCGAGCACCTTGTCCAATTTCTCCACGGTAAGGTTCTCATGAAAATCGTAGTTCACCTGGATGGCCGGGGCCCAGCTGCATGCCCCGATACATTCGACTTCTTCGAGCGTGAACCGGCCGTCTTGGGTCGTCTGCTTGTGGCCAATGCCGAGTTTCTTGCGGCAATGTGCGAAGAGTTCCTCTCCGCCCCGCAACATGCAGGCAATGTTCGTGCACACCTGCACGTTGTATTTCCCGCGCGCCTTGGTGGTCAGCATGGAGTAATAGCTGATCACGTTGCGCACATCGAGTTCCGTCAGCTCGAGCCGCCGGGCAATTTCCTGGATGACTTCGTCGCTCAAGTATCCGATCTCATCCTGCGCGTAAAGAAGCGTCGGGACGAGCACCGAGCGTTTCGTCGGATAGTGCCCAACCATCATGGTGAAGCGTGTCTCGAATTCGTCCGAAAATTTCATGCCTGCAAATCTCAGGTTTTCAGGAACCAAGTTACCCGATCACGAAGTTACATTCCTCACCGGTCGATCTCCCCGAGCACAATGTCGATGGATCCGATGGCGGCCACGACGTCCGCGATTAGCCGGCCCTCGCACATGGTGGGTAGCGTCTGCAGATTCGCCAGGCAAGCCGCGCGCATATGCACGCGGTACGGTTTCGCTGTGCCATCGCTCACCACGTAGT
>Ga0209806_1000973_pt1 | contig 19422 bp, 20 predicted proteins | sample GraSoiAngelo_152_FD_186166 | JGI IMG/M metagenome (GOLD analysis project Ga0209806, IMG submission 186166) | Grasslands soil microbial communities from the Angelo Coastal Reserve, California, USA - 14_1009_12_30cm (SPAdes) (version 2) | ecosystem: Environmental > Terrestrial > Soil > Grasslands ... | reverse complement strand
AGCGCGGGCCAGCCTGCGCTCGGCCGGGCTCAGGCTGTCGAGGCGCTGCCGGACGACCTCCCCGACCCGGGAGTCAGCGCCTGTGATATTTGTTACATTCTGGTCCAATCAAGCGCTCCCGGAACGTCCTTGACAACCTTCCCATCCCCTGTTAGCTTCGCCGCGAAGCCTCAGGGGAAGGCTACTAGGGAGGAGCACCTTATGAGCGTCCAGTCCGAGAGTTCTGACGTCGAAACGCTCCATCGCATGGGCTATGCGCAGGAGCTGATGCGCAGAATGAGCGGCTTCTCCAACTTCGCGGTGTCCTTCACGATCATCTCGATCCTCGCAGGCTGCCTGACTCTCTATTACTTCGGGATGACCAACGGCGGGCCGGCGGTCATCACGCTGGGTTGGCCGCTCGTCGGCATCATGGTCGTTTTGGTAGGGCTGGCGATGGCAGAGGTGTGTTCTAGCTATCCCACCGCCGGCGGCCTTTACTACTGGGCCGCGAAGCTCGGAGGTAAGAGCAGCGCCGGGTGGAGCTGGATCACCGGCTGGTTCAACCTTCTCGGCCAGGTGGCGGTCACGGCCGGTATCGACTTTGGGCTCGCCTTCTTCGTCAACTATTTCCTGAGCCTCTTCATCGGCTCATGGCCGTCGCCTCTCAACGCCGGCACCGACCTCCGCTCGCGGCTGAGCATCATCGGCGTCTACGCAGTAGTGCTGTTCGTCCACGGCCTCATCAACACGTTCGGGGTCACGCTCGTGGCACGTCTCAACGACATTTCGGTGTGGTGGCACATCGCCGGCGTGGTGATCATCGTCGGCGTCCTCTTCTTGTTCTCGAAGTACCACCAATCACCGTCTTACGTCTTCACCAAGTTCGTGAACCTGACGGGGTTCAGCTTTGCAGGTGCGTCGATCTTCGTGTTCCTGACAGGGCTTCTCATGGCGCAATACACCTTCACCGGGTATGACGCGTCGGCGCATATGACGGAGGAAACGCACAACGCCGCAATATCGGGACCGCGCGGCATCGTCTGGTCCATTGTCATCTCGCTCATCGCGGGATGGATTCTGCTGATCGGTGTGACTCAGGCGATCAACGACGCCGACTACGCGACTGCCGCAGGCGCAGCGGGGGCCGCGCCCGCGGTGATTTTCATCGACGCAATCGGCAAGAATGGGGCCGCGCTGCTGCTCCTGATCGTCATTGGCGCCCAGTTTTACTGCGGGATGTCGTCGGTCACAGCCAACTCGCGCATGATCTACGCCTTCTCGCGCGACGGCGCAGTGCCAGGGTCTGAGTTCTGGCACCGGATCAACAAGCGCACTCGCACTCCGACCAACTCGATCTGGTTCGCCGCCGTAGGCGCATTCATTCTTGGCCTTCCTTATCTGTGGAACCCGACGGCCTACGCCGCAGTGACGTCGATCGCAGTCATCGGCCTCTACATCGCATATGGCATTCCCATCCTCCTGCGCCGGCTGGCTGGCGACAAGTTCCAGCGTGGGCCATGGCACCTCGGGCAATGGAGTGGGATCGTGGGATGGATCGCCGTCGTGTGGATCGCTTTCATCGCGATCCTGTTCGTGCTACCGCAAGCGGCGCCAGGCACCAACTTCACAACGTTCAATTACGCGCCCGTCGCAGTTGCGGTGGTGTTGATCTTTGCCGGCGGGTACTGGTTCCTTTCTGCGAAGAACTGGTTCAAGGGACCGAAGGTGCAAGGCTCTACAGATGAGCTGGCCAGGATTGAGGCCGAGCTCGAAGCAGTCGGCACTCCGATACCTGCGGGAGCACCAAGCAGCTAGCGCGTGGCCGAAAAACCAAAGATCGCTATCACGGTGAGCCCGCGCCGGGGCGAGCCGTACTACCTGCCGTATCGGAAGGCGGTGGAGGCGGCGGGCGCGGAGCCGGTTGAGCTCCCGCCCGGCACGTCTTCCCTGCCGGAAGTGGACGGCCTCCTGCTGCCTGGTGGGTGGGATGTCGATCCAGCTTTCTATGGCGAGCAGAAGGACGAAAAGGTCGGGCCAATCGACCGCGAGCTGGACGAGACAGAGCTTCGCCTGTTCCAGCAGGCACGTGAGCAGGAGATTCCCATCCTCGGCATCTGCCGGGGCCAGCAGGTCATCAACGTCGCCCTGGGTGGATCGCTGGTGCAGCACCTCGAGGACCACGATGTTCGAGGCTTCGGTCGCAGTCACCTTGCGCACACCATCGAGGTCATCGATCCAAGCTCTGAGCTCGGCCATGCCGCCGGCGAGCACAAGATCCGCGTCAACAGCTTCCACCACCAGGCTATCCGCCGCCTCGCCCCAGGGCTGCACGAGACCGCGAAGGGAGAGGACGGCACGGTCGAAGGCGTGGAGTCCGACGACGGGCTTATCGTTGCGGTGCAGTGCCACCCCGAGGAGTTGACGACAGACCTGCCCTGGGCACGAAGGCTGTTCGAGCGCTTTGTCGCCCGAGCCCGCGGCAGGCGCAAACCCAGGCGCTAGCAACGTGTTGACGAAAGAGCACCTCGCTCACCAGGTCGCCGAAGGTGCGATCGACACGGTGGTCGTCGCCTTCACGGACATGCAGGGCCGCCTGATGGGCAAGCGCGTCGACGCCGAATACTTCGTCGAGACCTCGTACGAGGGCGAGTCGACCGAGGGCTGCAACTACCTGCTCACGGTGGACATGGAGATGGACCCGGTGCCCGGTTACCAGATGGCGAGCTGGGAGACCGGGTACGGCGACTTCGACCTGGTGCCGGACTTCAACACCCTCCGCGCGATCCCTTGGCTCGACTCCACGGCGATGGTGCTGTGTGACGTGGCTTGGCATGACAAGAAGCCGGTGCGGCCGTCGCCGCGGCAGGTGCTGCGGGCGCAGATCGAGCGGGCGCGCAAGCTCGGGTTCGAGCCGATGTTCGGCTCGGAGCTCGAGTTCTATCTGCTCAAAGAGACCTTCGCCGAAGCCCACGCCAAGCACTTCATCGACCTGACGCCCTCGGTGCCATACATCCTCGACTACCACGTCCTCGCGACGACTTACGACGAGCCCTTCCTCCGCGCGGTCCGCAAGGGAATGAAAGCTGCGGGTATCCCGGTCGAGAGCTCCAAGGGCGAAGCCTGGCCCGGGCAGCAGGAGATCAACTTCCGGTTCTCCGACGCTCTGACAATGGCCGACAACCACGTCATCTACAAGAACGGGATCAAGGAGATGGCCCACCAGCAGGGGTGCTCGGTGACCTTTATGGCCAAGCCGGACCATCGCTGGATCGGTAGCTCCTGCCACGTTCACTCGAGCCTGTGGAAGGGCGACCGCAACGTGTTCGACGGCGAGTCGGATGTTTTCAAGCAGTACCTTGCCGGGCACATCGCGCACGCATCGGAGATGGGGATCTTTCTCGCCCCGAACATCAACTCGTACAAGCGGTTCGCGGCGGGCAGCTGGGCACCCACAACGCTGGCCTGGGGCCATGACAACCGGACGTGCGGCTTTCGCATCGTCGGCCACGCCCAGCACCTGCGGACCGAGTCGCGGATCCCGGGTGCGGACGCGAATCCGTACCTTTGTTTCGCGGCTCTGCTCGCCGCGGGCCTCCGTGGCATCGAGGAGAAGCTGACGCTGCCGCCGGAGTTCAAGGGCAACGCTTATGAGTCCGACGTCCAGCGATTCCCCCACGCGTTGCGCGACGCGATCACCGCCCTGGAGAAAGGCAAGATGGCGCGCGCGGCTTTCGGCGATGACGTGGTCGACCACTATCTCAACTACGCGCGCACGGAACAGGCGCTGTTCGACAAGGTCGTCACGACCTACGAGCGCGAAAGGCTTTTCGAACGTGGGTAGGCCCGATGAATAGATTGGACCAGAAGGTTGCCGTCATCACGGGCGCAGCGGGAGGCATCGGCCGCGAGGCCGCGATCCTGTTCTCGGCCGAGGGCGCCCGGGTCTGCGTGGCTGACGTCGGCCGCGAGGCGGGAGAGAAGACCGCTTCCGAATGCCGCGAAGCGTTCTTCTTCGCCGCCGACGTCAGCGACCCGAAGAGCGTGCAGGCGATGTACGCCGAGACCGAGAAGCGCTACGGCCGGATCGACGTCCTGTACAACAACGCGGGCATCATGCCGCCCGACGACGACTCCATCCTGACCACGGAGCCCGACGCCTGGGATCGCGTCCAGGCCGTGAACGCAAAAGGTGTCTTCCTCTGCTGCAAGTACGGCATCCCGTACCTGCTCAAGTCCGGCGGAGGTTCGGTGATCAACGTCGCGTCGTTCGTGGCGCTCGTCGGCGCCGCCACGTCGCAGGTCGCGTACACGGCGAGCAAAGGTGCGGTTCTCTCGATGAGCCGCGAGCTCGGAGTCCAGTTCGCGCGGCATGGAGTGCGCGTCAACGCGCTGTGCCCCGGGCCCGTGGAGACGCCGCTGTTGATGCGGATCTTCAACGACGACCCCGGCGCTTATCAGCGGCGCCGAGTGCATCTGCCGATGGGGCGCTTGGCGAAAGCGCGCGAGATCGCAAACGCCGCCCTGTTCCTCGCCAGCGATGAATCGAGCTACGTGAACGGCGCCACGTTCCTCGTCGATGGTGGGCTGACTGCCGCATACGTAACGCCGGAGTAACCCTCCTCCGTATCTGTTCTTCGTTCCGATGCGCAAAACATTTCTCTTCGTCGCCATGCTGGCCACGGTTGCGTGCGGAGGTCCGGCTTCGAGCGCCTCGACATCACCTTCCGCGGCCGCGCCGGCTGCGACTGTGTCGGTCGCGACAAACACGGCGCTGGGCAAGATCCTTGTCGACGGCAGCGGCCGCACCCTCTATCTCTTCGAAGCTGACAAGGGAACCGCGTCCACGTGCTACGGCGCGTGCGCCACGTACTGGCCGCCACTCCTGACCAGCGGCGCCCCGCAGGCGGGCACCGGGATCAACGCCTCTCTGCTCGGGACGACCAAGCGTAACGACGGGGCGATTGAGGTCACATATGGCGGTCACCCGCTTTACTACGTCGTCACCGATCACAATCCCGGAGATGCCACCGGACAAGGCGTCAACAACTTCGGCGCCCCCTGGGACGTCGTCGGACCGGACGGCAACCAGGTCGGCTGATCCCCGAAAGGGGATAGTCCGCGACGCCCTCGGCATCGCTATCGCAAGCGGCGCGTACGCAATCTCGTTCGGCGCAATCTCCAGCGCGGCCGGATTGTCGGTGCTCCAGACATGCGCTCTGTCGGTGCTGATGTTCACCGGCGCCTCGCAGTTCGCGCTCGTCGGCGTGATCGGCGGCGGTGGCAGCGTGTGGGCCGGGGCTGCGGCGGCCGCGCTGCTCGGCTCGCGGAACGCGCTTTACGGTTTGCGCCTTTCGTCCTTGCTTGGCGTCCGCGGCCGGCGCCGCGTCATTGCCGCGCACTTCGTGATCGACGAGACGACGGCGATGGCGATCGCCCGCGACGACCCGAACCTGAGCCGGTTCGCGTTCTGGGCTACAGGAGCTGCCCTTTTCATCCTTTGGAACCTCGGCACCCTTGGTGGTGCCGTCGCCGCCCACGCATTTTCAAATCCAAAGGTGCTCGGCCTCGACGCCGCGCCGCCGGCGGCGTTCCTCGCCCTGCTCGCCCCCCGGTTGCGCGCCCGCGAGCCGCTGGCGATCGCGCTCGCCGCGGCGGTCGTCGCCATCGCCGTCCTGCCGTTCGTGCCCGCGGGCGTTCCCCTCCTGATCATCGCCGTGCTGGTCTCGATCTACGGCGTGTTGAGGACGACGAGGTGATCTGGGCCGGTGTCCTGGTCGCCTCGGTGGCTTGCTACGGGCTCAAGCTGGCCGGACTCTCGCTGCCACAGCGCTGGCTCCAGGACACGCGGGTGCAGAGGACTGTTCCGTTGATCCCCGTCGCGCTGCTGGCAGCGCTGGTCGCGACGCAGACGTTTTCGACCGGGCAGCACCTGGTCCTCGACGTCCGGGCGGCGGCGCTGGGCGTTGCCCTGATCGCTGTCCTGCTGCGTGCGCCCTTCCTCGTCGTGGTGGTGGCAGGTGCCGCCACCGCCGCGTTGCTCAGGTTGATCTAGGGATGGGCACGATCGTCAAAAGTTGTATATCCGCCGCAATTGCCTATCCGCGATCGAAGTAGACCGCTTTAGTCGCCGGCCGGCACGTGCGCTTCGGTGGCAGTCTGGATGCGTCGCCGTTTCGCGTGTTGCCAAAGGGGGTTATGGATGGAGTTCGTTGTGATTTCCCGTGCGATCGACTCGCCGAGCGTACCGCCGCAAGCTGCCGTTTCCCTCGCCAAGCAGACATTCCAGCAGTTCGCTTCGAATCAAGACTCGCGAATCAAGGCCATATACCCGTTCGCAGGCGAACGAGCCGGCCTGCTGATCGTGGACGTCAAATCCGGCGATGAGCTGCAGGACCTGCTTGGAAACCTGCCGTATGCAGGCATAACCCAGACCGAGATTCACCCGATCGGCACGCTGCAGAGTGCTCTCAAGACGATGGAGGCGGCCGAGCGACGGATTGCCTCGATGTCACGCGTAGGCGCTCGCTAGCCGAAAGTCGGAATCAGCGGGGGGCGCATAGTGCGCCCCCCGACTTCACTCGCGGGACCATGAGATAACCTCGACCCATCGCGACGCCGCTCCGGAAGAATCGAGACTTCCAGCTCCTGTGGGCGGGCCAGGCCATCTCCGTGCTGGGCACGCGCACATCACAGATCGCTTATCCACTGCTCGTGCTCGCCATGACAGGCTCGCCTGCGACCGCGGGCCTGGTCGGCTTCATCGCCACAGTGCCCTACATCCTGTTTCAGCTGCCGGCGGGCGCCGTCATGGACCGCGTGAACCGGCGGAGGTTGATGATCGCGTGCGACATCATGCGCCTGGTCGCGTTGGGCAGCATCCCGCTCGCGGCATGGCTGGGCCGGCTCACGATCGTGCAGGTCGCAATCGTCGCTTTCATCGAAGGCACCATGTTCGTGTTCTTCCGGCTGGGCGAGGTGGCGGCGATCCGCATCGTGGTCCCGCCAGAGCAGCACTCCGCCGCCCTCGCGCAAAATGAGGCGCGGCTTCGCGCGGCCACTCTGCTTGGCAATCCGATTGGCGGCTTCCTATTCGACGCCGGCCGCACGGTGCCGTTTCTGGCCGATGCGGTGACCTACGTCGCGTCGCTTGTCACACTCCTGCTGATTCGTGCGCCGTTCGAGGAGGCGCGCACCGACGCGCGCCGGCACGTGCTGGCCGAGATCCAGGAGGGAATCCGGTGGCTGTGGGGCCAGCACTACATCCTGATCACTAACCTCGCTGCGTCGGCGACCAACGGGCTGGTTCAGGTTGTGATCCTGGTCGTGATCGTCGCCGAGCGGCAGCGGGGCGCTTCGGGCACCGTGATCGGGCTGGTCCTGGCGGGCTTCGGCATCGGTGGGGTGGCCGGCTCTCTCTCCGGCGGATGGCTGGCGAGACTCCTTCGGCCGAACACCATCGTCCTCACCGCGTTGTGGATCTGGGCGACATTGACCGCGGCCGTCGGCGTGGTGGGCAACCCGATCTTGTTGACGGCCCTGCTTGCGAGCCTGGCTTTCATGGGGGCGGTGTGGAACATCGCCAACGGAACGATCTACTACCGGCTCATTCCTGACCGGCTCATCGCGCGGGTTTCGAGCGTAGGGTCGCTCACCGCTTTCGGCGCGCTGCCGCTGGGTGCCCTTGCAGGTGGCCTGCTTGTCCAATGGTTCGGCCCGGCCATGGCCGGGTTCATCGCCGGGGCCGGCATGCTGCTGATCGCACTGCTCACCACGGCAGCGCCCAGCGTCCGCCGCGGGCCGGCGTTGTCGGCCGCCGCGGGGTCATGATCCGCATCCAGGTCGTCCGCGAGGCGACGGCGGACCTTCAGTCGGCGCTGGCACGACTGCTGCCGCAGCTCAACCCGAACCTGGAAGTGCCGGACATGAAGCGGCTCAGGCGCCTTATCGCGGATCCTGCGGTAACCCTTCTACTCGCCGTGGATGGTGACGACATAGTCGGCACGACCACGGTCATCGTCTATACGACTCCTTTCTGGATCAAAGCTCGCCTGGACGAGGTCGTGGTCGACGATTCGGCGCGCGGCAAGGGGGTCGGCGAGGCGCTGGTCAAGGCGGCGCTCGACATTGGACGCGAGCGTGGTGCCCAGGTCGCCGAGCTGCAGTCCGGACGCGGCCCGGCCCGACAGGCCGCGCACCGGCTCTACCTCCGGCTCGGCTTCAAGATCCGCGACAGCGACGTGCTCCGAATCGTCCTTTAGGCGCGGCGCCGGCTGCAGAAAGCCTGGAAGCCTCAAATTCAGGTATCGAGATGCGCTGGTTCAGGTATTCCTCACCTTTTGGCCGCAGCCTCCTGATTTCTAGTCTGGTCCCACTGCTCGCGAACAGTGGCGAGTGAGATTAGGGAGGTACTCAGATGGAGGCTGCTGAACGGTTTGGAATGGACGCCGACGTGCTGCCGATCCAACACCGAACCAGGTTCAACCAGCTCTCGCGGCGAGAGCTGCAAGTGCTCGATCACCTCCAGCTTGGGCTCACCAACCGCCAGATCGCCCAAAGGCTGTTCGTCTCCACGAACACAGTGAACAAGCACGTACATCAGGTGCTCAGGAAGCTCGACGTGACCAACCGGGTACAGGCGGCGATCTATCCACGAAGCGCGGTGAGCTGACCCAAATCGTCGTTTCGCACCGGCCTGCGATAGATTGATGTCTAAGTGAGCAAACCGACCAGCACCTCCATGGTTGCGCAAGTGAACGGCATCGAGCTCGCCTACCTGGAGTTCGGTACGGGCTCCCCACTCGTGCTGCTGCACGGCGGCTTCGGGTCAGTTGAGATGTTCGGGCCCAACATCGATCTTCTTGCGGCTCGACATCGCGTCATCGGGGCGGATCTGCAGTCCCACGGCCGCTCGCCCGCCGCCGATCGGCCCATGCGCTTCGAGACCATGGCCGATGACATCGCGGCGCTGATCAAGGAGCTCAAGCTCGAGCGCCCCGCGATCATGGGGTTTTCGCTTGGCGGCGCGGTCGCATTGCGCACTGCGATCCAGCATCCTGACCTCGTCTCACGACTTGTCCTGGTCTCGACCGTCTTCAAGCGAAGCGGTTGGCATCCGGAGATGACTTCCGGCATGGATGCGATGGGTCCCGAGACGGCGGAGCCGTTGAAGCACAGCCCGATGTACGAAGACTACGTGCGGATCGCGCCGCGCCAGGAGGACTGGCCGGTGCTCGTAACGCAGCTCACGACCGCCTTGAAGATCGATTACGACTGGTCGGCCGAGGTCGCCACGCTGCCCATGCCGGTCATGATCGTGGTCGGTGACGCGGACGGAGTCCCGCCGTCACACGCGGTCGAGTTCTTCGGCCTGCTGGGCGGCGGAAAGCGTGACGCCAACTGGGACCGCTCGGGCATGACCCACCACCGCCTCGCGGTGCTGCCAGGACTAACGCATTACGACATCAACATGAGCCCGACGCTCGCTCGAACGATCATCCCGTTCCTCGACGGCGCGTAAGAGCACTCGTCTGCTCCTTGGCATCGTTCTGTTTGACTCGCGCCTTGACGAGCCTTCGGATCAGCGCGACAGGCAGCGCCTGACCGACTGGAAAGCGAAGCGTGCTCTGGTTTTCCAGGAATTTGCCGATGTCATCGTCATGGTCGCTCGCAACGTGGGCGACACCGTAGAGACCCACGTGCCCCGCGAATCCCGCGAAATACGCCACGCGACCGTGCTGGTCGTACGCAGGCATCCCGTAGCTGATCTTTTCCGTCGCGTGCGGGGCAGCCGTCTTGATCACCTGGCGAAGCTCGCGGAGTATTGGTCGTACAGCTTCAGGCGCTGCCGCGATGTAGGCGTCGACATCCGTGATGTTCTGAGTCATCACTCCTCCATCCACAGCTTCTCGCTGCTCAACCCGGCCCGTCTGATCGCCGAGCCGTCCACCTCCACGACGGCGTCTGGAACACCGCCGGCCGGCCACTTGCAGGTGGTCGTCATCGGCCCGTCAGGGGGCAGTGGGTAGATCCAGTAGCTCATGTCCCCGGCGATTCGGTTCATCAGCAGAGCTCAGGTTCGAGCCTGAGTCAGGACCTCCAGCCTGTCAACCATCGAGGACATGGTCGCGAAGGCCGCTTCGACCGGCGCGGGCGAGGTCATGTCGACGCCGGCCATGCGTAGGCCCTCCAGCGGATACATCGAACCGGCGCTCTTCAGGAACGAGAGGTAGGACTCGACCGCCTTCTTGTCACCGGCGGCGACTCGGCCAGCGAGGTGGTCGGCCGCAGCGATGCCGGTCGCGTACTGGTACACGTAGAAGTTGCTGTAGAGGTGAGTGTGAAACTGCGCCCACGTTGAGCCGATTCGAGCGCGGTCGCGCTCGCTGACATCGACCTCCGACCCGTAGACCTCCTCCATCAGGTCGGTCATGAGATTGTTCAGGTAGTCCGCCGTGATCGCCGCGCCGCGCTCGGCGTGCTCATGGATTTCGAGCTCGAGGCGCGCGAGCGACGGCATGATGAAGAAGTAGCGGTAGAAATTGGACATCGCCTCTTCGATCACCGCGATCTGAAACGCTGGATCGGTCTTTCTCGCCAGAAGGTGGCGCCGCGTCAAGGCCTGGTGCATGTTCGATGCCACCTCGGCCTGGAACAGACCGTAGTTCGAATAGATGAAGGGCTGCGAGCGCCATGCCAGGTACGAGTGCATCGAGTGGCCGAGCTCGTGGGCCAGGGTGCTCATCGAGAAGATGTCGTCGTTGTAGCTCATGAAGATGAAGGGCTTGGTGTCCACGGCGCCGCTCGAGAAGGCGCCCATTCGCTTGCCCTGGTTGGGGTACACGTCGACCCAACGTCCCTGCGTCGCGCCTTCGCGCAAAACCTTCACGTACTCCTCACCGAGCGGCGCGACGCCTTCGGCGATCCAGTCCACCGCCTGCTCATAAGGCACCTTCAGCTCCGCCGCGCCGAGCTGCGCCCGCGTGTCGTACGGCCTCAGTACCTCGAGTCCAAGCGCGTGGCGGCGGATGCGCCAGTAGCGGTGCCACGTCCCGACGTTGTCGCGAAATGTCCGCACGACGTTGTGGAACACATCCACCGGGATGTGGCCAGGCTCGAGCGCCGCCTCCAGAGACGACGCATACCCGCGCGCGCGCGCGAAGAAGACGTCGCGCTTGACTCCTCCTGCCAGGCTGGCGGCCATGGCGTGCTGCATCCTGAGGTGCTCGTCGGCGTAGCTCTCAAATGCCGTCCGGCGCACTTCGCGGTCGGGATGCGTCAGCAGCGACGCGATAGTTCCCTGGGCGACTTCGCGAAGGTCGCCGTCCGAACCGACCGCGGGCGCGAACTTGAGATCGGTGTTGGCCAGGACGCCGTGCACGGAGAGCGCGGTGGCGAGTGGATCGGAGGCCTGCGTCAGCAGCTCCTCGACCTCCGCGCTCCGGATTCGCTTCTGGAGCTTCTCGAGCCGGTCGAAGTAGTGGTCGAGGTGCGACAGCCGGGGCGATGAGGTCGCCCACTGGCGCAGCTTCGGCAATCCGACGGAGAGCATCTCCGGCACGGCGAACGAGGCGGCGGCGCCAAGCTGCGCCGCGACCGTACGCGTGCGGTCGGCTCGCGCGGCCGCACCCTGGTCACTGACGTCGACCGAGTAAGCCATGGTGCTGTAGACCATCACGCATGCCATCAACCGGCGTGCCCGCTCGATGGCGTCAAACCAGTCGGCGAGCGAATCGGGTGAATCGCCGAGGTGGCCCTTGAACTCCTGGAGGTCGGGAAGCCGCGACACGATCGACTCGACGGCCTCCTCCCAGGCGGCCTCGTCCGGGAAGACGCTCTCGCTGTCCCAGGTGAAGCGCTTGTCGACGGCGGAGCGCGCGGGCAGCGATCTTGTCACGGTGGATTAGTAGCATGGGTCCGATGTCGCGCGCCACCTGCAACGGGATCGAGCTCGAGTACGAAACGTTCGGCGATCCGTCGGGAGCGCCCCTGCTCCTGATCGCTGGACTCGGCTCCCAGATGATCAGCTGGAACGATCAGTTCTGCGAGCTGTTGGCAGGCCGCGGCTTCCAGGTGATCCGTTTTGACAACCGCGACGTGGGCCTGTCCACCTGGATGGACGCGGCCTACACGCTGAACGACATGGCGGCGGACGCGGCCGGTCTGCTGGACGCGATTGGCATCCCCGCGGCGCATGTGGTGGGCACATCGATGGGCGGCTTCATCGCCCAGCTGGTCGCGCTCAACCACCCCGACCGTGCGCTCACGCTGACTTCGATAATGTCCGGTCCGAACGGCGAAGACGAGGTCCCGCCCACCGACGAGGGCCGTGAGGTGCTCCTCGTGCCCGCGCCCAAGACCAGAGAGGAGAGGATCCAGGTCGGCTTGTGGGCCAAACGAAGGCTTCTTGGATCAGCGGATCCGTACGACGACGAGTACGAGCGGGCGCGTGTCACCGCTGCAGTCGACAGGGCCTATCACCCCGCCGGCTTCGCGCGCCAGCTCGGCGCGATCGTGGCCGCGCCGAGCCGCCTCGGCCGCTTGAGCTCACTTCGGGTGCCGGCGCTGGTCGTCCACGGCAAAGACGACATCCTGGTTCCGGTCGACAACGGCCGCAAGGTAGCCGCCGCGATACCCGGTGCCCGTTTGATGGAGATCGAGGGCATGGGTCATGACCTTCCAGGCCGTGTTTGGGAACAGGTTGCCGACGCCATCGCGGAGCTCGCCCGAGAGAACAGCCCGGCGCTGTGAACGGACTCAACCCGGCGATCGCGTTTCTCGCCGGCCTCGCGTCCTTTGTCTCCCCGTGCGTCTTGCCGCTCGTTCCCGCCTACCTCGCGTACCTGGGGGCGCGGACCGGCAGTGTCTATGCAACAGCCACTCCGTCGCCTTCGGCGACAGCTCCCCATGAATGGGGAGGGCCCGTCGCGGTCGCCGGCGCTGGGTTCGTTGCCGGCCTGTCCCTGGTCTTCATCCTTTTCTTTTATGTGTTCTCGCTGGCGGTCCAGCCGATCCGGGGCTACGTCCCGATAGTCGCAGGCGTCTTCGTCATCGTGATGGCGCTCCACGTCGCCGGCCTCATTCGCATCCCGTTCTTGTCGACGGAGTACCGCGTCATGAAGACGGCTCCGCAGGGCGGAGGCGTGGCGGGGGGATTCCTGCTCGGGATGGGCTTTGCCAGCGGCTGGACGCCGTGCATAGGCATCACCTTGAGCGCGGTGCTGAGCTCGGCGGTGACTACCGGCACCACGCCGCAGGGGCTCAGCATGATGCTCGCCTACTGCCTCGGGCTCGGCTTGCCGTTCATCGCGCTCGCCTTCGCGCTCGAAAGTGCTCGATCGCTCATCCGGTTCGTTAACAACCACCGCCGTGCCATCGATCTCGCCTCGGCCGCCGTCCTGGTGGTCATGGGCGTGCTTCTGCTGACCAACCGGTTGACCTGGCTGTCGGCCGGGCTGACGCAGCTGGTCCCGTCATGGCCTTCGCCGTCACTCTGAGACTTTGGTGAGTATTTCCTGGAATCGCTGAGCTGCGATTACCGGCCGAGCTGACCGAGCCACTCCTGCTCCGCCTGGTCGAGCTGTTTGGCCAGGGCAGCGGCTTTCTTTTCGTGGCGGGCGGCGAGCTCGTAGTCCTGCTGCGCCACCGCTGCGCTCAGCTCGTTGCGCACCGTCTGGAGCTGAAGACGCAGCTTGACCACCGCCTCCGGCGGCTCGCGGAGCTCCCTGGCGAGCCTTTCCACATCGATGCCTCGAGCGTTCAGCACTTTTGCGATGTGGGGGAGTTGGAGCAAGCGGAGCAGGTCCGCGGCGTCGGAGATTGCGCGCGCCGGACGCCTCGTTCGCGCAACGTAGCTGGTCGCGCTCACGGGCGGCTGCCATGGACGGAAGAGCCTGCCTGGAGGTTTGCGCTTACCGCGGCCTGACGGTGTCGCGCCCAGCGCGGCTTCGACGGCGGCGATCACCCGATCGGCACCGGCGCCGAGGTCCTCCAGGACATGGGCCGCAATGCCCTCGCCCTCGATCACGAGTCCCATGAGAAGGTGGCCGCTGGTCACGGTTCTGGGAGCCCATGCTCCGCGCCTCGTCGAACGAGATCTCGATCACGTGCTTCACTCGCGACGTAGGGATGATGTCCTGGAAAACGATCCGCTCATTGACGCCGAGCACCGTTTCGATCTTCTTTCGGACCTGTTCGATGTGGACACCAAGACCCGCGAGGACCTTGCAGCCGACGCCTTCTTGATTCCGCAGGAGCCCGAGCAGCAGGTGCTCGGTGCCGATGTAGGAATGCTGGGAGCGCTCCGCCTCTTCCTGGGCGAGAGTCAACACCTTCTTGGCTTCTTCGGCAAACCTCTCGAACGGGTACACGGCTGTCTCGTCCAAGTGTGGCGTGGCCACCTGTTAAGAACACTTGTTTGTAGCGCAGGAAACAGGCAAACTTGTTCGCATGGGGCAGGTTCTCGACCTCTTCTCGCCGCCTGTGCGGGACTGGTTTCGCGCGTCTTTCGTCGAGCCAACCTCCGTCCAAGAACGGGGCTGGCGGGAGGTCGCGGCCGGCCGGCACGTCCTCATGGCGGCCCCGACGGGGAGCGGCAAGACCCTCGCAGCGTTCCTGTGGTGCCTCGACCGCCTGGCCTCAGAGCCTACGCCCGCCGAGGCTGAGCGCTGTCGCGTCCTTTATGTGTCGCCGCTGAAGGCGCTCGCGCACGACGTCGACCGCAACCTGCGCTCTCCGCTGGTCGGCATCCGCCACCAGATGGAGTCGCAAGGCATCAAGCCACCCGACATCTCTGTTGCGATCCGGACGGGCGACACACCGACCGAAGTCAGGCGGTCGATGGAACGCCACCCGCCCGACATCCTCATCACCACGCCTGAGTCGCTGTTCCTCATCCTGACCAGCGCGGCGCGCAAGATCCTGGCCCCGGTCCGCTGGCTGATCGTCGACGAGATCCATTCCGTCGCGTCGACCAAGCGCGGCAGCCACCTGGCGCTGAGCCTGGAGCGGCTGTGCGAGCTCACCAAGGTTCAACCGCAGCGCATCGGCCTCTCGGCCACGCAGCGCCCGCTGGAGGAGGTCGGCCGTTTTCTCGGCGGCGCAGACCGCGAGGTCGCGATCGTGGACGCAGGGCGGCTGAAGACGATGGAGGTCACCGTCGAGGTGCCGGTCGAAGACATGACCCGGCTGACCACTGAGGATGAAGACGGTGCGAAAGGCCAGAACAGCATCTGGCCTGCGATCTATCCGCGACTCGTCCAGCTGATCCGAGAGCACCGCTCGACCATCGTGTTCGTCAATTCGCGCCGCCTCGCCGAGAGAATCGCGGCCCGCGTCAACGAGCTCGCCGAGGAGGAGCTGGTACGCGCCCACCACGGATCGATCGCGCGCGAGCAGCGTCTGCTCATCGAGGACGAGCTGAAGGCCGGCCACCTGCGCGGGCTCATCGCGACTTCGACGCTCGAGCTCGGCATCGACATGGGCGCGGTCGACCTCGTGCTGCAGATCGAGGCCCCGCCGAGCGTCGCCGCCGGGATCCAGCGCGTGGGCCGTGCGGGCCACTCCGTCGGCGAGACCTCGCGCGGCGTTGTAATCCCGAAGTTCCGCGGCGACCTGCTCGAGTCGGCCGCGGTCGTGGAGGGCATGCTCGAGGGTCGCATCGAATCGACCGTCGTGCCGCGCAAGCCGCTTGACGTCCTCGCACAGCAGGTCGTCGCGATGTGTGCCCTCGACGAGTGGGACGTCGACCACCTCGGTCGTGTGGTGCGCCGCGCCTACCCGTACAGCGACCTGGGCCCGAGGGCCTTTGAGTCGGTGCTCGACATGCTGAGCGGCCGCTATCCGTCTGACCAGTTCGTCGAGCTTCGGCCGCGCGTCGTGTGGGATCGCGTGGCCGGCAAGATCCGGGGCCGCGCCGGCGCGCAGCGCCTCGCGGTCACCAACCCCGGGACGATCCCGGACCGCGGGCTGTATTCGGTCAACCTTCTCGAGGACGGACGGCGCGTCGGCGAGCTCGACGAAGAGATGGTGTACGAGACTCGCGTCGGCGAGACGTTTGTGCTCGGGGCATCGACGTGGAGGATCGCCGAGATCACGCCGTCGCAGGTCCTCGTCACGCCGGCGCCCGGCGAGCCGGGAAAGATCGCCTTCTGGAAGGCCGACACGCCCAGCCGTCCGGTCGAGCTCGGCGCCGCGCTCGGCAAGATGGTGCGCGAGCTGCGCGCCCTCGATGCGGAAGCCGCGGCGAAAAGGCTTCGGGAGCGTGCGGGCTTCGACGACCTGGCGGTCAAGAACCTGCTCACCTACCTCGACGACCAGGCCGCTGCAACCGGCGCGGTGCCAGACGACCGCACCGTCGTCGTGGAGCGATTCCGCGACGAGGTCGGTGACTGGCGCGTCTGCCTGCACACTCCTTTCGGAGGCCGCGTCCACGCGCCGCTTGCGCTTGCCCTCGAGGCGCACCTGCAGGAAAAGCTCGGCGTGGACGCTCGCGCCCTCTGGACCGATGACGGCATCGCGATGCACCTCCCCGAGGTCGAGTCGCCGCCTTCGCTGGACGAGCTGATCCTCGACCCCGAGGAGGTTCAGTCCCTCGTTTCGACCCAGCTGCCCGCCTCGGCGCTTTTCGCCGCCCGATTCCGCGAAAACGCTGCGCGTTCGCTCCTTCTACCCAGGCGAAGGCCCGGCCAGCGCACGCCTCTATGGCAGCAGCGCATGCGCAGCGCGAATCTGCTCCAGGTGGCGGGGCAGTATCCCGACTTTCCGATCCTCGCCGAGACGTGGCGTGAGGTGATGAGCGACCACTTCGACATGCCGGCCCTCACGACTTTCTTGCGCGCCATACGCTCGCGTGAGATCCGCGTCGTCGCCGTGGACACGGAGCGCGCGTCGCCCTTCGCGTCGTCGCTTCTTTTCGCGTATGTGGCGGATTTCATGTACGAAGGCGACCAGCCGCTGGCCGAGCGCCGAGCTCAGGCGTTGACGCTCGATCGCGACCTGCTTGCCGAGCTGCTGGGCAGCGAGGACTTGCGCGAGCTTCTCGACCCCCAGGCAATTGCTGCGGTCGAGCTCGAGCTGCAGGGATTGCTTCCCGAACGCTTCCCCCGTGACGTGGACGAAGCGCACGACCTGCTGGCCCGCCTGGGCGATTTGAGCGAGGAAGAGGCTGTGGCCCGCGGCGTCCGCGGTGACTGGCTTCGCGCGCTGGAAACGGAGCGCCGAGCGGTTGCCGTCCGCGTGGCCGGCGAGTCGCGGTGGATTGCAGCTGAGGATGCCGGTCGCTACCGCGAGGCGTTGGGGGCAAGCCTGCCGGTCGGCCTTCCGGACATCTTCCTGAGCCCCGGACCTGATCCGCTCGATTCACTGCTGCGGCGTTATGCGCGCACGCACGTCCCGTTCGTGACTGCGGATCCTGCGAAGCGCTGGGCTCTGCCCACTCCTGCGGTCGAGGCGGCGTTGACGCGCCTTGCCACGCGCGGTGACGTCGCCGCGGGCGAGTTTCGCAAGGCGGCGGAAGGTCGCGAGTACTGCCATCCCGAGGTCCTGCGCACGCTGCGCCGGCGCTCGCTCGCGGCGCTGCGTCGCGAGGTCGAGTCGGTTCCCGCGGACGCGCTCGCGCGGTTCCTGCCCGCGTGGCACGGCATCGGTGTCCGCGCCGGCGGGACCGACCGGCTGCTGGAAGTCGTGTTCCAGCTGCAAGGGCTCGCGCTGCCCGCAACCGTGATCGAGCGCGACGTCATCTCGGCGCGGGTCAGCAACTATGCGCCGCGCCTGCTCGACGAGCTCGTGTCGATGGGGGAGGTAGTTTGGTCGGGCCGTGGCACTCTCGGAACCAGCGACGGCCGCGTCGCGCTGTATCTGCGCGGTGACGCGCCGCGGCTGGTGCCGCCGCCTGTCGATCCTCCTCAATCGGATCTGCACGACCGGCTGCGTGCGCACCTCAAGGCGCGCGGCGCCAGCTTCTTTCGCGACGTCTACAGCGCATGCGGGGGAGGCGACGAGGAAGTGATGCTCGATGCCTTGTGGGATCTTGTGTGGTCGGGTGAGGTCACCAACGACACGTTCGCGCCGCTGCGTCTGCTCGGCCCGATGGCGCGCCGGCCCGCGCGCAAACCACACCTGCCCAAGCTCACCCAGCCGCGCGCGACGGGCCGCTGGTCGCTGGCGGCCGACCTGCTCGGCGCCGGGGCCAATCCAACCGAACGTCTGCACTCGGAGGCCGGTGTGCTCCTCCAGCGTCATGGCGTGCTCACACGTGAGGCGGTCGTCGGCGAGGGTTGGCCCGGAGGTTTCGCCGGCCTCTACCCGGTGCTGCGCGCGATGGAGGAGTCGGGGCGAATCCGGCGCGGCTATTTCGTGGAGGGGTTGGGCGGGTCGCAGTTCGCTCTGCCGGGGGCGGTCGATCGCCTCCGCTCGCTGCGCGACTCGGGGGGTGGCATCATTGCGATGGCGGCCACGGACCCCGCAAACCCATACGGCACGGTGATCGACTGGCCCGAGTCCGGCGGAAGGATGAGCCGCGCGGCGGGCGCTTACTGCGTGCTCGACGACGGCAGGCTCGTCCTGTATCTCGAGCGTGGAGGCCGGTCGCTGCTCACGGCAGGCGACGTTCAGCTCGCTCATCTGAACGCGTTGATTGCAATCGCAACGAACGCCGGCCGCGTCGAGCTTCAGAAGGTCGACGGCACATCGGTGATGGACTCGCCGCTCAAGAGTGCGCTGCGCGAAGCGGGTTTTTCGCCAACCCACCGCAGCCTGATCGCATACGGCGCCCGGAGCTAGGCCGGGAGCATAATCAGGGCTTCCCCGGCAGCTGGTTCGTGATGTAGGAGGCACGCCATGCTGAAGATCAAGAGCTCCGCACCCGCCATTCCCGCCCAGGACATCAAACGCGCCCGGCAGTTCTACGAGCAGAAGCTGGGACTAAAGCCGGCAGAGGAGCAAGCCGACGGCGGCGCGCTTTATCGCACGGGCGAAACCGGCTTTCTCGTGTTCGAGAGCATGGGCAAGGCGTCCGGCGAGCACACGCAGATGGCGTTCGAGGTTGAGGACGTGGTGGCCGCGGTCCGTGACCTGAAGAGCGACGGCGTCAAGGTCGAGGAGTACGACTACCCGACCTTCAAGACAAAGGACGGCGTCGTGGACATGCCGGACGGCACGAAGGGTGCCTGGTTCAAGGACAGCGAGGGCAACCTCATCGCGATCAACTCGAGAGTTCCGAGCGTCGCGCGCCGCAGCTGATCTCGCGGGCGTCGTTTCCGCCGGTGCATGCTCCCGCACATCCAATTGCCGGATGAGGCACGCGAAGGCATGCACTGGCGGGGCAACGCAGGCATGGATTCGGCCCTGGGTACGATTACTGCTCCGTCGGGGAGTAGCGCAGCCCGGTAGCGCACTTGACTGGGGGTCAAGTGGTCGCGGGTTCAAATCCCGCCTCCCCGACCA
>Ga0209806_1000969_pt1 | contig 19441 bp, 24 predicted proteins | sample GraSoiAngelo_152_FD_186166 | JGI IMG/M metagenome (GOLD analysis project Ga0209806, IMG submission 186166) | Grasslands soil microbial communities from the Angelo Coastal Reserve, California, USA - 14_1009_12_30cm (SPAdes) (version 2) | ecosystem: Environmental > Terrestrial > Soil > Grasslands ... | reverse complement strand
TCGGCGGGGCGGGGGATCGAAGCGACACTCGTCCGAAGGTCCACCCCATGTGCGCGATGCACGCCGGCGAGGTACCCGCCCAGCTCAGCGCCCAGGACGCGCAGCAGCGGCTCCTCGAGCGCTTCGTGCACCGTCACCGTGCATCCCTTTTGTGTGGCGACAGCCGCAACCTCGCAGCCGATGAAACCCGCACCGACGATGTCGAGTGGCCCGCGGCGCTCGATCAGGCCGCGAAGCCGCTCGGCCTGCGGCAGCTCACGGAGGTACAGCGCATCCTCAAGGTCAGGCAGACGCCGCGCGTCGGAGCCGGTCGCGATGCATAGGCGATCCCATGCAATCGTTGCTCCGCTCGCGAGCTCGACCGCCCGCCGCTCCAGGCCGAGCTCGACAACACGCTGTCCCAAAACGAGCTCGACGCCGAGGTCTCGGTACTGCTCGGCCGGCCGGAGCGGAAGTCGCTCCCCAGGCACGGTGCCCAGGAGGTAGCCCTTGGAGAGATGCGGGCGTTCGTAGGGCGGATTTGGCTCCGCGCCCACGAGAGTGATCTCCCCGTCGAACCCGGCATCGCGAAGACCCGCCGCAACGGCGTCCCCGGCGGGACCGCCGCCGACGATTACCACCTGGCGCGCAAGCGCGACTAGGAGCGGCCTCCCTGAATTCGTTCCAGCTCCCGCAAACGCCGCAGCGACCAGAAGAGATAACCGCCGAGCGCGGCGACGCCAAACGCGTAGGCCAGGATGAGGTAGGTCATTGAACCGGTTCCGGTTCGCGCGCGACCAGAACCTTCGCCGGCTCGAAGACCTGCTCGCGCTCGTCGACCAGCGTTTCGATCCGGTAGCGAATCGCGATCATCACTGCCGCCAGCACCACCGTGCACGCCATGGTGAAGAGGAACGTGGCGAGCATCTGCGGCGGCAGCGCGTCGTTGATGATCACGGGACCGGGGTGCTGGGTCGTCCACCACGTGACGCTGAAGTGCACCACCGGCACGTCGATGAAGCCGAAGATTCCGACCACCGCAGCGAATCGGGCCGCCTGCCGGCCAGGATCGGCCAGCCGGCGCACCAGCAGGTAACCGGCGTAGATGATCCACAGCACAAGCGTCGACGTGAGGCGCGCGTCCCACACCCAGAAAGCGCCCCACACCGTCTTCGCCCAAAGCATCCCCATGACCAGCGTCACCGTGGTGAACACCACTCCGACGAGTGCTCCCGAGCGCGCAAAGCGGTCGGCGGCGGGGCTCTCGTTGCGCAGGTAGATGACGCCGCCCACGAGGACGACCGCGAAGCAGCCGAACGCCGCAATGGCGGAGCTTACGTGGAGATAAAAGATGCGCTGCACCGGGCCCTGCAGATAGTCGGTCGGCGCATAGAAAAAGATCGCGGCGCCGGCGATCAACATCAGCGCGACGGCTCCGATCGCCGCCCTTTCGTATCTATTCATCGAGCACGAAGCGCGCGGCCAGTGAGGTGAGCACGAGAAACAGTATGTCGAAGTCGATCAGCAGGCTGATCGCCTCGCTGTAGCTGCCCGGCAGGCCCATGGCGGACTGCACGGCCTGGCCGCCCGCGATGATGAACGGGATCCACAGCGGGAGCGTGAGGAGCGGAAGCAGCAGCTCACGCGCCCTCACCCTGGCCACCATGGCGGCGAAAAGGCAGCCCAGCGCCGCCATGCCGACAGTGGCGATCAGGACCGCTGCCACCACGTCCGCCGAAAATGGAGTACCGAAGAACAGCGAGAGAGCCGGCAGCATCACCGCCTCGCAAGCGATGAGCAGCAAGGACGCCGCCACCGCCTTGCCGGCGAAGATCGCAACCGGCGACGCGGGCGTCATCAGCATCGCCTCGAGCGAAGCCTGCTCACGTTCCGCCGCGAACGTGCGACCGAAGGCGACCAGGCCCGCGAAGACGAGCGCGAGCCACAGGATTCCAGGCGCGATCGACGCTGCGTTGCGGGAGTCGACCTGAAAACCGAAGTTGCCGATGAGCAGCGCGAGGATGATGAACTGGGCCAGCGCCGGCACCACCTCACGCGTACGCCACTCGGACCTGAGATCTTTGCGCGCGACAGCCAGCGCGACGCGAAACGGATTCATCTCACCACTCGGAGGTGCGTGGCTGTTCCGAGCGAGCGTCCATGGCGCAAAACCAGCGTGCGCGGGCACAGCCTGTTGGCGAGCGCGTGGTCGTGCGTAGCAAGGACGGTGGTCCTGTCGTGCATGAGGCCGGCAAGAAGGTCCGCGGCATCCGCCCCCAGGCTCGCGTCCGGCTCATCGAGGATCAAAAGGCGTGGGTCGTGCAGGATGGCGCGGCCGATGGCCAGGCGCTGCTGCATGCCTCGGGAAAGCTCTCCTGCGCGCCGGTGAGAGACACTCGTGAGGCCGACCGTCGCCAGCGCCTCATCCACTCGTGTCCGATCCACGTCCTGCAGGTCGCAGAAGAACTCGAGGTTCTCCCGTGCCGACAGCGCCGGATACAGGCCGGGAGCATGAGCCACGTAGCCGAGGTAGTGCCGAAGCCGGCGGCGTTCGCCAAAAGCATCCAGCCCGGCGATCGTGAGCCGGCCCGAAGTTGGCCGCAGCGCGGTCGCGAGGATGCGCAGCAGGGTGGTCTTGCCCGCGCCGTTGTCGCCGAGCACCGCCATGTGCTCGCCTGTGTCGAGCACCAGGTCGACGTTGTCGAGGGCCCGCTCGCTGCCGAACCGATGGGTCAAGCCGTCGGCGACCAGCATGCTCATGGCTGCTCAGGTGGCGTCTTCAGCAGCGGCCACAGCACAAACGGTCCGGCCAGGAACACCAGCAGCGTCGCGACGATCAGGGCCATCGCTACGCGGGGAGAGTAATCGGTATCCGGCGCCTTGCCAACTCCGGGATTGGACTCCTCTCGCCAATGTTGCCCAGCACGACGCCGAGGATGATGACGGCGCCACCGGCCCAGACCCAGCTCACCAGCGGGTTGACGAAGACCCGGAACGAGGCCGAGCCGTCGTCGTTGGTGCCCGCGAGCACCACATACACGTCGGCCAAAGGGGTCGTCGTGATCGCGACGTGGGTCAGGGCCTGGCCGCCGAGCCCGGCGTAGGTCGCGCGCGAGGGCTCGAGCGTCTGGTCGCCGAAACGCATGCCGGCGACGAACTCGGTGTGATCCGTGAGCTGGCGCTTCTGCGCGCCGGTGTAGGTGAGCGTATAACCGGCCACCGTGACCTGCGCGCCAGGCTGGAGCGTGACGTCCTTCTCCTGCTGCCCGAAGTGGGAGGCGGCGATGCCGACCACCACCACCACCAGGCCAAGGTGCGCCAGGTAGGCGCCGTACCTCCGCCGCCGGCGCAGGATGGACATCGGCCTTTTCAACGCGGCGCGGCCGAACTCGCTCGCCACCGTCGCGCCGGCCGCGACTGCAAGCGGGACGGCAACAAGCGCGGGAGCTGACCGCACGCCCGCGACGAACAGGCCCGCCATGACGACGAGCGCGGCCGCCGCCGGCCAGCGCAGAGCCCGCAGCACCGGTCGACCCGCATGACGCCAGGGCAACAGCGGGCCGACGGCCATCAGGGCAAGGATCGTGGCGAACAGTGGTCCGGCGGCGCGCTCGTAGTAGGGCGCGCCGACGACGCGCTCCGTGCCGAACATGCCCGAGACCAGGGGCAGCACCGTGCCCCACAGCACGACCGCCACGACGCCGATCAAGAGAAGGTTCTGCAACACGAAGGCACCCTCACGTGAAACCGCCGGCGCGGGACCCGAGGCCTCGCCGAGACTGGCCGCGCGGAAGGCAAGCAGCGTGCCGGAAAACACGACGCAGACGAATAGAAACGCGAAGAACCAGGGGCCGATGGCGCTGATCGCGAAGGTGTGCACCGAGGGCACGACACCGCTGCGGACGATGAACGTTCCGAAAACAACAAGCAGAAACGCGAGGATCACGAGCCCAAAGTTCCAGGACCGCAGCCGGCCCCGCCTCTCCTGTACCTGCGACGAGTGCAGGTAGGCGGTGGTCGCGAGCCACGGCATCAGGGCCACGTTCTCCACCGGGTCCCAGCCCCAATAGCCGCCCCACCCGAGGACGTGATACGCCCACCACATGCCGAGGAGAAGGCCCGCGGTCTGCAAGCTCCATGCGAGCAGGGCGAAGCGCCGCGTGTGCGCAATCCACGCCGCGTCGGCGCGGCCGGCAAGCAGCGCGGCGCACGCGAAGCTGAAAGGAATCGCGAACGAGGCGAACCCCGCGAGCACCACCGGCGGGTGGATCAGCATCCCTCCGTCGCGCAGCACCGGGTTCAGGCCGAGCCCGTCCGGCGGCGTGACCGATAGGAGGTCGAACGGGCTCGCGACGACCGCGAGGACGAACAGGAAGAAGCTCAGGATCGCGGCCAGGATTCCGGTTGCGTAAGCGGAGATCCGCGCCCCAAGACGCGCGCTTGCGATGAGCGAGGCTGCGCCCAGCACGCCGAGAATCAACGTCCAGTACAGGAGCGACCCCTCCTGCCCGCCGTAGAAGCCCGCCGCGACGAGCGCGGTTGGTGTCGACAGGTCGGTGTGCTCGACGACGTAAGCGAGCGAGAAATCGTGGCTCAGGAGCGCGACCTCGAGCAGGACGGCCGCGAGGACGGTCATCACGGCAGCCGCGTAGAACGCGCGACGCCCGACCTGGATGAAAGCGTCGCTCTCCCGCCAACCGGCCCAGAAGCTGAGCAGTGCGGAGAAGCCGCCCATCACGACTCCGGCCAGCAGCGCGCCTGCGCCCAGGTAGCCGAGGATCACGACGCCGGAGGTCCGCCGCATATTCGCGGCATCGGCGGCCGGAGCCAAGGAGACGCCGAGCACGCGAGGGAGCGCATCGCGTAGATGCCCGACCGAGCGCGCGCAGAAGTCGACGCTGGCTTCAGCGCCCACTCCCGGGGTCCCCGCGAAATCGCAGATTTCGTGGGGTGGGTCGGCGCCCGGTCGCCTAGGCCGCGAAGATGCAAGGAACTTCGGCGGCGTGATCCTCCGATCATTGGGTGTACGGCTGGGTGGAGAAGCGCGACGGACACTTCGCGAGCAGCGTCCGCGCATGGAACACGCCGTCGCTGCCCAGCTTGCCCTCGGCGACGACGGTGATGCCCGGCCGGAAGATGTCGGGCAGCGTGCCCGTGTACTCCACCGGGATCGACGCGGTTTTGTCCTTCTCAGTGAACGTCACGTGCAGCCCGCCGCCCGACCTCTGCACGTCGTCCTGCACCTCGCCCGCGACACGGACGTCTCCGGCCGCCGACTGCGAGCGCAGCTGCGACACCGTGACGTAGTACTCGCTCGCGCCACCCGACGCTGAGTAGATGAGGTATCCGACGCACGCCGCGACGACGACAGCCGGGAGGCCCCACCTCAGCGCCATGCTCATGAAGCGATCAGGCCCAGGTAGTGGTTGAGCGTCGGGGGGTCGAGCGGCCCGGTGAAGGACGCGACGACGATGCCCTGCGCATCGATGAAGAACGTCGCCGGGAGCCCGGCCACGCCATACGACTGGTAGGAACCGGCCACTATCGGCCCGGCGGGGTACGGGTGCGGATGCCGCTGCTCGAAAGCTTCGAACCCGGAGGTCGTGTCCTGGTTGTCGGCGCCCACGAAGGCCACTTGCTGGTGCGCGGCGGAAGCGTAGGCGAGCACGCCGGCCTCATCGACGCACGGCCCGCACCATGAAGCCCAGAAGTTCACGACCACCGGCTTGCCCTGCAGCTCCCAGACCTTGACCTGGTCACCGGCCGCGGTTTCGATGGCGAGCCTCGGCGCCGTCCTGCCCAGCACGGGCGGGTTGGCCAGCGCGGCGTGCTGCAGGCCCCAGGCGAGCGAGAGCAACAGGATCGAGCCGAGGACGATCGCGAGAGACCCGATGACCGCTGATTTGCGGTTCACGTCGAGCCAGTCTAATTGAGTGTCGACGCCCGGACTTTCCTCGCATCTTCGCGCCCTAGACGGCCGGCCGCCTACGGCGGTGAAGCCTGCGTCGGGGGGCCCGGCGCCGCGTCGTCACGCAGCTTTAGCTGCGCTCCTCCTTGCGCCACCCCCTCCTTGGCTCCAGCCGTCGAGGTCGCGAATCTGGTGAGGAAATCCGGGCCTCGACACTCAGAGACCGTTTGCGGTCGCGATTCGGGCGTACAGCCGCCCGCTCGGCTTGATCGTGCGCTCGAGCGTCTTGCGGTCGACGGCGATGAGACCGAAGTGCGCCGTGTAGCCGCGAGCCCACTCGAAGTTGTCCATGTTCGTCCAGTGGAGGTACCCACGAACGTCCACCCCATCCCCGATCGCGGCGTGGACGTTGGTCAGGATGTTGGCCAGGTATTTCTCGCGCACGCTGTCGTCCTGCGTGGCGATCCCGTTCTCGGTGATGTAGACGGGCTTGCGGTAACGCTTCAGCTCGTTCAGCACGCCGCGCATCCAGTCCGGGTTGGAACCCCATCCCATCTCGGTCTCTATGGTCCCGGGGGCGTTGAAGCGACGCACGAACTGGTCCTTCGGCCGGCGCAGATCGAACGCCGACATCTGACCCCAGTAGTGCGCGATTCCGATGTAGTCGCTCGATGCTTCAACGACCCGCTGCAGCCGCCCCGAACCGACCGGCCACCTGTCGGTGACCATCTGGGTAGCGCTGGCCGCAAGCCGGTCGCGCCGCCTGCGTGAGGCGGGCATGAACAGGAACTTGTGATGCGAGAGACCCACCGGCGTATCGGGCCATCGCCGCTTGATCGCCGCGTAGGCGAGCTCGTGCGCGCGGTGCATGTTCCGCGTTACCTGGTACTGGGCGACGAGGTCGCCCCGGCGCCCGGGCGGAAACTCGCCCGTGATCCATCCGTTCGCGGCGTAGATGCTCGGTTCGTTGATCGTGCACCACATCCCAACCAGGTCGCCTAGCTCGTCAGAGATGCGATTGACGAACGGCATGAACGCGCGTGCAGCGCCGCGAACTGTCCATCCACCCTTGCGCGAGAACCACAGCGGGTTGGTGAAGTGGTGCAGCGTGACCATCGGCGTGATCGACTGCTCGCGCAGCTCGCCAAGCACGTCGCGGTAATGGCGGATCTGCCGCGAATCGAACACCCCTTCCGCCGGCTCGACGCGTGACCACTCGATGGAGAGCCTGTGGGCGTTCTGGTTCAGCTCGCGGAGGAGCGCGAAGTCCTCTCGGTAGCGGTGGTAGTGATCGCACGCGACGACCGACGTCTGACCGTCGGCGATGCGGCCCGGCTGCTGCTCCCATTCCCACCAGTCGGAGTTGCGGTTTTCACCCTCGACCTGGTGCGCAGCGCTGGAGGTTCCCCACAGAAAACCTTGGGGAAAGGTCCGGGCCACTAGGCCGCGGCGCTGGCCGGCTTTTCGACCTGCGGTGGGGGGATGTACTCCCAGGCCTTCGGCGTGTCACCCTCCAGGTCCAGCTGCAGCATTCCCGCCTTGCCCATGCCGCTACGGTGCATCTCTCGTTCGTTCTGAGGGCGGCCGTCGAGCAGGATCCACGCCGCGTTCAGCGGGTCGGCGTGGCTGACCACGGCGATCGTTTCGTCCGGGTGCTCGCGCGCCAGCCGGCGGACTACGTTCAGCACGCGGCCGCCCATAACCTCGACCGACTCGTCGCCGGGCAGCAGGCCCCGCTTGGCCTTATGGACGAACCACAGGGGCCGGCGGACGGGGATCTGCCAGTACGGGATGCCCTGCAGGTAGCGGCTGAACTCCGCCTCGCGCAGGTCGGCGTCCACCTCCATCGCGGGAGGCGCGGGCAGCTTCTCGGCGATGATCCGCGCCGTCTCAGCCGCGCGGGCGAGCGGGCTGTGGACGATTCGATTGAGCCCGGATGAGCGCAGCCGGTCGCCCAGCGCTGCGCTCTGCGCCCGACCGAGCGCGCTCAGGTTGAATCCATCGAGGTGGCCGTAAAGGATCCCGTGAGGGTTCTCGACCTCGGCGTGCCGGATGAGATAGAACCGCGTCAGCTTCTGTACGCGCCGACCGTCGTCCGGTTCGTGCCGGCCGAGCGGCCGGACTCGAGGGCCTGCTGGGCCTCCCGAAGCAGGTTGCCTGTGTACTCGCGCCGGTTCATCACCCCGGCCTCGTCTTTGGGCCTGTAGTCGGCGTTGATCGTTGCCGCTCCGCAGCTGACGGTGATGCGTTTCCATGCGCCGGTCGTCCCGAAGTCGTGCGATGCGATCGAGCGCCGGATCTTGTCCGCGGCCAGGGCCGCGCCCTGCTCGTCCGTCTCGGGCAGGACGATGGCGAAGTGCGGCGGGCCGTCAGCGTCGAGAAAACCGACCGTGTCGGTGTCGCGGACTGCCTGGCCCAAGCGTTCGGCCATCTCCCGGAGCAGCCCGTCGAGCTGAATCTGGTCGATCTCCTTGTGGACGTGCTCGGCGTGGTCGAGCTCCGCCACCAGCACCGAGAGCGGCCGGCGGTAGCGGACGGCGCGGTTTGCCTCCTGGCCGACCAGGGCGTTGACGAACTTGGAGTTCCAGATCCCCGTGGTCGTGTCGACCACCCCGAACAGGGGGCTCGAGCTCCTATCGATCTGGCTGTGGCCGCAGCTCGGGCAGTACTGAGACGTCTCCGGCACCTCTGAGCTGCAGTACCAGCAGGTGGTCATTGCCCCGGCATTCTAGGTGTCCGGCCCCGGAGTCGCTCTCGGCATACCGATCCTTGCCCCAGAATCAGGTTCAAATGACCGACCAGGGCGAGCTTTTCCCGATCCCCGCCGGAAGCGAGCCGAAGGCGCCGCTGGCGACCCGGCTGCGCCCGAGAACCTTCGCCGACCTGATCGGCCAGCGCCAGGTGGTGGACGTCCTGCGCCAGCTGACCCAGGGCGGCAACCTGCCGAGCATCATCCTGTGGGGGCCGCCCGGCAGCGGCAAGACGACGCTGGCCGGGCTGCTCAGCACCGAGACGAACGCGCGAATGGTGGCGATGTCGGCCGTCACCGCGGGTGTGGCCGACCTGCGCAAGGTCGTTGCCGAGGCGAAGGTCCACCGCAGGGCGGGCCTGCGCACGGTCCTGTTCATCGATGAGATCCACCGCTTCAACAAAGCGCAGCAGGACGCCATCCTGCCGCACGTCGAAGACGGCACGGTGACGCTGATCGGCGCCACGACCGAGAACCCGTCGTTCGAAGTCATCGCTCCCCTTCTTTCGCGCAGCCGCGTGTTCCGGCTCGAGCAGCTCAACCGTGACGAGCTCAGGCAGGTCGTCGAGCGAGGACTGGGCGAGCTCGGCGCAACGATCGATGACGATGGGATGGACGCGCTGCTCGAGGTGGCGCGCGGTGACGCCCGAGTCGCCCTCAACGGTCTCGAGGCCGCGGCGGCGCTCGCGGGCGAGGCTGCGATCGGTCTCGAGCAGGTCGAACGTGCGATGCAGCAGCGTCACCTCCTCTACGACCGCGCGGGCGATCAGCATTACGACATCGTTTCGGCGCTCATCAAGAGCGTGCGCGGCAGCGACCCCGACGCCGCCGTCTACTGGATGGCGAGGATGCTCGAGGCCGGCGAGGACGTGATGTTCGTGGCCCGCCGCCTGGTCATCCTGGCCGCCGAGGACATCGGCCTCGCCGACCCGCAGGCCCTGCCGGTCGCGGTCGCAGCGCAGCAGGCCGCGCACTTCATCGGGATGCCCGAGGCGGTGCTGCCGCTCACCGAGGCAGCGCTCTATCTCGCGCTTGCACCTAAGTCGAACTCCGCGCTCACCTCATATGGCGCGGCAAAAGAGCTCATCCAGGAGACGGGCAACGAGGCGGTGCCGCTGCACCTGCGAAATGCGGTGACCGGACTCATGAAGTCGATGGGCTACGGACGCGACTACCGGTATGCCCACGACTACGAGGGCGGGGTCGCCGCCCAGGTCCACCTGCCGGAGAAGTTGAAGGGCCGCAAGGTCTACTCGCCAAACCCGCGCGACCGCAAGCCGGGACAATAGAATCTCGGACTTGGCTGACGCGCTCCTCATCTTCAAACCCGACTCCGCCTATCGCCTCGCCGCGCGCGCGGGGCTCTGGGGCTGGCTCTCTTCCGAGCGCGACTGGAAGATCGAGTCGCTCGAGTGGTTTCAGCCACCGCCGGAGCTGATCGAGAACCACTACGACTTCCTGCAGGGACGCCCATTCTTTCCGTGGCTCGTCGATTTCATGTCCGCGCTTCCAGTGGTGGTCGGCCGCGTCACCGCCTCCACCGAGGCCTTGCGGCAAATGCGTCACGACCTCGGCGAAACACAGATCGCAAAGGCCCGGCCCGGGTCGCTTCGTGAGCGCTACGGGATCTTCGGCGGGCTCAACTGCCTCCACCTGTCAGACGCGCCGGACACAGGCGCCGCAGAGGTGAGGCGGTGGTCAGACTTCGTGCAGCTCGACGAGGTGAAGGTTCACCTCGACGATTCGACGGAAAAGCCGGACCACACCTATCACCTCCGTTCGCTCGCGACGCAGATCAACGGCTCGATCCACGTCGACCTCGCATCGCAGATGTTCCGCGAGCTGATCACTGAGGAGTGCGATCTCGACGGCAAAAAGCTCGATGCTCTATGGCGAATCACGCTGGGGGCGCTTTCTTAGCCTCTTGCTCCGGCGTCACCCCGTGAATCCTCACGGGCTTGGTGAAGAGCTCAGAGTTGGGGACGACGATCACGTCACCCTCTTCACTCTTCAAAAGGGTCACGCGCAACCTGATCTCCGTGATGACGCCGGTGCTGCCGTCGAAGCTGATGCGTTCGCCAACACGAACGTGGTGTTCGAGCAAAACGTAATAGCCCGACACGTAATCCCTTAGCAGGTCCTGCACGCCAAGCGCAGCCACGACCGTGGCCAACAGAAGGCCGAAGAGCGTGATGTTGGCGCTCTGCACGGCGAAACCAAGCGCCGCGAAGAGGCCGAGCAAAATGACAATTGCCGTGGCCGCGCGACGACCGAGAACGACCATGTCGGACCGGACCTGCCGCCTGCGCAGCTGCTCGCCAACAAGGTGCGCGACAAAGCGCGCGACAAAGATGAAGCCGACCAAAACGGCAAGGCCGACCAGGATGAAGATCAGGTCTCGGACCGGCCCACCGGACGTGATGTCGTGGCCGATGTCGTAGCCGCCTCGAGTGGCGGCGAGGATCATTCTTCGGTCTCGGCTGCTTCCTCGGCGGCGGGAGCCTCGCCCTCGGCACCGGCCTCGCCCTCGGCAGGTACCGCGGCTTCCGCGGCCGGAACTTCCTCTTCGACCTTGAGCTCGCGCTTGTGGACGATCTTGACGACCAGCTCCTCGGGGTCGTCGAGCACTGTCACGCCCTTGGGGACGGTGATGTCGGCGACGCGGAGCTCAGCCTCGATCTCCTCCAGGGCCGTGATGTCGACCTCAAACGACTCAGGGATATCGGAAGGCAGACACTCGACCCGGATCGAGTGCATCGGCTGAAGGATGTCAGCGTCGCCCTGCTTCACGGGACCCGACTCGCCCACGAGATGCACCGGGACCTCGACCTCGATCTTCTCCTCCAGGTTGACCTGGTAGAAGTCGACGTGAATCGGTCCCAGCCGTCGCGGATGGGTCTGGATCTCGCGGACGAGCACCTTCCCCATCCGGCCGTCGATCGCCAGGTCGACGAGGTGAGTACGTCCGGACTTGATGAAGACCTTCTGAAACTCGAGCCGGTCGAGGGTGATCGGCGTCGGCTCGGTGTTGTGCCCGTAGACGATGGCCGGCAGCTTGCCCTCGCGCAGCAGACGGCGCGAGCGCTTGCCGAGAGGTTCGCGGGGAAGGCCTTTTAGCTGCATAGGGGCGCCTCTGGTTGGAGAGGCCCGAATATGATACGGCAACCTTGCAGAACCAACCGCCTCCGCCATTCCAGGGTGGGGCGCCGCTGCCGCCTGGAGGTGGTCCGGTGGCGATGCCGGGACACCTCGCCGAGCCCGGTTTGCGGCTGGTCGGCGGGCTGATCGACCTCGTACTCCTCGCCATCCTGGTCGGCCTGGTCGAAGGAGTAACACGCGGCAGCCACGCCGCCGCCGGCGCCATCGACCTTGCCGTCGCTCTCGCGTACTTCGGCTACATGTGGAGCTCGCGCGGCCAGACGATTGGCATGATGGTCTTCAACTTCCACGTGCGCGACCGGCTGACGGGGCAGCGGCCAAGCGTCGGGATGGCCGTGCTGCGCGGCCTTGTCTGGTGGCTGGAGGTCGCATTCTGCTGCGTGGGGGCGATCGGCTGGCTCTGGATGTTCTGGGACCCGCAGAAGCAGGCCCTACACGACAAAGTCGCAGGAACGATAGTCACAGCGGGTTAGAAGGGGTCCTCCCCATTGATGGGGAGGTGGCGCGCAGCGCCGGAGGGGCTGCGTCGGAATCCGCAGCCGCCCCTGGGGGACCTACCCCGAGGGGGTCGGGATCGCGTTCAGGATGCTCGGCGAGACGAAGCCGAACACGAATATCGCGACGACCAGCATGATCCCGATCGCGGCCGCCGTCGCGCCGGTGACGATGCCGGCCAGCGCCTTGCTGCCGCCACCCAGCGTGCCCTGACTGGCCGCGACCCGGTTCCTGGCCATGAAGCCGAGCACCACGGCCACGATGCCAAGCGGGATCACCACCAGCTCGCCGAGTCCGCAGCAGCAAGCAAGCGGCAGCGCGCAGATGGAGATGATGCCCAGCACCATCGCGGGCACAGCCCCAGACGCATCCGGAACGCGGTAAGGCGGCGCGTACGGGTACGGCTGCCCTGAGCCGGGCTGGTACTGCTGCGGCGGGGGCGGTGGGCTGCCCGGCGGCGGAAGGTTCCCGCCGGGCGGCTCACTCATCCGAGGGAAACCGTTTACGCAGCCAGTCGACGATTTCCTGGAGTGGCGTGCCCGGTGTGAAGATCTCCTCGACCCCTCGCTTCTTCAGCGCCGCGATGTCGTCGTCGGGGATGATTCCGCCGCCGAACACGACGATATCGGTCGCCTTCCGCCTTTTCAGCTCTTCCACGACCGCGGGGAAGAGCGTCATGTGGGCCCCCGAATGGATCGAGAGCCCGATCACCTGTGCGTCTTCCTGCAGCGCCGCGTCGACCACCATCTCAGGCGTCTGGCGAAGGCCGGTGTAGATCACCTCGTAACCCGCGTCGCGCAGCGCGCGCGCCACGACCTTGACGCCCCGATCGTGTCCATCGAGCCCAACCTTGGCGACGACGATGCGGACAGGCCTCACCGCCGTCGGCATCACACCACCGCCGTTTCGGTGTAGGTGCCGAACACCTCGATCATCGCGTGCATGATCTCGCCTTCTGTTGCATAGGCGCGAACCGCGTCCAGGATGTAGGGCATCAGGTTGTCCGTGCCCGCAGCCGCCCGGCGCAAGCTGTTGAGGGCGTTGGTGCATTTCGCCTGGTCGCGCTTTGCGCGCACGTCGCGCACGCGCGCCGCCTGCTGGCTCTCCAGCGCAGGGTCGATGCGAAGGATGTCGATCGGCGGCTCGTCGTCGACGGTGAACTCGTTCACGCCAACCACGAGGCGCCGCTTCTGCTCCAGCTCCTGCTGGTAGCGGAAGGCCGCATCGGCGATCTCCTTCTGGAAAAAGCCGGCTTCAATGGCCGGGATCACGCCGCCGATCTCATCGATGCGCTTGAAGTAGGCCTCGGCCTGGCGCTCCATCTCGTCGGTCAGGGCTTCGATGAAGTAGCTGCCCCCGAGCGGGTCGATCGTGTTGGCGACGCCAGTCTCGTAGGCAAGCAACTGCTGCGTGCGCAACGCGAGGCGTGCCGCCTTGTCGGTCGGCAGCGCCAGGACCTCGTCCATCGCGTTCGTGTGCAGCGATTGCGTCCCGCCGAGCACCGCGGCCAGCGCTTCGATCGCGGTGCGCGCGACATTGAGTTCAGGCTGCTGGGCAGTCAACGAGACGCCGGCGGTCTGAGTGTGGAAGCGCAGCTTCCACGACCTTTCCTGTTGCGCGCCGTAGCGCTCTCTCATCCACCGCGCCCAGATCCGGCGTGCGGCGCGAAACTTGGCGATCTCCTCGAAGAAGTCGATATGCGCGTCGAAGAAGAACGACAGTCGCGAAGCGAAGTCGTCGATGTGCATGCCTCGCTCGAGGCACGCGTCGACGTAAGCCATTCCGTCTGCCAATGTGAACGCCAGCTCTTGCGCGGCCGTCGAACCCGCCTCGCGGATGTGGTAGCCGGAGATCGAGATCGTGTTCCACTTCGGCACTTCCTGGGCGCAGTACTCGATGGAATCGACGACGAGCCGCATCGAAGGCGCCGGTGGAAAGATGAATTCCTTCTGCGCGATGAACTCTTTGAGGATGTCGTTCTGCAGGGTCCCACCGAGCTGGGAGGGGGGAACGCCCTGCTTCTCGGCCACCGCGATGTACATGCACAGCAGGATCGCGGCCGGCGAGTTGATCGTCATCGACGTGGTGATCTCCCCCAGCGGGATGCCGTCGAAAAGGGTCTCCATGTCAGCCAGCGAGTCGATGGCAACTCCGCAGTGCCCGACCTCGCCACGGCTGGTCGGCGCGTCTGAATCCTGGCCCATCAGCGTCGGCATGTCGAACGCGACCGACAGGCCGGTCTGCCCGTTGGCCAGGAGGTACTTGTAACGCCGGTTGGTCTCCTCGGCGGTAGCGAAACCGCTGAACTGGCGCATCGTCCAGAGGCGGCCCCGGTAGCCGCTGGGATGGATGCCGCGCGTGTAGGGGAACTGGCCCGGGAACTCCTCGGCAGACCTCGGCAGGTCTTCCGAGGTGTAGAGCGGCTTGAGGGGTACCCCCGAGATGGTCGAGGTCTCGATGCCGTCCTCCCGGACAGCGCTCGCCTCGAACTCCTCCCGCCAGGCCTGCTTGGGGTCGCGTGCTCTGACCTTCACTTCAGATCAATTATCGGTTCGCGTCCGGAGGATCTCTTCCGCAGTGCGATATGGCGTGCCGTCCTGCACCAAACGCTCGGCGAGCGCCTGGTCCTCTTCCAGAGCTCGGTGGGCCCTCTCCCGAGCCAGCTCGGCGGCCACCTCGGCCGTCTCGTCCCTCAGCCGCCTCCGGGCCAGCTCCGCCGCCCTTCCGCTTGCCTCCAGGTGGCGACGGTGGGCGAGGACCGCCTCCCATAGCTTCTCGACCCCCTCCTGGCGGGTAGCGACCGTGGGGACGATCGGCGGCTTCCAGTCAGCCTTGGGGGCCATGTTGAGCATTGTCCGCAGCTCAGCCAGGACGCGCCCGTGGCCGTCGATATCGGCCTTGTTGACGGCGAAGACATCGGCGATCTCGAGGATTCCGGCCTTGATCATCTGCACGCTGTCGCCGAGGTTCGGCGTCAGCACGACGACCGTGGTGTCCGCCACAGCCGCGACCTCGAGCTCCGACTGACCGACGCCAACGGTTTCCAGGATCACCTGGTCGAACCCGAATGAGCCGAGCAGGCGGATCGCCTCCCGCGTGGCCAGCGACAGGCCTCCGAGGTGGCCGCGCGCGCCCATGCTGCGGATAAAGACCTTTGGATCGAGCGCATGGCGCTGCATCCGGATGCGGTCGCCGAGGATGGCGCCGCCGGTGAAAGGTGAGTTGGGGTCGGTCGCCAGGACCGCGACGGACTGCTCCTGCCCGCGCAGCAGGGAGACGATCGCATCCACCAGCGTCGACTTGCCGGTACCTGGCGCGCCGGTGAACCCGACGACGCCTGGCGCGCGGTGAGAGTCGCCCAGAGACTCCTCGAGCGACCTCACGGCTGGGTCGCGGCGCTCGACCAGGCTGATCGCCCTCGCCAGGGCACGCACATCGCCGGATCGGAAGCTCTTCGCCAGCTCTGGGTCGGTCAGGTCCTTACTCGCCCAAAAAGCGTAGGGCGTAGTCGTGTCCAAGCACCACAACCAGCCCGTACGTCTGCTGGCCGGGCGACGGCGCGGGATTGCTCGGGGTGGCCGCGACCACAGAGCCGCCGAAAAAGTTCTGCAGCCATTTCGTGGTCAGCGGGAACCTGCCTCCCGAGTAGTCGAGGATCAGCGTTTGCGATGACGGCCGGTGGGCCACCGGGTCGGCTAGCTGCAGCCCGGTCGGGTCGAGCATCGACGTGACACGGCTGTTCAGGTCGGCAAAGTTGTTTGCGCCGTTGGCGATCTGGACGGGCGCCTTCTCGCCCAGCGTCGCAGGGTCGATGAAGATCGAGCCCAGCCACCTGTGGATCATTCCGTAGGACTGGTCGTCGGCGCACAGCTGCGACGTGGTCGGACCGAGGCCGCAGTCTCCGTAGTCGAGCAGGTTGCCATCGCCCGCGCCCGAGGGTGCCGTGATCGCAATCCGGATGATCGAGCTGTCCGGCAGGTTCTTGCCCCAGTCGTAGATCGCCTTCATGTCGGAGACGGACATGTCGGTGTGGATGTTCTTCTGCAGCGCGTCGAGCAGCTGCGGCGCTTTCGCAAAGCCGTTGACCGTGGTCGCCTTCTTCTTGATCGCCTGCATGATGTCCTGCTGCCGCTTCGCGCGCCCGAAGTCAGACGACTGCTCCGGTTCGACGGCATGCCGCGACCGCGCGATCTGCAGCGCCTGCTCCCCGTTGAGGTGCTGGCAGCCCGCTTTGTAGTGGATGCCACCGCGGATGAACCCGTTCTTGTAGTCGGGGTATTCGTAGTCGTCGAGGGGAGCGCTCAGACACACGTCGACCCCACCCAGCGCGTTGACCATGTCGCGAAACGCGACGAAGTCGACCGCGATGTAGCGGTCAAAGGTCAGGCCGGTGACCTTGCTCACCTCGTGTTCTGCAGCGTAACCCCCGCCGTTGGCGCCGGAGTACTGGGACGCGACGCAGCAGATGATGTTCGTGTACGGCACCTCGTACGCCGCGTTGATCTTCTGCGTCCAGATCCGCTGCGGGTTGGACTGCAGGTTCATGTGCACCGTGAGGTCGCGCGGAATCGAGGCCATCATCACCCGGTTGGTCGTCGGATCGATCGACACGGCCATGATCGAGTCGGTCAGGTAGGGCGCGTCGTTCTGCTCACCGCCCATGCCGAGCAGCAGGATGTTGACCGGCTGGCCGTGCTTGAGCTTGTAGGCGATGGTGCCCGCAGGCGGATCGATCGCCTGTACGACCTCGCCGATCGGGTTGATGTGACGGCCAGTTGTTGCAGCGACGAAATCGTCGAAGCGCTTGTACGTGAGTGTTGCGCCGACGATCACGGCAAGCAGCAAGACGCCGGCGATCACCGCAGGGACCGACCTGGTCAGGCGGTAGAAGACGCGGTAGCGGGATCGCCTGGCCTTCTTTGGCCTGGCCCGAAACATGAGCACCGGGATTTTAACAACGGAGCCTGGGAATCTAGGGTTACGGGGAGGGGGAGGCGAATGAGTTGCTCAGCGTCCCCGCGTAGACGTACAGGAAGAAGGCGGCCACGCCCGCGACGAACCCGACTATGCCGAGGATCAGCCCGACGAGGGCAAGGGTCCCGCCGCCGAGCGCGCCTCCGCTGGTCGAGATTCGCTGCCGGGAGATGAATCCCATGATCGCTGCTGCGGGGCCGAGGACGATGCCCAGGCACACAATGGAGCAGACGATCGAGACGATGCCGATGACCAGCGAAGCGATGGCGAGCCCGTCGGTCCGCTGTCCCGCGTATCCCATGGCCGCCGGCGCGTAGCCGCCCGGCGGTGGCGGCACGAAGCCTCCTCCAGGCGGTGGCGGCGGTGCGAAACCCCCGCCCGGTGGCGGTGGCGGGACGTAGCCTCCGCCGGGGGGCGGCGGCGGCGGGTTGAAGCCTCCGCTCGGCGGTGGTGGCGGCGGCGGCGGCGGCGGCGGCGGAGGCGGAGGCTCACTGCCCCCGCTGGGCGGCGGCGGCGGCGGCAAGTCCGACATTCGTTTCCTCCTTAGGTCTTGGCTGGTGCGGTGGAGCCGAGCTCGTAACTCCGGATGATCCAGGCCTGCATCGCCAGCGAGTAGGGGAGCGTGAGCACGACGCCGATGAAGCACGCGTAGCTGCCGAGCTGACCGATGAAGTGCGCGGCGATCAGCATAAGGCCCGCAATCAAGGTGTTGATCGGGGTCTTGCGAGCGTTGCGCAGAACACCGCCCAGGTCAAGGCCGGCCGCGACACCACCTCGATCGGTGGCCAGAACAATCGCCGGGGTCGCGAAGATGATCGCGAGCACCCCGAGCAGGGCGACGGCGAACGCAAGCGACAGCAAGGTGAAGCCAATCAGGATGAGGAACGCATTACCTGAGCCGTTGCCCTGGATGCTCAGCGCAACAACCGCCGGCACGAAGAGAAACGCCGCCACCAGCGCGAGTCCGAGGTAGTAGACCAGGAACACAACGAAGAGGACGACGCCGCGCCCGAGGTAGTCGAAGTTGGCGGGCGGAAGCTTTTCTTCGCCCGCGCGGAGGCGGTCGATGGCCACGAGCATCCAGCCGAGCCCGTCGATGGCGCCGACGATCGGGATCAAGAGGATCAGGCCCATGATCACGACCTTGCTCAGCCAATCCGGATCCCGGAACGGCCAGACGAATGCGTCGCCGATGCGCTCCATCCGGGCCTACGGCGGAGGCGGGCCGAAGTTGGCCACCAGCAGCAGGACGAGCCAGATCAAGGTGACCGCCGCCCCGACGGCCATGGCCACGACGCCGATCACCCAGCCGGCGGCCGCGATCCCTCGACCGCCCAGCGCGCCCTTCGATTCGCCGATCCGCGTGATCCCCGACTTGCCGAGGAAGTAAGCGACCGGGCCCAGGACCAGAGCCGGCACGGCGAGCCAGAAAGCGAGCACGAGACCGCTGCCCGGCGCCCCGAGGTACCCGAAACCGCCGATCAGGAGGCCAGTGAGCCCAAGCAGCAGCCCGAGCAACGATAAGCCGAGCGAGGCCAGCACCCGGCCCTCGGTGCGGCCCGTCTGCGGCGAGGGCGGCGGATAAGCCGGCCGGCCGTAGTAGGGCGGGATCGCCTGCGGTGGCACTGGCGGCGGGGGCGGTGGTGGAGGGACCGGTCTCTGCGGCTCGGCGCTCAACGCAGCAGCGCCCTGGCTATCACCACTCGCTGAATCTGGTTCGTGCCTTCGTAGATCTGCGTGATCTTTGCGTCTCTCATCATCCTTTCCACAGGGTAGTCGCTGATGTATCCGTAGCCGCCCAGCAGCTGCACCGCGTCGGTGCATACCTTCATGGCCGCCCGCGCCGCGTAGGCCTTCGCCATCGAAGCTTCCTTCGCGTTCGGGATGCCCTCGTCGGCCATCCAGGCCGCGCGCCAGGTCAAAAGCCGTGCGGCGTCGATGTCGGCGGCCAGGTCGGCCAGGGGGAAGGACACGCCCTGGTTCTCGATGATCGCCTGCCCAAACGCCTCGCGCGAGACGGCCCAGTCGCGCGCGAACTCCAGGGCCGCGCGCGCAATACCGATCGCCTCATCAGCCTGATCGGCGACCTGCTGGATCTCTCGTCGCTCGAATCAGCTGATATCCTTCACAAATCGCGGCTTGAGACGGACGAGATCACGGGGCGCATCCTGAAGCAG
>Ga0209806_1000963_pt1 | contig 19515 bp, 19 predicted proteins | sample GraSoiAngelo_152_FD_186166 | JGI IMG/M metagenome (GOLD analysis project Ga0209806, IMG submission 186166) | Grasslands soil microbial communities from the Angelo Coastal Reserve, California, USA - 14_1009_12_30cm (SPAdes) (version 2) | ecosystem: Environmental > Terrestrial > Soil > Grasslands ... | reverse complement strand
CGTCGGTCTTCCCGTACTGGAGCGGCCCCAGCTTCTCGCTCATGCCGAACTTCGTGACCATCTGGCGGGCCATCTCGGTCGCCTTCTCGATGTCGTTCGAGGCGCCGGTGGTGGCATCTCCGCCCAGGTGCAGCTGCTCGGCCACCCAGCCGCCCAGAGCCGCGGCGATGTCGTCCTCGAATTCCTTGCGCGTGCGGAAGTAGCGGTCTTCCTGGGGGAGCGACCAGGTGACGCCCATGGCCATACCCCGCGCTACGACGGAGATCTTGTGCACCGGGTTGGTGTGCTTCAGGAGCTTGAAGCAGAGCGCGTGGCCGGCCTCGTGGTAGGCCACGATCCACTTTTCTTTCTCAGTGATGACGCGCGAGCGCCGCTCCGGCCCCAGCGCGACCTTCTCGAGAGCTTCCTCGAAGTCGATCTGGCCGATCTGCTTCTTGTTCCGCCGGGCAGCCAGGATCGCGGCCTCGTTCACCACGTTCGCGAGATCCGCGCCTGAGAAGCCGGGCGAGATCTGGCCGATCCGGAGCAGGTCGACGTTCTTGTCGAGGGGCTTCCCACGGACGTGCACATCGAGGATGGCCTTGCGGCCCTTGATGTCCGGGCGGTCGAGAACGACCTGGCGGTCAAACCGTCCCGGGCGCAGGAGTGCCGGATCAAGGACGTCTGGACGGTTCGTCGCGGCGACAACGATGACGTTCGTCCCGGTATCGAAGCCGTCCATCTCCACGAGGATCTGGTTCAGGGTCTGCTCGCGCTCGTCGTGCGAGCCGCCGAGGCCGGCGCCACGCTGGCGGCCCACCGCGTCGATCTCGTCGATGAACACGATGCACGGCGCGTTGCGCTTGGCCTGGTCGAAGAGGTCGCGCACGCGGCTCGCGCCGACGCCCACGAACATCTCGACGAACTCGGAGCCCGAGATCGAGAAGAACGGCACGCCCGCCTCGCCGGCGACGGCTCGCGCGAGCATCGTCTTGCCGGTGCCGGGCGGACCGACGAGGAGCACGCCCCGCGGGATTCGAGCCCCCAGGGATGAGAACTTCTCCGGGTACTTCAGGAACTCGACCACTTCGGTGAGCTCCTGCTTGGCCTCCTCGACGCCGGCCACGTCGTCGAACGTGACCGTCGGCTTGTTCCCGATGAACATCCGCGCGCGGCTCTTCCCGAACGAGAGCGCCTGGTTATTGGTGCCCTGCGCCTGCCGCATCATGTAGAAGAAAAATCCGCCGATCAGCAGGACCGGCAACAGGCTCAGGACGATCGAGCCGACGATCGACAACGAGTTGTTGCTGTCCTGGAACTTGAGCGCGACCTTGTCGGCGTGCGTGGTGTTGTAGTCCTGGACGGTCTTCGAGATGATCGTGTCCGGCTCGGGCACGGTCGTCTGTTCCCGATGGGTGTCGCTGTCCTTGAACTGCAGTGTCGCCTTGTTGGCGACGATGATCACGCTCTTGATGCTGCCGGCATTGATGTCCAGTTGGGCCTGGCTGATGTCAACCTCGGGTACCGAGGGAGTCTGCGAGCGGTAGGCGTACAGGAGCGCGAGCCCCATCACCACCAAGAGGAGCGTCAGGATGCCGTTCTTGAAGATCCTGTTGTCGAGATTCAGTTCGAAGGCCCTTTCCGCGGTCGCGTTGCGACCGAGTTCACTTTCGATCCTAACTGTCTAACGCGAGGAGTCCAAAGCTCGTTCCCAAAGTGCGCCGGAGCCGCTACCGCAAGGCGTGTTCCGCCCACTCCCTTGGGCGGCTCGGTGAGTCCGGGAACCCACCAAACGGTGTCATCGTTTGCGATAACGGGCCAGCGGCTCCGCTGCGACGCAGGGATCTTCGCGTCGACGAAGAGGTCCTGGAGCTTCCGCTGCGGTCGGCCAGCCGTCCGATCACCCGGATGTCGTTCCCGAACGACGAGCTTTCTTAGGAGCTTCTTCGGAACGTCGGCCTCTTGAGCTCCGTTCGTCGATTCCCGCGCCCCGAGTACCAGGCGCCAGCCATTCCAAATTATCTCGCTTCCTGATCCGAGCCGGACAGGTGGATCGCTCTTTTCGTCGGGTCTGTCGCCAACGATACGGAGCAGACCGTACTCGCGGATCGCGCGCCCGCCGGGAAGATCGAGCGAGCGGGAACCGTCTTCGTTCGCGGAGAGATCCTCAAGCGCCTTGCGGTGCCGCGCGCCCAGCACCCGACCGGTCGTGTCCCGCCACGCCATGGCAAGCGCCCGGCCGCGCACAAACGGTCCGAGCGCTCCGATGACGATCGCGTCTGCGTCTCGAGCGCGGGCAAGCGCGGTGGCGACATCACTGTCATCTTCGATCTGGATCTCGGCGGCGGCTTCAGCAAGCCGCGCGATCGCTTCCTCCGCCCGCGGATTTATCTTCGCGAGCGCCGGAAGGACCTCGAGACGAACGCGGTTGCGCGCGAACCTCAGCGACCGATTTGTCGGGTCCGTCCGCGGTCGAATCCGTGCCGCGCGGCAGACGTCGACCGTGTCCTTTCGACCGAGCGCGAGGAGCGGTCGCGCGATCCCGTCCCGGAGCGGGCGCATGCCCCCGAGCCCGGCCAGTCCCGAGCCTCGGGTGATATGGAGGAGCACGGTCTCCGCCTGGTCGTCGCGCGTGTGGCCGGTCGCGATCGCGGAGGCGCCGACCTCCCTCGCCGCGCGGCGAAGGAACTCGTATCTCGCCGTCCGCGCGGCATCCTCCGTCTTGGTCGGTGTTTCGGCGCGGCCGACGCGGATGGGAGCCCCGATGCGGTTAGCGAGCTTCGCGACGTAGTCGGCGTCATCCGCGCTCTGCTTGGGGCGGGTGCGGTGATCGAAGTGCGCGACATGGATGACGATGCCGAGCTCGTCGGCAAGGTCCGCGAGGATGAGCAGGAGCGCGGTCGAATCCGCGCCCCCGGAGACCGCGACGACCACCGGTCCCGATGTGAAGATCTGATGCGTGCGGATGTAGTCGCGGACGGTCGCGCGGATCACGGAAGGGATCACTGGTGGCTGGGGTGGGGATCGGACCCACGAACCTGCCGGTTATGAGTCGGCTGCTCTACCACTGAGCTACCCAGCCGTGCTTCTATCTGTCGATTGTAGGTCGGACGACCCGTCCTTCACGCAGCAAACGTGCGCGGAATTCATCCTCAGTCGCGGTGCGCTTCCGCGTATTGCAAGGGCGACAGCAAGGGATGATGTTCTCGATCCAGTTCGATCCGCCTCGTGCCAACGGAACCCGATGATCTGGCTCGAGCGTGACCGCGAGGCCGCAGTAGCCACACCGGCCGTCGTACACGCGGACCAGGTCAAGCCACTGCGCCGTTGTATATACGCCGGCTGCCGCGACTTCTCGGGCTCGCCGCAGACGTCGGACAACGCGGACAACCTCGGGATTCGCGAGACGGTACGCGGCGACTGCCGCCTTCGAGCGCGCGCGGTTGCGCGCGTAGTAGTCGCGCTTGTTCGCGCGATCTTCCTCACGATGCGCCGTGCGCCAACGGCTCATAGCCTCGCGTGCTTTCGCGGCGTTTCGTTTGATCCACTCGCGGCCGTATGCACGACGCACCGCTGGATCTGCGTGCGGCATGGTGACTCACGTAGCAGACATACAGGCCCGTGGCAATGGGACTATGAAAGCGAGAACGCGGCCTTCACAGGCCGCGTTCACTGTTGCGGGGAGACGATTCGAACGTCTGACCTACGGGTTATGAGCCCGTCGAGCTACCGCTGCTCCACCCCGCGCGCTAATTCTACCTCTATCGCGCCCCGAAGAAGAACGCGAACCATCGCGCGATCCGCGCCGGCCCACCACGCTGCGTGGCGGTCGACGCGTCGCTCGCCTGCCCGTCACGCTGCACGGCGATGATCGACTCGTTTGGCCCGATGTATCCATAATCACGCGCCTTCTGCTGCACGTAGTCGGCGGTCTTCTGATTCGCGATCTGCGCCGTCCACGCGTCCTGCTGCGCCCTTTCAGTCGCGACGTCGTTCCTGTACGCGGCGATCTCGCGCGCGATCGCGTTGCCCTGGACCGTCAGACCGACAAACGCCGCCGCGAGGACGAGCCCCGCCAGCGCGAGCGACACAGCCACGACGCTGCGACCGAAGCGGACGCGCGAAGATCGGCGATGCCGCGAGCTCACGCGCGAATCATGCGCTACGAGCGAGCTCCGGGGGAAGGGGATCGCCCGGATTTCCGGCCGCCCGGTACGCGCACCACCCGAGCACCCCGAGCCACGAAACCGCGGCGCCGGTGTCGCGGAGCTTGCGGGTGAACGCCGCGACTGTCACCGGCCGCTCCCCGGGAACGATTGCGGCGTCGTTGCGCGATTCGTCCAGCGTGCCGGTCTTGTGCGGCGCATTCGTGGTGTCTGGCACGTACCGCAGCAGCATCGTACGGTCCTGGCACTGTTCCAGGAGCACGACGACCGCGTCGCTCGTCGCCCGGTCCTCGCATTCGCCGCGCTGCAGGCGCAGGAGAAGCGACACGGTCTCGCGCGCGGTCATGACGTTCTCGCTCCCGCGCTTGGCGGCTTCGAAGTCGTACATCTTCCGCGAGAGGCGGCTCAGCGGGCAGCCCCATTCGCGCATCCGCTCCCCCACTCGGTCGACGCCGATCCGTTCGATGAGCCGATTCGTCGCGGTGTTGTCCGACACGATGATCGCGAGCGTCGCCAGGTCGCGGAGTGAAAGGCGGTCGACGTCGCGCACGTGTCGGAGCACGCCGGTCCCATCGACACGGTCGCCGACGGAGACGAGCTCGTCCAGATCGACGAGCCGCCGCGCCGCGTCGGCGTACAGCGTCATGACGAGCGGAAGCTTGATCACCGAGGCCGATGGGAACAGGTCGTCCTCGCGTTCGCAGAAGATAGCGCGGCCGTCTGGGTCCGATGCGAACGCGCCGGCCTCGCCCGGCAGCGATGCCAATGCGGCGCGTGCCGGAGCGAAGGGATCCACGAAGCGAGCCTAAGCGACCACACCGAAACCGGCGACGGGTACGCTCGTTTCGTTGAACTACCCCCGACTCACCGCTTTGATCGCGCTTGTCGTCGCGCTCGTAGCCTGCTTACCCGAACAGCCGTCGACGAACCCGAGTCCGACGCCGACGTCCACGTCGGCTCGGCCACGTTTTGAGCTCGCGACCTACATGTACTCCCTCCAGACAAAGGGAAAGATTCGGATCGGCGTGCTCGACAATGCGGCACCGTTCTCGACCCGCGACGCGAGCGGCTGGTACTCCGGATTCGAACCCGACCTCGGACGCGAGCTCGCGAAGGCGATCTTCGGCCCACGACAGGACATCGACGCGGTCATCGAGTGGGTCTCGGTCGATCAAAGCACCGCCGTGGCGGCGCTCACGAGCCTGCAGGCGGACGTGGTCGTCGCGCGACTTGCCGCCACCGAGGAGCGGGCCGCCACCATCGACCTCGGTGACCCCTACCTCATGACCGGGGAGCGGATCCTCGTCCGATCGACGAATGACGAGATCAAGGATCTTGCCGATCTGGATGCCAGGACCGTCTGTGTCCAGGCCGGTCTGGGGATAGAGGAGCACGTCGTTAGGGCGAACGAGTCCGCGCGCACCCTCGCGCTCGACACGTACGCCTCCTGCGTCGGCGCCTTACAGCTCGGCCAGGCCGACGCGATCGGCGCCGACGAGGCGACTCTCTGGGCCCTGGCGCGCCAGGATCCGAACACCAGGATCGTCGGGCACCCGCTTGTCGCGGAGCGCTACGGCATCGGCCTGAAGAAGGACGCCTCTGACCGTGAGGGTTTTCTGCCCTTCGTGAACGCGTGGCTCGCCGGCGTGATCCACGACGGTACCTGGGGTCGTCTGTACGCACAGCACATCACGCCTCTCTCCAGGGACAACAAGACCAGCCCATAGGCGGCAAGCGCGTTCCGATGTACGAAGGGCGATGGAACAAGGCTGGCGAAGCGTGGTCGAGGGGCAGTGGCTTCGTGACTGCATGGAGGAGTGGCGCGACTACGGCCATCTCATCCTGCGCGCGAAGTGGACGATGGACGGGGCGACGACCCTCGCAGAGGCCGCCGCGCGGTTTCGCGAGCGCGCGGACGAGCTTGACGAGCTCGCGCGATCGGGTTTCGAGCTTGAACGGCCGATCAGCGACGACTACGCCTTCATCGTGCGACCGGGCGAGGAGTCGCCGATGCGCCTGGTCGAGGAGGACGAGTGAGCCAGGAGGATGCCGAGGACATCGAGGTCGGTGAACCGATCTACGAATGCCCCGACTGCGGGAGCGTGACCATCCGTGGGAAGTGGTCGATCGAGGGCGCGAGAACGCTCACCGCCGCGGCACGGATGCTTCGCGACTACGCGCATGAGCTCGAGCACATGCGCGCTTCCGGTCTCGAGCTCGCGAGCCCGGTCGAGGCCGACTACGGGATCGTGCGACCCGGTGGAGCCTCCTCCGACGACCTCGACGACAGGGATGACCTCGCATGACGCTTCATCCGCGCCTCCACCTCCTGCCGCGACGCGAGAGCGAGCGTTCCGACTCCCTCGACCGCGAAGGACGCCACGGCATTGGCGAAGCGAGCCGCCGCTTCGAGATCGTCTTCGTCGGCGAGGGCGAGTGCGAGGCCGGCGCAGAAGGCGTCGCCCGCACCGGTCTGATCTACCACTTTGTCCGCCGGGAAGCCCCCGACCTCGACCTCCCGCCCGCCGCTTAGCACGATCGCTCCGCGCTCGGCGATCGTGACGATCACCGGCGCCGTGCGTGCCCACCCGCGCGCGAGCTCGAGATCGCCTTCGATGTCCTCGTCGCTCACGACCGTCACGGTCACGCGCCGCAGTACCTCGCGCGCCTCGTCCCAGTCGCGCCGTCTCACGGTTCCGTCCGCGTCCCACGACCGCAGGTAGCCCTGAGCCGCGAGGACGCGCGGAACGCTCCCGTACACGTCGAATACCGAGGGCTCGATCTCGTGCGCGATCGAAGCGAGGACGACCGAGCGCGTGTCGCGCAGGGCATCCGGAATGGCCTCCGCACCGATTCCTTTCGCGCGGGCTTTCAGGCGCAGGCGCCGGCGTCCATCGATGTAGCGGAACGCGAACGTGGTGGTTACCTCGCTCTCGAGCGCGTGCAGCTCGATGCCGAGCTCCCGGCAACGTGCGGCCAGGCGGTCACGCTCGGTCGGGCCGATGCGGGTGAGAAGAGCGACCCGATCGCCGAGGCACGCGGCCGCGGCCGCGGCGTACGTGGCCGTGCCGCCGATGCGCCACTCCGGATCGCCCTCGAACTCATCTCGCGCGGTGTGACCGATCGTGACCAGATCGAACATCAGACATTGAACAGGACGTGCAATACCTCGCCGTCCTTAACTGGATAGGTTTTCCCTTCCGTCCGCATCACGCCCAGCTTCTTCGCGTTGGCCTCGCTTCCCGCCTTCAGGAGATCCCCCCACCCGATCACCTCGGCACGGATGAAGCCACGCTCGAGATCGGTGTGTATCGCACCGGCGGCCTGCTGCGCGGGCGCACCGCACGGAACGGTCCACGCCCGGACCTCGTCGTCGCCAACGGTGAAGAAGGAGCACAGGCCGAGGAGCTCGTACGTCGCGCGGATGAGACGATCGAGCGCCGGCTCCGCGAGCCCGAGATCCTTGCGGAACGACGCCGCCTCGTCGAGTGGCAGCTCCGCGATCTCGGCCTCGAGCTTCGCGGATACCGGCACGACGGCGCTCGCGCGATGGGCCTTGGCGGCCTCGCGGATCGGCGCGATGATCCGCTCGGGAGCGGCGACATCGTCTTCGTCGAGGTTCACCGCCACGAGAACCGGCATACGCGTGAGGAACCGGAAGCCGCGGATCGCCTTCTCCTCGTCCGCGTCGAGGTCCAGGTCCCGAAGCGGACGCTCTTCCGCGAGCGCTGCGACCGCGCGCTGAAGGACCGCCTTCTCGCGCTCCTTCATCTCGCGCTCCGGACCCTTCGCGCTGCGCAGCTCGGGTTCGATGCGCTCCAACCGTCGCTCGACGACGGCGTGATCGGCGAACAGGAGCTCGAGCTCCACCGTGGAGAGGTCGCGGACCGGATCGACCGAGCCGTCGACGTGTGGAACGGACGGCGCGCTGAACGCGCGGACGACGTGGACGATCGCGTCGGCGGTACGCAGATCCCCGAGCTTCTGCGGAGAGATCGCCTGGCCTGGCTTCTCCGCGTGCGCCAGACCGATGTCGCGGTACATCACCTCGGCATGAGTGATCTTCTTCGGCTTGTAGAGCGCCGCGAGCTGTTCAACGCGCGGGTCCGGGACCTTGGCGACGCCGACGTTGGTCTCCGCCTCGGCGCCGGCGAAGGCGCCCGTACTCGCGTGCGCGCCGGTGAGCAGGTTGAAGAGGGTGGTCTTCCCGACGTACGGCAGACCGGTGATCGCCGAGACGACATTCATGAAAGGCGCGTCTCCGAGACCTCGGGCGGATCCTCGTGGAAGATCGCACGGGCGGTCGTCCGGAAGCGCTCCACCGATCCGGTGCAAAAGAGCGCGTGTTCGGCGCTCCCGCCCGCGCGCGTGAGCCGATGGGAGGCCAGAACCTCGCGGACCGCGAGCGCCGTCGTCGTTGCTGAATCCACCACTCGAACGTCGCGCCCGGCGACCTTCTCGATCGCGGCGCGCAGCAACGGGTAATGCGTGCAGCCGAGCAGGAGCGTGTCGACCACCGGCCGGACCACCCCGCCCTCGGTGAGCAGCGGCTCAACATACTCGCGGACGGCGTCGAGAGCCTCCGGACTCTCCGCTTTCCCCTCCTCGACGAGCGGAACGAGCTTCGGGCAGGCCTGCTGCGCGACATCGACGAGCGGGTCGAGGTCGCGGAGGGCGCGCACGTAGGCGCCGCTCCGGACGGTCAGCACCGTCGCGAGCACACCGACCGCGCGCCGTGCCGTCGCGGAGAGCGCGGCCGCCGCGCCAGGCCGGATGACGCCGATCGTCGGTACACCGAACTCGTCGCGCACCGTCTCGAGCGCGACCGATGTCGCCGTGTTGCACGCGATCACGACGAGCTTGCAGTCGGCTTTCGCGAACCAGCGCATCGCCTCGCGGGTGAATCCGACGACCTCCGCGGGCTCTCGCGGGCCGTAGGGCATGCGCGCCTCGTCGCCGAGATAGATCGTCGCTTCGTTGGGGAGCTGCCGGCGGAGCTCGCGCAGGACGGTCAGCCCGCCGACGCCCGAGTCGAACACCCCTATCGGCCGATCGGCGGCCCCGTTCACCGGAGGGTTAGCGGCGCTGCTGCTGTACGAGCGCGTTCGCGAGCGCCTCGATCGCCTTGGAGACGGGCGAATTCGGCGACGAGAGGACGAAAGGCTGCTGCTTGTTCAGCGATTCCGCGACCACCTTCCAGTCGGTCGGGACCTCGCCCACGACCGGAAGGTTGAGGGTGTGCTCGATGCCGCCCTTCGACATGCCGTGCGCGCTGTCGGACTGATTGACGACGAGGAGGATGGGCTTCTGGCCCTTGTACCCGAGCGCCTCGAACGTGTCGACCGCTGCACGCGTGTTCGCGATCGAGGCCTGCATGTACGTGACGACGAGAAGGATGACGTCCGCGACGTCCAGCATCGCGAGGGTCTCTTCCCCGAGCTTCGACGGCGCGTCCACGATCACGTAGTCGTGATCCTCGGCGAGCAGCTGCATCGCCATCGCGACGTCGGGGGCAGCCATGAGCTCGGCCTCCTCGGGTCGCGGCGGACCGAGAAGGACGGCGACGCCGCTCGGCCCCTCCCAGAGGACCTCGGAGAGCGACGTTCGCATTCCCTGACCGGTCGGAAGATCCACGATCGAGCGGGTGGCCGGCGGCACTTGAAGGACGTGCCGCAGCGAGCCGAACTGCATGACGCCGTCCATGAGCGCGACTGAGTGTCCGCGACGGCGAAGGATCGTGGCGAGATTGAGCGCGATCGTCGTCTTTCCCGAGCCGCCCTTCGGTGAGAAGCACACGATCATTCGCCCCTTGAGGCGTATGTCGCGCTTGCCGATCGCGAGCGCGGTCGCAAGCTCATTCGCACCGCCCGGCAGAACGAAGACGGCGTCGATGCCCTGATCCGGCTTCGGATCGATCGGACGCTGCGGGACCGTGACCATGATGATTCGGCTGCCCGGCGACGCGACGCGGACACGCTTGGCGAGGTCGAAGCCTGTGCTCTTGCCGGTGAGAAGCGCATCGATCAGGACCCCATCCGGCTTTTCTGTGGTCACCCGGACGAGCGCCGCGTCTCCGTCGCTCTCGACGCCAACAAGCTCCGCTTCCTTCTCGCGTGAAAGCATCTGCTGGAGGTGCTGCGCGACCTGCGGCAGGTCCTCGATGAGCAGGACTCGTTTCATCCGGCGGGAGTGTATGTGTTCGAGCGCCGGCGGAGTGCGATGTGGCTTGTCGCGGCGGTCACAAGGGCGGCCGCGACGAACGAGAGACCCACGCCGGCCGTTATGCCCTGCCAGTACCACTCCGGATACAGGCGGATGAGATTGCTGTCGGATGAGAACAAGAAGTTGCCCTGCGGAAAGAAGATCTCGTGGAAGAGCAAGAACAGCGGATCGAAGGCCACGGCCGCGGCAACGCCGACCAGAGCGACGATCGCCGCCGAGACGAGCGCTCCCGAGCGGATAAGACGCATCGCGTCGCCGCGCCGGCGAGCGATCGCGACGTCGTACGCCGCAACGAACAGCCCGAGCACCGCGCCGATCTCGAAGCCGCGGAAGACGGCACGCACGTCAGCCATGTGCGCGTACTCGTCGGAAGTGAAAGTCGAGCGCCCAAAAGTGACCGGCGCCTCCGACGAGAGTCCGGCCACGTAGGTGGCCCAGGCGCGATGCCAGCCGAGCAGCGATTCGAGCGAGATCGGACCTTCGACGAAGCAGCTGGTCGGCGGCGCGAAGGTGCAGGGTCCGTAGCTGCGGAACGTCGCACCCTTCACGCCGTTGGCGTTCGCGAGCGCGGCATAGGCCCAGTCCCCGCTCCAGACGAGCGCGAGCGCGACGAGTCCGAAAAGGGCGAACGCGAGCGCCAAGATCGCGACGCCGGCGCGGTGCGATCTCACGCCGGGATCGCGCCGAGGCCGGGCCGGTTCGAGAAGACAAACCGACCACGCTCGACGGCGACAGCGCGATAGGGATCGTCATTGATGAGTAGGTTGCCGTCCAGATCGGCCCACTCGACCGCGGGCGCGAGATGCGCGGCCGCCGCGATGGCGACGCTCGTCTCGGCGGCGCGGCATCCGAGCATCACCTTGAGCCCACGGTCGTGGGCGGCGGCGATCATCGCCCGCGCCGCGGCGATGCCGCCGCACTTCTGCAGCTTCACGTTGATGCCGTCGCAGGCGCCCACGAGGCGCGGCACGTCGCTCGCGCGGACCGCCGCCTCGTCGGCGACGATCGGCAGCGGCGACGACTCGCGAACGCGGCGGAGACCCTCGATGTCCTTCGGATCGATCGGCTGCTCGACGAACTCGAGGTCGAACGGCACCAGGCTCGCGATGCGCGCCGGAGCCTCGTCGACACGCCAGGCCGCGTTCGGATCGACCCGGATCGTTCCGGAATAACGCTCGCGGATGGCTCTCAGCACCGGAACGTCGTCGCCGTGGCCGAGCTTCACTTTAAGCACCGAGAACCCCTGCGCCGCGGCCTTTGCGGCGCGCTCGGCCATCACCGCGGGCGCCGCGATGCCGATCGTGAAAGAGGTGGGCGGCGGCTCGCCGCCCGCGAGGCCCAGAAAATCGCGAAGGGTGACTCCGGCGGCTTGCGACGCACGATCGTGCGCGAGCACGTCGATCGCGCAGCACGCCGCGCCGCCGTGCGGGTATCGCTCCTCGAGGCGCGCCGCGACCGCCGCGAGGTCGAGGGGATCCTCCGAGAGCGCGTCGATCGCGCCCCGCACATCGCGCTCGACGGATTCGGGGGTCTCCCCGAAAAAGGCGTCCGGCACGCCCTCGCCGCGCGACACGCGGTCGCCTTCGCGCAGTTCGACGAGCACGACCTTCTTGCTGGTGTGCGTCGCACGGCTTATCGCGAACGGCACGGTGAGGTGAAGCTCCACCGTACGGACGGTGACGTTCATACGGGCACGCCTTCGCGGAGCGCGCGTGCAAGCCGATCGGCGCCCGACGCACCCTCGCGGATCGGATCGGCCGCCGGCAGCCCGGTCTCATTCGCGGCCGCGGTGATCATCGCCTGGGCGAAGGCGTCGCCGAGCGCGGACGTGTTCAAAGCGATCGCCACAACGCGAGCCCGCGGATAGCCCGGCGGCCGCCTCCAGGTCGCGGCCTCCTCGTAGATCCGGATGTTCTCGCGAAGAGAACGGAGTGGAAGCCCTTCGTCGTAGCCCTTCACGCTGAGCCGCCCAGAGTCGTGGCACAGGACCATCAGGTCGGGCGCGCTCCCGTGGAGCAACCCGAGCGTCACGCCCGAGAAGCCCGGATGCGTGAGCGAGCCCTGGCCCTCGACGACCACCCAGTCCGCGCGCTCCGCGGCTTCACAGACCATGAGCTCAGCGGCTCCGGCAATGAAGTCCGCGACGACCGCGTCGACGGCGATGCCGCCGCCCGCGATCGCGATCCCGGTCTGTCCCGTCGCCACGAACTCGGTGGTCTCGCCCGCGCGTCGCAGAGCTGCAGCGATCTCGAGCGACGCGGTCATCTTCCCTACCGCGGCGTCCGATCCGACCGTGAGCACAACGCGGGCGCCCTCGCGGCGCGAGCGATGCCCGCCGATGGGGAGATCCCCGGGTGGCTCGCGCAGCTCGCGCACCCTCGCGGCGCCGCGCTTCGCGGCGGCGGCGAGACCGGAGTCCGCGAGCACGCGTTCATGCAATCCGTTCCACACCTCGACCCCGCGCCCGAGGGCGCGCGCCAGCGCGGGGCGATAGCCGTCGGGGATGCGACCGCCCGCTGCCGCCGTCCCGATGAGAAGGACCGTCGCACCGCGCGCCACGGCTTCATCAACCGTCGCGACGACGGGCACGCCGGCTCCGACCCCGACGCACTCGGCCGCGTCCCTCCCCGCCCTCGTCGAATCGACGACCGCGACCACCTCGAACGGCGCGTAGCGAAGGACTCCGATCGCCGTCTTCGCGGTGGCGGGGGTGAACTGGCCCTCGGCGAGGATCGCGAGTTTCATCTTCCGCCGAGATCAGTCCCCTGACGAAGAAACCGTCCGTGCCGGTCGCGCGCTGTTTCACCGGCCTCGAGCGCGACGCCTCCGTTCACGATGACGTACTCGATCCCGACGGGGTAGCGGTGCGGATCCTCGTACGTCGCGGCATCCATCACGCGAGCGGGGTCGAAGACGACGAGATCGGCCCACGCGCCCGTCCGGACGACGCCGCGGTCGTGGACGCGTGGCCGCGACGCGGTCAGCGACGTCATCTTGCGAAGGGCTTCCTCGAGGCCAAGCACCCTCTCGTCGCGCGCGTAGCGTCCGAGAACGCGAGGGAACGTCCCGTACGAACGCGGATGCGGCTTGCCGAACGAGAGTGGACCGTAGGGCGCGTTGGCCCGTGAGTCGCTCCCGATGCAGACCCACTCCTTCGCCATGACGTAGCGGACGTCGTCCTCGTTCATCGAGTGGTGGACGATGTCGACGGCGCCGTCGTGTTCGATGAGCGCGTCGCAGGCCCAGTCGAGCGGATCGCGGCCGGCTTCGTCGGCGAGCTGCTGCACGCTCTTCCCCGCCCACTCGGGATGGTGACGCGCCCGCGCGATCATGATGCGGTCGAAGGCGCGCCCGGTCTCCACGTCCTCGGTCCGGATGCGCGCACGTACCGCCGGATCGCGCAAGCGCTCGCACATCTTCGCGGTCCCACCCTCGTGCACCCAGTTCGGGATGGTGACCGCGAGGCCGGGGACGACGCCGTGTACGGGTACTGGTCCGCGGTGACGTCGACGCCATCGGCGCGAGCGCGCTCGATCAACGCCGTCGACTCCTTCACCTTGCCCCAGTTCTTCTGTCCCGAGGCCTTGTGATGCGATAGCTCGACGCGCACGCCGGAGCGGCGGCCGATGTCGAGATTCTCCGCGACCGCATCCAGGAGCTTGGTCGATTCGTTGCGGATGTGGCTCGCGTAGAGGCCGCCCTTGTCGCGCACAACCTCGCAGAGCGCGGCGAGCTCGTCGGTCGTCGCGAAGGCGCTCGGCGGGTAGATGAGCCCTGATGCGAGCCCGATCGCGCCTTCGTCCATGGACCTGGCGAGAAGCGCACGCATCCGCGCGAGCTCCTCCGGCGTTGGCGTCCGGTCGTCCGCGCCCATCACGCAGGAGCGAAGCGTTCCGTGACCAACGAAGGAACACACGTTGATCGCGGGCTTGACCCGGTCGACGGCGTCGGCGTATTCGCCGAACGAGGACCACGTCCGCTGGACGTTGAGCCGAGAGAGCTCCCGATCGAGCTCGGCTTCGGCGAGCCCGCTCACCGGCGCCGACGAGCCGCCGCAATTCCCACACACAACGAGCGTCACGCCCATGTGCAAGGCACTCTCCAGGGCGTCGTTGACAAACATGGCCTCGTCGGAGTGCGAGTGGATATCGATGAATCCGGGGGCGACTACGCGGTCCTTCGCGTCGACGATGCGCGCACCGTCCTTCGCGAGGTCCGTACCGATCGCCGCAATGCGTCCGCCCTGAATGGCGACGTCCGCCTGCCGACCAGGCTTGCCCGTTCCATCGATGACCGTTCCGCCGCGGATGAGAAGGTCGGTCACGAGTGCCGGCGCTCGCGTGCCTGCCCGCGCTCCTTGCGTTTTGCGACGACCAGGAGCTTGCGCGACCGCGCGTCGGCCGGATTTCCATCGTAGTCGCCGTGCAGCGTCTCGATGACGAACCCCGCTTCGGAGAAAAGGAGCTCGGCCTCGCGCCGGTAGAGGTAGTGGAGCGTCATGGTTCCGCCGATTCGGCGGACGGTCCCATCGTCGGCCGTCTCGTCGTGCCAGAACCGCTGGGTCACGCCGTCCACATTCGCGTGGCTCGACGAGAACTTGCGCACTGCGCGGCCAGTCTCCGGATCGACGCGCTCCCACTCGTCGACCACGGCCCCATCGAGCCCGGCGATGATCTCGGGGTCGGGCTGGAAAACGTCGATCGCGACGCGGCCGCGCGGCGCCATGTGCTCGCGCACACGCGCCAGGCACGACCAGCGATCGTCCGGATCGAGCATGAGGAAGGAGTTGAACGCGACGAAGATGAGGGCAAACGCCTCGTCGAACGAGAACGCGCGCATGTCCCCCTCGACCCAACGCACTTCGACGTTTGCCCGGCGCGCACGCCGCTCCGCCCGCTCGAGCATCGCGGCGGAGCGATCAAGCCCGACGACGTGGTGCCCGTCCTGGGCGATCGGCACCGCGACCCGTCCCGTCCCGCAACCGAGCTCGAGGATCGGCCCGCCGGTGCGGCGCGCGAGGCCGCTGAACCACTCGACGTCGGGGCCGACCTCGGATGGCGCGGTCGCGAGGTCGTAGAGCGACGCGAGTCGCGCCGCTTCCGAGGGGTCGCGCTCGGTGCCCAGCCAGTCACGCGGCGCGGCCGTCGTGCGCCTCCTTCGCGCGTTTGAGCAGCGCGGGCTCCGCCATCACGTCCAGGGAAGTCATCGCGAGGGCCTTCGCCGCAAGGCGCATGGTCTCGAGGGCTCGTGGCGTCCGCGCCGCCTCAGTGAAAGCGAGGGAGTGCCCGGGCACAGGACCTTCGGTGATCGAAAGGAACGGGTGGATCCCCGCGATCGCGGTGGTGACATTTCCCATGTCAGTGGATCCGTGCGTGTCCGACGGACGCCGCGCCTGCATCGTGCGCCCAAGCGTTCTGGCGTTCTCCGCGAACGCCTCCGCAAGGGGACGGTTCGTATTCACCACCTCGCAGACCTCACTCCACATCGGGCGAAGCTCGGCGCCGGTCGCGATGGCGGCGCCCTCGAAACACGCGAGCACCCGGCGCCGAAGCTCGGCGAGGTAGGTGTTGTCGGGCGAACGGACCATGAGCCTTGCCGCCGCGCGGTCGGGGATGATGTTCGCGGCCTTTCCCCCGTCGGTGATGATCCCGTGGATCCGGGAGTCGCTACGGACAAGGAGCCGGAGCGCCGACATCGCGTTCCAACCGAGCACCAACCCGTCGAGCGCGTTCACGCCATCGTGCGGCTCGGCGGCGGCGTGCGCGGCTTTGCCCAGGAGTTCCACATCGAGGTTGACCATGGCAAGCATGAGCGGGTCGATCTCGTCGCGGTCGCCGGGGTGATACATAAGTGCGGCGTCGACGCCCTCGAATGCGCCGCCCTTCATGAGGTGGACCTTGCCATTGCCGCGCTCCTCCGCGGGGCAACCGATGAGTCGCACGCGGCCGCGGACGCCATCGAGCGTGTCACGGACGGCGAGGAAGGCTCCGACCGCGGCCGTTCCCATCAGGTTGTGCCCGCAGCCATGTCCGATCCCGGGCAGCGCGTCGTACTCGCCGAGGATCGCGATCAGCGGACCACCGGCGCCGGCCTCGGCGAGGAAAGCCGTCTCGAGGCCCGCGGCCCCGCGCTGGACCGAGACCTTCTCCGACTCCAGGTAATCCGCGAGCGAGGTCGCCGCGAAGCGTTCCTCGAACGCGAGCTCCGGCCGCGCGTGGATCTCGAGCGCGAGCCGGTCGAGCGCTTGCGCGCGCATTTCGACGCGCTCGGATATCCGCTTCTTCCGCGCCGCGGCGTCCAAGTCGCCCTGAGGCTAACCCGAACGCGCGCCAGTCGATGACGCGCTCAGCACCAGCTCGGCCAGGACGAAGCCGGCGACGACGAACCCGCCTGTGATGAGGCTGAGGCCATCGACCGCGCGGAGCAGTCCGAGCGCAGCGACGAGGGCGCCGATCTCTATGCCGCGGCGCACGGCCCGGAAGCGGAGCGGTCGCCGCGCGCGCGGGCGCGCGAGCGCCGCGTCGCGCTCTTCCACAGCCACGCCGAGCAGGGCGACGACGCAGGCCAGGGCGATCGCGGAGCCGCCGACGACGGCTCCGACGGTGAGCGGGTCCGTCGGATCGCGCGTCAGCACCAGGTAGATCACGACGGCGAACGCCGCCAGGGCAACGAGGGCGAGCAGCTGCTTCGTCAGCGCTCCTCGATGGGGGGTCGCGGCTCCATACGGAGAGGAAGCGCGACCTGCTCGCCCCCCGCGGCGATCGGGGCTTGCGCGAGCGTCTCGATCGCGCTTGACGCGCGCGACAAAGCGCGGTCGGTCTCGTCGAACTTCTTGGTCGCGTTCTCGAGGTGACGGCCGAGCTGATCGTGGAGCTCGACGAACCGCTCGAACTCACGCCGGACGGCCGCGACCCCCTCCTGCAGCTCGCGGGTCCGCTCCTGCATCGCGAGCCCGCGAACACCGAGAGCGACGACCTGGAGGTACGCGAGAAGCGTGTTCGGGGACGCCGGGATCACCTTGCGCTCGGCACAGTAGGCGCGAAGGTCGGGCTCACCGTCCTCCTCGCGCAACACGAGGTCGTAGTAGACCGACTCCGAAGGGATGTACATCACCGCGAAGTCGATCGTCCCATCCGCCGGCGACACGTACCGCCCGACCGCGTCGATGTGTCGCCGCACCTGCTGCAGGAACGCGCGCTTCTTCGAGCGGCGCTCCGTTTCGTCGGCGGCTCTCGCGAGAGCGTTCCACGTCTCGTTGGGGAACTTCGCGTCGATCGGCACAATCCGGCCCGCGTAGCGGACGACCGCATCGACACGCGAACCGTCCTTGTACGTGTACTGGACCTCATACGCGGATGCCGGAAGCGCATCGTGTAGGAGACGCTCGAGGAGCAGCTCGCCGAATCCGCCACGTGCCTTCGGCGCCCGGAGGAGATCCTGGAGCGAGCCGATGTCCTTCGCGAGCTCTCCGATCCGCTGACTTTGCTCGCTCAGGCTGCCGAGCTGCCGCGAGAGGTCCGTCAGCGTGCGGTGTGTGGTGCCGGCCTGCGTCGCGAGCTGCTGTTCGGTCGCGCCGAGCGAGCGGCTTAGATCCGAGCGCAGCTCTCCGACCGAGCGTGCGAGAAGCTCGACCTGTCCCTGCATCCCCTCCTGTGCGGCACGCACCTCGACGCGTAGCCCGTCACGGAGAAGCGATCCGTCGTCGCGCCCGAGCCGAGTCATGGCCACGACAGCCACGGCAACGGCCAGAAGCGCGATGACGACCGCCACCAGCGCGACGAGCGTCGATGCGTCCACGCCTGGATTGTCCGTGGGCGGGCTCGTTAGCACAAGTGTTCGAAGCGGACACTTCGTGTGCGGAACGACGTCAGGGCCGCGGCCACACTGACAAAGGTCCTTGCTTGGTGCGCTACAACCAGCACCACATGGAAGGGCTCGACAGGAAGAAGACCGCGCTCTACTCGGCCGCCTCGATCGGCACCGGAGCGTTCTTCGCGTTCAACAACTTCGTCCTGCCGCCGATCCTCAAGAGCTTCGGCGCGCCCGACCTCCTCACCGGGCTCCTATCGAGCACCCGCAGCATCGAAGGAGTCGTCATTCAGCCGACGGTCGGGGCAATCTCCGACCGGATCTGGACGCCCCTTGGCCGGCGCCGTCCGTTCATGCTCGTCGGAATCCCGCTCTCCGCGCTGTTCTTCCTCATCGCCGGGTTCTTCGCGCACACCCTCGTCGGCCTCGCCATCGCGATCTTTCTCTTCTCGATCTTCTTCAACGCCGCCGTCGACCCGTATGCGGCGCTCCTGGCCGACATCGCGCCGGTGCACGAGCGGGGCCTTCTGTCAGGCGTCTCCACCGGCGTCCAGGTTCTCGCGCAGGTCGTCTTTCTCATCATCGTGTCGCGCGCCGCCTCGAGCGGAGAGGTCCCTCTCTGGACCTACGCGCTCGTAGCCGCGGTGATGGTCCTGTCGTTCGCCGCAACCGTATTCGGTATCAAGGAGCGTCGCGAGGCCGTCGTCCGCGCCGAGCACCACTCGTTCCGCGAGTACGTCGCCGCGGTCGCGAGCCACCATCAGGCCATGCGCTACCTGCTCACGACGTTCGTGTACCAGTTCGGGATTAACGCCGTGATTCCCTTCCTCACGCTCTTCCTCATCGAAGACATCCGCCAGACGGCGGAGGTCGCTTTCGCCGTAGCCGGCCTGACGATGTTCATCACCGCGGTATCCGCCATCGTCTCGGGCAAGCTCGCGCAGCGCTTCGGTAGCCGCGCCGTCCTGGCGGGAGGCTGGAGCATCCTCGTGCTGGCCGCGATCGGCGGGACCCTCGTCGCGGACCTCCCGCAGACGCTCGTGGTCGTGGTGCTCGCTGGGATCGGCAACGGCGCGGCGACCGCAATGAGCTGGCCTCTCCTGACCGAGCTCATCCCGTCCGACGAGACCGGCGTGTTCGCCGGCCTCAAGGCCGCCGCCGACTCCATCGCGATTCCCCTCTCGGTGGTCGTGGCAGCGGAGCTCTTCCTTCCGCGATTCGGCTACCGCGGGATTTTCGCGATGCTTGCGATCAACATCGCGATCGCTCTCGTCCTGCTCCTTGCGATCGTGCGCGTCCCAGCACGCGCGCCTCTCGCGCCTGAGCCGGCGGCAGCCTA
>Ga0209806_1000962_pt1 | contig 19519 bp, 10 predicted proteins | sample GraSoiAngelo_152_FD_186166 | JGI IMG/M metagenome (GOLD analysis project Ga0209806, IMG submission 186166) | Grasslands soil microbial communities from the Angelo Coastal Reserve, California, USA - 14_1009_12_30cm (SPAdes) (version 2) | ecosystem: Environmental > Terrestrial > Soil > Grasslands ... | reverse complement strand
GGACGATCTCAGCGGGGTGCTAGCGATTCACTTTCAGCTCGACGGGGGCGCCTGGCAGACCTACTCTGCCGCGGTCATCGTCCAGGGAGAAGGGGCCCACACGGTCGGATATTACGCGACCGACAACTCGGGGAACAACGAGGCCATCCGGACGGCCTCGGCGAACATCGATACGGTCGCGCCGTCCAGCGCGGTGCAGGTTCAAGGGACCCGCGCGCCCGACGGATCGTACATCGGTTCGGCGAACATCACCTTGGCCGCGACGGACGCCTCGAGCGGGGTGCAGACGGTCCAGTACCGCCTCGACGGTGGGGCGTGGCATTCCTATTCCGGCGTCGTCCTCCTGAGCGGGAACGGCCAACACGCGATCGACTACGCCGCCACGGACGTTGCGGGTAACGTGGAAGCGACCAAATCCTCGGTCGTCCGGATCTCCGCATCCGTCGGCTCCCCGCCGGTCACGACGATGAACGTCATCGGCACACTCGGTGCCAACGGCTGGTACGTTTCGGACATCACGATTACCCTCCAGGCCTCCAGCCCGAGCGGGGCGGCGCTCACGACCGCGTACAGCGTCGACGCCGGCGGGTGGACCACCTACACGCAATCCTTCGTCGTTTCGGAAGGGCGTCACACGTTGGCCTACCAGTCCCTCGACGCCGCGGGCTACGTCGAAACGGTCCACTCGAGCGAGATCGATGTGGACCTCACGAACCCGATCCTCGGAGTTCCGTCTCCGAGCGGTCGCGTGACGACCTCCGACGTGACCGTCTCCTGGTCCGGATCCGATGGGGCCTCCGGCATCGCGCGGTACGAAGTCAGCATCGATGGCGGCGCCTTCGAGTCAGTGGGCCTCTCCACGAGCGTCACCCGCTCCATGGCGAGCGGTTCGCACCGGGTCGATGTGCGGGCCTTCGATAACGCGGGACATCAGTCGACCACCGGCACGACCTTCACGGTCGAATCGACAGGCAATTCGATTCCCGGCGCGCTGCAGTCCATGCCGTTGTTCTTGCCGCTGATCGCGCTCGTCCTCCTCATGGCGAGTTTCGTCCTCATCTTCCGTCATCGCCGCGGCAATCGCATCCAACCGCGATACCGGAAGGTGTCCGAATACGAGGAGGAAGAAGAGGAAGAGGACGAGAACTGGGATCTCTAGATCCGCGTCTCTGTCCTTTCCGATTCGCTACGGCACCGCGATTCCGTTCGTCGTAGTCGGTTTCGCGGACGCACGTCACCCGCGGACGCGAACTGATTTCCCACTCCGGTAACCAGTACCGATAGCCGTCTCGGTGCGGGGATATATGCGGTGATGCGGTCGGAGCCTGTCCCCCGCTGGTGTCCCTGATCTCCTCGATCCGTTGGCCGCATCCGCCCCGGACCGTTCTCGTATCGATTGTTCTGATCGTCGTGGCGCTCGCGGCATGGAGCGTCGTCATGTTGCCTGCTCCGGGCGATTCGACGGGCTCCGAACCCGTGTTCGCCGGATCCGTCGGCGACTTCGATCAATTCGTCATGGTGCTCATGGAGAACCACGACCTCCCGGACATCTACGGGCATGCCACGTACATGACGCAGCTCGCCGATCAGTACGCCCTGTCGCAGCACTGGGCGAGCATCACGAATCCGTCCCAGCCGAACTACATCGCCTACATCGGCGGCAGCACGTTCGGCGTGGGTGGCGACGGAAACCACCCGAACCTGAACCACCCGACGCTCGTCGACATCATCGAGAACTCCGGTCACACGTGGAAAGCCTTCGCCGAAGACGCGTCCGGCAGCGGATGCGGACTCCGCCCGCCCCGCGGCGAAGACCATTTCCCCTTCCTATCGTACACGACGATCACCGGCAATCCTTCGCGGTGCGCGAAGCTCCTGCCCGGAACCGGCAGCGACGTCATCTCCGCCTTCAACGCGGGAACGAATTTCATCTGGCTCACCCCGAACGACTGCAACAACATGCACTCCTGCTCCGTGTCGACCGGCGACAGCTACCTCAAGGGCTGGGTGCCGAACCTGTTGAGCGCGATGGCCGGCAAGAAGGCCGCCCTCTTCATCACGTACGACGAGGGCTACCGCAATCCACCGCTCGTCTACTCGGGCTTCAGCGGCCCGAGCGTCAAGTTGGCCTACAAGTCCACGGCCTCGTACAGTCACTATTCACTGATCAAACTCATCGAGGACGAATGGGGCGGTGGGAACCTCGGTCAGGGCGACGTGAACGCGCCGACTCCTCTCGAGTTCTTCACCGGAGGAGGCGGACCGCCTCCTCCGCCACCGCCTCCCCCGCCACCTCCACCGCCGCCGGGACAGAACTCGACCTCCCTAGCCCTCACGACCAATCCGAACCCGTCGGTCTTTGAGGCGACCGTGCACGTGAGCGGGCGGCTCACAGATGTCAATGGAGCCGGGATCGCCTCGGCCCGGGTGGACCTCGAGTGGTCGTGGGATAACGTCACGTGGTCGCCCGAGTCGCAGATTGGACACTTCACGACGCAGTCCGATGGCACGTACGGCGCAGACATGGTGTTCCATGGGACGACGCCGCATACGGAGTACATCCGGTCGCAGTTCGCGGGCGACTCGACGTACCAAGCTTCCACGAGTCCCGTCGTCGCGCAGTCGATCATCGCCGGTTCCCCGCCCCCGCCGCCTCCCCCGCCTCCACCTCCTCCGCCCCCGGGGAATCCGGTCGCGCGCTTCACCTTCAACCCGTCGTCGCCGGATGTGAATGCGCCGGTCGCGTTCGATGCATCTACTTCGACGTCCTCGAACGGCGCGCTCCAGGTCCGCTGGGACTGGGAAGACAACGCCGCCTGGGACACGACGCTCTCGACGACATTGACCGCCAACCACGCGTACCCGTCGGCGGGCGCCTATTCCATTCGCCTCGAGGTCCAAGACGCGGGCGGGCTCACTGGCACGACGACCCACACGCTCACCGTCGTCGCCTCTGGAGGCGGCGGGCCGCCCTCCCCGCCGGGTGCCCCGACAACGTCGGCGTCCGTCGATGGGGCCGTGGGTGCCAACGGTTGGCACCTCACCGCGGTGAACGTAACGTTGACCGCGACGAGTCCCTCCGGATCCTCGTTGATCACCCTCTACACCCTCGACCAGGGCTCCTGGACGACGTATGCCGGACCCTTCGTCGTCGGAGACGGCGATCATGTCCTCCAGTGGCAGTCGATCGACGCCGCCGGACGTATCGAGACGATGAAGTCCGCGTCGATCCGAGTGGACCTCACGCCTCCGTCGGTCGGGACGCCATCTCCGAGCGGGAGCGTCTCCCAATCCGACGTCACGATCTCCTGGTCCTCCTCCGATGCCGCCTCCGGGATCGCCCGGCAGGAAGTCAGCATCGACGGCGGGCCGTTCGAGTCCGTCGGCCTGGTGACGACGATCACCCGCCACCTGTCCAACGGTCCGCACACCGTCCAGGTCAAGGCGGTCGACAACGCCGGCCGAACATCGAGTTCTCAGGGACATTTCGACGTTGAGTCGTCCGCGTTCTCCCTCCCGACCCTCCCTCTGGGAATCTCCTGGCCCTTCGCCTTGTTCGTCGTGGTCCTGGGGCTCGTGACGGCCCTGGTGATCCGCGGCAGCAACCGCCGGCAGCGCCGGTCCCGCGCGCGGCCGCGGCGCGACTCCATGCAGGAGTACGAAGAAGAGGAAAAGGAAGAATCCAATTCCTCGGATTGGTAGACCCGTCGAACGTTCGCAAACATCGATTCTTCATCCCTTCCGCGGACGTGCGTATTTCGCATTGCAGTAACCAAAATCGATATCCGTTGCCGAGTCGGCATATAGCGTGGGTTCCGGTCGGGTACCTCTCCCGCTGGTGCCCTTGATTCCCCCCGCAGGCCGCCCGCATGCGTTCCTCATCGCGGCCTCGATCCTCGTCGCGGCCCTCGCGGTCGTCGCGTGGAGCGTGTTTCCTCTCGTCGCCCCCGGAGATTCGGCGGTCTCGCGCCCGATCCATTCGGAGGCCACGAACAACTTCGACCAGCTCGTCGTCGTCCTGATGGAGAACCACGATCTCGCCGACATCTACGGTCCCGCCACGTACATGACGCAGCTCGCGGACCAGTACGGGCTCGCCCAGCATTGGGAGAGCATCACGAATCCGTCCCAGCCGAACTACATCGCCCTGATCGGAGGGAGCACCTTCGGCGTATCCGGCGACGGGAACAGTCCGAATCTCAATCATCCGACGATCGTCGACATCATCGAGAACTCCGGGCACACGTGGAAGGCCTTCGCGGAAGACGCGAGCGGAAGCGGTTGCGGCCTGAATCCTCCCCGCGGCGAAGACCACTTCCCCTTCCTATCGTACACGACGGTCACCGGCAATCCCTCCCGGTGCGCAAACCTCCTGCCCGGCTCCAGCACGGAAGTGATCGCGGCGCTCAACGCGGGAACGAACTTCATTTGGCTGACTCCGAACGACTGCAACAACATGCATTCCTGTTCCGTGTCCACGGGGGACAGCTGGATCCAGAGCTGGGTGCCCCAGCTCTTGACCGCGATGAACGGGAAGCGGGCGGCCCTCATGCTGACGTACGACGAAGGGTATGCTAATCCGCCCCTCGTATACACGGCCTTCATCGGCCCCGCCGCGAAGGCGGCCTATAAGTCGAGCACCTCGTTCATTCATTATTCGTTCATCAAGCTCCTCGAAGACGTCTGGGGCGGCGGGAACCTCGGCCAAGGCGACGTCGGCGCCGCCTCCCCCGTGGAGTTCTTCGGCGCGGGCGGCCCGGACTTCTCGCTCTCCGCGAACCCGACGAGCGTCTCCTTTGCGACCGGTTCGACCGCGACCTCCACGGTGAGCCTCGCGTCGAGCGGGGGCTTCACCGGGACCGTCGACCTGACGACTTCCTCTTCGCCGTCCGGCGTCTCGACGTCGTGCAGCCCGTCGAGCATCTCCGGGAGCCAGACCTCCACATGCACCCTGAGCGGTTCGACCGGTGGATCCTTCACCGTCACCGTGACGGGAACGAGCGGGGCCCTGACCCATACGGCGACGATCGCCGCGACGGTGACCGCCCCAGGTCCCATCGCCCGATTCACGCATTCGCCAACGGTTCCGAGGGCGAACGAGACCGTGACGTTCGACGCGTCCTCCTCGACCGATTCCGATCCGACCGCGACCCTGCAAGCTCAGTGGGACTGGGAAGCGGACGGGATCTGGGACACGTCCCTCTCGTCCACCCTGACCGCCCAACATACCTTCGCGACGGCCGGCACGTTCACGGTCCAACTGGAGATCCGTGATTCCGCCGGGCGCACGGCGACCCAAAGCCAAGGCCTCGTGGTCGTGGACAATCAAGGAAGCGGCGTCGGAGCCCCTCCCGGATACGGCCTCACGGATCCCTCGACGCTCCAGCCGCGCGGCCCCATCGCGATTCTCATGAACACCGACTTCACCGCCGCGAACGGCGTGCGAAGTGGCACGGGGACCTCGACTGATCCCTACGTGATCCGCGACTGGTCCATCGACGGCAGCCTCTACACGACCTCGCAAGTGATGCTCTGGATCGAATCGACCAACGCCTACGTGGTCCTCGAGAACAACCGGATCACGAACCTCGCGGGGACGAACCAGTGGGAGGGCATTCAACTCGGACATTGGCCCGCGACTCTGACGACACAGCATGTGACGATCCGCCACAACTCGATCGAGAACGCACAACACGCGTACGGCATCGCCATCCGTTCCGGTTCCCAGGACGTACACGTCGAGGCGAACTACATCTCGCTCGATTCGACGTACGAGTGGCTCTACGGGATCGAGACGGACCGCAACGTCCATGACGTGACGGTCACCGGCAACTTCGTGAACGCCTACACGAGCGGGGCGTTCCACACGACCGGCATCCAGCTCGGGGACACCTACGTCGATGCGGCGAGCCAATCGACCGGGATCGTCGCGACGCGCAACACGGTCGTGAATGCGACCGCGGCCGGGATCGTCTCCCAGAGTGCGCAGGACACGCTCATCGCCTGGAACCTCGTCTACGGGGACGAGCCGGGTCGGGCTCCCATCGCGGCCGATTACCCGCGCGGGATCGACGTCGCGTACAACGGCGACGGGACCACGATTCTCGGCAACATGATCCACTCCGTCCACTCCGGCGTCCAGCTCGGATCGGACCGCGCCCGGATCTTCTCGAACACGATCTTCGACGTCGACTACGGCGTCTACGTGCCGGACAACGGCACGTTGCCAGGGATCAGTTCCACCGCGGGCACGATCTTCGACATGACGTCCTGGAACGTCGCAACGGGCCGGATCCGCCTCCCGGCGTCCTACGACGGCACCGTCGTGGATCTGGGGAGCGGCATTCGCTCGACCGACCTGAGCGCGGTCTTCCTCGTGACGACGAACGAGGCGTCGCAGGTCTCGTACTCCTGGGCCGGACGCCTCCTGAACGTCTCCGCGTCGGTCGGCGGACTCGTCGCCTTCGCGTCCGCGAACGCGGACGAGGCGCAGACGTTGCAGGCCACGTGGACCGGGCCGATCACCGGGATGCAGGTGACGACGTTTTCGCCGAACACGATCGCGTTCGATCTGCAGAGCGGTTCCACCATCGCGTTCCAAGGGTCGGGCTTCGCACCGAGCACCTCCTACACGCTGACGCAGGGCGGCGCCACCGTCCTCACGGCCCAATCGTCGGCCAGCGGCGGTTTGAGCTTCGTCACCCCCGCGGCGGGAGGCGGTTCCTATGCGCTCTCGAACGGGCAGGGATCGTCCATCGTCTTCCCGTTCCCCGCCATCGCGGCCCCGCTGATCTTCCCCGCCATCGCCTTGGTCCTGCTTGCGGTGAGCTTCGTACTCGTGCGCTTCATGCGACGTCGGCAGTGGGACAACGAAGGCTCCGCCGAGGAGGACCGCGAAGGTGATTCGGGCTGAGTCTCGTCGCTCTTCGCGGCATTAGGCCGCGAGAACGGGGACGCGCCGGCCCCAGAGGAAGATGATCCCCGATGCGACGAGCCCCCCGATTCCGAGCGCGACCACGATGTGCTCGTGGTGCGGATGCGCCGTGTCGAACAGATCGTGGAGGGAGAAGAAGTCGATGTCGTTCAGCGCGACCAGGAGCGCGGTGCCCCAACACCAGAGGAGGACGAGGGCCGCGACGATCGTGTGAGCGCGCGCGGGGTCCGCCTCCGTCCCATGGAAACAGGGGCTCGATTTCAACTTTCGTCTGGAGGGAACCGGACTTCGCACCGAGGACGGATTCCATGTACTCGCGTTGGCAAACGGACGCGAGTGACGATTCTCCGGCAATAAGATTCACCTTCAGTAGGCTATTCCGAAATTCGGTAACAATCTTCGACCACCGTACACAAAGGAGTATGTAGTGAGCCAAAAGTCACGGCGTAATCCCCCCAAACGCTGGTGCCTCGGATCGCAACAAGAACGGTTTCCAGCATCCGCCTAAAAACGACGAGTCCGAAGGAGGACCGGAAGCGTCCCCTCCTCTTGGTGCTGGTCTTGGTCGCAGTGCTCGTTGCCGGATCCCTCGCCGTTCTCTTCGCGGGCTCGGCCGTCGTCCCGCATGGAGTTCGTTCCACCACCTCGACGACCTCGCATTCCGGCTCCCCCGCTCCGAACGGGGATCCGGAGCGAGACCCGCTCACTTGGCCCTTCACCCGCGACAGCATCTGGAATCTGCCGATCGGCGCGGACGCCGTCTACGTCCCCGCGCACATCCAGAAGGCGACCGCTGCCGGCATGACGGCCGATGTGGACGTCCTCATCCTGACGCCGTCGGCGCCCGACACCCCGGTCTACTACAACGGAGACGCCTGGGACAAGGTGCCGGGCCGGTGCGATGTGCAAGGGGGCGTCCTGTTCAACGCCCCGATTCCGACGGATTTCGTCGTCCCCGGCAACGGCGGCGGCAACCCTCACGGGACGACGCCGAACTACGCGACCGCGATCCTGGCCCCGGACGGCCACACGCTCTATCAGGGCCAACCGTTCGCCCGCTGCTCCGCCGGCGGGAACGCGACGATCATGTGGTCCCAGGACAGCGAGGACCTCTACGGGACCGGCTTCTCCGGCGCCCACGGCGGCTCGATGCTCTCTTCGATCGGCGGAACGATCCGACTCGGGGAGCTCGTCTCCGGCGGCGCCATCCGCCACGCGATGAAACTGAACATGGACTCGGTCAACTTCTACAACGGATCGGGAGGGTACCGGTGGCCCGCGACGACCGCCGACTCCGGATACAAGGACTTCTACACCGGTTCCATCCCCGAGGTCCGGATGGGTTCGCTCCTCGCGCTCCCCAAGGCCACGGACGTCGACAACATGGGCCTCGAGACGGAGCCCGCGAAGATCCTCGCCCGCGCGTTCCAGGATTACGGCGCGTACATCGCGGACACCGCCGGCTGGTCCGTGTACGGGATCGACACGGAGTACAGTCCGTCCGGGGACGTGCTCGTCGAATTCCAGGACGACTGGGGATTCCCCCTGTGGGAGGACAGCAAGGACACGCCCTGGGCCCGCGACATGGACCGGATCTTCGGCAACCTCTCGGTCGTCGACAACTGGGACGCGACAACGTGGTTGACCGTGTCCGCGTCGAACGGCGCCCTCGGCGTCGGCCTGGGACTCCCGCGGGTCGCTTGGGCGCCGGATCTAGGGCCGATCCCTCCGGACATCATCCCGCCGGTCTCCATCGACACGATGACCGGCACCCCCGGCCTCGGAGGCTGGTACGTCTCTCCCGTCACGGTCAAGGTGAAAGCGAGGGACATCGGCGGTTCTGGTGTCAATGTGACCCATGTGAGGACGGATGGCGGGACGTGGGAGGATTACACGGCGCCGATTGTCATCTCCGGTGACGGATCGCACTCCTTCGAATCCTATGCCACGGACTTCGCGGGGAACAACGAGACGATCCACTCCGTGCGGTTCACGATTGACACGGTCCCTCCGGTGTCCACCGCTCGCGTCGACGGGGCCCTGGCGCCGGGCGGGTACTTGTCTCCGGTGATCTTGACGCTCACCGCGACCGATGCGACGAGCGGCGTCGGGTCGATTCACTATCGGATTGACGACGGAGCGCTTTGGACGTACAGCACGCCCTTCCGCATCGCGGGCGCCGGGAACCACCGGCTCGATTACTTCGCGACCGACCAGGCCGGGAACGAAGAGGTGCTGCACACGCTCTTGATCCCGGTGAGCGGTTACGGCGGGGCCCATCCTCCGCCGATCGTCGTGTTCGACGCGAGCGGGACGGCAGGCGCGAACGGATGGTACGTCTCGACGGTCGACGTCTCCCTCACCCCCTCCAGCTCCAACGGCAGTACGCCGTCGATCGCCTACCGCGTCGATGACGGCCCGTGGGTGGAGTACTCGGGCTCCTTCCAGGTCCCGCAAGGTCGTCACCTCATCTCCTACCAGGCGTCCGATTCGGACGGCTTCCTGGGGCCGGTGCAATCGATCCCGCTCGACATCGACTTCACGCCTCCGAAGGTCGTGAAGGCCGCGGCGATCGGCGACGTGGTCGGCCCCGATGCGACGGTGTCGTGGACCGGCACCGACCACGAGTCGGGCCTCGCGGGATATCAGGTGAGCGTCGATGGCGGACCCTACCTCCCCATGGGGAAGGCGACGGTCCTGCCGGAGTCTTGGTCGATCGGCTCCCACGTCGTAACGGTGCGGGCCTGGGACGTCGCGGGGAACGAAGGCACCCAGACGATCGCCTTCCGCGTGGAGACGGATGGGGGATCGTCCGCGGCGGGACTTGTCTCCGCCCGGGCGCCGTCCGTCCCGGGCTCGCTCTCCCTCGCCCTCGGCTTCCTCATGGTGAGCATCAGCGTCCTGCTCCTGAACCGCCGGAGCATGGAGCGCGGACTCCGGCCTTGGATCCGCCGGGTCGAGACCCGAACTCGGCGACGATTGTCCGGAATCTCTTCGAGACGCACACGTTGAGACCGCAGATGGTCATTCGTGAGAATTGGACCGGTCGATCCTAAGCCGCTCGCGTTGGACGGCTCGCGGCCCTCGAGAGGTCTGCACCGATCGGTCGGAAGAGGCTGGGCGTCTCCTGGCGTAACGCGAGGAACCGGTCCGCTCGGCGGGGGTTCACCGGGAGCACGTCGCGGCTCCAGATGCGACGTGACGGAGGCGAAGGCAACCGCTCGGCGAACGCGGGAGCGTACTCGTCGAGGGGCGGATCGTAGATGCACTGGATGCCGTGGCCTCGGCGCGCGAGCTGCGCGAGGACCCGTTCCCGGTCCTCGACGAACAGCGGGACTCGGAGGAGGACCGTGTCGCGCGGAATGCGGATCTGAGGCGGAATGTATCCGAGATCGAGGAGGGATTGCACCCCCGCGAGAAGCCGCGGACGATCTTCGTCGAACCTCTCGAGTCGATGCAACGCGGCCGCGAGGACGACGTGTGGCAGGGGCGTGCGATAGGGCAGGTCGTCCATGCGGACCCAATGGTCGAATCGATCGAGCCCGCCTCCCCCGGCGATCGCGTTGCGCACGGCGTCCTCGTCGTACGGCATCCGATGGCCCCGCCACCGATCCGAAGGCAGGACGCCTTGGCCGACGAGGTGACCGAGCCACCGAGGGGCCCAGCCGGGGCCACCGACCGCGGTGAGGAATGTGAGGGCCTTGTACGCGGTCACGGCCGAGTGAGGACGGGTTCGAAGCGCCTCCCTTGCGCGTCTCTGGAGGGAGTCGCGTCGGCTCGAATCCGGAAAGACGAGGACCCCTCCCGGGATCTCGAGATGTTTTCCGAGGCTGAACGCCGCCGCGGTCCCGAACGTCCCGATGCGCTTGCCGTCGACGCGGGTGTCGAAGGCCTGGCACGCATCTTCGAAGAGGATCAGCCCATGCCGCCGGCAACGTTCCCCGAGGACCTCCATCGCATCCGGGATGCCGTACAGGTTCGTCGTCAGGACGGCGCGCAGCCGGGACCACGTGGCGTCATCGATCGCCTTCGGATCGAGGTTCCCGGTGTCCGGATCGATCGGTCCCAGGACCGGCACGAGTCCTGCGGCGAGGACCGTGAAGAAGACCACATCGTCGTCCACCGGAGACATCAGGATTCGGTCGCCCGGTGCAAGCCATTCGCGGAACGCGATGTAGAGGGCGAGCCGCCCGGACGGGAGGACCAAGGCATCGCCGCCGTACCGTCGGCGGAAGAATTCTTCGATTGCCTCGACGTTGGATCCCAAACGTTCATCCCCTCCGGCCCGGCCCCGGCTGCTCGACGATTCAGAATAGATACCCCGCGGGGAAATAAAGTCCTGAGGTTCGACCAGCGCACGTTCCACGGCGAGAGGATCGTCCAGGGACACTGGCTCAACGGACCGTCACGAGGGATGGACTCGAGGAGGACGACCCGGCTCGGGAGCCTTCGACCTTCACCGTGCGCTTCATGGCTCCGGTCTTCGTGATGACCAGGTTGTCGAGGAACGGATAGAACGCGGTGATCGGGATCCGGAGAGGTCGGGCGAGGAGCCCCACGAAGAAGTCGAACGGATATCGCGCGAGGCGGAAGCGACGGGATCCTCCCAAGTAGTCGATGTGCTTGTTGCCGCCCGCCCGCGTGTTGTCGACGCGGAAGCTCTCCCCTTTCAAGTACCCGAGGATCTCCCAGTAGGTGGCGCCCCAGGCGCCGCATTGTTCCATGCCCCGCGGGCCCGGCGTGTAGCGGGGGGAATCCCCATATCGGCCGGCACGTACCGCGCGCGCATACGCGCTCGGCGAGCCCGGCTTCGTCCACGGGATCCCCAGGAGCCCGGTCGTGTGGAAGTCGATCGGCCACGCCCGGTTCGGCGTGTCGTAGATGTAGAGGGAGCCTCCGGGTTTCAACATCCCGAACAGCGTTCGAATCAATCGACGACGGAGTCCGCGCTCGGTCAGCGGGATGTGTTCGATCACGCCGCTCAGGAGGATCAGGTCGACCGGGCCGATCCGGTCCTTCACGTCTTCGAGGTTCGGGGCGCAATAGAGGCGGACTGTCGACTCGAGTCCGTGCTCCTTCAATCGCATCCGACAGACGTCCACGAGCTCCGGATCGATGTCGTATCCGGCGACGGAACGGCAGTTCATCGCGAGCGCGGCCGTCGAGGGTCCGGGCCCGCAACCGAAGTCGAGGACGCTCTTGTCCGCCAGAGGTCCGCAGCGGTACTCGATCTCGGGGATCAGGTACTGGATGAAGTGCATGAGCCGGCTGTTGGGCCCGCCGAGTTCGTCCTCGAGGTACTTCGAGTAATTTGGAAAGTGTTCCATGCCCCGAAGGAGCTTCTTCGACCGCTTCCGGAATTCGGCCGAATATTGGAACGAACCCGCGACGCGCGGGTTGGCAGGGCGGTGCTTCGCCTCGCGAGGTTTGAGGGGTTCCCCTGCCTCAGCTTCGACCTCACGCAGAGCCATCGTCGAAAAAGAGGCGACTTTGGGATAAGTAGGCTAAGTTTAGAAGTGGCATTTAACACCATAATCTATGATAAACACCCAAGAATGCGGAGAAGCACCCACATTCGCCGCGAGGCGGAGCGCGGGCGAGGGTTCTTGAACGCCTAGGGACTCCAAGGGTCTCCCGGAGGGGATTCCGATCGAATCGCAGCCCGTCCGCGAGAGTTCCTTTCCCTTCGTCGGCCCCGCGGTCGTCGTCCTCGCGCTCCAAGGGATCCTCGCGGCGATCTCCGCGCAGAATCCGTTGCTCCCCGGGCTGTCGATCGTCGGGGCCTTCGCGATGGGCTATTGCGCCCTCGCGGTGATCGCGCGCGGCCATGTGCGTCTGACCTCCGCGGAGGTCCTCGGATTCACAGTCGGGCTCGGGGTCCTCGTCACCGGCGTCTCCGCGTTGGCGATCTCGATCGTCGGGATCGGGATCACGCAGTTCGTCGTGGTTTTCATCGGCCTGCCGCTCGGCATCGTCTCGTACCTGTTGCGTCGACCCGAGGAGGCCGCGGGCCGAAGCCTCGGCGTCTTCCTGCGGACCTGGTTCGATTTCTCCGACTACTCGAGGGGGGAGAGGGCCGTCGCGACGGCCCTCCTCATGCTGATCGCCGTGGCCGCCGCGGCGTTCGTCGGCCTCTATGCCGTGCAATATCCGGACCAGACGTCGATGGCCCTCGCGATCACGGGGCCGAATGGGAGCCCGAACGTCACCCGCGACTTCTCCCGCGGCGTGATGCAGGCCGTCGAGGTGTACGTGCTGGCGAACGCCACGCCGGGGTCCAGTCCGTTCACGGTCCGCGTGCGGCTCGTCCCTTGGAACGCCACGGGCAACGAATCCTTCCACGCGGTCTCCGCCACGAATCGGTCCTTCCATCTCGACGCGTTCGCGGAGTACCGCGAATCGAACATCGTCGTGGCCCCGCAGGGATCGCAACGACTGCCCTACGCGATCGCGGTGGATTCGATCGGCTCCTTCCGATTGCGGTTCGACCTGCTGAACTCCCAGGACCGCACGTTGGCGACGAACTATCTGTCCATCGTCGTGGCTTAGCACCGGCCCTTCAGGGGCGGAGGGATGGACATCAGCCGGTAGACGGAGAACCGTCCGTCCTGGAACACCAGGGAGAAGTTCGGATCATTGCCGAACTTGTCGACCTGGGCGTGCGTCAGCGGGGCTCGCACGGCGGGCTCGGGCTCGAGGAACCACTGCGACGGATACGTCGTCATGAGCGTGCTCACCGCGACGTAGTCGCCGGGGCAGAGGGTCGACCAGTTGATCGTCGGCCCGGCGAAAATCACGGAGTTCCCGAAGACGACGTGCATGTAGCCGAGGCCGGTGAAAATGTCGGTCGACAGATGGTCCCCCCAGATCAGAGCGCTGCCGTAGGCGACGCGACTCCACGCCGAGAGGCGGATGTCGTCGGCGCCGAAGAGGAGCGGAGTGTCCGTGTTCCATTGGCTCTTGCCGTCGAAGTACATCCGCATCCCCGCCGGGGCGAGGTTGCCCCCGATGAAGATCGCGACCGCGAGGACCACGACGACGGCCGGTGCCTTCCGAGAGACGCGGTCGACCATCGGCTCGATGCGCGAAAGGGCGAACCGGGACAGGGGTCCCGCGTCGCCGCGGCTCCACCGCAGGAAGGTCGCCGCCGCGAGCGGGCCGAGAAACAGGTTCGTGTACTCCCCCACACGGAGCGGGACGAAATCGAATCCGGTCGCGAGGAGCGGGAGCGTCCCGATCGCCAGGAGGGCGGCGATCCAGCCATTCGCGACGACGAACGAGAATCGGGGGACGTGGCGGTACGAACGGACGCTGAACCAACCGAGCGCCGGCAGCGCCAGGACGGATCCGCCGAGCCACGCGATCTCGAGGGTCGAGAAGGTCCTCCCGAGGCGTGGCGTCGTCGAGGTCGGGAGGGACTCCGGGGCGATCAGGCGATCCAGGATGAGTTGGAGGGACTGTTCGTGAACGATGAAGACGCGGTAGCTGACCGTCACGATGTAGAGGCCCAGGACTCCGAGGAAATACGCGGCCAGGACGCCGAATCGAGGGGGGAATGAGGACCGCCAAGATCGCCGGACGCCGACCATCGCGGCGAGCCCGAGGAGCCACGCCGCGAAGATGTACGAGGACAGGTGGTGGGTCATCACGACCCCGAGGGCGAGGAGCGCGAACAGGATCTCCGTACGGAACCGAGCTGCCCCCGGAGGCGAGTGCGCCAGGAGGAGCAGCGCGAGGAAGGCGAGGGACACGAAGATGATCCCCATGCCTTGCTGGACGATCGTGTTGAAGAGGATCGAGGCCGTCCCCATGTAGACGAACAGGCCGAGGGCCGCGATCCTCCGTCCGAACAACCGCTGGCCGATCGCGTAGACGGTCGCGGGGACCGCGAGCAGCCGGATCACCGGCTCGAGCCAGAGGAAGGCGACCTCCCCATCGAGGCCGGCGGTCCGGATCAGATACGCCTGGAACACGTTCCCGAGAGGATAGAGGGAATACGTGTCCGCGAGTCCGCCGATCGATCCGGGCTGCCAGAACCCCGTCGTCGCGACCTGATTGGTGAAGGCGAAGTTGTAGATCGGGTCGCGGCCGTAGATGATCCCGTGCGGCGCGGTGATCGGATACAGGAGGAACAGGGCCACGGTCGGCGCGATCAGATACGGCGGCTTCGGGATCCGCCAGAAGGCCGACAGGAAGGGGGCACAGGAGAGGGCGAGGAACGTCAGGAAGAGAAGCCGCGGGACGCCGATGACGCCGGATTTCAACTGCAAGGCGACCGCGATCATCCCGAGGAATCCGACGAAGGAGAGGCCCAAGGTCGTGAGATCGAGAAACGCGATGCGGCCGCGCTCGAGCAAGGTCCCATCGATGAACGGGCACGCGGCTTAAACACTTCGAACCGTTCGGTCATGGTGCGCACGACACTGTTCGGCTGTCGTCACTTGTGTCCCTGAGGCTTATCGGCCCCCGTCCCTCCTGGCGAGATGCGTTGTCCGCCGAACGTCGCGTGTCCCTCGGAAAGCGGACGAGGGGCCGATCGGATGCCGCGCTCGACTCCGTGACCCGCCAAGGCTTCTGGGTGCTCGTCGGCCTGGTCTCCGTCTCCGGCCTCGGGTTCGCGTTCTGGATCCTCGCGGCGCACCTCTTCCCCGCGGAGGCGGTCGGGATCGCCGGTTCGTTGGTCTCCCTCTCCACGTTCGGGGCCGCCTTCGCGGTCCTCGGACTCGACGCGGGGCTCGTCCGGTTCGCGCCCCACGCCCTCCACCCTCGGAGGCTCATCCGAAGCGTGGTCGTCGTCACGGGCCTCCTGGCGGGCGGCATCGGGGTCCTGCTGCCCCTGTTCATCCTCTCGATGGAGGCCGTCGGCTCCGGCGCACGCGTGCCGCTGATCGGCCTGAGCCTCGCCTTCACGATCGGGACCGTTTGGACCTTCGTCATGAACGGAGCGTTCATCGCCGCGAGGAAGGCGCAGATCGCGGCCGCCGAACTTTGCGCCTACGGGCTCCTCAAGATCGTCCTGCTCCTCGTCGTCCCGGCCGCGGGAGTCGTCGGGCTCTTCGCCGCGTACACGATCCCGCTGTTCCCCGTCATGCTGACCGGCTTCGTCCTCCTTCCCCGCACGTGGCCCGGAGAGAATCCGAACGGGGAGCCCCATGCCCTCCGGGACATCGCGGGCCTCTCCGTCGGCAATTGGCTCTCGGCGTTCGGGTATGCGATTCCCTACCTGTGCGGTCCAGCCTTGGTCCTGTACTTCTTCGACCCGACGACCGCCGCCTTCTTCTTCATCGCCCTCCAGTTGGGCGAGATCCTCAATTACGGCTCGGACGCCCTGACGAAGTCCCTGTTCGCGCACGGTTCGCGGGAGGACCGCCTCGCCGGCGCCTTGAAGGCGGGCGTGCGGAACCGGATCCTCCTCGTCCTCACGCCCGTTGTCGCCCTCGGCATCGTCCTCGCGTCGTTCGTCGCCTCCGCCGTCGGCGGCGCGGCGTTCCGGCCGCACGCGCTGATGATCCAGGTCTTCCTTCTCGCCACGATCCCGCGGGGCCTCTACCAGGTCGTCCTCGTGGAGTTGAACGTCAACCGACGCCCGCGGGCCCTTGCCCTCTGCGGCGGGGTCTTCGCGTGCGCTACGATGGCCGGATTCGCCGCCGGATTGCTCTTGCATGCGACGGCGGACGTACTTCCGGCGGCGTGGGTCGGGGGCGGCCTGGGCGTCCTCCTCTTCAGCCGACACTTGGCCCGGCGCCCAGTAGGATTGACCACGCGGGGTTCCAATAATCCGCAGAACAGGTGACGGACGACCGTTGCCGGACATCCAAAATCGGGGGTGAAGAAGAGTGCCGTTTCGCAATCCAGTAACCACTTGTGATAGGCGTTTCCAACTTGGGATATAGTTACCCCAAGGTTACCACCGCGTCCGCCGGTGGTCTGAATTCCCCCCGATTCAAACTCCCGCAATCGCCCCTCGTCAAGCATCTCACAGAGCCGCGTTCAACGTCCTCGGTCGATGATCTTTGCCCTTGTGCTCGCGGGGTTCCTCGTGGCCGGAACGCTCGGCGCCCTCGTCGAGGGCGGCTTCCTGCAGCAGGTCCCCGGACGGGGCTCGCCAGGCAGCGGGCTATCCTCCGCCGCGGCGGGCCGCGATCCGCTCAAGTGGCCCTTCTCCCGCGACAGCATCTGGAACTTGCCGATCGGCTCAAACGCGAGATACGTTTGGGCCGGAATCCGACACGCGACATCGATGGCGTACTTCAATGACGCCGACATCCTCGTCCTCACACCTTCCGCTCCTTCGACGACCGTCTACGCGAACTACGACGACTGGGGCTCAGGCAACCGGTGCAGCGCCCAAGGGGGCGCGTTGTTCGACGCTCCCATGCCAGCCAACTTCGTGATCCCGGGGAGCCACCAAGGATCGGAAGACGGCGACACGCCGAACGCCGCGGCCGCGCTCCTCGCCGCGGACGGTCACTCGCTCATCCAGACCCAGCCCTTCGCCCGATGTGCCGGTCAATCGCCGACGTCCCACTACATGTTCTGGCCCGAGGATCTGTACGGGACCGGTGAGACCGGTTCCCATGGCGGCTCGGGCCTCTCCGCCCTCGGCGGGACGGTCCGCCTCGGCGAGCTCGTGCCGGGTGGGACGATCCGGCATTCGTTGAAGCTCAACCTCGATTCCGCGAACTACTACTCCGGCTTCGGCGGGTATCGCTGGCCGGCCGTCAAGTCCGACGCAGGGGGCGCCGGCTACGGCGGGTCCATCCCCGAAGATCGGATGGGATCCCTCCTCGCTGTCAAGCCCGACTTCGCGATCGGGGGCTTGGAGACGGAACCGGGAAAAATCGTCGCCCGAGCCTTCATGGACTACGGCGGGTACATCGTCGACTCGTCCGGATGGAGCATCTACAACTTCGTCACGGAGCACTCCCCCGACGGAAGCATCTATCAAGAGTTCCCGAACTCCTGGGGCTACCCGCTGAACGCGGGCGTCGGCGCGAACGGCTGGGCCCGGGACCTCGACAAGATCTTCACGAACCTGTACGTCGTCGACAGCTGGGACAAGGCCACCTGGCTGACGGTGTCGGCATCGAACGGCACGGTCGGCGTCGGTCTCGGAACCCCGCGGGTCCCATGGGCCCCCGAGTTCGGTCAGGCTCCTCCTCCGCCTCCCCCTCCTCCGCCTGGGGACTCGACGCCGCCGGTGAGCACGATCAGCCTCGCCGGGACGCAGGGAGCCGCGGGCTGGTACCGCTCCTCCGTCTCCGCGACGATCGGCGCGACGGACGTCGGATCGGGCGTCGCTTCGATCCACCTCCGAGTTGACGGGGGATCCTGGACGGTCTACCAATCTCCCGCGACGATTGCGGGCACGGGCTCCCATACCCTCGAGTTCTATGCGACGGACGTGGCCGGCAACCAGGAGGCCACGCAATCCTCATCGTTCAAGATTGACGCGAATTCCCCCACGACGACGGCCTCCCTCAGCGGCACGTCCGGATCGGGGACATGGTATCGATCGGCGGTGACGGTCACGCTGAGCGCGACGGATTCCGGTTCCGGCCTCGCAGGCATCCGCACCCGGACGGACGGCGCGGCGTGGGCCTCGTATTCCTCTCCCTTCGGGATCTCCGGCGAAGGATCCCACACCTTCGACTTCTACGCGACGGACGTCGCCGGGAACACGGAGTCGACGCGGACGCGGACACTCGGGATCGATGCGACCTTGCCTAGCTCCACGGCCCAGGTCCAAGGGACCCCCTCCGGGAGCGGCTATCAGTCGCCGGTCACCGTGAGCCTCGGCGTCGCCAGCCTCCCCGCGGACGCCACGACCATCGACGATCTCATCGTCGCCGCCGACCGGGCCCTCTACGACGCCAAGCGTCTGGGCCGCAACCGGGTGGCCGTCGCGTGAACCCCCTGACGGTCGTCGACCGCGAACAGCTCCTCGACGAGCTCATCGAGATCGGCATCGCGCTCACGACCGAGCGCGACCTGTACGCCCTGCTCGAGCGCATCCTCGAGGTGAAGCGGACGGAAATCGCCGCCGCCAAGGAGCGCTCGCCACTCGCCGGCGTCGAAGCGCGGGCGCGCGCGGCGCCGATGGCGCGTGATTTCGTGGCTGCGCTGCGCGCAAGGCAACCCGCGGTGATCGCCGAGATCAAGAAGGCGAGCCCGAGCAAGGGCGTGCTGCGCGAGCGCTTCGAGCCGGCTGCGATCGCGGCGAGCTACGAGCGCCACGGCGCCGCCGCGCTCAGCGTGCTGACCGACGAGCGGTTCTTCCAGGGCGCATCGGCGTACCTCGAGCAGGCCCGGGCCGAATCAGCGCTGCCGGCGCTGCGGAAGGATCCGAAGTTCACCGTCCACGAAACGACCGGCATCCGCGTCGTCTTCGCGGGCCTTCACGCCGGCATGCCGCCGCTCGATGACGTCCGCGTGCGGCAGGCGCTCCTCCATGCCGTCGATCGCAAGGCCATCCTCGACAACATCATGGAGGGCTCGGCGGGGCCGGCGCGCGGCGTGCTGGCGCCGGGCGTGTTCGGCTACAAGGACATGCAGCTCGACCGCCTCTATCCGTTCGATCGTGCG
>Ga0209806_1000960_pt1 | contig 19527 bp, 17 predicted proteins | sample GraSoiAngelo_152_FD_186166 | JGI IMG/M metagenome (GOLD analysis project Ga0209806, IMG submission 186166) | Grasslands soil microbial communities from the Angelo Coastal Reserve, California, USA - 14_1009_12_30cm (SPAdes) (version 2) | ecosystem: Environmental > Terrestrial > Soil > Grasslands ... | reverse complement strand
GAGTAGGCGCTCGCGGCGCTACGCGGCGGCTTGCTCGGGCTGGCTGGGCACGAAGAAGGCGATGCCGACCACCGACATGCCCCGCTTGCACGACGGGCAGAACGTCACGGTCACGCTCTTTCGGGTCTCCCACCGCCGCTGATCGCGGCGGCCGCAGTGCTGGCACACCAGGTCGAACATCATGTCAGCCATGTCGCCGCGACCGTATCATCGATCGCGTCCTCACCCGGCAACAGACCGCCCACGGCGGTGTAAGGACATGTAAAGCGGACGTTCTCAGTGGAGGAGCTGGTCGATCGCGGCTCTCAGCTCGTCACTGGCGGTCGCTCCCTCGAAGCGGGATTGGATGACGCCCTTCGAATCGATCAAGAACACCCACGGCTCCGTTTGCAGCCGCCAGTCGACGACCGCCTGAGCGAGCTGGCGTTTTGAGGGGTCCGGCTTGTAATCCCGGTAGATCTCGACGTGGATGAAGGCGAGCCGTCCCCGGTACGCCGGTTCCAGCGTCTGTACCGCCTTGATCTGCGGCCCGCAGGTGTTGCTGGTGCAGAACGCCGGCGTGGCGAAGACGACGAGGGCCTGCCGGTGCTGCTGAATCGCGTCGGCGATCGAAAGCTGGTGCATGTCGTCCGGCGGCCGGCCGGAATCGATGGTCTCGACATCGGCGACGTCTTTGACGGTCGGGTTGTGCGTCAGCGGCGCCGGCTGGCCGACGCCCGGTACGACCGGAAGGGTCAGAACATTCATGGGAAGTCGCGCGGTCGTCCGCGCCCCGTTCGGTCGGGAGGCCGTGACCTCGACTCCCCAGTCACCGGCCTTATCGAAGTCCAGGTGCGCGACGTAGCTGCCGGCCCCCTGCAAGCCCTCGCCCTTGAAAGGGGCATCGGACTCTCCCTTGAAGGTCCCCGTGGAGCCGTTGAGGACGAAGGAGCGGACGTGCACCGTCGCGTCGCTCACGGGGGTGTTGTGATCGGTGATCCCAATCGGGACCCGCTGCTGCTTGCCGACGACCAGCTCGGACGCCACCACAACGGCCTGCAGCGTCGAGCTGCCCGGGGACGGGCTGCTCGCCGAGGAAGTCGTCGCCGGCAACGACCCGCAGGCGGCGAGCAGCAGCCCACCGGCCACCGCCGCAATCGCCTTCACCGCAGTCTGGCGCGTTCGATATACAGCGGCGGCCGCTGGATCTCTGCCATCGTCGGCAGCCACTGCGGTCCCTCCCAGACGCGGGCCAGCAGTTCCTTCCCGCCCGCGTCACGGACCTCGCGGCAAAAGCGCTCGCCGATGACGTACTGACGCATCTTCATCTCCAGCCCCGTGAGGCGAAGGAACGCCCGCTCGAGCGGCGTCCGCTGCTCCTGCCGCCGGCGGTAGGCGCCTTCCAGCAAGGCGAAGTGCGGCAGCTCGCGCCGCCCGACCTCGTTCATGACCAGGTTGCTGTAGCCCTCCAGCAGGCTCATCACCGCTTGCAGCTTGGAGATCGCCTTCCATTGCTGGCCGACCCCGATCGTCAACGTCCGGATCAACTCCACGCGGGTTGGCCGGCGCCCGTCACCGAGGCGGCCGACCAGCACCTCCTTGAGCAATCCCTCCAGGTACGCCTGCAGCCAGGGGTGCGCTTTGAACTCCCAGGCATGCGTCATCTCGTGCATGGCGAGCCAGCGTCGAAGCTCATCGATGGGCAACTTGTCCTTCTGTGCCCAGGCCTGGACATTCGGTTCCACCAGGATCAGCGAGGTGGTTTCCACCGGCTCCCTCCCCAAAAGCGCTGGGTCGTACTGCCCCAACACCCGGCGGGCGAGCAGCCCGAGCATCAGGCCGAGGTAGCGCGTCAGGCCCTTCTGGCCGAGATTCAGCAGCAGCGACCCGGGGATGAGCTGTTGCAGACCCTCGAGTGGCTCGAACATCTGGCGGAAGATCCGGATGTTAAAGCGCACCCACTGGCGGCGGCCGACGGCGGCGAGGCCCGGATATACCCGGCTGCCGGAGGCCGCAGTGCCCGGCCCGAGCGCCTCGACGAGCAGCGGCTCCAACTGGGCGGCGATCTGCTCGTACGTCTGGTCTGTCACCGGATCGGCCGGCAGCTCACGGGGCTCGCCGCAGCGGGCCAGCGCGATCTCCTCGACCCGTTCCCAATCGATCAGGCGAACGGGCTGCTCGCGGGGCCGAACCAGCTCCCGAAGCACCACGGCGCCGACGCCGATCGCGACCCCCCAGGCCATCGCCCGACCGACACGCCGGGGAGCGGGGGTGGAGTCAGGAATACTCATGGGGAGGGGCCGCCGAGGTGACCGAGCTCATTCTACCGAGGCCTTCTCCGGCTGGCGCTCGCCTGGGTCGATTGCTAGCACTCGCCGCTCCAGAGTGCTAAAATCGTGGGTGCTTACCGCCTGCCAATACTGGCTGTTTGCTCACCAATCATTCGTAGGAAGGAGGACGATCAATGGCGAAACAACTGGCATATGACGCCGAGGCCCGTTCGGCCCTGAAGCGCGGCGTCGACAAGGTCGCGGACGCCGTTCGAATTACCATCGGCCCCAAGGGTCGGAACGTCGTACTCGACAAGAAGTTCGGTTCCCCGACGATCACGAACGACGGCGTCACGATTGCGAAGGAGATCGAGCTGGAGGATGCCTTCGAAAACATGGGCGCCCAGCTCGTCAAAGAAGTCGCGAGCAAGACGAACGACGTCGCGGGTGACGGCACGACGACCTCAGTGGTGCTGGCCGCGGCGATCATCGGCGAGGGGTTGCGCAACGTCACCGCCGGCGCCAACCCGATGCTGCTGAAAATTGGCATCCAGAAGGCCGTCGACGAAGTCGTCAAGGCCATCAAGGACCAGTCGGTCCAGATCTCCGATCGCGAGAAGATCGCCCAGGTCGCCACCATCTCGTCGGGCGACCCAAAGATCGGCGACATGGTCGCCAACGCGATGGAGAAGGTCGGGAAGGACGGGGTTATCACCGTCGAGGAATCCCGCGGGATCGAGGACGAGCTCAAGCTCGTCGACGGGATGCAGTTCGACAAGGGCTACATCTCACCCTACATGGTCACCGATGCCACCCGGATGGAAGCGGTCCTCGAGGACCCGTTCATCCTGATCACCGACAAGAAGATCTCGGCCATCGCCGACCTTCTGCCGGTTCTCGAAAAGGTGGTGCAAAGCGGCAAGCCGCTCTTGATCATCGCCGAGGACGTCGAGGGCGAGGCACAGGCCACCCTGATCGTGAACAAGCTGCGTGGCACCTTCACCGCCGTCGCCGTCAAGGCGCCGGGCTTCGGTGACCGCCGCAAGGCGATGCTGGAAGACCTCGCCATCCTGACCGGTGGCCAGGTGATCTCGGAGGAGCTCGGGCTCAAGCTCGACTCGGTGCAGCTCAATCAGCTGGGCAAGGCTCGGCGCGTGACGATCACCAAAGATGACACGACGATCGTTGAAGGTGCCGGGAAGGCTGACACGATCAAGGGACGCATCAACCAGATCAAGGCCGAGATCGAGAAGACGACCTCTGACTGGGACAAGGAAAAGCTCCAGGAACGGCTGGCCAAGCTGGCCGGTGGCGTCGCCGTCATCAAAGTCGGGGCTGCGACCGAGACCGAGCTCAAGGAGAAGAAGCACCGCATGGAGGACGCCGTGTCGGCCACCCGCGCTGCCGTCGAGGAGGGCATCGTGCCCGGTGGTGGTGCCGTCCTGGTGCACGCCCAGAAGTCGCTCGACACCCTCAAGCTCGAGGGCGATGAGGCGACCGGCGTGGCACTGGTGCGCCGCGCGCTCGAGGAGCCGCTGCGCCAGATCGTCAACAACGCCGGTTGGGAGGGTTCCGTGGTGGTGGAGAAAGTCCGGGGCCTGCCGAAGGGCCAGGGCTTCGACGCCAACAAGGGCGAGTACACCGACATGGTCAAGGCCGGAATCATCGACCCGACCAAGGTCACCCGCTCGGCGCTACAGAACGCGGCCAGTATCGCCGCCATGCTGCTGACGACCGAGGCGCTCGTCTCCGACATTCCGGAGAAGAAGTCGGCCGCGCCGGCGCCGTCGATGCCGGATTACTAGGCCCGTAAAGCCTGAAGAAGGAGCCGCCCCGCCGGGCGGCTCTTTTTTTGTGCTCTACCGGTTGCGAGCGGATAGCATGGCGGCATGAAGCCGAGCGGCATCGTGACGCTGCTGACCGACTTCGGGCTGGATGACGCCTACGTCGGCGCCATGAAGGGCGCCATCCTTTCCGTGCACGCAAAGGCGGTGGTGGTCGACATCACCCACGGCGTCCGGCCCTTCGCCGTCCTGCAGGGCGCGTTCCTCCTCGACAGCGCCTGGCGGAGCTTTCCGCTGGGCACGGTCCACGTCGCCGTGGTCGATCCCGGCGTCGGCACGGATCGCCGCGCGATCGCCTTCAAGGCGGCCGACCATTATTTCGTCGGCCCCGATAACGGCCTCTTCACGTTTCTCAACGATCCCATCAGCGAGACCGTGGAGCTGGCCACGCCACCCGAGGCCGCGCCGACCTTTCACGGTCGCGATGTGTTCGCTCCGGTCGCGGCGAGACTGGCCGCGGGCGCGGCTCTCGCCGGGCTTGGCCGCCCTCACCGGGCTGAGCCCCTTCGCTTGCCTGACGCCTGGGCGTCGAAGGTCGGCGAGGCGTGGCGGGCGCAGGCGCTCCATTGCGATCATTTCGGTAACGTCATCAGCAACCTGCCGATCCGCGCGCTGGCCCGCATCAAACAGGCCAACGGGATGCGCGTCCGGACGGTCGAAACCTACGAGGATGCCCCGCCCAATGAGCTGGTCGCCCTCGTGGGCAGCAGCGGCCGCATCGAGTTTGCCTTGCGCGAGGGATCGGCGGCCGCGCGTCTGCACGTGGCTCCCGGCGACACACTGCTCGTCACGTGAGCTGGGCGGCGGTCCCCTGGGACCGAGTGGGCTCGGTCTCTTCGGCAGCGCTCCGCCGGGCCGACGCCGAGGCCGCCTCGACTTTCGGCATCGAGCCGTTGCAACTGATGGAAGTCGCCGGCTGGCAGGTCGCCCTGTTCGTCGGCGCGTTCATGGGTGGCATCCACGGCAAACGGGTCAGCGTCGTCGCCGGGTCGGGCAATAACGGCGGTGATGCACTGGTCGCGGCCCGCTTCCTGTTGCAGCGTGGGGCAATCGTGAATGCCTCCATCGTTCCCTCGCGGGACGCGCACAGCCTGGCCAGCCGTCACGCGCTCACCATCCGGCGCCTCGGCATCCCCATTGCCAACGCCCCGCAAGGCATCGATGCGTCGGCCGACGTCCTGATCGATGGATTATTCGGCACCGGGATCCGCCTGCCGCTGCGCGACCCGGCTCCTGGCATCATCGCAGCGATGAATGCCACCGGGCGCCCGATCGTGGCGATCGACGTGCCCTCGGGAATGGACGCGGACACCGGCGCGGGGGCCGATGCGGCCGTCCGGGCCGCGGCGACCGTCACGCTTGTGGCACCCAAGGCCGGGCTCGCCGGAGCCTCGAACGCGGGCCGCGTCTTCGTAGCCGATATCGGCATGCCACTGGCGCTTTTTGGGGCCGAGCGCGAGATGCTCGCGGGGCTTTATGGGCTGGGTGACCTGGTGGAGCTCGTCCCTTGAGCTGAGTTCGCATAGTGATTTCACTCCGAGTTGACGAATTGGTGCCGCCTGACTAGACTGCAGGCATCCGCTCTCCGTCCCAGTAATGGACCAGGTACACGTCGAAGCGCCAGCATTCAGCGCACGGGCGGCGTCCGTAGAACGCGGGTTCTATTCGGACTTCCCCCTGGTTCTGAACTACGTGGCTCGTCTCATCGACGACATCGACGGCGCCGCGGCGATCACGTGCGCGGCCTTTCGCCAGGTTGCGGATGGCCTGCGCCAGCGCCCAAACGACGAGGGACTCAGCCGGGCCGACGTGTTTCGTGCGGCCACCGAGCTCAGCCGTTCGGTGCTTCGACCTCGCCGCTGGTTTCGGCGCCAGCGCACCGCCCAGGTCAACCTCGACGACTTCCCCCAACCCGAGGCACGCCGCGCGCTGCGGCGCGACACCGTGCAGCGGGCACTGACCGCCCTTCCGTTCGACGCGCGTGCCATGATCCTCCTGAGGGATTTCGTCAAGCTCTCATACGACGAACTCGGCGACGTCGTCGATGTAGCCCCACGCAAGCTGGTGCACGCGCTGGACCGTAGCCGTGCCGAGCTGGGGGAGATCTATGACTACATCAAGTTTTGATCGAAATCGTTGCACTCGGATTTCACCGAGTGCGGTGCTCGACGACCGGCTCGATGGGAAGGATCTCGAATGGGCCCGTGACCACCTGCGTCGCTGCGAGGCCTGTCGCGAGCGGGTCGAAGATTTCCGCGAGATGCTGTTACGCGTCGGCCGGCTGCCGAGCGCGACGGTCGGCTCGGCGGCGATGGACCAGGCATTCGCGCTCGCCATCCCGGACCGCCTGCGCAGCCAGGGAGGCATGCGATCCTTCGAGGTCGCACCCGCACCGCCGGCACCAGTGGCTCCCGCGCCTCATGACTTGCCGCCCGCCGTGCGACCGGAGGTCAGCAGTATTCCGGACCTCTTGACCGAGCTGGAACGCGAAATCTTCCGCGACGAGCCCTGGCAGGATCATCCGATGCCGTTGTCTCCCGTGCCAGAGCCCCTTTACCCAGCAACGACGGACCGCCCCGAGGAGATCGAACCGGTCGAGGCCGCCGAGCCGATGCTGGCTGAAACGGAACCGGCCGAGCCGGCTCTCCCGGAAATCCTCTCCGGACCGTTGCGCGAAGTCCCGGTCGATTCGCACCGGCAGGTCGAACTCAGTAACTGGGATCGCGAGCCGGAACCGGAGCCGGCGCCGGCCCCAGCGGCAGTCGAGGCGGCTCCAGTCCCAATCCCCGTGCCGGTGACGAGCAACGTCATCTTCGATCAGGAGCCGGCGCTGCGCATCGATGAGGAGAGCGAGGCCGTCGCAGTCACGCCGCCACGAAAGCCCGATACGGCGATGCGGATCGCCGTCGGTCTCGGGGCGGCAGCGTGTGTGCTCCTTGCCGCGGTTCTCTACGAAGGCGGCCTGCTGAAAACCCCCCAAAAAGTCAGTTCGACGGCAGCAACGGTGACGCAGTCGATTCATCCCTCGGCAACCGCGAGGGCGTCTGCCTCACCGAGCGCCAGTCCAGCAGCCTCGGCCTCGGCCTCAGTCTCCGCCTCGACCGCGCCGGTCTTGTACACGCTGGGGAACGGCGTGAGCGGCGGCACCATGTTCCGCATCCGGCCGGGGACGGCTGTGGCCGGCTATACGCGGCTGGTCTTCGACATGCACGGCAATGGCTTGCCAACGATGATCATCACCCGGCCCGATGACCTGCATGTCGTTGTGACGTTCAAAGACACGAACGTCGCCGGTGCGCCCGTAAATGGCATCCGCAGCTACCACGTGACGGCAGTGGAGCCAGGCGTCCAGCAAGGCGCGGACGGCAGCATCACCATCGACCTGGCAAGGCCGGTGCGCGTGACGGCCTTCACGCTAGCGGCGACCGGAGGCTACGCCTGGCGCTTGGTCGTCGATCTGCACACCAGTTAAGCGAGCATCTTCGGCGTATGGTCAACGGCCGGCGGGCCAACCGGGTTTATAGCCACCGACGAACGCGCCGCTGGTACCCGATGTAATCGGAGCCGAACCGCTCTTCGAGATAGCGCTCCTCGCGCCGGATGACGCCTCGATCAACAATCACCAGCACGGCGGGCAGCAGGATCAATGGCCAGCGAGCGCCGACAAGTAACGACACGCCCAGATAGATCAGAGTAAATGCGACGTACCCTGGGTTGCGCGTGTATCGAAACGGTCCCGCCTGGACGAGGGCCGTGGTGGCCTCCCTCGGGTCCACGGGGGTGCCGGCTCGCCGCATCGACAACAGAAACCAGATGGCAAGCGCCACGCCCGCAGCCAGGAATGGCAGCCCAACAAGGCGCAGAGCACTGGACAGCCGGGGTAGTGGAAGCAGAAGGTCGACAACAAATCCGGCCAGCAAGGGACCCGCGTAAAGCAGCGGCGGCGGTGCGATTAGGTCTGGTCCGCGATCCTCAGACCGGATGCCCTCGGTCATTGACCTGAGACCTAGTTGAGGGAGGTTCGCACCGGGGCGGCGGTGCCGGCGTGCGCCACCATCTGCTTGAGCAAGACGATCTCCTTGCGCAGCATCCGGAGCTCGAGCGTCAGGCGGGCATCGGTTCGCGGCTCCGCCAGCAGGGACTGCTTTTCCGGCACCTGCAGGTTCAGGGCAGCCGCAATCAGGTAGGAGAGCAGCTCCGGCTCCATCGGCGGTTCGGCGTCGTCCGGCTGCCGGCCGACCAGCTCGCGCAACAGGTTCGAGTACTGGCGAAACGTGAGCGCGGTCGACTCGGTCAGACGCGCCGTCTCATCCAGGTCGTCCCCTGCTTCGGGAATGATGCGGATCTGGCCGCGCAGATAGGGGCGATCGTCGGCGGTTTTCACGATCTCAAAGCGCGACGCACCCATCACCAACAGGTTCATCCGGCCATCGTCCAGGCGATCGATGCGCACGATCTTCGCCAGTGTGCCTACCTCATACGGGGTTGCCGGGCCGGTCTCAGTCCCCTCGCGGATGGCGACCACGCCGAAGCTATGGCCTTCCTCGAGACAGTCCCCGATCATCTGCCGGTAGCGCGGCTCGAAGATGTGCAGCGGCAGCGCCATATGCGGAAACAGCACGGCGTTCAAGGGGAACAATGGCAGCCACTGCCTGGGCATGAATCTCAGTATATGGAGCGTTTCGCGCGTCTAGCTCGGGGCCGGAGCTGGCACGGGCTGACGCTGAGCCGACGCGGTTCGCCGGCCCGTGATCGCGCCCGCCAGCAGGGCGCCGAAGAGCAACACCGCGATGGGAACCACGAGCGAGGGACGCATGGCGTTGATGAAGGCCTGGGTAAACACGTCATGCGCGAGCCGCTGCGCTTGGGTCGCTTCGGCAGCCGGAATGCCGGCCGGGAGCGGTACCCCGGACTGGCCGCGGCCGACCTCGAGCACGCCGCCCGCCGCTTTGGCAAAGCCCTGCACAAACGGCAACCGAAACGGGGCGGGCAGGCTCGCGGCCTGCGCCTGCGCCTGGCTAACGAGCTCGTTCGCCAGCCGGGTCTGCAGGATGGCGCCAACGACGGCACTGCCGAACGCGCCACCCAGCTGACGGGTGGTGTTGAGCAGCCCGGACGCGGCACCGGCGAGCTGCGGATTCACGCGCTGCATGGTCACGGTCGTCATCGGAGCGAAGGTGCAGCCGAGACCAATCCCGGCGAGGATCAGCGGCAAAGTGAAGGTTGACTGGCCGGCGTTGAGCGAAGCGACCCATACCACCAGCCCCATCCCCGCGGCAAAACAGGTCAGCCCGAACATCAGGATGTATTTGCCGCCGATCCGATCGGTTGCGCGGCCCGACAAGGGCGCCACCAGCATCGAGGTGAGGGGCATGGGGGCCAAGGTCAGGCCCGCCTTGAGCGCGGTAAAGCCAAGCACCGATTGCAGAAAGATCGTCAGCGGCAAGAACAGGCCCATCATGCCGAACATGACGATGGCCGCCAGGCCGTTGCCGACGCTGAAGTTGCGGTCGCGGAAGAGCGAGAGCGGGACCAGCGGTTGGTCCTGCGCCCGGTCCCAAAGTACGAAGAGCAGCAGCAGGATCGCGCTGGCGATGAACAGGCTCGGGATGCTGAAGAGACCCCAGTGGCCGCCAGCCACGTCGAACGACGCGACATCGGTAAAGGTGCCCCAGTGGTAACGCTGACCTTCGATCAGCCCGAAGACGACGGCGAACAAGGAACCGCTGGCGAGCAGCACACCAACCGGATCGAGGTTTTGCTCCCGGCCGAGGCGGATGCCGGGAAGCAACCAGATCCCGAGGACGAAGGCGACGATCCCGACAGGAACGTTGACCCAGAAGACGGCCTGCCAGCTGAAGTTGGTGACGAGGAACCCGCCGAGCGTCGGGCCCGTGACAGAAGCGACGCCGGCGACCGCGCCCCAGATGCCAAACGCCGCGCCGCGCTTGTCGGCCGGAAAGATGTTGGTCAGAATGCTGAGCGTCTGGGGCGTCAGGATGGCGCCACCCACACCCTGGATCACGCGGGCCGCGATCAACTGGGTCGGACTTTGCGCCAGGCTACAGGCGATCGACGCCAGCGTGAAGATGGCGAGGCCGATGAGGAAGAGCCGTTTGGCGCCGAACATGTCGCCGAGCCGGCCGGCGGTGATCAGCAGCACCGCGTAGGCGAGGATGTAGGCGTTGAGCACCCAGAGGATCTCGTCGAGTCCCGCGTGCAGGCCGTCGATGATGCTCGGAATCGCGACGTTCACGATCGTGAGATCGAGCAAGATCATGAAGAAGCCAAGGCAGAGCACGAGCAGGATGATCCATGGGTTCCGTTTCGTCTGAACCGCCGCCTGCATCGTTAGCAGGCGGCCGCGATGAATCGGGACGCGCGATGGGCCATGGCCATGATGGTAATCATGGGGTTGACGCCCGACGCGCTGGGGAACGTGCTGCCATCGGCGACGAAGAGGCCCTTGACGACATGGACCTGGTGATCTGGGCCGATCACGGAGGTCGCCGGGTCATTGCCCATGCGGCAGGTACCCATCTGGTGAAAGCTCACGTAGCTCATCTGGCCCGGGCCGTAGCCGTGGCGGTCGACTTCGTTCATATAAGCCTCGATGCCGCCACGCTGGCCGGGCCGGTAGCTGACGTAGGCGGCCTGGCTGGTGAAGACCTCCTTCGCACCGGCCGCCTCGAGGATGCGAACGCCGGCCTCGATGCCTTTGCGCATATGGGCGAGGTCGGGACGCGAGAGCTTGTACTCGACCCGGGCGGTGCCGTTCTTGGTGATGACGCGACCCGCACCGCTGTCGCGGAGCAGGATGCCGGTCAAGGACAGGTTGGGCAGCGACCGCATCAAGCGGCTGTATTCGTCTGGCTTGCGCCAGGGAGTCACCAGGGCGAGCAAGGCCGGATGTAGCGGCGCGGACTCGATTTTCGGACCGTAGTGTTGCCCGTCGAGGTTGGTGAACTCGTCCGAGTAGAGCGCCTGCAGTGTTCCCTCCCAGGGACGAATCTCCTCGTCGAAGATGCCGGACACGGCGGTTGACGGGTGGAGCCGAAGCGACGTCCCAATCACCCTCGATGGGACGGCGGAGCGCTGCAGGATGGCGGGCGTCCCGATCGCCCCGGCCGCGACCACGACGGCCCGACTGCGCACGATCAGGGTGAAGGCCGGCATATCCGGCTGCCGCACGGTGGCGCGCACGCCGACCGCGCGACCATCTTCGATCACGACTCGATCGACGGTGCAGTTGACGACGATGCGGGCACGCCGGCGATAGGCGTCCATCAGGTAGGTCTTGAGCGTGGATTGCTTGGCGCCGATCTGGCAGCCGTAGCCACAGAAACCGCACCGCTCGTCCTGGGTGCACCCCTGGACGTTGCGCGGCATGTAGCCGGTGTGCCAGCCCAGCCGCTTCATGCCCCGTTCCAGGACGCGCTCGCGCGCGCTCACCCGGCTGTGATTGGTGTTGACCCCGAGGCGTTCGTAGACGGCATCCATCGACGCGCTGTAGTCATCGGTCGTAAAGGCCTTGAGCCCGTAATGGTTGGCCCATTCCTCACGCAGCCAATCCGGAGTGCGGAAGCTGGTCGTGTAGTTGACCAGGGTGCCGCCACCAAGGCAGCCGCCGGCAATCAGTGCGATCGCCGCGTCGGCGGTCGCCGCGAATCCGCCCTGGTAGTAGAGCTTTCGCATCATGGCGAGCTCGAGCTGGTTGAAGTCGGCCTCGTTGTAATAACCCCCTTCTTCCAGCACGATCACGTCCTTGCCTGCCGCGGAGAGCTCGGCCGCGACCACGCCACCGCCTGCACCCGAACCGACCACGACCGCGTCGCAGCTCAGCGTGGTGTCACCGTCGAGTGTCGTGGTTCGGATGCTCTTGGGCGTCGCGGGCGGCGCTGACACGGGTCCCGGATAGCCGATTTCGGGCCAGACCGGATTGCTGCCGTCGGCCTCGGTGTCGCCGAGGAAGGCGAGCAAGGACAGCCGCTTGAAGACCTGGAAGAGCTGGCGCCGGAAGGTGATGCGGCTGGTCGACCACGACGACATCACCCTCACGCGCTGCTCACGCGGCCAGCGGTGAAACGGCACGGGCCGGCCGGTGAGGAGGAAGGTGCCAGAACGGCGGCCGAGGACGCCCACGATCAGGCGAAGCCGGCGCCGGTCGGCTTCCGAGGGAAGGCGCCGGAAGGTCTCCTCCATGGAGGCCGCGACCCGGATCGGGGAGCCAGGGTGACCCATGCTGCCGATGAAGGTATCCGCCATGGCGACGAGCACAGGCGACTGGCTGTCGCGGGCGATGGTCGTCGGCGGCGCCTTGACGGCGGTAGACATCCTGTTACCCCCCAGCCGGACTGATCAGTACTGCAATCATAAATCGAAGTCGCCCGCTCGTTTCATGGCGGGTTCAGCCGCGAGCCCTACGCCGGACGGAGGCGGCACGGCAGAATATTGCTATGTGCTATTCAAATGAGGCCCGACCCCCGCTCCCGCCGATCATGGGTGGCTCCGCCGACGACGGCGACCTGGTTCTGACCGCGGCCGACGGCAATCGCTTCAGGGCCTACGCGGCCCGTGCGGCGACACCCAGTGGGGCCGCCGTCGTCATCATCCCCGACCCGCGTGGCGTCCACCCGTTCTACAAAGAGCTGGTGCGCCGCTTCGCACAGGCTGGCGTGGACGCCGTGGTGGTCGACTACATCGACCGCACCGCCGGCATGTCTGAGCGCCCGGAGAACTTCGACCTTCGCGCCGTCATCGGGCAGACCACGCCCGAGGCGATCGCGGCCGATGTTGCCGCCGGGATCGCCTACCTGCGTTCGCCGGCCGGAGGCGGGGCAGAGTCGGTCTTCACCGTCGGCTTTTGTTTTGGCGGCGCCCAGTCATGGCGGCAATCCGCAGCCCAGCCCGGACTTAGCGGCGCGATCGGCTTTTACGGGATCCCGTCCCGTGTCCGCGATGTCATTCCCCAGATGCGGGCCCCCCTCCTCCTGCTCCTCGCCGGCAACGACCAGGCGACGACACCGGAGGACTTCGCCAAGTTCGACGGCGAGCTGACACAAGCCGGCGTTCCCCACCAGATGGTGGTCTACGAGGGCGCGCCTCACTCGTTCTTCGACCGCACCTTCGAGCAGCACAAGGACGCCTCGGCGGACGCCTGGCGGCAGATGCTGGCGTTCATCAAGGAGCACACACGCCAACCAGCCCGAGCCTAGACCTCGGGCGCGCCGCCGCCTGGCTGGGCTCCATGGCGTTCTTGCGGGCGCCCGACTTGCGACGCGCGGTGGCCGAGATCGAGGAAATGGGGTACGGGTCCATCTGGGTCGGTGAATCCCTGGCCCGCGAGGCTTTTGCGGCCTCGGCCATCATCCTCGCGGCCACCAGCCAGATCAAAGTAGCCACGGGCATCGCCAACATCTGGGCTCGAGACGCGACCGCGATGATGAATGGCGGCCGGGCGCTGGCGGAGGCGTGGCCGAACCGTTTCGTCCTCGGCATCGGGGTCAGTCACGCCCGGCTCGTGGATGCCCGTGGCCATCACTACGAGCGGCCGCTGACGGCGATGCGCAACTACCTCGACGAGATGGAGAGAGCCCCCTACCGCGCGCCGGAGCCAGACCCGCCCGCACCGATCGTGCTGGGCGCCCTCGGACCGAAGATGCTGCAACTCGCGCGCGAGCGGACGGCCGGTGCCCACCCCTATTTCGTTCCGATCGAGCACACTAAAGAGGCCCGCGGCATCCTTGGGCCGGACCGTCTCCTCGCGCCCGAACAAGCCGTGGTCTTCGCCAAGACGCGAGAGGCGGCTCGCGGTCTCGGCGACGTCTATATGAGGACCTACCTCGCGCTGCCGAATTACCGGCAGAATCTGCTTCGGTTGGGTTGGTCCGATGCCGAGCTGACCCCGCCCGGCAGCGACCGGCTCTTCGACGAGATGGTCGCCTGGGGCGACGATGAGGAGATCGCCCGCAAGCTGCGCCGGCATCGGGAGGCAGGGGCCGACCAGGTGGCGGTCAGCGTCCTGACGGCGACCCCGGACCAAGCTCCAACGGCCGACCTTCGACGCCTCGCCCCACTACTTCTCTCGTGAATAACCTCCGAAGGGCCCCGACGCCATTTGCCGTTACCCACTGCAGGAGGTTTTTGGATTGAATTCAGCCGATCGCGCCGAGCTTGAAGAGCTTGGCTGGAACGAGCGATTCGCTTCCGCGTTCGATGCTCTCGGCAACGAGAACCTTCAGCCTGGGCGGCTGGCGGCCGACTACGGCACCAAATTCCTCGTACAGCTGGCAGGGAGCGCGCCACTGGCAAGGCTCGGCAGCGCTCTGCGCGAGGCCCGTCTGGTCGCGGTTGGTGACTGGGTAGCCGTTCACAACACGCCGGGAGCGACCGAGATTCGGGCGATTCTGCCGCGGCAGTCGGCCATAAGCCGGGAGGCGCCGGGCCGCGAAACGGCCGCGCAGGTCATCGCGGCCAACGTGGATCTGGTCTTTATCGCCACCTCCGCGGACACCGACTTCAACCTGCGCCGCATCGAGCGACTCCTGACCGTCGCCTATCAGAGCGGGGCGGCACCGGTGATCGTGCTGACCAAGGTGGATCTCCACAACCCCGACCCATTTGAGGCGGAGCTCGAAACGATCGCGGCCGGGGTGCCGGTGGTTGCCGTGAGCAGCCGGACCGGCGCCGGGATCGAAGCGGTTCGGATGCATCTATCCCACGGAAAGACGGCCGTGCTGGTGGGATCGTCCGGCGTTGGCAAGTCCACCCTGATCAATCGCCTGCTCGGCGAGGATGTGCTGCGTACGGCTGAGGTGCACCAGAGCGGCCAGGGGCGCCACACCACCAGCCATCGTGAGCTGCTGAAGGTCCCTGGCGGTGGCCTCGTCATCGACACACCCGGCTTGCGTGAGATCCAGCTTTGGGCCGGGGCGGAGGCCCTCGCTGAGGTTTTCCTCGACATCGAAGCGCTGGCACTGGGGTGCCGCTTCACCGATTGCCAGCACGAGACCGAGCCGGATTGCGCCGTCGTCGCGGCGCTGGAGGGCGGGAGCCTCGACGCGAGCCGCTTTGCCAGTTACCGCAAGCTGCAGCGTGAGCTGCGCGCGATCGAGGTCAAGGCGGACGTGCGGCTGCAGATCGAGGAGCGGCGCAAGTGGAAGCTGATCCACCGCTCAGTCAAAGCCCACACGCAAGTCAAGCGCCGCTTGGGCTGAGCCGTGGCATTCAGGGCACTGGCAACGGGGCTCGGGGCCGGCCGGAACGCCTGGCTCGTCCCCCTCGATGTCGCCTTCAAGACGCTTGGCTTGCGTTACGGCTGGCTGAAGGGTCTCTTCGACCACGCACCGTCTGGGCCGCTGGCGATGACCGGCCGATTAAGGGCGGAGCGGGCCGCCTGGCGTGCGGTCCGCCGCGTTCCCGGATATCGCGCCTACCTATCGGCACAGGGCGTTGCGGTCGATCGGCTGGTGCCAGCGGGAATCCTGGAGAAACTTCCCGAGACCGACAAGCACAGTTACATTGACTCGTACCCACTGGCGCAGCGCTGCCTCGACGGCCGCATCCCGTTCGTCGGCACGACGATCGACGAATCCAGCGGCTCGACCGGAACGCCCTACAACTGGATCCGCTCCGAGGCCGAGCGCCATATCGCGCACCGCAACATCAGCTTCTTCGCGCGCTATTGCTTTGGCATCGAACCATTGGTCACGATCAATGCCTTCTCCATGGGCGCCTGGGCGACCGGTTTCAACATGACGCTGGCGCTCAATCACAACGGGATCGTCAAGTCGACCGGGCCGGACATCGGCAAGATCCTGTCCACCATGCGGTTCCTCGGACCGGGATATCGATACCTGATCCTCGGCTATCCCCCCTTCGTGAAGCATCTGTTGGACGAGGGTGATGCCGATCGCATGCCGTGGAGCGCCTATCGCATGCAGGCGATGGTGGGGGGCGAGGGCATGACGGAAGAGCTGCGCGATCATCTTCTACAACGCTTCGAGTCCGTCTACTCCGGATACGGCGCGACCGACATCGAGATCGGCATGGCCGGCGAGTCACCTGCCAGTGTCGCCATCCGGCGACTCGCGCGGGCGCGGCCCGAACTGCGGCGTGCACTGTTTGGCGACGATTCACGCCTGCCGATGGTATTTCAGTACAACCCCCTGATCCACTACCTCGAGGTCAACGCGGAACGCGAGGTCATTTGCACCATCAGCCGGCTGGACGTGCTGGCGCCACGGATCCGATACAACGTCCACGATGAGGGAGGCCTCCTCGACTACGGTCGCATGATGGCAGCGCTCGGCTCGTTTGGACTCGACCCGGCCACCTTCGGCCACGATCCACTGACCGACGGGCCGCGAGGGCCACTGCCCTGGGTGCATCCGGTCCGTCTTCCCTTCCTCTGGATCTTCGGGCGCCGCGACGCGACGATCAGTGTGATGGGCGCGAATATTTACCCCGAGGACGTCGAGACCGTCATCTATAAGGATGTGCGGCTGGCTGCGCGCCTGCACTCGTTCTTCCTGTCCGTGGTCACCGATTCGTCGGCGACCCCCCGCCCGAGTATCGCGCTCGAACTCAACGGCGTCGCCGTTGACGATGCGGCGTGGACGGAGCAGCTTGCGGTGCAGTTTCAAGCCGGGCTGGCGGATCTCAACCTCGACTACCGGGCGGCCCTGGGAGAATTCCCGGCCGCGATGCTCCCGATCGTGGAGTTCTATGCCCGCGGTGAGGGGCCATTCAAGGCCGACGCCGGTCGGATCAAGCAACGCCGAATCGCCCAGCGACCTGGAGCGCGCTAGGCAAAGCCGGCCGTCAATCGGCGGGGCGGCGGCGTTTCGGGCGCTCCAGCTGACCGGAGCGATCCGGACCCTGGTAGCCGGCCCAGGGATCGTAGTCGACCTCGAGCGCTTCCTGGGGCGGTCGCTCCGGCTCGGGCACGTTGCGCAGGTTGATCCGGATCCGCGTCCAGGTTGTGTTGCGGCCTCGCATCGAGTCGACCAGGATATCCGAGGGCGCGAGATGGGACCAAACATCGTCATGGCGCGCTCGCCATCGCTGCAGCCCGGCGCGCGCCTCGGCTTCCGATGCGGCGCGGGCGATCTCGATCAGAGGCATGGTGGTCCGGCGGCGACCCGTCGGCCCCACCGTCTTGCCGGGGGCGGGCGGCGGGACCTCACCCTTGGGTGCCGCCGGCCGGTCCTCGCGCTTGCGCCGCGACAGCTGCACACGCGACGGCTCGCCCGTCTGCTTGGCGAAATGCGGCGGCCAGGGCGCGTCGCCGAAGCCGGCCGCCTCGTGCTGCGCCGAAAGCTCGAGCAGTGCTTCGAGAGACCCGACCGCCTCGTCGATGCCCTTCGAGGGGTCGCCGATCGCCGCAAATCGCCGCGGCACGGTCGCGAGCGTAAAGGCCTCCGCCTCGCAGGTGGGCACCTCGTCCCAGATCAAAGGGGTAGACACGCGGGCGTCGGCCAGGGGGCGGACCGAGTAGGCGGAGGCGACCGTGCGGTCCTTGGCGTTCTGGTTGTAATCGAGGAACACGCCGTGGCGTTCTTCCTTCCACCAGCGGCTGGTGGCGATCTCGGGGGCGCGGCGCTCGACCTCGCGCGCCAGCGCCACGGCCGCGCGGCGCACCTCGGGAAAGGTCCAGCGCGGCTCGATGCGGGAATAGATGTGCATCCCCCGCGAGCCCGATGTCTTGGGCCAGCCGACCAGCCCGAAGTCCTTGAGTACATCGCGCGTCACCATCGCGACGTCACGAATTTGCGCCCAGGGCACGCCGGGAACGGGATCCAGGTCGACCCTCAGCTCGTCCGGGTGATCCAGGTCGCCGGCACGGACAGGGTGTGGATTGAGGTCGATGCATCCCAGGTTGATGATCCAGGCCAGCTGTGCGGCGTCGCTTACCACGATCTCCTCGGCGGTTCGGCCCGATGGAAAGGAGAGCTCGACGGTCTCGATCCACTCGGGACGCGACGTCGGGGCGCGTTTCTGGAAGAAGGCCTCCCCCTCGGCCCCGTTGACGAACCGCTTGAGAGCCATGGGGCGACCCGCGATCCCCCGCAGCGCTCCTTCGGCGACAGCCACGTAATAACGGACCAGGTCGAGCTTGGTGTAGCCGCTCTTCGGGAAGAAGACCTTGTCGGGATTGCTGATCGTGACCGCCCGCCCGGCGACTTCCAGGACCTCGTCTTTCGCCGCTGACATAGGGTCAGACTACAGAGGGTCGCCGCCGCTCGAGGACCCCGCCGGCGTCGCCACGCCGCCAGAGCCAGATGAAGGGGATCAGCCCGATCAGCGAAATGACGGCATAGCCCACGATGCTGCTGATCGAGTCAAACGCTCCATGGAGCGCGGACACGAGAAGGTACGTTCCCAGGATTATCCAGGTGAGACGAAGGTGGACGCGGGCGGCGGCAAAGATCGCGCCGCCGAGCAGCCCGGACCACAGCCCATGACCGAAGGGTGCCAGCACGCCACGCACCAGCTCGGTGAAGATGACCGAGTTGAGCGAGAGAAACAGCTGGTTCCCCTGGACTACGAAGAGCGAAACCAGTGCGTAGCCGCTACTCTCCAGCGCAGCGAAACCAAAGCCGACCGTTGCGCCCAGGACCATGCCGTCACGGATGTGGAAGCGGTGGATGCCAAGAGCCACCACCACGATGAACACGCCCTTGACGAACTCCTCGATCAACCCGACTTCGAACGCGCCGATGAGGCCGGCGCGGACCAGCCAGTACTCGAGCAGCGAGGCACCGAGCACCCCCACCACGCCGCCGATAAGGAAGGCGGTGACGACTCGCCGTGGCGAAAGCGCCGGACTGGGGTCGTGATCCAGGTACCAGACGACCGCCGTAATGGGCACCAGGAAACTGCCGAGAAGAACGATGGTGGGCAGCAGAATGATGTTGCGGGTGATGCGCGCCACGACGATGGTCGCCCCCCACAGCACGAGACCTCCGAGGAAGACCGCCCACCATGGCGGCGCCCAGCGCTCCGCCGTTTCTTGCGCCTGGATCTCCATCTAAGCCCGGTCCGTCAGTCCCCTGGCGCCGGTGCCTCCTCGAACCAGCGCGCCTCGCCGACATTGATCGCGATGTGGGCCATCGGGCCGCTTGGCCCGGCGCCGTGCCAGTGCTGCTCATTGGGTTCGATCCTGACGGCATCCCCCACGCCGATTCGTTGGGCGGCGGCGCCTCGCGCCTGAACCCAGCCGGTCCCATCGATGACGTAGAGGAGCTGACCGCCCTCGTGGGCGTGCCAGTAGTTGCGCGCGCCCGGCTCGAAGCGAACCACGATGGCCGACGTGGAGCGTGCCGTCTTTTGCGCAGCGAGCAGCTCGCGCGCAGCCGCCCTCCCGGTGAAGTGGGCTGGGTCCAGCGGCTTGAGGTCGACGAGCGCCCGGTCTTTCGGTGTGATCTCCATGC
>Ga0209806_1000959_pt1 | contig 19529 bp, 9 predicted proteins | sample GraSoiAngelo_152_FD_186166 | JGI IMG/M metagenome (GOLD analysis project Ga0209806, IMG submission 186166) | Grasslands soil microbial communities from the Angelo Coastal Reserve, California, USA - 14_1009_12_30cm (SPAdes) (version 2) | ecosystem: Environmental > Terrestrial > Soil > Grasslands ... | reverse complement strand
GGCAGTTTGCGATGCTGGCAACGGTATTTGCCATACCGACGCTTCGCAACAGGCAACACTTGATCCCAGCCAGGTCCATCTCGATCCGACCAAGCGGTACTACATCTCGGTTCTGCCGGGTGACGCCGCGAACTCGTTTGAGAATGTGAACAATTGCTTGGGCAACGCAACTGCAAGTTGCGGACACGGCATGGGCGGAGCGCCCATCTCGTGTACGCTGACGGGGACTTCGGTAGCGTGTAGCGCTACCAGCACTTTCCCAGCAGTGAACGTGCTCGTGCAACCGAACCCGTTCCCGCCTTCGAAGCTTTCGGTGTTCGTATTTGAAGATGACTTCCCGCTCAACGGTGAGCAGGATGGCGGCGGCGGAATTGACGTGTTGTCACCCAACGAGCCTGGCTTAGGCGGCTTCAACATCAAGCTATTCGATGATGCCGGCGGCTCGGGCGATGCGACCGGGCAAATGAGCTACGACATGTTCAACATGCCGTTGTCCAACAGCCTGGCCGGAACCCTCGATCCGGAAACAGGCTTGGATGCGTGCCCGCTTTCCGCGCAAGCGACCGCGAGTATGCCTTCGAATGGCGGCGATGGCAGCCAACTGGGCATCACCGGTGAGATCGTGACCTGTCCGAAGTTCGAGGCGGACGGCACGACCTTGTCCCCGATCGCGGGCCAGGCAGTGGTTGCCAACCTGATGCCGGGAAGATACGGCGTGGTGGCTACACCCGCAGCGGATCGAATTGCCCGCGGCGAGGAGTGGCTCCAGACCAATACACTGGACGGCCAGAAGGCGCATGACTCCTTCCTCCGCGTCGGCGAGCCGAGCTTCTTCCAGGAGTACGGTCCGGCCGGATTCCACGTCTCGATTGGTTTCGCCAACCCGGCCATCATCAACGCCCGCAAGCAATACGTTTGCAACGGCACCGACGCGAACATCACCGGTACGAATTGCACCAACACCGTGACAGGCGTGGTCACGACCGAGCGTATGAGCCGCACGCCTGATGAGCGCCTGTACAGCAGCGGCGACAACAGCAGCTTCGCTTTCACGCAGTGCTACGTGAGCTTCGGAGACGCGGATGGCTTGGACTTTGCCTTTACCAAGTGCGCCTCTGATGGTTCCTTCAGCCTTTCTGGTCTGCCCGATGGCGATTGGAGAATCACGGTCTTCGACCAGTGGAACGATATGCTGGTGGATGGCCTGTCGACGCCGGTAAGGCTCGATCACAATAATCCCAACTCCGGGAAGATGGGCGACATCGCCATGAATCAGTGGCAGGCGAACATCTACACGAAGACCTTCTTGGACCTGAATAACAACGGCACTCAGGATGCGAACGAACCTGGTCTGACTCTGGTTTCGACCAACATTCGGTTCCGCGACGGCAGCTACTCCAACTTCAACAACACAGACCTGAGCGGCAACGCCGGCTTCAACGAAATATTCCCCCTGTTCAGTTGGTACGTGGTGGAAACCGACACGACCCGTTATAAGGCCACGGGCGTGCACGTGGTTTACGACGCGGGTGGTCCTGCGGATGGAACCTCCGGCGGCGGAAATTCGCAAATTGCTATGAATATGGCGAACTCCAGCGAAGCGGTTCCCGTGCCCTCACCATTGCGTGTACCCGGAGCGTACTATTGCGCCAATGCGGACTGCACAGACGCCGCAGTTCCTTTTGCACCGGGTGGCCCTGGTGGCACCACTGGCCGAATTGATCCGCCCTTCTGGTTCGGGACGGAAGGCTGGCAGGGCTTCTCTGGCCAGAACAGCTTCCTCGAGTTCGGCAAGAAGCCGTTTGTCGCCGGCGAGACCGGCGGCATCCACGGCGAGGTCATTTATGCCTCGACTCGGCCGTTCGATGATCCCGCGCTCCTGATCCACACCAGCTGGACTCCGGACGTTCCCAATGTGACCATCAACCTCTACCAGGAAGGAACGGCGCCGGATGGCAGCCAGTCCCTCACCCTGGTCGACACCACCAAGACCAGCAGCTGGGACGACTGGGCTCAGGGCTTCCGTACCGACGGCATGCCCAACATGAACTGCCCGGGTCAGGGTCGGGACACCGGTACGAACGCCGATCTGTTCTTCTTCTCGTTGTTCAATCAGCCGATGTGGCTGGACACATACAACAACGGTGGAACGCCGACTCACACCGTTCCCAATAACTCTCAGTTCAAGTGCTACGACGGCATGCACAACTGGAACCAGCTCCAGCCGGCTCCTTACGACGGCATGTACTCGTTCCCCAGCGTGACCAGCTTCAATCCGACGACTGGAAAGCCTGCGGGTACGAATTGCAAGATCTGCGTAAACAACCCTGACTCAAGCGATCCGTACCGCTTCCACACTCCCATGCTGCCAGCCGGCAAGTATGTGGTTGAGGTGGTTGTTCCTCCGGGCTACGAGCTGGTCAAAGAAGAAGACAAGAACATCCTGATCGGCGACAACTACATTGCGCCGGCCACGCAGCAGTTCGCAGGCTTGGGCAACATCTTCATCCTGCCCGACCAGGCCGAAATCAGCGCTCTCTTCAACGCCAACAACCCGCAGAACCCGACTAACACTCTGGGCCGCACCACCTTCCCCAGCAGTGAGGGAGACACGGGCAGCATCGAGGTCCTCTGGCCCTGCGTGGGCGCGCTGCGCACGGTTCCCGACTTCATCAGCCTGTTCCCGCAATCTGGCGAAGTGGCTCCGTTCGCGGGAGCGCAACGCCACCTCTGCGATCGCAAAGAAGTCACCCTCAACGAGCAGACGTCAGCGCTGGCGAAGTTCTGGGTCTTCTCTTCGACCCACGTCGCCGCTCACTTCAGCGGCGTCATCACCGACGACTACACCTCGGAATTCGATCCGTTCTCTCCGCAATTCGGTGAGAAGTTCTCGCCCCCGGATCTCCCAATCTCGTTCAAGGATTGGACCGGCACCGAGATCAGCCGCACGTATGCCGACCATTGGGGAACCTATGACGGTTTGAACTACTCGACTTGGGAAGTCAATCCGCCGAACCCGACTGGTTATGCGCCGACGATGATGATCACCTGCATGAACGATCCTGGACCGATCCCCGGGCCCAACGGCACGATGATTACGGATCCATTGTTCAATCCGGAATACAGCCAGTTCTGCTACGAAATTCCGTTCATGCCTGGGCAGACCCAGTACATGGATACCCCCGTCACGCCCACGTCGGCCTTCGCCGGTGCGGGTTACAACAACCCGGATTGCGACTATCCCAACCTCACGCCCGCCGTCAAGGAAGTCGATGGCGATGGCATCGGACCGTGGGTGAGCGCAGCCGGAAAAACCATCACGATCACAGCGCTGGGCGATCAACCTGCGACTAACAATGCGTATTCTGGGCCGGCGGCATCTACGGCTCCTTACAACCAGAAGACCATCCTGAGGCACTATGGCTTCGGGAATACCGTGGGAACCGTCACGGTCGGTGGCGTGCCGCTTACGAACGTAAGTTGGTCCGACACCTCCATTACCGGAACAGTGAACCTCTCCGGCGGTGGGCAATCGGTACCGTTGTGCACCATCCAACAGCAGGCTATGTTCGGCGGCTCGACTGCGCATTGCGGTGAGTTGGCGATCACGACTGCCGGCGGCCAGGCATCGATTGACACCGTAACTGTGACCATCGGCGGCAAAGCCCCGACCCACGTTGCGGCAACCGCCTCCATCCAGACTGCCATCGATAACGCAAAGCCAGGCGATCTCCTTATGATCGATCCGACTTGCACGGCGGTATCGAATGGTGGCGCCGCCGCCTGCAGCGCCAGTTCGTTGCATCCGGCAGCAGGAGCTCCCACTCAGAACGCTAGCCAGGCTGCCCACGTCGAACTGATCCTGATGTGGAAGCCAGTCCGGCTGCAGGGCGTCGGTGCTGCCTCCAGCGTCATAAATGCCAACACTCACCCGGCTGGCAAGCTGAACGATTGGCGCGCACGGATTGATTGCCTCTTCGGCCTTGGGCCCGACGGTTCTCCAAGCGACTTCCAGTCGAGTTGTGGATCCGGATGGTTTGGCTTCAACCCGACTACGAACAATCCGCAAGTCGACCGTCTGCCTCTGGAAGCCACTGTGGGCTGGCAAGCCGGCCTCAACGGCAACCTGGCCGAACTGTTGCAAGAGCCGAGCTTGATGGGCGCACTCGAAGGAGCCGCCATTACGGTCCTGTCCAAGGGCGCGTTCTTCCCATCGAATCCGTTCGATTCGACGTTGCTCGCCGGGTTCCCCGATGGAACGGTTCTGTTCACCAACAGCAATCAGAATGAAAACCGGTATTGCCCGGGTAGCAATTTCAGGGGTGCTCAGGGCGGCTTCACCAGCAACTTCTGGTGCAACCCGTCGAGTATCGATGGCCTGACCATCACCGACAGCTCGCAAGGTGGTGGCGGCGTCTTCGTACACGGGTGGGGCCACAACATTCAGATCGCCAACAACCGTATCAAGAACAATGCAGGTACGCTCTCGGGCGGCATCAACGTCGGTCAAGGCGAATTTCCTCCTGCGTACTTCCAGGGAGGCGCCACCAACGCGGCTCCAGGCTCTTGCATGAACCAGAGCTTCGCGGGTAATGGAGGCCAGCTAGCTTATTGTCACGACCTGAACGTGAACGTGCATCACAACTACATCACCTTCAACTCTTCCACCGGTGACGAGTTGTTCTCGGCCACGCCGGCGGGCGCGGGCGGTGTCAGCTTCTGCACCGGCTCCGATTTCTACAAATTCAACTACAACTGGGTTTGCGGAAACCTGAGCACGGGTGACGGCGGCGGTCTCGGTCACCTTGGATACAGCTACAACGGTGATATCGAACACAACGCGTTCCTGTTCAACCAGAGCACCAATCCGACGATCGCGACCAACGGTGGCGCGATGGTCATCCAGGGTGCGCCGGACGTCGATCCGACTTGCGGCGCCACCACGGACCAGGACTGCGTGGCGAACCCGGCCACCATCGGACCGAGTGACGGAACAGGTCCCGGCCTGATCATCAATGCTAACCTGATCATGGGCAACCAGGCAGAGAGTGGCAGCGGTGGCGGTATCGCCTTGCAGCAGGTGAACGGCTCCGACGCGGTAGCCTTCCCGAACTCCAATTGCAATGCCAGCTTGACGAACAACGGTTGCCGCTGGAACTCGGTCCAGGTCACCAACAACATCATCGTGAACAACGTGGCTGGCTGGGACGGCGGCGGAGTTTCCCTGCTGGATTCGCTGGCAGTGAACTTCGTCAACAACACCGTGATGCACAACGACAGCACGGCCTCGGCTGGTGTGCTGTTTGACACCATCGGTGCACCCTTGGCCAGTACCCAGGGAGTGAACTGCAAGAACGCGGCAGGGACTGCGTCCTGTCCGCAGGTCGGTGGGCTGGTGAGCATTCAGAACAGCGCCGTGCTTAAAGCGAACCTGGCCAACAACACCAGCTGCCCGACCAACCACGGGACCAGCGCACAGTGCAAGAGCTTCTCGGTCCCGCTCTTGTATAACGACGTGTTCTCGCAGAACCGCACGTACTATATCGGTGTGGGCGGCCTCGGTGGGGGAACTCTCAACCAGCAGAACATTGTCACGTTGTTCAACTCGTTCACGACTACCCCTGCGCCTACCCAGGCTCACTCTGGAGACTGCACCGCAGCGAGCTACTGGGATATCGGTGTCCGCGGCGACACGGGACCGACAAACCATGCTGCTGGCACGCTGACCCCTGTGTATTCGTTCGTGGGTAGCGGCACTTACGCTGGCAGTAACAACAACTCGGGATCCGATCCCGCAGTTGCCAAGTCCTACTGCAACGGTTCGCGCGTCCCACCCGAGCTTCCCGGTGCGGTGGGGTTTGGCTGGCAGGTGCCTCCGGGAATTTCGGATGCCACTGTCCCCAATCCGGTCTTCAACCTGACACCGGTCGCAACCGTCGACGAAGGCAACAACTGGATCAACATCAGTTGGGGTCCGCTGGCCTTGATGGGTCCGACCGGCCAGGGCACGGGCACGACTCCGGACACGTTTTTCGGAAACTACACTCCGACGAGCGGATCGCCGACTCGCGATTACATCCCATCGACCGCCAACGGTGCGACCGGCGCCTTTACGCTGGCGCCGGGCCTGGACTTCTTCGGTAACGCGAGGAAGACCAACAACCGAGTCGATGCTGGCGCGGTCGAGTTCCAGGGGGCGGGCGGCGGAGGCGGAGGCGGCGCCGTGACCGTATCGCCGACTTCGCTGGCGTTTGGTAACTGGGCGGCTGGTACTACCAGCAATCCGCTGCTCGTGACGGTAACCAACAGCGGCGCTACGGCGGCGACCGGAGGTGCGCAGTCCATCACCCCCGGGCAGTTCAGTCGGGTAACCACCGGCGCGTTCCCGGCCGGCGCTCCCAACTGCGCTGGCACGTTGGCAGCAGGCGCTTCGTGCACGATCAAAGTGGCGTTTGCCGCTCCGGCGGCCGGAGCTCCGGCAAACTTCGCTGGATCGCTGGCTGTCGTTTATAACGGAGTAACGGTTACCGGCTCGCCCGTGGCGCTCAGCGGATCGAGCGTGGTGGCACGTGGCACCGTTTCGATCACGCCGAACCCGCTGACCATCACGTTGCCTACAGGCACGCTGACCGGCACGGGCACGGTGATGCTCACCAACTCGGCAGCCAGCGCGTCGTCGGTGGCGGTAACTGGTGTGACTATCACATCCGGCGCAGGCAGCGGCATCCTGACCTGGTTCTTCAGCGATACGCTCCTCGGTGGGGTAGACAACTGCACGGGTACAAACCTGGCTCCAGGTCAGTCCTGCACGGTCACGGTGGATTTCTCGAACGTGTTTTCACCGCGAGGCGTAAACCGACCCGGCACGATCACGTTCACCGACAGCGGAGCTGGCAATCCGCAGGTCGGAAACTTGATTGGTCACGCCAATTAACCATGGGTCGTCTGGGACCCTTTAACGATGCAGCTTGCTCACGAATATTCGTGAGCAAGCTCCATTTTGTAAGCTGAAAGAATGTCGCGACATTCATGGCTGGCGGGCCTCAGCTCTGCGCAGGTGTCAGGAGCAAGCCCGCCAGAATCGCTGAGTTATCCAAGAAATGGGAGAATCATGACGATGAAGAAGTTCGGATTTCTGGCTTTAGGCGCCGCGCTTGCGCTTCCGCTGGTAGCGTTCGGAAAGATGCCCCTTCCGAACGGGATCTTCGGAAAAGTTGAGGCCAACCTGGATGTCTGCTCGGAAGTGGACTCAAAGTCTGCGGCGAAGTACCAGGAGGCGAAAAAGAAACTGACTCAGGATGCCACCGAGGATGAAGTAAAAGCCGCCCGAGACAGCCAGGAATACAGAGACGGCTACAGTGAGACCAAACAGGAATTGGAGAACGAGCCCAAGGCCGAAGTTGGCAAGAGCTGCGCTGCGGCGCTGGACCAGTCGAAATAGAGCGCTGTCGCCCGCTAAAGGCTTGCGTCTCGGCTTCGCCTGGCTAGATCCAACTGGGCCCGATGCGACCTGACCCGCTCCCGCTATTATCAAAGGGCAGGGGTCTTTTTCGCTTTTGCTCCCTCTCTGTTGGGAGCCATCGCACGTTAGTGACATTGATCAAAGCGTGCGACTGTAGCAGAATCATTGAATGTTCACTTCAACTCAGAGGCGAATCCGGCCCATGGAGTCCATTCTAGGCAGTGGGATGCTCGCGATTTTGAGGAAGCCGTCCGCAAACTGGAGGCTAGCTTTCGTTTTGGCTGGCATTACCTTGATCTCCACAGCGGTTGCGCAGACGACCAAACCGTCAACTCCGCCGGCCCAGGGCAGTGCACAGCCGGCCGCAAGTCCCCATCCAACCCGCTATCGGCCAAACCGTATCCCGAAAAGGGCAGCTGAGTACTACGGCATGGTCTGGGGAATCGACTCACTCGATCTCAAGTGGACGGAGTCGGGCGAGGTGATTCGATTCAGCTATCGCGTGCTCGATCCGGAAAAAGCCAAGGTGCTGAATGATAAAAAGAATGAGCCTTCTTTGATCGATCCTCAGGCAGGCGTCAAACTGGTGGTGCCGTCTTTGGAGAAGGTGGGGCAATTGCGCCAGAGTTCCACGCCCGAGGCTGGGAAGGTCTACTGGATGGCTTTTTCGAACAAAGGGAGATTGGTAAAGCGAGGACACCAAGTGGATGTGGTTATCGGAACTTTTCGAGGTGAAGGTCTGGTAGTGAATTGATCTACCTTAGTTCCTGTCTCGGCTGACGCGACCTCCTCACTTGTAGCTCTCAAACCAAGCATGGTCTTTATTTTTAAGATGCATCGCAGGTGCAAATGTCCCTAGAGAAGAATGTGTTCTTCGGTTGCTTACGACTGAGCTTGCTGGCAGGAGGGCTGCTTCTTCCGCACGTCGCAGTCGGACAGCTGCCGGGTACCACCGCCCCTCAGCGCCGCACGCAAAGCGTGTATCGAAGGCGCACCGTGGACGAGCGGGTCAAAAGCTTTGCCGAGACTTTGAATCTGGATCCGGAACAACAGGCGGGTGTAAAAGCTGTTCTGGAACGTCAGCAACGGGAGGCCAGGCAGATCCAGTTCGACCAATCACTTCCAGGGCCGGAACGTATCGGCAGATTTCGTGCCCTTCAGCAAGACACGGTATCGCGAATCCGAGCTCTTCTCAACGACGAGCAAAAGAAGAAGTACGATCCGCTTAATCACGGAACGACGCCGACCACTTCCCAGCCCTCGGTGGAAGACTGGCTTAAGGCTACCCATCAATAAGGCAGCAGGACTGCGGCATTTCGAACTAGTGACATAAGTAACGACGCGCCGGCGATCACGAACGATCTCACAGTCTCGGGATCGTCGATCTTATTGTGTTTATTGTTCCTGGATGCTGCGGTTCGCGTTCACCAGCGTGAACAGCAAGCCCGAGCCGAGAGTGATCCACACGGCCACGTCCAAGGCCGGACCCCAACCCCGATGTACGGCGAGCGCTGCGGTCACCGTGGAAGAGATCACTCCCCCCAAGCTGCCCATGGTGTTCATCAGAGCTGAGAGAGATGCGGAATACGACGGGGCCAGATCGATGCACGCGGCCCAGAAGTTCGCGGCGGCAAACATGTTAAATCCTGCCGCCAGTGCGATCATCGGTAGCGCGATCACCGTCACCGAGATGTGATTGCCTCCGTAGAGAAGCAATGCCGACGTTCCCATGCCTACCCAAACCGCCGCAATCCGTCCTTTGCGGCGATCTGTAACTCGTGCCACGCGATCCGAGAACCACCCTCCCACGGGCGACAAAAGAGCCATCGCAAGAAACGGCGCCGACGTCCAGATGGCCGCCTGCATGATTCCCAGACCACGAACCTTTACCGCGTAGAAGTAAAACCAGTTGTAGTAGACATAGAAGGTGTATCCCTGCAGACCGTACCCGAGGATCAGACTCCACACTGACAAACTGGTCAGCATCTTCAGCCACGGCACGCTGGGGACCCCGGTGTGGGAAGAGCGAGCGCCCACATCACCCTTCCGCGAGCCGGGGTGGATGATCTGCAACTCCGCGTCATTTACGTCAGGATGTTCCTCCGGCCAGTCGGTCGCGTAGGAATGCCAGAGCGCTACGACCAGGAAGGCGAGGACACTGCAGATCTCGAACGAAGCGCGCCAGCCCCAGTGCACCATGGTCCAGGCAATGAAGATCGGTGTTAGCGTGCCGCCCAGTCCGAGGCCGCACACCTGCAGGCCGCTGGCAAAGCCACGTTCACGCAAAGAGGTCCAGGAGGCAATCACGCGGGTTACATTCGACGAGATCGCGGCCTCGCCTACGCCGGTTACAAAGCGAACCAGTCGGAACCCGACGAGAACACTGACCCCTGACATGGTTGCCAAACGAGGCACGAGGCCCATCGCACCCGCACCCACAGCAAAGCAAAGCATGGCTGCGGTCAAGGTGCGACGCGGACCGATCCGGTCGCAGACGTACCCCCAGGGGATTTGGAACAAACCATAGCCCCACAAGAACGCGCTGAACACCGTTCCCATGGCGATCGTATTGATGGAGAACTGCTCCTCGATGACCTTACCCGCGATGCTCAGATTCAAGCGATTGAGCGCCGTCACCGCCATGATCGCCATGACGATGCCCATGAGCGACCAGCGTACCCGGCTCGCCTTCGAAGCCTGCATGACTCCAGCAGCCGAATCTAATTTTTGCGTCGCGCTAGTGCTGGTGTTCAAGCGATTTCCTTATTCAGTAGCCGCTGCGAGATATAGACATTTCAAAAGGAACGACGAGGCGGACTCTGTCTCTCATTGCTGGTGACTCAACGTGGTCCACTCGGTAGCGCGGTGCCTGAACGACGCAGGAAGCCGAGTTGAGTCCCGGCTTCCTGCTCCGCACACTACCAGATCAGCTTCAGCCCGAGTTGAATCTGCCGCGACGTAGTCGAGGTCTGGTTCAAAGCGGTCGGGAGAGAGCTGCCGTCGAAATCAACCACCGAATTGTTTTGCCCGAACGTGTTCAGGAAGCCGGGCGACAGGAAATTCGTGTGATTCAGGATATTGAAGAGCTCGGCCCGGAACTGGACGTTGAAGGTTTCCGAGATAGCGGGAATTTTCGTATTCTTGAAGATTGAAAAATCTACCGTAGTCAGCCTCGGACCGGAGAACTGATTCCGCCGGGTGTTGCCCAGCACGTTAGAACAGAATTGCGTTCCGCTGGGTGCCGTGCCGGCAAACGCTGGGAAGGAACTGGGCGCGCATCCAAACGGGTTGGCCGTGGTCGCGGGCGCAAGCGACGCGGGCGCCGTTGGAGGCGTAAAGCAATTTGTGTTCAGATAATTCACTCCTCCGTGAACGGGATTGCAGCCGGGCAGGAGACTCGCAAAGTCCATGGAGAAATCGCCGTTGAAGCCAGTTCCAAGGGGGTCGTTCCCATCACCTGCCGTCACCGTGAACGGTGCGCCGCTCGTCGCGGTGACAATGGTGCCCAGTTGCCATCCGCCGGTCAGCGTAGATAACAATGAACCCGAATTCTTCATTGACGGCAGATCCCACATGAAGGTTCCGGAGAGCACATGCCGAATGTCGAAATCGCATTCGCCCAATCGCGCCGACTTGATCAGCATGAGGGGCACGGCAATCGAGTTCAAAAAGGTGTCTCCAGTGACCGGAGCCGAACTCAAATCCCGGCACTTGCCGAAGGTATAGGAAACCTGTCCCTGTAGCCCCTGGCTGAAGCTTTTCTTCAGTTGCCCTTGGAAGGCATTGTAGGACGACGCTCCGTCAAACAACACCGGACGGATGCCGGCGCCGCCGCCCCAGTTCGGATCAATACGCGTGCCCGTCTGCTGGTTGGCACAAGTGCCTCCCGCGGCGATGGCTGCGGTGGGATCACAGGGAAAGACCAGGCCTACTCCGGTAACCGCCGTGGGCTGGACCAGATTGACATCGTCCGATGCTGCGGAGAGATGAATGGAACGAGATCCGACGTAGCCGACCGTCATGGTGAGGTTCTCGGCAAGCTGCCGCTGGATGTTGAAATTCCAGTTGAGAACATCTGCACGCTTGGGCTGAGTATCGATAAAGCGGTTGCGAATGTGGAGTGGATTGAAGTTGACGTCAGGATTGATACCTGATCCCAGCGTTGCACCCTTGGCCGCTCCGATAATCTGAAAGGGCGCTGTAGCAGCAGTGTTCAATCCAAACTCGTAGGGCAGCGGCAGAACGTCGAACATGCCAAATCCCGCCCGCACCGCGGTTTTGCCGTTCTTGAATGGATCCCATGCCAGCCCGACGCGCGGTTCGAAGTTCTTTGTGGTCGGATTGTGGAGGATGGGACTGTCGACCCCCACCGGTCCACAAGCCGTGGGGCTCTGCGTGCAATTCGACAGACTGGTAATCTCCTGGAAGCCAGCGGTGGCTACCGTGTAACCCGCGACCGTGTAGCCCGGTACTTTGTTGGCGTCGGTCGGCCGAGTGGTCATTTCGTAGCGCAAGCCTAGATTCAGCGTAAGGTTCGAACGCGCGCGCCAGTCATCTTGAATATACCCAGCGAAAAGCTTCTCCCGGAACCCGACCTCGTGCGAGCCGCCAGGAGCAAGCGCATTGAGTTGATCGGGCGTATTCGTCAGGAAATCGTTCAAAGTGTGATAGGTACTCATCCTGCCGTTGGGGCTCAATCGTTCGAGCACGTTGTACTGCATATTCTCAAAATAGAAACCGATTTTGAGTGCGTGGGTTCCGCGCGTCAGGAAGGCATCGTCGGCGACCTGGGCCGAATTCCAGGCGTGATTGAAACGGTTGAAGCCGCCCAGCCCGAAGGCAGTCGTCAGTCCCGGAACCGGGATTTGGGGAGGTGCCGTTGCACCGGGTGCGATGGCCAGTGCCGCATTCTTGGCAACCGCATCGCCCGACACAGGGTCGTTGATTTTGCCCAAGGCCCGGTTCAGACCTAAGCGAAGGGTGTTGACCGCAGGGGAGCCAAAGACGTGAGTCTCTTCAAAGCTTCCCATCTGGCGACGTGAAAATACCTGGTGAACGGTGTTTCCTAACGGATCGGCCTGAGACTGCGGTCCCGAATCGATGAAGTAGCTTCCCGCGATTGCATCGGCCGAAGAAATCTTGTGGTCCAGCCGCGTGATGAAGTAATTCTCGTTGGCGATAGTCTTGACGTTTACGTCCATGGTCTGGACACCCGCTCCATTGTCGGGTGCGCTCGCGGGTGCAACCGGCCACAACGCCAAATAGGGCTGAATTGAAGGCACCGCGGCAGCCCGGGAACCGGCGTCAGGCACGTGGATGGTCCCGGACGAGGACAAGCTCTGCCGGAACCCTTCGTAGTTCGCAAAAATGAAGGTCCTATCCTTTATGATTGGACCGCCGCCCGATCCTCCGAACTGAATACGACGGAAGGGAGCGATCTTCGACCCATCGAAATAATTGCGTGCGTCGAAGACACTATCGCGATCGAAGAAAAAGCCGGTGCCATGGAACTTGTTCGTGCCCGATTTTGTGATCGCATTAATGACGGCGCCTGAAGTCCGCCCGTACTCCGCCGTGTATCCGGTGGTAATCACCGAAAACTCCTGCACTGAATCGACGCCCAGGTTCAGGCCGGTGGCGCCGCCCGGCGCGGCATTCGAGTAGTCATTGATGGTGAGGCCGTTCAGGCGATAGGAGTTCTCGTTGGGACGGTGGCCGGAATCGGTCAGTTGGTTTCCGAAACCACGATTGCCTTTGTTCGCGTTGAAGGAAGTCGTGGCCTGGTTGGGCACGCTCAGCACGCCCGGTTCGAGCGTCGCCAGGGTCGTCCAGTCTCGTCCGTTCAAGGGCAGTTCGCGGACGGTTCTGGAGTCCACGGTGGAGCTAACGGCGGAAGTAGCGGTTTGCACGTCCGGGGGAGTGCTCATCACCTCGACCACTTCTGAAACCTTCCCCGGCTTGAGGGAAATGTTGAGAGCCTGTTGCGCGCCCACCGTGAGCACGATCCCTCTCTGTAGGGTTGTCGTGAACTGCTTAGCGGCTACGCTCACGTCGTAGGAGCCGGGCAAGAGGTTAGGCACCGAATAGAAGCCTTCGCCGTTGGTTTGAACCACCCGCGCCTCTCCGGTGGCCAGGTTCTTGGTGGTGACGGTCGCGTTAGCGATTGCAGCTTGGCTTGAGTCCGTCACCAGCCCAGAAAGGGTTGCGCCCGCCACCTGAGCTGTTGCCAAGCCGGACCAGAAGCACACGGCGGAAACTGCAATCACAACCAGTCCAAATGTCACTCTACTTTGTTTTTGTGTTTTCATCGCGTCACCTGTCCCCCCGGAGATTGCTTCAGAAAGTTCGATTGTCTGGCAAAACCGCTCTGGAATTCGCGAGGCCCCATCGTCTCGCCGAACTGGAACACGACCTGGGTTCCGATGCCGGCGACTGTGTGCGAAGCTCTGGTGTTCGGGCAATCCCTGATCCATCCAATCGAAAACATTTCTGTATCCCCAAAACGGTGATTGAAAACAAGTAGGTTAGCAGGCTATATCCTTTGACCTGTGGGGACTGCGAAGTTATACTTTGGGACCCGGGTCAGGGGCAAAATGGCGTTACCCGTAGCTTCGACACGAATCGTGCGGTTCGGTGTGTTTGAGGTAGACCTGAAAGCCTGTGAACTCCGGAAGCACGGGTTCCGGATCAAGCTCGCTGAACAACCGTTCCAGGTGTTGGCTTTCCTATTGGAGCGCCCGGGCGAGATTGTCACGCGGGAGGAATTGCGCGATCGTCTCTGGCCCGGCGACACCTTCGTCGATTTCGATCACGGGCTCAACAACGCCGTGATGCGTGTTCGCGAAGTCCTGCTTGATTCCTCCGAACATCCGCGGTACGTCGAGACGGTCCCTCGGCGCGGTTACCGCTTCGTAGCGCCGGTCGAAGAAACTTCCGTGCCGCCCCCAGTCCCCGCAACCATAGAACTCGAGGGTGGCTCGACGAGTCCTGCGTCTTCGGCATCGAACCCCGTGCTTGCGCATACGATCAGCGAACATCCTGGCGTCCCGCGCTGGTTCACCTCCCGTCTCGCTGGGGCCATCGCTATCGTGGTAGTTGGGCTGGCAGCGCTTTTGGCAATCACGATCCACGCTCGCAACGTCGCCACCAACCAGGTCAACGCGACGCGGAGCACTTCATTGGTCGTCCTGCCGCTCGAGAATCTTTCAGGCGACAAAGATCAGGACTATTTCGCCGACGGAATGACGGACGAGCTGATCGCGAACCTGGCAAAGATTCGCTCCCTGCACGTAATCTCGCGCTCGACAGCGATGACCTACAAAGGCACCCGTAAGCCTCTCTCCGAGATCGCCCGCGAGCTCAACGTCGACGCGGTGGTCGAGGGCACTGTAATGCGCGTCGGAAGCCGGGTTCGAATCACCGCTGAACTTGTTCAGGTTTCGACCGATCACCATCTTTGGGCGGACACCTATGAGAGCCAGATGGGCGACGTGCTAGCCCTGCAGAATCGCGTGTCAGCGGCCATCGTGAACGAAATTCGCATCAACCTGACCCCGGAGGAAAGAGAGCGCCTCGCGAAGACTCCCGCGGTGGCTCCCGAGGCGTACGAGAATTATTTGAAGGGTCTTTATTATTGGAACAAGCGGTCTGACGAAAACCTCACGCGTGCCATCGGTTATTTTGAGCGAGCCACCCAATTGGATCCGAATTACGCTCTGGCCTACGCGGGACTTTCAGATTGCTACGCGATTATCAGCGCGGAGATTTTCGGCACCATGCCGGCCTCCGAGGCCGCTCCCAAGGCACGGGCGGCGGCTGTGCGGGCTCTGGAACTGGACCCCACCCTTGCTGAGGCTCAAACCTCCCTCGCAACCGAGAAGTTCAACTACGAGTGGGACTGGAGCGGTGCCGCGCAAGGCTTCGAGCGTGCCATTGGTCTGAATCCTAGCTACGCCACTGCCTATCAACGCTATTCCCTATACCTCATTGCGATGGGTAGAGCTCAGGACAGTTTTGCTCAAATCCAGAAGGCTCGTGAGCTGGATCCGCTTTCGCTGAGCATCAATTTCAGTTTGGGGTGGCGTCTGTACATGGCTCGCCAGTACGATGCGGCGATTACGCAATTAAAAGACACGCTGGAAATGGACCCGTCCTATGAACTCCCGCACCTGGTGGCAGGGCAGGCCTACGAGCAGAAAGGGAATTACGCCTTGGCGATTCCGGAACTGCGCAAGGCGGTCGAACTTTCCCGCGGCACGCCTCTCATGGTTTCTGCCCTGGCTCATGCCTACGCGCGCTCGGGAAATCGGACGGAGGCGGAGAAGTTGCTTGCGCAACTGCAAGCCAAATCCATGAACCAGTATGTATCGCCGTATTATTTCGCGATCGTGTGTGTCGGTTTAGGTAGGACCGAAGAAGCGCTGGATTGGCTTGAGAAGGCTTTCGGCGATCGTTCGAATGGCCTGGTTTTCCTGAAGGTCGAGCCGGAACTGGATGACCTGCGCTCTAACTCCCGTTTTATCGCCCTGCAGCAGAAGCTCGAGTTTCCCGTCGTCCGGTAAGGCTTTGCATCTCCCCCTTAAAAGGGGACAATCGAAGAAAGACTGAGGCTCCTAACCTCTGGTATGGGACGGCGCTTACCAGCTTCCGCCTGGGGATGCGCAGAATTGCTGGATGCGACTTCGGCTGCGCCACGGTAATCCAAGATCCGTGAAGTTAAGGTGTGGGACCCCACGACCCGCACATCTGCCACTGCTTCCATCTGCGTTTGTAGCCACGTGCCGCTGACGTCGGCAAAGGTAAGCTTGACCCGAACCTTCTTCAGCCACCAGGACGGAGTTTTTGCAACCTCTCCTTCGATCTGGCGTACCAGAAACGACTGCTTATCGATCCACGCTTCTCCCGACACCAGCTCTGTCTCTCTGCGCTTCGGCTTCAATTCCAATACGTAACAGGATTGACCATCCAGAACCGCTTCGCCTTTGTAGCTAAACGTGTAATTATCTCGATTAAGAGCGGTTCGGGCTTGATTCCTGCTGGAGGCTCCTTCTACTTCGTGTTCCAGAAGGCGCCGCACCACTTCCTCGCCACGGTTATTGCCTGAAGACTTCTGAATCCTATAATCTTTGCTGCCTGGTGGCCTGAAATCTATTTCTGCAACGACGTCTGATTTGGCTTTGGAATCGTTCGCACCGAAAAGCTGGTACTCGCGAATAACCTGATAAGAAGCTCGAGGATGAACTCCAGCTTGCGTCTTTTCGAGCGCGTCGATAATCGAGTTGAGGTCGATCGTCCCGCGACTGCTTTCCTGGGCCACCCCGAAGGAGCACAACAGCACGATCAATGTTCCAATCGTTAGCCTGATAAGCCGTTGCATGACTGCGCGCGCCCCTAGGAGGTCCGTAGCACGTTCTGGGCCAAAGGAAAATGTGAGGGAATAGATGACTTCGAGCGCTCTGCCTGTGGATAAGCGCGCAAATTTGTTTGGCTATGTCAGAATATTTCCCCACCGGTAGGTGTTTTCGACTCATGTCCTTCTGAGTACCCATCTCCATGAAATTCCTGATTCTCCAGTTCGGATTCCGCAAATATTTGCTCCCCTGAACATTCGTATACGTATCAGCGTCAGGACTCGACGGAATTGCAATGCCTGAGTTCTACAGATTTTTTTGACGTGAAGGTAGAACACCCACCGGACTGAAGTGCTTACAGCGATATGCGATAAAGCTTCAAACGACCGGAGGCGGGCATTTTTGACTTTTCTTTACAAAACACAAGACGCCTTTTGTCCTGCGTTCGAATCTCATTGGTAGGAATTCATTTCTTCCGGGGATCGCATGCGCCGACTCAAGGAACTCGATGCTCTGCGGGGATTCATGCTGGTGTGGATTACCTTTACACACCTGCCCACAGCGCTTAGCACCTATGTGAACCAGCCGTTTGGGTTCGTTTCGGCCGCGGAAGGTTTCATATTTCTCTCAGCACTCTTTACCGGGAGTATCTATTTTCGCATGGCCGAACAGAATAGCTATGGCGCAATGCGCCGTAAGCTGAGCATGCGGACACTGCAACTTTATCTTTACCACGTTCTTTTGCTGAGCTTCGTTTTCCTGGTGGCAGTTCCTATCGCTGCCAGCGGCACACGGCCGGGCCTGCACAATCTGCTGGATTTCTATTTTGACGCCGGCGCCAGGCGGGCGGTCGTTGACGCTGTGCTGCTCATTTATCGGCCGCCATTGCTCGACATTCTGCCCATGTACATCATCTTCCTGGCGCTCACGCCTGTGGCATTGAGCGCGAGTCGAAGATTTGGCTGGAAGCCTATCTTGGCTGGCGGCTTTACACTTTGGCTGCTGGCACAATTCGGACTTCGCGAGGCTTCGTGGCAGGTGATGAATCGTTACTTCGGCCTGCGGATTCCACTTCACGAGATGGGCTCGTTCGATCTCTGGGCGTGGCAATTCTTGTGGCTCGTGGGGATGTGGGTCGGCGTGTGCTGGGCCAGGGATCAACTGGATCTGGCGCGGCTTGCCAGACAGTTTACGATCCCTGCGTTGTTTGTAGTGTCCGCTCTGCTGGCAACACGTTATGCTGTGGGCCGCGGCTTCGAACTCGGTAGCTATGAATTGTATTTTGACAAATGGCACCTCGGAGTCGTTCGCCTGCTTGATTTCACCGCGATTGCGGTGTTGCTCATTCGGGCGTCTTCCTATCTAAAGCCCCTCTCCGTACGGCCGTTAGTTCTACTCGGGCAGTCCTCGCTTCAGGTCTTCTGTACACATCTGCTTTTCTGTTTTGCGGGGCTCACGCTGCTGGGCAATGCTTCGATGCTAAGCAGTTGGAAGCAATTCGGACTTCTTGCTACGACAGTTTCCGCAATGCTGCTTACTGCAAAACTGTTCGCAAAGGCCGAACTCAAGCCCGACGTCAAGGTCGCGATAGCAGCCCAGAAGCTGCCAACTTTAGGCAGAGTGGCAGCGGAAAAACCCACCTCATCTGTTGCCTGATCTGGTTATTCCTTGTCCAGATACTCTTCCGGCACGTCGTCCTCCGGGACCTCGTGCGGGTGGACTTCCCGTTCTTGATCTTCATCTGCGTGTTCAACACCCGCTACGACGTCGGCCTCGAACGCATTTCCTTCCTCGATCAACTCGTCGACGCTTTCCGAATCAGCGCTTTCGATGTCGCGTAGTCCCTGCAAGTCTCCGGACTGTGCGCCCGAACGGGATCTTACTGCCCCTGCTCGAATACTGCAGTTTCCGGTTGGGTTGGCTTGCGGGTCTTCCTGGAGCGCACTCTTTTTTTCGCGGTCACTTTCTTCGCAGATTTTTTCTTCGCTGAGCGACCCCGACTCGTGACCTTCTTGCTGGGACCGCGTTTGGATTTTGTCACTTTCTTACGTTTTTTCTTAGTAGCCATTCTCGCAGTCTAGCACCGCCGAATCGGCTAACCAACTCAGCCAGCTTGCCTCGCCAGAAATCCTGAACGTGAAGAAGCGACAAATCCTCGGACCAACTCGGCGATTTCATCTGCAGCCGTGTCCAACGCGAAATGACCGGCATCGAGAACGTGAACTTCTGCGTTCGGTACGTCCTTGCGGTAGCGTTCCGGTTCGCCGAGATCGAAAGAGAGATCGTGCTTGCCCCAGATCACCAGCAGTCGCGGCTGCTTCTGGCGCATCCATGTTTGCCACTTGGGGTAGGCGTCCACATTGGTTCGGTAGTCGTAGAACAGATCACTTTGAATCTGAGCCTGCCCTGGTGCGTTCAGGAATGCGTACTCATCGGTCCAAAGATCTGGGTCGTAAAGCTCGACGTTCGGATCGTCTCCGATATGGCGCGTCTTCGTGGTTGCCAGCGACAGCAGGTTTTTGCGCAAAGATTCTTCATACGCCGGCCGATCCGCCCAGAATGCCCGGCGGGTTGCCCAGTTCGCTCCCAGGCCTTCGTTGTGCGCCACAGCGTCCTGGACGATGAGGGCCTCAATTCGGTCCGGGTGTGCCAAGGCCATGCGAAAGCCAACCGGCCCGCCGTAGTCCTGCATATAAAGCGTGTAGCGCGAGAGCCCG
>Ga0209806_1000954_pt1 | contig 19597 bp, 15 predicted proteins | sample GraSoiAngelo_152_FD_186166 | JGI IMG/M metagenome (GOLD analysis project Ga0209806, IMG submission 186166) | Grasslands soil microbial communities from the Angelo Coastal Reserve, California, USA - 14_1009_12_30cm (SPAdes) (version 2) | ecosystem: Environmental > Terrestrial > Soil > Grasslands ... | reverse complement strand
GACACAGAGACACAGAGAAAGTCTGGGGAACAAGGCAGGTTCATCTTTGGTGTGGACCCAGGTCCCGTGATCGAACGTGTGATCCGCGCTCCTTTCGCTCGGGCTTCGAAGCCGGAGGAGCTCGAAGAATTGTTTACGGCAGCGCAGGCGCGGGGCAATGAAGGCCTGATGATCAAGGATCTGGAATCTCCTTACACGCCGGGGCGCCGGGGCAAGTCGTGGCTGAAGATGAAGCGGGAACTGGCCACGCTGGATGTCGTGGTGACGGCGGTTGAGTATGGACATGGCAAGCGCATCGGCGTGCTCAGCGACTACACGTTTGCGGTGCGCGATGGCGAGCGGTTGGTCAACGTAGGGAAGGCCTACTCCGGGCTCACCGATGTGGAGATCGCAGAAATGACGAAGTGGTTTCTGGAGCACACGGTCGATGATCAGGGGTTCCGGCGCGCGGTAGAGCCGAAGATTGTGCTGGAAGTCGCGTTCAACAATGTCATGAAATCCGACCGGCACGAGAGCGGGTATGCGCTGCGCTTTCCGCGCATCGTGCGGCTGCGCCCCGATAAATCGCCGGAAGAGGCGGACACGATCGAGCGAGTGGAAGAAATTTATCGGCGACAAGATGGACACGGGCAGTAAGATCGCAGCCATTGGTGAAGCATTTTGATTTCGCGAAGCGAAATAAAAGGACTGGCCCATGAACATATTCGGAAAGAAGCCGGGAGCACGGATTTTATTGCTGGCCGCAATGGTTGTCCTGGCGGGCTGGTGGAGCTTGCGTGCCGACACATCTCTCAAATGGAAGCTAAGCAAGGATTCGGAGTCGCTGGTAACGGACGCGAAGCTGCGCGATGAGATTTTCGATGCGCTCGATGCGGCCGAGAAAGCGGGAACCGATCCGCGCATCACGCATTTCAATGTGCGGGTCGCAACCGCGTTCGAGAAAGATGGCAAGGAGCGCGTGGTGACCGGTGGGAATGTCGAGTACGAGGTCCCCGAAGGGATTCATGGGGAAACCTCTGTGCTGAATCACGTGACCGCGCTGTATGGTGCGGACACGACCCGCAATCATGTGCGCTTCCTCGCATTTTTTGCGCAGCAATGCGGCGGAGGCGCCAGTTGCGGCGATTGCCGGGATTATCAAATGGCGACCACCGACTACGAGCATCTGCTGGTCGCATGTGGTCAGGCAAGCGACCGCACGGTGAAGGTGACGCGCTTTGGGGATCAGATTGTTTGCGAAAGAAACTTCCCCGAGGTGGACTCCGCGAAGATTCCGTTGCCGGCGGAAGAATTGCGGCGGCTGGTGCGGTCGGCCGAGGAGGCTCGCCGGGGCGGCGTCACGCTGTTTACCAGGGAGCGGCATACTGGCGCAGCCGCACTTTCGTTTGCTGGCAAAACGTATCGTGCGGCCGGGGCGGATGATGCGGCGTTTCACTATCGCTATCCGATTGGCGGCTTGTTGCAGCAGGCCATGACGGAGCGCGACTACTTCCTGCGCGCGATCGTCATCAGCGGAGAAAACGGGGAGTGGCCGGTCGTGAATTATCGAGATCGTCAGTATGGTTACGAAGCGAGCAGCTTTAACCATGCGGCAGGGAAGCCGCCGATTGTGCTGATCCTGTCGAATGGGCGCGGGCAATTCCGGATGACGACCTTCGAGTCCGCTTTGCCTTCTGCGTTCAGCACCGCGGATTTTATGCCTGAAGCATTGAAGACGTTTCTTGCGACCCACGCGACGGACAGGTAATCACGCAGGCCCAGACGCACTCGTCCGGGCGATTTTTGGCTCGAGGCATTCACAAGGCAACGCCGCTACGACACTGCTCGAACAGGAGCTTGTTGAAGGGCAGTTATCGTGCGAGTGCAAATCTGGTCGGGTGATCCTGTGGCCGCGATCGGCAGCAATACGCCAAGCTTGCCGTAGAACTCGATGAGCGGCGCGGTGCTGCGCTGGTAGGCTTCCATGCGGACCGTGACCGACTCGGGCCGGTCGTCCTCGCGCTGGAAGAGGCGGCCGCCGCAACGGTCGCATACGCCGGCGGTTTGCGAGGGCTGGCGCGTGACATGGTAGACCGCCTTGCACTTCTCGCAGGTACGGCGGCCACTCAGGCGGTCGACAATTTCGCTGAGGGGCAGCTCATAATTCACTACCGCGTCCAGCGAGAGACGCTCGTCTTCCATCAACTTCTTCAACGATTCAGCCTGGCCCAGGGTACGCGGAAAGCCGTCGAGGATGAAGCCGCCACGGCAGCGGAGACAGGCGGTGCGTTCGCGCACCATTTCCCATACGGTCGCGTCGGGCACGAGTGCGCCGCGGCGCATGAAGTCGAGGGCGGCGGTCATGGCGGGCGAGGGCTCACAGCCAGTGCTCTTCGCGGCAGCCCGAAAGACGTCTCCGGTGGAAAGGTGGCAAGCGCCGAGGCGTTGGCGGAGCAGGTCCGCCTGCGTGCCTTTGCCAACTCCGGGGGCGCCCAGCAGGATCAGGCGCCACGGATGCGCGACCTCGGCGGAAGGCAGACAGGTGGCGGATGGACCTTCGAGCCAGGCGGCGCGTTGGTTCTTGGTGGATGTCATACGGGCACCTGTGAACAGATGATTCGGCGTACGGCACGAAAGTTGAGGAAACAGCGGGGCTGTTCCGCATGCCAGCGCGTAGGCCTTGGCAGAGTAGGCTAGCCTGCGCGGAGCCAGGAGTTGGTGACGGTCGTCACATTGGCGTGTGACCTGCCAACAGGCCCTGGTCGTCGGCCGTCAGGCGAAAGAGATTCCTCGTCGCTTTGCTCCTCGGAATGACAAAAGGCACAAAGAGGCTGCGTGGCTAGTGATGGTGGTGATGTTCGGCTTCGCTCATGGGGATGACGCAGCCGTGGGCGACTTCGCATTCGACGTTCTCGAACTGGATGGTGGTGTGGACCACGCGAAAGTCGTGCTGCAGGACCTCTTTCACGTCGCGCAAAATGCGCTCGCTCGCGGAGGGCGGAATGTCGGCGATGGCGATGTGACAGGAGAGGGCGTGGCTTTCCGAGCCAATACTCCAGACGTGCAGGTCGTGGACATCATTGACGCCCTCGACCTTGCGGATGGCGGCTTCGAGGCGATCGAGTTTCATGCCGCGCGGCGTGCCCTCGAGCAGGATGTTCATGGTCTCGCGCAGGATGCCGACCGACGACCACAGGATCAAGGCACCGATGCCGAATGAGAGTGCGGAGTCGATCCAGTACTGGCGCGTCGCCATAATGGCCCAACCGCCGGCGATGACGGCGCCGGTGGATAACGTATCGCCGACTTCGTGCAGCAGGGCGCTGCGGATATTGATGTCGCCGGCGGAGCGATAGAGCAGCAGGGCGATGATGCCGTTCATCACGACGCCGGCACCGGCGACCCACATCATCAGGCCGGCATGCACCGGTTGCGGGTTCTGCACGCGTCGGAAGGCCTCATAAAAGATGAAGAACGAGATGACGACCAGCGAGCCGGCGTTGATCAGGGCGGCCAGTACTCCGGCCCGGTGGTAGCCGTAGGTTTTCGTCGCGCTGGGCGGGCGCGATTGCAGGTGGACCGCGACCAGCGAAAGCAGCAGGGCGAGAAAGTCGGAAAGATTGTGCCCGGCCTCGGACAGCAACGCGAGGGAATGCGCTCGGATGCCAGCCATGACCAGCAAAGCGATGTAAGCGAGGGTGACGAACAGGGAGATCCGGAGCACCTTCGAGGTGCCCGGGCCCGCGCCGGAATGCACGTGCATCTGCATCCCTTCAAGTGTAACGGGGGGAGAGTGGGGCTTCAAGGTGCCGAAAACCTGAGGAGAGTCATCTTGCAATCTGGATGTGTTTAACTGCATCGCAGAATGGACGACGCGAAATTCCACCCCTGACCGCGAATCAACTTGATTACAATGCTCGGTTCCTGACAGAGAGTTCGAACCAATATGCAAACAGCAGAAGTCGTGATCATTGGCGGTGGCATTGTGGGGTCGAGCATTGCGTATCACCTCACTGCAGCGGGTTGCCGGAATGTGCTGGTGATCGAGCGCGAGACGCAGCAGGGCAAGGGATCCACCGGCAAGAGCATGGGTGGAGTGCGCGCGCAATTCTCGACGCCGGTGAACATCCAGATGTCGCTGTACGCAATTCCCTTCTACGCGGGTTTCGACGAGCGGCTTGGGCATCCGGCGGGCTACCGGCCGCAAGGGTATCTCTTCTGCGCTACCAGCGATAAGCATATGGCGTACCTGCGCGGGAATTACGAGCGGCAGGTCGCCCTGGGATTGAAAGATGCGCGCATCGTGACCGGCGATGAGATCCGCGGCATGTTCCCGCTCCTTCGGGGAGATGACATCGTAGGCGGGAGTTTTTGCGCGAGTGATGGCTTTGTCGATCCTTATAGCGCGATGATCGGGTTTATGACGTGGGCGGCCGAGCATGGCGCGAAGCTTTGGAAGAACACCAGCGTCACGGGAATTCGGCGCGATGCTCGAGGAGTCTGCGAGTTGGAGACTTCGCGCGGTCCGGTCTCAACGCGCGTAGTTGTAAATTGTGCGGGACCTTGGGCGGCGGAGGTTGCAAAGATGGTCGAAGTGGATCTGCCGGTGGAACCGTTGCGGCGAATGTTGGTGCCGACCGAACCCTTCGACCAATTTCCGCATACGGCGCCGATGATCATCGACATGTCGAACGGATTTCATTTTCGACCTGAGTCGCTCGGGTTCCTGCTGGCGTGGAACGATCCGGAAGAAACGCCGGGATACAAGAGCGAATTCGAACCTTCGTTCATCGAAAAAATTCTGACGCGGGCGGCGGATCGGGTGCCGTGCTTTGAGAGCCTGGCGGTGAATCCGAAGCGCGCGTGGGCGGGATTGTACGAGATGACTCCCGATCATCATCCGATTCTGGGCGAAGTTCCCCAGGTTCGAGGATTCTTTCTGGCGAATGGCTTCAGCGGGCATGGGGTCATGCATGCGCCCGCTACTGGGAAAATCCTGAGTGACTTGATTTTGACCGGGAAGACCGACCTGATTGACGCTTCTCTGTTAAACTTCACGCGCTTTGCCGAAGGCCGGATGATTCACGAGACTGCGGTGCTCTGAAGGGAAAGCTTAAGCCGCAGAGGCACTCGGACGAAAAAAGCTTAAGCACGACAGGCACGAAGGAAAGGCGCCTCTGTCTCATTCTGGAAGCATCTTGGAATGACGCCGGTTTTCTTTGCGTCCTTGGCGGGTGTTCTTTGAGACCTTTGCGGTTAAAAGCTTTTGATCTTCCGCGATCAAAGAACAAAACCTTTAACCGCGAAGATCGCAAAGGGAACGCGAAGGTCGCAAAGAAAGGGGGAAGCTACTCGGTGATCAAGGAACAAAACTTCTGGTTAACGACCGTGGAGATGCCTGCCACGGACGGGTCTCGCGCGCTGCCCGAGACGGCCGATGTCGCGGTCATCGGCGCGGGCTTTACGGGCTTGTCGGCGGCGCGCAGGTTGGCGAAGGCGGGCGCGAAGGTCACCGTGCTGGAAGGCGAGACGATTGGGTGGGGAGCCAGTTCGCGCAACGGCGGCATGGTGCTGCCTGGGTTGAAGCTCGGGGTCAACCAGTTGATCTCGATGTATGGACGCGAGCGGACGCAGCGAATGTATGCGGCGTCGGTGGCGTCGATCGATTGCGTCGAGAGAATCGTTCGCGAGGAGAACATTGCGTGTGATTTCGCGCGCTGCGGGCACCTGGAAGTTGCCTGCAAGCAGGCGCACTTTGATGACTACGCGCGGCAGGTGGAGGTGATCCGGCGGGAGTTCAACCACGAACTGAAGATCGTGCCGCGCAACGAACTGCGGTCGGAGATCGGTTCAGACATTTACTACGGCGGAATGGTGGACGAGGGCAGTGTGGGGCTGAATCCGGCGCGCTATGTAGCCGGGCTTGGTGCGGCAGCAATCCGGGGCGGCGCTTGCGTCTTGGAGAAGACCCGCGTCGAGAAGATCGAGCGTGAAGCGCGGCAGGGAGCGCAGGGCTGGAAGCTGACCACTTCGCGGGGAGCGACCTGGGCGCGGAACGTGTTTGTCGGGACCAGCGGCTACACCAGGAAAGCGACGCCAGCGCTGCAGAAGAAGATTATTCCGATTGGGTCTTACATCATCACGACGGAAGTTTTGCCCGAAACGCTGGCGCACGAACTGAGCCCGCGCAAGCGCATGATCTACGACTCGAAAAACTACATCTATTATTACCGGCTCACGCCCGACAACCGGATGCTGTTTGGCGGGCGGGCGGCGTTCTTTCCGGAGAGCGGGAATTCGGTGCGCCGGAGCGGGGAGATCCTGCGGCGTGGGATGGTGGAGGTCTACCCGCAGTTGCGGGATACGAAGGTCGAGTACGTGTGGGGCGGGACGCTCGATTTCGCGTTCGACATCATGCCGCATGCCGGACAGTTGGACGGCATCTATTACGCGGTGGGATACGCCGGACACGGCGTCGCCATGGCGAGTTACCAGGGCGAGTTGATGGCCAGACGCATCGCTGGGGAGAATCCAGACAATCCGTTTGAGGGCATTCCATTTCCCGGCGCGCCGCTTGGTTTATATAACGGCAAGCCCTGGTTCCTGCCCTTCGCGGGCGCGTACTACAAGATTCTGGACTGGGTGAGCTAAAGTCGCCAGCTTGAATAGCGACAAAGGCACAATGGGAAAAGCCTCTTGCTTTTTTGTGGAGAGGCGGGCGTCCCGCCGCCCAGACGGGCGAGGACGCCCGTCACTCCATTGTCTTGTGTGGCTTCGTGTGCTTTGTGGGTTGTGGTAAACGGGAGCCGGTGTATAATCCCGCGCTGTTTCAGGATGGGGTCAACTCCAGTTGAGGGGTGAGCGAATGTTTAATTCCGTGGTGGAGAGTTCGGAAGCGCGTGCGGCACTTTACATTCTGATGGCCGCGATTGCCGGATCCATCATCATGACCTTACTCGCGAGCTTGCACTGAGTTCGTTCGAAGCAGCGACATTCGGTGGGCCGCCGCGGCTCGAGCGGCGGCCGAGCATCCAATACACCAGCGGTCCCGCGGCCAACGCAACCGGTCCCCAGCGGAGTCCGTAGCGATCGCTTCCCAGTAGCGCGACCGCGCTCATCACAATTACCGCCAGCACAGCGCTGATTAGACCAAGCATTCCGCCAGGAACCACGAAGGACCGCGGCAGCTCGGGCATTTTTCTTCGCAGTTGCCATGCTGCCAGCACGGTCAGCACTGTGGTCGCGACTCTCAGCCAGCTATAAATCGTGATGAGTTGCGTCAGGGAATGCATGGCGAGACCGCCGTAAATCGCGCCCGAGGCGATGATCGCGATCCAGGGCGTGCCAAAGCGAGGATGTTTGCCGGTGAGGGCGGCCGGCAGGTAGCCGTCTTCGGCCATCGCAAACGGCATGCGGGTGGAGGTCAACACCGTGGCGTTCAGCAGCGATAGGTTCGTGACCATGGCAGCGACGGTCATCCACGAACCAAGCCAGGGGCCACCTACGAGTTGAGCGGCGTCGGAAAAATAGCGGGTGTGCCATTGCTGCCAGTTCCCGAGCGCAGCGAGCGACGCGATCGTCGGCAGGAAGTAAACGGCGATGGATAGTGGGACCACGATGGCGAGGGCCAGGGGATAGGTGCGCCGGGGATTTTCCACTTCTTCGGCGACGGTCGAGCATTGCTCATAACCGGAATAGAGCCAGAGCCCCAGCGCGAGCCCAACTCCGAAAACGTTGTAGAGGGGTTGGTGCGGTGGAACGACCGGCACGAAGGGATTGTGCTTCCATTTAGCGAATCCCATCACGACCAGCACCAGCACGGGCATGAGAATGAAAATCTCAAGGGCGGTCGCGAATTTGCCGACGGCTTCAATGCCGCGGACATTGATCCAGGTGATCAGCGCAACGATCAGAAGAGAGATGAGGTAGTGTCGCCATCCAGTAAGCCAGGGCAGGTAGAAGCCGAGGTAGTCGGAGAATTGCACCGCGTAAGCAGCGCCCAGAAGAAACGACGCGCACCAGTTCCACCATCCTGCGAGAAATCCCCAGAGGTCGCCAAAGCCCGCGCGCGCCCAGCGGTAGAAGCCGCCTTCGACCGGCATCGCGGTGGTCAGTTCAGCCGAGACCAGTGAAACTGGGATCGACCAGAACAGCGGGATGACCAGCAGGTAGATCAGCGTCAGCCCCGGGCCTGAGGTGGTGACCATATCCTCGAGGCCGAACGGGCCTCCGGTGCAGTACGAGAACATGACCCAGACGAAATAGAAGAGCCCAGCTTTGCGGATGGCGGATTTAGCAGAGTTGTTGGCGGCCACGGGTTCGGCGTGCGAAACGACGCGCGGTGATTATACGGGAGACGGACATTTGAGCTTCGCTGCTGGGGCAAGTCACAATGCCTTCGTCCAGTTCCTCGATACCCTGGTTAGCGTCCAAAGAGCGGACGCGAACCTGGGGCACCTTGCGGTCTGGAATTTTCCACAACATGTACTTCCGAGATTGTCCGAGTGGCCTCTTGGCGCGAGGCGAGCCTTCCAAAGAAAATCGGCGCACAGATGCGCGAATTACGTCAGGTCCGGACGGAAGCCTGAGCTATACCGACATAGCGGTGAGTGCAGGGAAATCCTACTTCTATGTGGTCACGGCCGTGGAGGGAAACGGGACTGAGAGCACGTATTCGAGTCAGGCGATGGCCGTGATTCCTTAGGCGGGTCTATTGCTCCACGGACTGTGGTGCTGTTGATGTTGGGGTGCGTTTGGGAGTGGCGGCATCTTCCGAGACGTAGTGAATTTGAGTGCTCGGGATGCGCTCGGGCGCGGATGCGGCGATGGGGCTGAAGTAACGCACGGTCACATCGCTGCCGATCTTTTTGGTGCGGCTCTGGGCGGGCGCAAGCTGCGCGGCAGGTTTGACACCAAAGTAGCGTACCGTCACATCCTGTCCCACGTAGTCGAGTTCATCGTTTCCGACCCGCACCCAGCGAGGCTTGGCCGCGACGGCGGCTCCGGGTACAACTCCCAAAGCGGGTATTGCTGAGGCCTTCTCTGGCACGGCAGTGGACGCAGCAGAAGGTGAAGACGATGGCTGGGCGACTGCCTTGGCAGTGGCTACGGCTGACGTGGGCGCGGCTGGGGCAGGACGATGATCCCGGAAAACGACCCAAGTCGCCAACACCAGTGCCGTTACCGCCACCCAGCGCTTGTAGTAAGGCACGTGTACTACTTGTTTCGTTACAACGGACAGCGCACGATCCAGTTGGTGGCGTTGGGGCAACCTGATTTCGGGCAGCCTGACTTCCGGCAACCTTATTGAAGCGATAGAAGCAATCGCGGTACGGTAAGCGCGGCGCAACGTTGGATTAGCAGTCAGCCGCGCCGCAACGCTACGGAGAGACTCCAGAGGATCGCGGGTCAGGCTTACCGATTCGCTGGTCAGGCCTAATATGCTGAAACCTGATTGCGGCGCGGGCGCGGTTTGCTGCACAACTCGCGGGGGTTCCATCTTCCGGATGCCTGGCTGAGGAGCAATACTCGCAAGAACAGGCTGGATGGCGGGAGCTTCCGTGGCCGCCCTTTGAGTCTGTGGTTGGGCCGCCCGGCCGATGACCTCGCCCAGCAAATCGGCCATTAGGCGATAGGTGCGTACCTCTTGCTCCTGGAACGAATGCGCATCACTGAAGATGACTTCCATCACGCCCACCAGGTTTCGGTTGTCGTATACAGGAAGGATAAGGAGTGACTCGGCTCCAAATTGCCGGCAGATCGCCGCTTCAATCCGCCCATCGCGTTGAGCGTTCTCGACACGCAAAATCTCGGCCTTCGATTTCGTCTGGCGTGAGACGCTGAGGATGGCGGTCACACGCCGCCCGACATAGCCGGCGGAACTCCCACTGCCGGCGCGATAGACGAGCTGATCTCCTTGCAGGATGGCGATCGCGACTCCGGTGGCCTGGGCGACATTGCGCGCGCGCTCGGCCATGAGCGGCATGGCGCGGTCGACGTCGAGTTCGCTCTCCGCCATCAGCCCCTGAAGCTCAAGCACGGCGGAAAGAGAGCGCGTGTCGATGCCGCTCTCCTGCACGACGTAAGCGTCGGCTAAAAGATTCTGGAAGGACTCCGGATCGAGCCTGGAATGCGAACTCATGCCCACGCGACTCCAAATTTCGCCGAGGTACTGCTGGTGGGCTTTCGTGGGCGAGCGGTCCAAACCAGTTCCACGGCGGGGTGTTCGCAGTGTTCCACCAACGAATGAGGTTGTCAACCAGGAAGCAGAAACTGAACTCCGCGGAAAACCCCCTCAGCCGCTTTCGGAAACTTCGAAACAGAATCGAATACGACTCGATCCTCCCCGACTTCGTTCCCGTCCCCCTACGGGCCTCCAGCAAGTTTTCTACTGGCGTCCGAGATCATCATAGGATGGCAACAAACTAAGGGGATATACAGTATTCCATCTATATTCCAAGGATGGGTGCGGTTTGTTCAATGCCGGGCAGTCCGGCGAGGCCGACCAGCCTGGTTTCGCGCGCGGCGATGCCGAGAAGACGGCTGCGTGTCTCGGCGGAGAGCGCAGCTGGCGAGTACGAGGAGCGCAGTTCCCTCACGCGCTGGCGGGCTCGGGAAAAAGTATCGTGCAACGCTTCGTCGTCATTTTCAGCTCGGGAACTGCGATCGATGATTGTCGAGGGAAAATGCTGTTCGCAGCGGAACAGTGCCCGACTCTCTTTGAGCTTCACACTCAGTTTTAGAGTGCCCTGAGTCCGCGCAGCATAAGCTAGCGGCGGATAATTCGCTACGCCCATAGATCGGAGAATGTGCGTCTGAGCCGTTGTTTGGGCCGAGAGCGCACCAATAGCTAGGAGCAAGCCAAATACAGTTTCATCTTTCACTCCTTGCGGCGAACAGAACGATGCGTTCCCTTCGGGCTAAAGACGGCATTACACTCATGCCTCTTATTTGCTTCTTTGCAGTTGTCGATACGCCTCACTTTTGGAAACCCCCATTTCCTTGGCGACTTTCTTCAGCGCGGCTTTCTCGTCCACTTTGTCCTCCGACATGATCTGATCCACGCGCTCGCGGATGGACGGAGGGGAGGCGGCGACTCGTTCCCCTTGCTCGGCTTTTGCGATGAGCAGCGTGATTTCGCCCTTCACTTCGCCGCGAGATTTCAGTGTCTCAAGAATTTCCACGGCGCGGCCGCGCAGGAATTCTTCGTGCACTTTAGTGACTTCGCGCGCAATCACAATGTGGCGATCCGGCCCCAGCACTTCCACGATGTCTTCCAGAGATTCGAGAACGCGGTGGGGCGCTTCGTAGAAGACCTGGGTGCGCGGCGAGGTGGCAATGCTTTCGAGAACGGTGCGGCGCTCGCCGCGTTTGGCCGGGAGAAATCCGCTGAAGCGGAAGGAATCAGTCGGGAGGCCGCTCGCTACCAGGGCGGCCAGGAAGGCCGAGGCTCCTGGAATCGGGATGACCGGCACGTGGTGGCGGATGGCCAGCGTGATCAGGCGAAATCCGGGGTCGGAGATCCCGGGCATGCCCGCATCGGTGACCAGCGCAATCCTGGCGCCGCCTTCCAGATCGACGACCAGCTCGGCGGCCTTGGTCATCTCGTTGTGCTCGTGGTAGCTGATGGTGCGCGTCGTGATCCCGTAATGATGGAGCAGCTTCTGCGTTTGGCGCGTGTCCTCGCAGGCGATCAGGTTGACTCCCTTGAGCACGCGCAATGCGCGCAGAGTAATGTCCTCGAGATTGCCGATAGGGGTCGCAACCAGATACAGCGCTGGACCAGGATCGAGCGGCGTGGATTTGGGAGAGGGCTCGGGGGACATCGCGGGAAGGATAACACCGCTGCCAGACTACCCCAGTAGCGGGTACCGAGTGCGCGCCGAGTGCTGAATGCTAAGTGCCAAATAGCTAAATTGACGCGGCCTGCCGCATCCCCCTAGAATCTAGGCAGTTGAGAGGCGCGCCAAGCGGTTCCGCGCGCGGTCTGGCCGTTTCCTTAGACATTGGAGTTTCATGCCACTTTACGAGTACCAGTGCAAGAAGTGCCACCACCGCTTTGAACGAATCCAGAAATTCTCTGACCCACATGTGAAGAAGTGCCCCGACTGCGGCGGTCCGGTCGAGCAGGTTTTGTCCGCTCCGGCCGTGCAGTTCAAGGGTTCCGGTTGGTACGTGACCGATTACGCCAAGAAATCGTCCGGCAGTACGGCCTCGTCCTCGAGTAATGGCGAGTCAGGGAGTGGTGATTCCGCCGGCAAGAAGGACGAGAAGAAAGAAACGAAGACCGAAACCTCGAAGGCCGAGGGATCGTCGAAGAAGAAGAAATCGTAGAACAGCTATTAGCGGTTGGCTATTAGCTTTTAGCTCAAACTAACGAGCAACGCTAAGCCGAGCTTGGGAAAGATGTGCTGGCACGACGGCATGCACTGCTACGAACGGCGATTTACATCCAGATTCGCGGTGTCGCAGATTCCTCCGCCGCGTTCGGCGTCGGAATGACAAAATTATCTTTAGCTCGAACTGCCGGGTTCCGCCCCTACCCGGCGAATGCTTACCCTTCCACTGGCTAAGCGGCGACCATGGCGAATGCCTGCTTGGCGGCGGCGATGGTTTTCGTGATGTCTTCCTCGGTGTGAGCTGCGCTCAGGAAGGCAGCCTCGTATTGCGACGGCGGTAAATAAATTCCCCCCTCCAGCATATTGCGGAAGAAGCGTCCGAAAGCTTCCGTGTCTGATTTGGAGGCCGACTCCCAGTCGGTGACTGGGCCCGGCGTGAAGAACCAGGTGAACATTGAGCCGACGCGGTTCGTGGTCATCGGAACGCTCGCGGATTTCGCGGCTGCGGCTACGCCCGCTACCAGCTCACCGCTCAGCTTGTCGAGCCTGGCATAGATTTCTTTGTGCTCTTTGAGGTACCGCAGTTGCGCGTAACCGGCCGCCATGGCCAGCGGATTTCCGGAGAGCGTGCCTGCCTGGTACATCGGGCCAAGCGGTGCGACCAGGTCCATGATCTCCGTGGGACCACCATAGGCGCCCACTGGCAAGCCGCCGCCGATGATCTTTCCCATCGTGGTCAGGTCGGGCTTAATGGCATAGAGTTCCTGGGCGCCGCCAAAGGCGAGGCGAAAACCGGTCATCACCTCGTCGAAGATCAGAAGCGCGCCGTCGTTCGAAGTGACCGCTCGCACCGCTTCCAGATAGCCGCGCGCGGGGGGAACGCAGCCCATGTTGCCGACCACCGGCTCGATGATCACGCAGGCAATCTGCTGCTTGAATTTCTTAAAGGCCTCTTCCAGTGCGTCGGTGTCGTTGTAGGGCAACGCCAGGGTGAACTGGGTGAATTCTTCGGGAACTCCAGCCGACCCCGGGATGCCGAGCGTGGCCACACCGGAACCAGCTTTCACCAGCAGGGCGTCGGCGTGTCCGTGATAGCAGCCCTCGAACTTCACGATGTACTTGCGCTTGGTGTAGGCGCGAGCGAGGCGGATCGCGGACATCGTGGCTTCCGTCCCAGAACTGACGAAGCGCACTTTCTGCAGATGCGGGAACGCCGAGAGCACGAGTTCGGCCAGGTCGGCTTCCGCAGGCGTGGACGCTCCGAAGCTGGTGCCGTTGCGCAGGGCCGCGCCCAGGGCTTCGATGACCACGGGCGCGGCATGGCCGAGAATCAGAGGTCCCCAGGAGCCGATGTAGTCGATGTACTCGTTGCCGTCGGCATCGAACATGTGGGAGGCCTTGCCGCGCACCACGAACAGCGGATCTCCGCCCACCGCGCGAAAGGCACGCACCGGGGAGTTGACGCCGCCCGGAATCATCATTTCGGCGCGTTTCTGCAGTTTGCGCGACTGTTCGACCTTACGGGGCATGCGACCTCCTGACGAGTGCGTGGGAAAGAACTAACTATAACAGCGGGTCGGAGCGGCGGGCGCAGGCATAATCACCGGCAATTGTGACCGAGGGCACAAGCGCGCTTGGCCTACATTTTTACGAGATTTTCACGGGTTGGAAACATTGCCGAAACATCGGCGGCGTATTTTCGAGACAGTAGTTTGCCCTTCTAACCGGGAGGGATTTAAAGGACAGCCTCGGGGGCTCCGGGCTGTCCCGATTTTTTTGGGCAGTTTGCGGGAAGCGCGAAAAGCTTTTAACCGCGAAGGTCGCGAAGGAATCGCGAAGAACGCAAAGAAAACCTTTTGGCCATCGATAAATGAGATCCTTCCTCTTAGCGTCCTTTGCGGTCGTTCTTTGCGGTCTTTGCGGTTAAAAGCTTTTCTCGGCGAAGGGCGCTTACTTCTCCACCTTCACGCCTTTCCAGAATGCCACGTAGCCCTTGATTCGCGTGGCAGCGGGTTTCGGCTCGGGATAGTACCAGGCGGCATTCGCATTGCGCTTGCCGTTGACTTCGACATCGTAATAGTTAGCCAAACCCTTCCAAGGGCAGGTGGTGTGCTGCGAACTCGGCTTGAAGTAGTCGGTCTTGATCGCCTGCGGAGGGAAGTACTGGTTGCCTTCGACCTCGATGGTCTGATCGCTCTCTGCCAGAACCGTGTTTTCCCAGATTGCTTTTGTCATAATGCCCATTTAGATTCCTAAGGCCGACCGACGGTTTCATATGACAACCCTGACCAAGACGGAAAAGTACAACGGCCACTCCATGGTGGGCACACTCCAGAGAGTAATGGTCTGCGCGCCCGAGGCGGCAGGATGGAACGATGCGAAGCGGGTCGCGCAGGCGCGAAACCTGGGCTTTCCGCGCGCGCCGCTGTTCGAAGTCGCCGAAGCGCAACATCGCAGGCTGTGCCAGATTCTGCAGGAGGCGGGCGCGGAAATCAGCTACCTGCCGCCGTCGCCCGATCTGACGCTGGACGCGGTCTACACGCATGATGCTTCCCTCGCCACCGATTTCGGTCTGATCGCCATGCATCCCGGTAAATCCAATCGCGTGGTCGAAGCTGCGCGTCAGCGCGAGTTTTGCGCAGGACTCGGCATTCCCACGCTCGGCGAAGTGAAGGCGCCCGGGAAAACGGAAGCCGGCGATATGGTCTGGCTGGATGAAGGCACCCTGCTGATTGGTCTCGGTTACCGTACGAATCGCGAAGGTATCCAGCAGATGCGCGATCTGCTAGAGCCGCATGGGGTGGAGGTGCTGGCAGCGCCCCTGCCGTACGGTCCCGGCCCCTCAGCCTGCCTGCATTTGATGTCGCTCTTCAGCGTGCTTGATGAGAACACGGTGCTGGTCGATCTACCTTGGCTCGCGGTCGAGACAGTCGAATTGCTGAAGGAGCGTGGTTACCGTTTCATCGAAATTGATTCGTCCGAGCGCGACACCCTGGCCGTTAATGTGCTGTCGCTGGGACGACGCCGGCTGGTGGCAATCGAAGAGAACCAGAAAACGAATCAGCGCCTGCGCGATGCCGGGTTCGAAGTACACACCTTCCCCGGCTCGGAAATCTGTATCAATGGCGCCGGTGGGCCCACGTGCCTGACGCGGCCGCTGCTTCGTGGGTAGTTCGTGTAAGCAGAGCTAGCCGCAAAGGCAGGCGTGTACAGGAAGCTCGCTGCCATCCCTAGCTCTTGCGCGATCCGAGCACCAGCGCCAACACTCCGCCGGCAAGGAGCACAATTCCCACCCCAGCCGGCAGCTTCTCGCTGTGCTCTGTCTGCACCCCAATCTTGGCGTCCCCGATTTTCACGCTGTGGTCCTCCCGCTGCGGAACGGGCACCACGAGCGCCAGCACTCCCAGCAACAGCAAAACAATCCCGATCAAACGCGTGCTATTCATAGTCAGCTCCTATCTGAGACTGCACACGGCAAGCTGCAACCGATCGACTCCGAGGCCCTGATCCTCAGGTTTCATTGACCCGACCAGATTCACGACGTAACATTCTGCCCGGCCCATGATCGGCGAGACCATCTCGCACTACCGCATCGTCGAGAAACTCGGCGGCGGAGGCATGGGCGTAGTCTACAAGGCCGAAGACATCAGCCTGGGCCGCTTTGTCGCCCTGAAATTCCTTCCGGGACACGTTGCCGGCGATCCGCACGCGCTCGAACGTTTCCGCCGCGAGGCCCGTGCCGCTTCTTCGTTGAACCACCCCAACATCTGCACGATCTACGAGATCGGCCAGCACGATGATCAAGCCTTCATCGCCATGGAATTTCTCGAAGGCATGACCCTCAAGCACCGCATCGCCGGAAAGCCCCTGGAGATCGAAATCCTGCTCGCCCTCTCCATCGAGGTCGCCGACGCCCTTTCCGCTGCGCACGCCAAGGGCGTGGTTCATCGCGACATCAAGCCTGCCAACATCTTCGTCAAACTCGACGGCCACGCCAAGCTTCTCGATTTCGGCCTGGCCAAACTCTCACTCCAGCAACAACCGGCCTCTAATGCCGCCGCCACTCTCGAAATCACGGAAGATCATCTCACCAGCCCCGGCACGATGCTTGGCACCGTGGCCTACATGTCCCCCGAGCAGATCCGCGCCAAGGAATTGGACTCGCGCACCGATCTTTTTTCCTTCGGGGTGGTGCTCTATGAAATGGCAACGGGAAACTTGCCCTTCCGCGGCGAATCCAGCGGCGTCATTCTCGATGCCGTCCTGAACCGCGAGCCCCTTCCTCCTGCCCGCTTGAATCCCGATCTTCCCCTCCGCCTCGAAGACATCCTCGCCAAGGCGCTCGAAAAAGATCGCAACCTCCGCTATCAACACGCGTCTGAAATCCGCTCCGATCTGCAGCGCGTGCAACGAGACCTCGTCAACGCCACAACCAGTTCAGAACGCGCGCCCAGCCAGCACACGCGGCAATCGCGTGTTCCTGTTCCCGAGAGCCCGGATCCTTCGAAGAACCGGGCGGGCGTTCTGCTCATTTCACTGACCGCGTTTGCCCTCATCGCACTTGCCATCGTCTTTACTGTGCGCTGGAAGTCGTTTTCTACCTCCGGGCTTCACACAACGCTTGCGCAACTCACCTTCGCCGAGGGCATCGAAGAGTATCCGGCCTGGTCGCCCGATGGCAAGACGTTGCTCTATACCGGCGACGTGGGCAAGATCCGCAAAATCTTTCGCAAGGACCTCTCCTCCGGACAAGATGCCCAACTGACCCACGGCGACTCCGACGATCTGCAGCCTGCCTGGTCGCCCGACGGGAAGCGCGTTGCCTTCGTCCGCGCGCGCCAGCCTGGAGTCAAACTGCAACCCGGCGACGTCTTCGGCCAATTCGACGACGGTGATATCTGGGTGCTCGATCTCGCCTCCGGCGCCGAAAGCAAGCTGGTCGAAAAAGCCTTCAATCCGGCCTACTCGCCCACAGGAGATCGCATTGCGGTGGACGCTTCCTGGGTCGGCCCTCGGCGCATCTGGACGCTCGATCGCGATGGTCACAATCCCCAGCAAATCTCGACCGACACCAGCGAGGAAGTCGGCCACGTTGCGCCCGCCTGGTCTCCCGATGGCAAGAAGATCGTCTTCCAGAATCTGCTCCGCACCAAGTTCGACGTTCGCGTCGTGAATCTCGATTCCAAGCAGATGACCTGGATCACCAACGATTTTTTCACGAACACTCGCCCGGCGTGGTCTCCCTCCGGCAAATTCATTTATTTCTCGTCTTATCGCAGTGGAGGCATCAACGTATGGCGGGCGCCCGTCAATCGGGATGGCGCGCTCGGCGGCGCGTTGCAGCAGGTCACCACCGGCGCCGGACAGGATGTCGAAGTCGCCGTATCTCCTGGCGGCAAGCGTCTCGCCTATGCCACACTGCGCCAGAACGCCTATCTCTGGAGGCTTCCCGTCTCCCCGCAAACCGGTCTGCCCACAGGAAACCCCGAGGCCGTCATCAGCACCACGCGCGAAGACAGCCGTGGCGCCTGGTCGCCCGATGCCCGGAGCATCGCCTTCAACTCCGATCGCGCCGGTGACATGAACATTTGGCTGTTCTCGCTTGCCGATGCGAACGCCCGCCCACTCACGAACGGCCCCGGCGGCGACTTCCAGCCCAACTGGTCGCCTGACGGAAAAAAGATCGCCTTCTTCTCCTCTCGTTCCGGAAGCCCAAACATCTGGGAGGTGGATGTCGCCGGAGGCGCGCCGAAGTCGCTGACCTCCAACCCCGGCGTGAACGTCAATCCATTCTTTTCTCCCGATGGATCACACATTGCCTTCCAGTCCGATCACTCCGGCAGGCTCGAAGTCTGGGTGATGAATGCGGACGGAGGGAATCCCCGTCAGCTTTCGAACGTTGGCATCACTGGACATTTCATGCGCTGGTCCGACAACGGCCGCGAGGTGATCTTTCGCTGCACTTGTACCGGCAAGCCCGCCACCATGAAAGTCTCCATCGACGGCGGCGTTCCTCTACCCTTTGCTGAGACGAAGGGCGGCTCGCACATGTCCTTCTCACCCGATCGCTCTCGCATCATGGATGTCGTCGGCCACCGCGTGCTCTGGGTCTCACCCGTAAGTGGCGGCGCACCCGAGAAAGTCTACGAATTCCCTGACCCTGACGTTCGCATCGATTATCCGGTCTGGTCTCCCGACGGAAAGTGGGTCCTCTTCGACCGCTTCCTTCCCCAAGGCGGCGATATCTGGTCTTTGAGCGGGGTGGAGTGATCGGAGTCGGCTGAGACGAGTTACGGTTCGGGGAGATTTTATAAGCAAACACACCCTGCAACTTGTAAGAGAGAGAACTGCGCGGAGGGCGCAGAGAGAAGCTTTTAACCGCGAAGTTCGCAAAGAAGTCGCGAAGTACGCAAAGAAACCACAACGGTGGTGGAGTCGAGCTGCGCTTATTTCGATGGGTTCTCCTGCAGTTCTTTGTGCTGCGCTTTCACATACTCTGCAACCTGTTCGAGGGTCGCGAACCACACCCCGGGCTTCGCCTTCATATAGACAATCAATTTCTCCAGCGCCGCAATCCGCGACCGATGCCCGCTGATGTGTGGATGCAGCGTGAGAATAAACATCGTCCGCTCCCGATACGCCACATCGAACTCGCCCTTGTACACCTCATACACCAACTCCGGATCGGGCAGCGATCCGCTCGCCTCCGGCTCATAATAAGGATAGTCGTCCGCAATCCAGTTGATGGGAAGCTCGATCATTCCCGTCTTCTGTCCGCTGGCGAGCAACTCGTAAGGCTCATCCATCGCCATGAAGCTGCTGTCATACAAAAATCCAGCCTTGCGAATTTGCTCCATGGTCGACTGGCTGAACTCCCACGCCGGCGCCCGGATTCCCACCGGACGTTTCCCGATCGCCTTGGTCAGGTACTCGATCGACTGCGTCAGCAACTGCTCTTCCTTCGCCGCATCATTTACCTGCGTCAAATTCTCGTGCATCCAGCCATGGACGCCGATCTCGTGCCGCTTGCGCTGCAAAATATCCTGGATCATCTGCGGATGCAGCGCCGCGCTCATCGCGGGAATATAAAACGAAGCCGGAATCGAATGCCGATCCAATAGATCGAGCACCCGCGGCAAGCCCGTGGTCGCGCCGTACTCGCCCTGCGAGAGCGGAACCGGCCACGGCGTCCGCCTCCACAGCAGTTCGTTATCGACATCGAAGGACAAGCACACGGCAACCCGCGCCCCATTCGGCCAAGCCTTCGGCGTGAGCTTGTC
>Ga0209806_1000950_pt1 | contig 19614 bp, 20 predicted proteins | sample GraSoiAngelo_152_FD_186166 | JGI IMG/M metagenome (GOLD analysis project Ga0209806, IMG submission 186166) | Grasslands soil microbial communities from the Angelo Coastal Reserve, California, USA - 14_1009_12_30cm (SPAdes) (version 2) | ecosystem: Environmental > Terrestrial > Soil > Grasslands ... | reverse complement strand
TCGGTCGGGGCTAATTATCGAGCAGCCTGTCGGGCTCGGTCTCGAAGGGAATTCGTCGCGAAGATGGGGATCGTCGAGGAAGAAGCCGACGAGTCCCAGTTCTGGTTGGAATTAATGATCGAACATGGAATGCTCGACGCGTCTCGTGTCGGGTCCCTCCGGCACGAGGCAGGAGAGATCGTAGCCATTGCCGTATCGTCTATCCGTACGGCGCGGCGAACTCCCCGTGCCAATCCGCAATCCGCAATCCGCAATCCGCAATCGGCCGAGCCGCCATGTTCATCGACCGCGCGGTAGTTCATGTGGTCGGAGGCGCGGGGGGAGCCGGTGCCTCATCCTTCCGCCGCGAAAAGTTCGTCCCCAAGGGCGGGCCCGACGGCGGGGACGGTGGCCCCGGAGGATCGGTGTACGTGCGCGCCGATCCGAACCTCGCCACCCTGCTCGACTACCGCTACCGCACCCATTGGAAGGCCCAGCGCGGACAGCACGGCAAGGGCAAGGACATGACCGGCAAGACCGGGCTGGATCTGTACCTCCCGGTGCCCCCCGGAACGGAGGTGCATGACGCCGACGGCGGCACGCTGCTCGGCGAGCTGCTGCGCCCCGGGGACACACTGCTGGTGGCGAAGGGGGGTCGTGGCGGGCGGGGCAATGCGCGGTTCGCGACCCCGACGCATCAGAGCCCGCGCGAATGGGAGCCGGGCGAATACGGCGAAGAGCGCCATCTCGAACTCGTGCTCAAGCTGATCGCCGACGTCGGCCTGCTGGGTGAGCCCAACGCGGGGAAGAGCACGCTGCTCTCGGTGATTTCCGCCGCGCGTCCCAAGATCGCCGACTACCCCTTCACCACCCTCGAGCCCAACTTGGGCGTCGTGGCGCTCTCGGACGGCCGTTCGCTCGTGATCGCGGACATTCCGGGGATCATCGAGGGCGCGCACGTCGGGAAGGGACTCGGCCTGCGGTTCCTGCAACACGTGGAGCGTACCCGGATGATGGCCGTGCTCGTCCCGGTCGACAGCGCGGACCCGCAGGCGACCTACGAGCTGCTGCGGCGGGAAACCGCGCTGTATTCGGCCGATCTGGCGGCGAAGCCGCACATCGTGGTGCTCACCAAGCGCGACTTGCTCCCTCCCGGCTCCCGACTCCCGATCATTCAGACGCACGCCGGCGCGCCGCTGGTCGCCGTCTCCGCCGTCACGCGCGAGGCGATCCCGCAACTCGTAGAGACACTGTGGCGACTGCTTCCGGTGCGGGTCGCGACGAGCTAGCGGCCTACCTCGCGCTGGCGCAGGTGCCCGGCATCGGCGCCGTCCGGCTCGGTACGCTCACGGCCGCCTTTCAGAGCGCCGCGGCAGCGCTGCAGGCACCGCACGGCGCCATCGCGGCGCTTCCCGGCTTCGGCCGAGCCGCCGCCACGGCGGTGCGCGCCGCGTCGCTCGACACCGGGCGCGAGCAGCTGGCGCAGCTCGATCGCCTCGGGGCGACCGTGCTGCTCCCCGACGATCCCCGGTTCCCACAGACGCTGGGCGACATTCCGGAGCCGCCGGCGTTCCTGTACGCGTGGGGCAACGTGGGACTGCTGGCCCGGCCCGCGGCGGGCGTGGTGGGGAGCCGGAACCACTCCACCTATGGGGCCACGGCGGCGCGGATCCTGGCCGAGGGTGTGGCGCGGGCCGGCGTCGTGATCGTGAGCGGCATGGCACGGGGCATCGACGCCATCGCGCACGCCGCGGCCCTGGACGCCGGCGGCGCGTCGCTGGGCGTCCTGGGCAATGGGTTCGGCGTCGTCTACCCCGCGGCCAACCGCTCGCTGTACGATCGTATGATCGCGCACGGCTGTCTCGTCACGGAGCTGCCGCCCGGCGAGCGGCCACACGCTCACACGTTTCCGCGCCGCAATCGCCTGATCAGCGGTCTGGCGGGCGTCACCGTCGTCGTCGAGGCGGCTCCCGGCTCGGGCGCGCTCATCACCGCCGACTGCGCGCTCGATCAGGGGCGGGGCGTGCTCGCCGTCCCCGGCCCGATCACCAGCCCGACCTCCCTCGGCTGCAACCGGCTGATCCAGCAGGGCGCGAAGCCCGCCCTTTGCGCCGCGGACATTCTCGAGGAGCTGGGGCTCCCGGGATCGGCGACCCCCGAAGGAGCGTCAGCCGGCGCCCGAGCAGCGCCGCCGGACTTGGGTCCGCTGCAGCGCAAACTGTGGGACGCGCTGGGCGCCGAGCCGCAGCACGTGGACGCCCTGGTCGCGGCGGCGGGGGCGGGCGGGGCCGGCGGCGCGGGGGCGGACGCGAGTGCGGTGCTGGCGGCGCTCACAGAGCTGGAAATGCGCGGTCTCGTGAAGCAGCAGCCGGGGATGCGGTTCGGGGTGGCTTGAACCCCGGGGCATGGCCCCGGGGTCGGTCTACCCGAATTTCTTGAACCCCGGGGCATGGCCCCGGGGTCGGTCTACCCGAGTTTCTTGAACCCCGGGGCATGGCCCCGGGGTCGGTCTACCCGAAGGGGTTGGGTGTGAGCAAGGCGGGCCACAGGAGCTTCGCGCTCTTTGCGCACGTCACATGGCATACGAGTCGGCGCGAACATAGCGTCCGCCAGACCGATGTTGCAACCGTCACTCGGGCTCTTCTCGAGTGCGCCGCTCGGAACTCCGTACACGTCCTCGCGCAGGCAGTCATGGCCGACCACGTCCACGTGCTGGTCAGCTTTCGGCCCGACTTGTCACTGATGCCCTTCATTCGGGATGCGAAGTCGGAGTCGGCGCGCCGGGTGAACGGCCCGCACCGTCGTCGGCTCACATGGGCGCGCGGCTACTTCGCAGGCTCGGTCTCCCATAGTCACATCCCGACCGTGCGGGCCTACCTCGCAAGACAACCCCTCCGCCATCCGGATAGCGTGCCCGCCTGAGTAGACCGACCCCGGGGCCATGCCCCGGGGTTAACCGAATCGGGGTGTGTTCCCGGGCCAGGCCCGGGGGGTTAACCCAATCGGGGTGTGTTCCCGGGGCCATGCCCCGGGCTCGGTCGACCCGAGGTGCTTGAACCCCGCGGCGTGGCCGCGGGGTCGGTCTACCCCAGTTCCTCGAGCCCCGGGGCCATGCCCGGGGGGTTAACCCAATCGGGGTGTGTTCCCGGGGCCATGCGCCGGGCTCGGTCGACCCGAGGTTCTTGAACCCCGCGGCGTGGCCGCGGGGTCGGTCTACCCGAGTTCCTCGAGCCCCGGGGCCATGCCCGGGGGTTAACCAACGACACTTTGCCTCTATACTTTCCCCAGGTGCGCCACCTCTACGTCCACGTCCCCTTCTGCGTGCGCCGCTGCTCCTATTGTGACTTCTCGATCGCGGTCCGGAAGCGCATCCCGGCTGGCGAGTACGTGGACGCAGTGCTCCGGGAAGTGGAGATGGTCCGCGCGGCTGACCCCGGGGCGGCGACCGAGGGCCCGAAGGGCCCGAAGAACGCACCGCATGACGGTCTCGAAACGCTCTACTTGGGTGGCGGCACCCCGTCGCTGCTTCCGCCAAATGCGCTGGCAATGCTCGTCACGTCCTTGCTTGACGCCTTTGGCGCGACGCCTTCGCGTGACGCCGTTGAAGTAACGGCGGAGGCCAATCCCGAGGACGTGACGCTCGAACATGCAACCGCCTGGCGCCGCGCCGGCGTGAACCGCGTGAGCCTCGGCGCCCAGTCATTCGATGACACTGTGCTGCAATGGATGCACCGCTCCCACGACGCCGCACGCATCACCTCGGCGGTGCGGACGCTCCGGGACGCGGGGATCGACAACATCTCGCTCGACCTGATCTTCGCCCTGCCCGCGGAGCTCGAGCGCGACTGGGAGCGGGACCTGGAGCTGGCCCTGTCCCTGCATCCCGATCACCTGTCGCTGTACGGGCTCACAGTGGAAGAGCGGACGCCGCTCGCCCGCTGGATCTCACGCGGGGCCGTCGCGCCTCCGGAAGATGACCGCTACACCGAGGAGTATTTGCTGGCGCACGTGCGGCTGGCGGCGTGCGGCTATCATTTCTACGAGGTCTCCAACGCCTCTCGGGACGAGGCTCGGTCGCGTCACAACTCGGCGTACTGGTCCGGTCGCCCCTACGTCGGGCTCGGCCCCGCAGCCCACAGCTACGACGGCCGCGCGCGTCGTTGGAACGTCGCCCCGTGGCCGGCGTACGCCCACGCGATCGCGGCGGGCCGCTCCCCGGTCGAATCCACCGAAGTTCTCACGGCGGAGCAACGGGAGCTTGAGCGGCTCTATCTGGCGTTGCGCACCGACGCGGGGGTGGCGCGCACCACGTGTCCGCCCGACCGCCTGACCGCCTGGGCGGGGGCGGGGTGGGTGGAGGTGACCGCCGAGTCGGTGCGGTGCACTCCCCAGGGCTGGCTGCGGCTCGACTCTCTGGTGCGCGACTTGACCGAGCCCCAAGCGGCGAGCTAAATTGTTAGCAGCTAAGAGGTTGGGTGATATGTCGCAGTCCCTAACAGAGCGCGAACGGCAGGTGCTCGAAGCCGTTATCGAGACCTACGTTGAGACCGCCGAGCCGGCGGGGAGTCGGACTATCTCCCGGCGGTCCGGGATGATGCTGTCCGCAGCGACCATACGCAACACGATGAGCGACCTCGAGGAAAAGGGATTCCTGTACCACCCCCACACCTCCGCGGGCCGCATCCCGACCGACCTCGCTTATCGCGTGTACGTCGACTCGTTGATGCGGCTGCCCCCGGTCTCGCTGTCCGACTCGGACCAAATCCGCGAAGAGTTGACGGGAGAGCGCACCGCCGTGGACCGGATCCTGGAGCGAGCCGCGCAGGTGCTCGGCGTGCTCACCAAGGAGCTGGGGGTCGCCGTGGGCCCGTCGCTGGACGACGCGCTGCTCGAGCGCCTCGAGCTGTTGCAGATCTCCTCGGAGCGGCTGCTGCTGGTGCTGTCGCTCAAGAGCGGTGTGGTGCGCACCATCTTCGTCGAGGTGCCGTCACACATGGCGCCCGAAGCAGTCCGACACGTCGCGGTGGTGCTGAACGAGCGGCTCGGCGGGCTCACGCTGCGCGAGATCCGCGGCACGCTGTCCGATCGGCTGCGCGACGCGGCGGGCGATTCCGGCGCGCACGAGCTCCTCAACATCTTCATTCAAGAGGCAGACGAGCTGTTCGACGTGCCGGCGAGCGGCGCCGCCGCCGCCGGCGTCGTGCTCGGCAGCGCGCAGCTGCTCGCCGGCCAGCCGGAGTTCGCGACCCAGGAACGGCTGCAGGGGCTGCTCCAAGTCACGGAGCGGCGCGATCTGCTGCGCCAGGCGCTCGCCCAGCGGCTGGGCGACGGTCTCACCATCACGATCGGCAGCGAGCACCGGGATTCGCGCCTCGCGCCCTTCACGCTCGTGACGGCGTCGTATCGGCTGGGCGCTCTGTCGGGCGTCATCGGGGTGCTGGGTCCGACGCGGATGGCCTACGACAAGATCGTCGCCCTGGTCGATCACACGAGCCGCCTCGTCGGGGAGTTGCTCGAATGAGCCAGCCGAGCGACTACTACGCGCTGCTGGGCGTGGCGCGGAACGCGGGCGAAGCGGAGATCAAGAAGGCGTACCGCGGCCTGGCCATGAAGCACCACCCCGACCGCGTCGCCTCCGAGGAGAAGACGGCAGCGGAAGAGAAGTTCAAACAGATTACCGAAGCGTACGAGGTGCTGCGTGATCCCGAGAAGCGCGCCGCGTATGATCGCTATGGGGTAGCGGGCGTGCGCGGGGCGGGAGCGGCGGGCGGGGGGTTCGGCTTCGCACACTTCGACCTGTCCGAGGCGCTCAACATCTTCATGCGCGACTTCGGCGGTCTGGGCGGATTGGACGCCTTCTTTGGCGGTGGCGAGCGCGGTCGGCGCGACCGCCAGCGAGGGCAGGACTTGAAAGTCACGCTCGAGCTGACGCTCGACGAGGTCGCGAAGGGTGCCGCGAAAACCGTGCGCCTGCGCACGCTGGACCGGTGCACCGCGTGTAGCGGGACGGGTGCCCAGGACGGGGCCCGCCCCACGCCGTGCGGCACGTGCGGCGGCACGGGCGAGGTGCGCCGCGCCGCGCGCTCGATGTTCGGCCAGTTCGTCTCGGTGTCGCCGTGCCCAAGCTGCGCCGGCGAGGGCAGCGTGATCCGCCAGCCGTGCCCCAAGTGCCAGGGGGACGGGCGCGTGCGGGCCGACAAAACGATCCAGATCGACGTCCCAGCCGGCGTGCAGGAGCATCATTACCTGACGATGCGCGGCCAGGGCGTGCCCGGGCCCCGCAACGGGCCGCCGGGGGACCTGATCGCCGTGCTCGAGATCGCCGACGACCCGCGCTTCGAGCGCCACGGTGATGACCTGGTCTACGACCTCCCCCTCTCGCTCACGCAAGCGGCGCTCGGCGCCGAGGTCGAGGTACCGACCCCGCACGGCACCGCCACGCTCAAGGTACAGGCGGGCACGCAGACGGGAGCCGTATACCGCGTGAAGGGAAAGGGGCTGCCGCGGTTGGGCGACAGCGGGCGCGGCGACCTGCACGTGCGGGTGCACGTGTGGACGCCGACGAAGCTGACGGCGGAGCAGCGGGCCTTGCTCGAGCAGCTCGCGAAGGTCGAGACGGCGCCCCCGGCCGAGGATCGGCTCGGCAGAAAATTCTGGGAGCAGCTGCGTCAAGCATTCGGGAATCGCTGAGCGCGCCAGGGAGCGGGGCACATGGGCGGGTGCATCTTCTGCAAGATCGCGGCGGGCGAGGTCCCGGCAACAGTCGTGAAGCGGGCCGACGGGATCATGGCGTTCAAGGACCTGAATCCGCAGGCGCCGACGCATCTGCTCGTGATTCCGACCGATCACTTGGCGTCGCTCAACGATGCGAAGGACCCGCAGCTGCTCGGTCGCCTGCTGGCATTCGCGCGCGACCTGGCGCGTGACACCGGGATCGCCGAGCGAGGCTATCGTGTCGTCGTGAACACCAACCCCGACGGCGGCCAAACGGTGTTTCATCTCCACCTGCACCTGCTGGGTGGGCGGCCCATGACGTGGCCACCCGGTTGACCTTGCCCCGGGCCGCGACGGGGGCTAAGTTTGTGTCTCGATCATAGTTAGCGAGTCGCCCATGCCGGAAGTCATCATTCATGATGACGCAAGCTTCGAACGCGCGCTCAAGCGCTTCAAGAAGAAATGCGAGAAAGCGGGGATCCTTTCGGACTTGCGCAGGCACCGTCATTACGAGAAACCCAGTGAGAGACAGAAACCCACGATGAATGCCGCGCGACGCAAGCACCGGCGCCCGCGGCTGGTCTGACTGTGGCTGACTTGACCGAGCGGCTGCGCGCCGCGATGAACCAGTCCCGGAAACAACGCGATCAGGCGCGCACCCTTCTCCTCTCCACGATCCTCGCAGACCTCAAGAACCGCGAACTCGAGCTGAACCATCCCCCCTCCGACGACGAGGCGGCGGAAGTGCTGCGGCGCGGGATCAGGCGGCGGCGCGAGGCGGCGGAGCAGTACGTCGCCGGCAAACGCCAGGAGCTCGCCGACCGCGAGCTGGCCGAAGTGACGATGCTCGAGGAGTTCCTCCCCGCCGCGGTCGACCCGGAGGAGATCCGTCGGGCCGTGCGTGAGGCCCTCGCGACGGGGGCCAAGGACCTGGGCAAGCTCATGGGGCAGGTGATGCCGAAATTCAAAGGCCGGGCGGATGGCAAGCTGGTGAACCAGATCGCCCGCGAGGAGCTGGCGGCGACCTTATGAGCGTCGCGGGAGGGGTGGCCCCCTCCGTGCTGGACACCCTGGAATTCCCTGCCGCGCTGGAGCGGGTGGCGGCCCACGCCGCCGGCCCGCTCGGCGCCGCCCGAGTGCGCGGCCGCGCTCCCGCCACCGATCCCGAGCGGGTCCGGGCGGCGCTGGCCCAGGTCGCGGAGCTCGCCGCGCTGCTGCTCCACGACGATGCGATCCGGGCCGAGCCGGTGCCCGACATCGGGCCGGCGCTCGAGCTGCTCGCGGTCGCCGGCAGCGCGCTCGAAGGCGTCCAGCTCGCCACGCTCACCCGGGCGCTGGCTGGCGCGCGTCTCACCGCCGCGGAGCTGGCGCGTCTGGCGCGCGACGCGCCGCGCACGGCGGCGCTACGGGTCGATCCCCCCCCCAAGGAGATCGAGACGCAGCTGGCGCGGTCGCTCGACGCCGAGGGGGTCGTGCTCGATGCGGCCTCACGCAGTCTCGCCCGCGCGCGCCAGGGCGTACGCGAGGCACGCCAGCGTCTCGTCGGCAGGCTCGACGCGATGCTCGGCGCGCTCGACCCGACCGACCGTGCGCCCGATGCCGCCGTCACCCTGCGCGGGGGCCGCTACGTCATCCCGATCCGCGCGACGGCGCGCGCCCGCGTGGGCGGCATCGTGCACGACGAGTCCGCCACGCGCTCCACAGTGTTCGTCGAGCCGCCCGAAGTGATCGAGCTGGGCAACGCCCTGCGGTCGGCGGAAGCCGAAGAGCAACGCGAAGTGCTGCGCGTGCTGCGCGAGCTGACGGATCTGCTGCGCCCGCGTCGCGCGGCGCTCGCGGCCGCGTGGGAGATGTGTGTCGCGTTCGATGACCTGTGCGCGCGGGCGCGCTATGCCGTGGAAGTGAACGGCTTCGCCCCGACGGTCGGGGCGGGCCCGCTGGCGATCCGCAACGGCCGCCACCCGCTCCTCGTCGGCGGCGAGACACCGGTCGTTCCGTTCGACCTGGTGCTCGCGCCCGATGAGCTCACGATCCTCGTCTCCGGTCCGAATACGGGCGGCAAGACGGTGCTCATCAAGGCCGTCGGGCTCCTGTGCTTGATGGCCCAGAGCGGCATCATTCCTCCGCTCGGACCCCAGTCGACGCTCCCGGTGTTCGCCGCGGTGTTCGCCGACATCGGCGATCGGCAGTCGATCGCCGCGAGCCTGTCGACGTTCTCGGCGCACGTCGCCGCACTGCGCGACATCCTGGAGCACGCGCAGGCGGGCTCGCTCGTGCTGCTCGACGAGATCGGGAGCGGCACCGACCCGGCTGAGGGTGGCGCGCTCGCGGCGGCGGTGCTGCGCACGCTGACGCGGCGTCGCGTCGTGACGCTCGCCACTACCCACCTCGGCGTGTTGAAGCAGCTCGCCGCCGAGACCGTCGGTATCGTCAACGCGTCACTGCAATTCGAGGCCGAGACGCTGACGCCGACCTATCGCCTGCTGAAGGGCGTCCCCGGTCGCTCCTACGGGCTCGCCATCGCGCGTCGCCTCGGGATCGCCGCCGACGTGCTCGACATGGCGCAGCGGGCGGTGCCCGACGCCGAGCGGACCCTCGACGCCCTGCTCGCGACCGTGGAGGCCCGCGCGCGCGACCTCGAGGTACAAGCGCGGGACCTGGCGGCACGGGAGGCGGCGTTGCGCGAGGACGCGGGTCGAGTCGATGCGCGGGCCGAGGAGGTCGCGCGACGCGAGCACGAGGTGAAGACGCGCGCTCAGGCGCTCGAGCGCGAGGCGCGCGAGCAGACGCGGGCCTACCTGCTCGAGGCGCGCCGCAAGGTGGAGGAATCGCTCGGCCGCGCTCGGGCGGCGGTGGACGAAGCCACGGCGCGGGAGGCGAGGCGGCTCTTGGAACAGGCCATCGAAGCAACCGAAGTCCGGGAAAAGGGAAACGTGAAACGGGAAACGTGGCTGTCGCTCGAGGAGCTGCGGCGCTTGAAGCAGGAGCAGCCGGACGCCCCGCGACGGCCGCCCAGCCCGGCGCGGCCGCCGGGCGGAGCGGGGCATCCGGTGGCGACGGCCGCGTCGGAAATCTCGCTGCGCGGACTCCGCTTGGACGAAGCCGAGCCCATGCTGGTCAAAGCGCTGGACGACGCCGTCGCGGCCGATCTGCCGTATCTCCGCGTGATCCACGGCAAAGGCACCGGAGCGGTGCGCAAGCTGGTGCACGACGTCCTCTCCGCCGACGCGCGCGTGCAACGCTTCGGCTTCGCGCCCGCCAACCAGGGCGGCCACGGCGTGACGATCGTGGAGTTTACGGCATGAGCCTGATCCCCGACGACGTCATCGAGCAGGTGCGCGAGGCCGCGGATCTGGTCGGTATCATTGGAGAGCACGTCGAGCTCAAGCGCAGCGGGTCCGACTATCGCGGCCCTTGCCCGTTCCACGGCGGCGCCCACCGCAACTTCGCGGTCATCCCGAAAAAGGGGATGTTCTACTGCTTCGTGTGCCACGAGGCGGGCGACGTCTTCACGTTTTTCATGAAGCGCCTCGGCATGGATTATCCCACCGCCGTACGCGAGGTAGCGCGCCGCGTGGGGATCACGATCCCCGAGCGGGGACCCGCCGGCCCGGATCCCCACGAGCCGCTCTACAACGCCGTGGCGACGGCAGCCGACTGGTTCGCCCGGCAGCTGCGCGAGAGCCCGGAGGCGGACGTGGCGCGGCAGTATCTCGGATCGCGCGGGCTCGAGCTGGAAACGGTGCTCCCCCTGGGGCTGGGGTACGCGCCCACGGGGAAGGCGTTCCCCGACGCGATGAAAAGCTTGGGCCTGCGTGACGAGGTGTTGCTCGAGGCGGGCCTCGTGGTTAAACGAGAGGACGCCACGTTGGCGCCGCGGTTCCGCGGCCGGCTGCTGTTCCCGATCCACGACCCGCGCGCCCGCATCGTCGGATTCGGGGGCCGGATCCTCGGCGCAGGAGAGCCTAAGTATCTCAACTCGCCGGACACCGTGATCTTCCATAAGGGGCGGCTGCTGTACAACCTGCATGCCGCGAAGCACGCCATGCGCAAGGCCGAGCGCGCCATTTTGGTCGAAGGCTATTTCGACGTGCTGCGGCTCTCGCTCGCGGGCATCGAAGAAGTGGTGGCACCGCTCGGTACGGGCTTGACGTCCGACCAGGCGCAGCTCGTCCAGCGCCATGCGGCCCACGTCATCCTGCTGTACGACTCCGACGAAGCCGGGCTCCGTGCCACTTTCCGCGCGGCCGACGAGCTGTTGCGCGAGCGATTGCGCGTGAGCGTCGCCACGTTGCCGCCGGGAGAAGACCCCGATACGCTGGTGCAGCGGCGCGGCGCCGCCGGTCTCGAAGCGATCCTCAAGGACGCCGTGGACGTGTTCGAGCGCAAGCTCCAGATCCTCGACCGGAAGGGTCTGTTCGGCACCTTGGCCGGTCGCCGGCGGGCGCTCGATCGCCTGCTGCCCACGATCCGCGCGGCAGCGGACCCGATCACTCGGGAGCTGTACACGTCGCGGGCCGCTGAAGTGGCGGGCGTGCGAAAAGACGTCTTGGAGCGCGAAGTTGTCACCGCGGGAGGCGGGAGACGGGAGGCGGGCGAGACGCCGCCTCCTGCCTCCCCCCTCCCGTCTCCCGCGCTCCCGGCCAGCGCCGAGAAGGCTCTCTTGCTCCTGCTGTTGGAAGGGGAGCCATGGCGCTCCCGCGTGCGCGACGCCATCGACGCCGAGGAGTTCGAATTCGTCCCCTACCGCGAAGTGTTCGAGGCGATCGCCGACGACGCGGTGCTGTCACTGAGCGAGACGTCCGCGCGCGCCTACGAGCAGCTGCGTGACGAGGGGCTGGGGGATCGCGACCCCAACTCCTTGTACGAGCGCGCCGTCAACTGGATCGAGGCGCGGCGGCTGGAGCGGCAGCTCGAGCAGCTCGATCGGCGCCTGCCGTTCGAGAGCCCCGACGGACAGGCGTCGCTGATCGCGGAAAAGCGGCGCGTGTTCGACGAGCTTCGCAAGCGATATCCGCGTTACAAGATCGCGATGAGGAGGCGAGGTGCACCCGGAACTTGAGGCGCTGCTGGCGCTGCAGGAGAAGGACCAGGCGGTAACCCTGACCGACGAGGCCCTGGCGGCCCTCGCGCCCGCGACGCAGGCGCTCGACGAGTCGCAGGCGGCGGCGGAGCGGGCGCTCGCCGCGGCGCGGGCGGCGATTCAGGCCGCGCTCGACCGCCGTGACGAGCTGGAAGGAAAGATCGCCAGCTATCGTACCATGCAGGAGCAGCGGCGGCAGCGGCTCGAGTGGGTGCGGGGAGCCAAGGAGGCGTCCACGCTCATGGCCGAGCTCGATCTCGCGCGCTCGGTCCTGGCGAAGGAGGAGGCGGAGTTCATGCGCTCGGGCGACGCCGTGACGGAAGCGGAGCGGCGCGCCGCGGAGGCCGAACAGGCGCTCGCGCAGTTGCGGGCGCAGCAGGCGGCGGAGCGTGAGGGGCTCGCGGGACGGCGCGAGCAGATCGCGGGTGAGCGGGAGCACGCGGTCGCCGAGCGGGAGCAGGCGGCCGCCCGCGTGACACCCGCGATGCTGGCGCGCTACGAGCGCATCCGGCGCGGCAAGGCGCCGCTCGCCCTCTATTCGCTGCACGTCGATGCCTGCGGACATTGCTTCACGGCGGTTCCCACCCAGCGCCGTACCCTGATCCAGCGCGGCGTGACGATCGAGGCCTGCGAGGCCTGCGGCGTGCTGCTCTACGCCAAGGAATGATTCCGGCCCGCTGGGCGATCGCCGAGCGGCCTGACCCCGGGCTGACGGCCGCGCTGGCCGGCCAGCTCCACATCCCCGAGCCCCTCGCCGCCATCCTGGTGCAGCGCGGGCTCAGCGCGCCCGACCTCGCCAAGGCATTCCTGCGGCCCGAGCTCGAGCGCCTCTCCGATCCCCTCGATTGGGTCGACATGCGCGTCGCCGTGGAGCTGGTGGCGCGCGCGGTGCGCAGCGGGACTCCGATCCTGGTGCACGGTGACTACGATGTGGATGGCCAGTGCGGGGCGGCGCTGCTCACCCGCGTGCTGCGCAGCGTGGGGGGGACGGCGCACGCGTTCGTACCGCATCGTCTCCGCGACGGGTATGATTTCGGGCCCGCCGGGCTCGCCGAGGCGCAGCGGCTGGGCGCCGGGTTGATCATCACGTGCGACTGCGGCATCACCGCGGTCGACGCGGTACGCGCCGCGCGGGCCGCCGGAATCGACGTGATCGTCACCGACCATCACCTCCCCGGAGACGAGCTGCCGCCCGCCTGCGCGGTGCTCGACCCGCGTCGCCGGGATTGTCCCTCAGAGGACAAGAACCTGTGCGGCGCCGGAGTCGCCTTCAAGCTCGCCCAGGCCCTGATGCCGGCACTCGGCCAGTCCGCCAACCTGCCGCTCCACTTCCTCGATTATGTGGCGCTGGCGACCGTCGCGGATGTGGTCCCGCTGGTCGGGGAGAACCGCATCCTGGTGCGGCACGGCCTGAAGATGCTCGCCGATTCGGACTGGACGGGGCTGCGGGCCCTGGTGACGGTGGCAGGGCTCGCCGGGCACCCGATCAAGGCGGGACACGTCGGCTTCATCCTCGCCCCCCGCCTGAACGCCGCCGGCCGTATCGGGGAGCCGGCCGACGGGCTCGCCTTGCTGCTGTCGGACGATCCGGCCCGGGCGACGGCGATCGCCCGCGAGCTCGAGACGCTGAACGCCCGGCGCCAGGAGCTGGACCAGCGGATCCTCGACGAGGCGCTCGAGCTCGCCGAGGCGACGCTCGCGCCTGCGGACCGGGCGCTCGTGCTCGCGGCGGACGGGTGGCATCCGGGGGTCATCGGCATCGTGGCGTCACGCCTCGTGGAGCGTTACGGACGGCCCACGTTCCTGATCGGGTGGGACGAGGGCGGGGAGAGCGGTCGTGGCTCGGGACGCAGTATCGCCGGCTTCGACCTGCACGCGGCGCTACAGCAAGTCGGGCACCACCTCGAGAAGTACGGTGGCCACACGATGGCGGCTGGGCTCACGATTCGGCGGCAGCGCTACGAGGCCTTCCGCGTTGCCTTTCTCGACGTGGCGGGCCAGCTGCTCGGCCCCGACGACCTGGCGCCCGCGCAGCGCGTCGATCTGGAGCTGCCGCTCGGACTGGTGAGCCCGGAGCTGGAAAAGCTGATGCGCTACTTGGAGCCGTGTGGCCCTGGGAATCCCGCGCCGGTGTTCGGGGTGCGCGGGGCGCGGGCCGTCGGCGCCCGGCGCGTCGGGCTCAACCACCTGCGCTTCACGCTCGACGACGGCTCCGGCGCGCTGCCGGCCATCGGGTTTCGCTGGGCGGACGTCGTGCCCGATGCCTGGCTGGCGCAGCCGCTCGATGTCGCGTTCCGGCTGGAGCGGGACGAATGGCAGGGGAGGACGACATTGCAGGCACGGGTGGCAACGATGGCACCCAGCGCGTGACGGCAATTGCGGATTGCGGATTTCGGATTGCGGATTGTACGAGCGACCTTCCATTTCGAATCCGCAATCCACAATCCGCAATCCGCAATCGGGAGGGGGGGCAGGGCACGGGATGATCCGTATCATCGCCGGCGAGTTCAAAGGCCGCCGCCTCAAGACACCGGGGGGCGATTCCGTGCGCCCCACCGCCGACCGCGTACGCGAGGCGTGGTTCAGCATCCTGCAGCGCTCGATCCGCGGCGCCCGCGTGCTCGACTTGTTCGCGGGATCGGGCGCCCTGGGCCTCGAGTCCTTGTCGCGCGGCGCGACGACCGCGGAGTTCGTCGAGCTGCACCGCCTGGCGCTGTCCGCCCTCAAGGCGAACATCGAGACCCTGCACGTGGACGATCGCGCCGTGGTGCACCGCCGCGACGCGCTGCGCTTCGCCGAACGGCTGCACCCGGGGCAGTACGACGTGGCGTTCGCCGACCCGCCCTATGCGGGCGACGAGGCGGCGCGGCTCGTCGCCGTGTTCCGCCTGAACGCGTTCGCGCGCATCTTCTCGATCGAGCACCCCGCCGACCGGCCGATCCCGGGGGACGACACCCGCCGCTACGGGGACACCGCCGTGACCTTCATCTACGCCCCATGACCGGTGCCCGCGTCGCGGTCTATCCCGGGTCGTTCGACCCGATCACGCGGGGTCACGAGGACCTGATCAGCCGCGCGCTCACCTTCGCCGACCGCGTCGTCGTCGCCGTGGCCGTCAACACGGCGAAACAGCCGCTCTTCACGCTCGCCGAGCGCGTGGCGCTCATCCAGCAGGCGGTTTCCGATCCGAAGGTCGACGTGCGCTCGTTCGAAGGCTTGCTCGCCGACTTCGCCCGTGCGGCGGGAGCGGCCGTGATCGTGCGCGGCCTGCGCGCCGTGAGCGACTTCGAGTACGAGTTTCAGATGGCCCTGATGAACCGCAACTTGGCCCCCGGGATCGAGACCGTGTTCCTGGTGCCCGCATTCGATCTCACGTACCTCTCGTCGAGCCTGGTGCGCGAAGTGGCGCGGTTCGGCGGGAACGTCTCGGCGCTGGTCCATCCCGCCGTCCGCCAGGCACTGGAGCAGAAGTTCGGCCGGTGAGCTTCCGCGACGCCGCGTACCAGCGGGCGCGGCGCGCCGGGAAGCGCATCGTGCTCCCCGAGGGCGACGATCCGCGGGTCCAGGAAGCCGCCCGGCGGCTGGAGCGCGAAGAGCTCGGGGTGGTCGAGGTGTTGGGGCGACCCCTTCCCGTCTCCCGCCTCCCGTCTCTCGTCCGTCACTTGCGCGCCCGCCGCCCCGACAAGTTTCCCGACGACGCAGCCGCGCTCGCCGCGCTCGATCACCCCCTCACCTACGGGGCCTGTCTGGTCGGCGCGGGGGTCGCCGACGTGATGGTCGGTGGGGCCACCTTTCCGAGCGGCGACACGATCCGGGCGGCGCTCTGGGCGGTGGGGACAGCGCCCGGGATCGCGACCGTCAGCGGCGCGTTCTACATGGTGCGCGCCGAAACGGTGTTGACCTTCACCGACTGCGCGGTCGTCCCGGACCCGACCCCCGAGCAGCTGGCGGACGCCGCGTGCGCCGCCGTGCGCGACCGGCGGCGCATCGTGGGAGACGAGCCGGTGGTCGCGTTTCTTTCCTACAGCACGCGCGGCAGCGCCGCGGGCGCCCGGGTCGATCGGGTGCGCCAGGCGGTCTCGATCCTGCGCGACCGCCACCCCGACTTCCGTTTCGACGGCGAGCTGCAGGGCGACGCCGCGCTGGTCCGCGAGGTCGCCGCCCGCAAGGCGCCCGACTCGCCCGCGGCGGGTCGCGCGAACGTGCTGGTGTTTCCCGATCTCGACAGCGGCAACATCGGGTACAAGCTGGTGCAGCGCCTCGGCGGGTGGGAGGCGATCGGGCCCATCCTGCAGGGCCTGGCGCGGCCCGTCGCCGACCTGTCGCGCGGCGCCACCGCCGACGATATTGTGGACACGGCCGTGGTCGCCGTGTTGCAGGCGGGCGGCTGACGGGAATGCGCGGGTGAACTCGCGGACGGGGGGCGCGATGAGCTTCAGTTTGACCAAGAACAAGAGCGGTGTCGTGGTGGTCGGCGTGGACGGACAGCTGATCGTCGGGAACCGTCAAGACTTGAAGCAGAAGGTCCTGGACGCCCTCGACGGCGGCGCGCGCAAGTTCGTCATCGACTTCACCAAGACCGGATACATCGACTCCTCCGGGCTGGGCGTGCTGGTCTCGCTCTCGAAGAAGATCCGCGAGCAGGGCGGGGATCTGCGTCTGGCGGGCCTGAACGAGGACCTGCAGACGCTGTTCGAGCTCACCAAGCTGGACACCCTGTTCGCGATCGCGAAGACGCCCGCGGAGGCGCTCGCCGCCTTCTAGCCGTGACGATGCCGCTGCGCCTCGACGTTCGCCCCTCGGCGACGGGAGGTGAGTCCGACTTCGAGCTGGCGCTCGACGTACCGAGCGACCTGGGGTACGTCGGTCCGGCAGTCGAACTCATCGCCGACCGATTCAAGGGCGGCGTCCTCTCGCCCCGCCGGGTCCGCTTCAACCTGCGCACCGCGCTCGCGGAAGCACTCGCCAACGCCATCGCCTACGGCAACCGCCACGATCCCCGCCGCCTGGTGCACGTGCGGGTGGAGGCCGGTCGCGACGCGGTCCACATCCACGTGACCGACGCCGGCGCGGGATTCGACCCCGCCGTCGTGCCCGATCCCACACTGCCCGGCCGGCTCGAGCGCGAGGACGGGCGCGGCCTGTTCGTGCTGCGGAGTCTCGTGGACCACGTCGCGTTCAGCGCCGCCGGGAACTCCATCTGTCTGACGCTGCGAGCGGGCTGATCCGCTTGGAGCGGATGCTCTCGGCGCTCGAGCAGCTGTCGGGCGCCCGGCTGGCCGTGTGGCACGTCGACGGGCGGCGCGTGCCGCCGGGGGCCGGGGCACCGGACGGCGATGATTGGGCCCCGCCGCTCGCGGGGCGCGACGCCGGCCACGCCATCGACACGCCACGCGGGCCCGCGTGGTTCGAGCCCGTGCCGGACGTGGAGGGCGTGTGGCTGGAAATCCGCGCCCCGGGCCCGGGAGCCACGGCGCCGGGGACCTTGGCCACGATCGTCGGTGCGGAGCTCGGCGCCGAGCGCGACGCCGCGCAGGTGGCGGCGGAGCTGTCGGAGCGATACGAAGAGATCGACCTCATCTATACGATCAGCGAGATCCTCGGCCAGACCATCCGCCTCGACGAGGCCGCGGACCGCATCCTGCGGGAAGTCTCCGGTGTGGTGCGCGCCCGGCGCGCCACGCTGCTGGTGCACGACCGCGACCGTGGGTTGTTGCGCATCGTGGCCTCTCAGGGGATGGACGCGCAGGATGTCGAGCCGATCGAGGTCGACGATCCCTGCTCCGTCGCCGCGCGGGTGTTCCGTGAGATGCGCATCGTGAGCTACGACCCGACCGATCCCCAGGCGGTGAACCCCGGCTGCCCCGAGGGCCGCACCTACAAGGGAAAGGCGTTCCTGTCCGTACCCGTGTTGTACGCGACGCCGGGTGAGCGCGCCAAGCCGATCGGCGTCATCAACCTGACCGACCGCGTCGGCGCGGACGCGTTCACCGCGGGTGACCGCAAGCTCGTCGCCGCCATCGCGAACCAGGTCGGCGCCGCGATCGAGAACGCCACGCTGGTCGCGAAGGACTTGAGCCAGCAGCGCGTGCGACGGGAGCTGGAGCTGGCGCACGACCTGCAGCTCAAGCTGCTGCCCTCGCCGCTCGTCATCGCGGCCCGTGTGGACGTCGCCGCCCGCTGCCGCCAGGCGGAATCGGTGGGAGGGGATTTCTACAACCTGTTGAATCTCTCGGACGAGCGCATCGGCGTGATCATCGGGGACGTCACGAGCCACGGGTTCGGGGCCGCGCTGATCATGGCGCTCGTCATGGCCGCCTCGGGCATCCACGCGCAGGCGGGCGAGCGGCCGACGGACGTGCTGCAGCGGATCGGGCAGTCGCTCACCGACGAGCTCGGGCGCACCGAGATGTTCTTGAGCCTGTTCTACGGCGTGATCGACCCGCAGGCGGGCCGGCTCACCTATGCCAACGCCGGACATCCGCACGCGTTCCTCGTCGACGCCGAGACGGGCCGCCGGACTCGGCTCGAGGCCACGCGCCCCCCCCTCGGGATCGCCGCTCCGCCGGGCGAGGATGCCGTGCTCTCGTGGCGGCCGCGCGCCGGCGTGGTGTGTCTCTTCACCGACGGCCTGGCCGAAGCGGAAGCCGACGGCGAGCGCGGCGGCCGGTTCGGGGAAGACCGGGTGCTCGGTCACGTCGCCCGGCTCACCGACCGTCCAGCGCGCGACATGCTCGAGGCCATCTACGCCGACCTCGCCGGCTTCACCGGCGGCGCCCCCCCGGCCGACGACCGCACCCTCGTGATCCTCAAGGTGTGAGCCGGCGGCCCCCGCTCGGGCAGCACTTCTTACGCGACCCGAAGCTCCTCACGCAGATCGTCGACGCGCTCGAGCCCACGCCCGGCGACGTCGTCGTCGAGATCGGAGCAGGGCAGGGCGCCCTGACCGTGGTCCTCGCCCCTCGCGTGCAGCGCGTCATCGCGATCGAGCGGGATCGCCGACTGGCGAACGATTGCGGATTGCGGATTGCGGATTGCGGATTCCGCAACGTCGCTGTCGTGGCGGGGGACGCGCTCAAGCTGAATTGGCCCGCGCTAATCGAACCTCGCCTTGCCAATCCGCAATCCACAATCGCCAATCCGCAATTCAAAGTCGTCGGCAACATCCCCTACGCCATCACCTCTCCCCTGATCGACAAAGCCCTCACTCCGCCGCTGCCGGAGCGGATCGTGTTCCTGATGCAGCGGGAGGTCGCCGACCGGCTGGCGGCGCCGCCGGGCTCGAGGGCCTACGGGGCGCTGAGCGTCGGGGTGCAGGCGACCTGCCGGGTCGAGCGGCTGCTCACCGTGCGGGCGGGGGCGTTCCATCCTGCTCCGCGGGTGGCGAGCGCGCTGGTGCGGCTCACGCCGCGGCCCGACCCCGTCGTCTCGCCCGCCGAGGCGCCGGCGTTCCGCGCGTTCGTCACGGCGTGTTTTACGCGCCGCCGCAAGCAGCTCCGCAACGTCGTTATCGCCGCGACGGGACGGCCGGCGGCGGCGGTGCTCGCGGGACTGGGGCAGCTCGGGCTCGACCCGACGGCGCGACCCGAGACGCTCGCGCCCGAACAGTTCGCGCGGCTCTTGCGCTGGGGCCGTGGGTTGTGAAATTATTCACAATATGCGGAAGATTTCCGAGAGCACCGTGCGACGGCTCTCCCTCTATCTACGATTCCTCGAGCAGTTCGACGCGCAGGGCCACGCCACCGTTTCCTCCGCCGAGCTCGCCCGCCGCGGCGCCACCACGTCGGCGCAGGTGCGCAAGGACCTCTCGTTCTTCGGCTCCTTCGGCAAGCGCGGGC
>Ga0209806_1000949_pt1 | contig 19620 bp, 26 predicted proteins | sample GraSoiAngelo_152_FD_186166 | JGI IMG/M metagenome (GOLD analysis project Ga0209806, IMG submission 186166) | Grasslands soil microbial communities from the Angelo Coastal Reserve, California, USA - 14_1009_12_30cm (SPAdes) (version 2) | ecosystem: Environmental > Terrestrial > Soil > Grasslands ... | reverse complement strand
TTATCCCGGCGCGGAGGGCTGATCCTGAGGAGGCGCAGGCGTTTTCTATCCTCGTGGCAGGAGCGGGTAGTAAGCCAGCCCAGCTTGCGTTTATCGGGGCATCATGCGCTTGATGCTCGTAGGCCTCGCTCATCTGGCCGATAAATGCGGCCTTGATATCCTTGCCAGGGTCCAGCTCCTCAACTCGGTGAAAGGCCTCTAGAGCTGCTTCGGCGAATAGTTCGCGCGCGTAAACGCCCTCTCTGCGGCCGAACTTGGAGAGACCCGCAGAGATTATCGTAGCAAGCGGCTTGACCCTACGTGGCCTACGCAACTAGATCTGAAAATCAGAGAGCGACCCTTCACTAAAATAGCCTTCCTTGAAGAGAGGCGAATCCTTTCTTGGCCTAGGAGGATTCCGAGCTTCCTTACTTCTGCTCGGGAACAGTCTCTGTTGCTGGCTTGCTCGGGCGATGGTAGACTAATTTGACGACTCCGGTATCGTACGTTTTCGACTCTACAAGTTTGAGATTGGCTTGGGTTGTTTGGTCAAAGAGGCGTTTTCCCTGCCCAAGGATGATGGGGTAGACAAGGAGCCTGTATTCGTCGATGAGCTGGAGCGGCATCAGGGAGCGGATGAGGCCTGGGGAGCCGTGGATGACGATATCCTTTCCGGTTTGTTGCTTTAGCTTTGAGACCTCGGTTGCAATATCACCTTTGAGCACGTGCGAGTTGTTCCATTCGAGTTTTCTCAGGGTCCTGGTGGCAACGTGCTTGGGCATGCTGTTGAATCGGTCTGCGAACCCTTCGGGGTCGTTGCGGCCGGGCCATGAGGCGGCAAAACCCTCGTACGTCACACGTCCCAAGAGGAGCGCGTCCGAGGAGAAGGTCTCATCGCGCTTGAATTTTCCAATCTCATCATTCCAGTACGGAAAAGACCACTTTTCCGGCGACTCGACTACACCATCTAACGAAACGAAGAGGGTCGCTGCCAACCGCGACATGGTCTTATTGTACTCCTGGCAAGCTCGGTCCTTAGCTCACTGCCTTCTTCACGAGCGCGGCGATCCGTGCCTCTTCGGCGGCAGTCAACTTCGTCAGCGCAAAGGCGTTCGGCCACATGAGGCCTTCGTCGAGGTTCGCTTTGTCGCTGAAGCCGAACGTCGCGTACCTCGTCTTGAACTTCTGGCCGGGTTGGAAGAAGCAGACGACCTTGTCGTCCTTGGCGTAGGCGGGCATTCCGTACCAGAGTCTCGGCGTAAGGGTTGGCACGCTTTCTTTGATGATAGCGTGGATCCGCTTGCTCATGGTGCGATCCGGTTCCCGCATCTCCGCGATCTTCGCGAGCACGAGGTTTTCCCCGTCCTTCTCGTCCGCCTTCAGGTCTTCAACGCGGTCTCTAATCGCGGCTCGCTCCTCGTCTGTGAATCCCTTGGACTTCTTGGTGATCGTAGCGGACTTTTGTGTGCTCTTCTGTGCGGGTCTCATGGAATTTGATTCGTTTTGAGACCTTAATTACTTTTCACGAGTTCATTCCTTGCTGAAACATCATGTCTGGACCTGAGTCTGAACTAACGAAGCGCTTGAAGGGCATACAGTGGCAGAGCCAAAATTGTCTATCCTGCATCTGGTTTGCCACAACCGATCCGCTCAACGCTGATCTGTTTGACAGGGCAATGTGCATTCATCCGAAGCTCAAGATCTACCAGCTCGTCGTCTCCGGCCGCGACTGGTGCAACCTCTATGAGGAGATAAAACAGAAACAGATAGAACACAAGCAAGAACGCGCTTTGAAGGCAGAAGAAAAATCCGGATAGACAAGACCGACCTTGAATGGAGCCCAAGCTGGCGCGTGAACGGCCGCGCCGACGTCCGCTGGCCGGCTAGCTAAGCTGAGTTATCTGGATCAGATTGCCCACAGTATCGTCGAATCGGGCTATGGTTGAGCCCGGTGTTTTTGTCGGCTCCATGGTGAATTTGACGCCTAGCTTCTTTAGCCTTTGAGACTCTTTCTGAATATCGTCAACGAAGAACATGGTTGCGGGGATGCCTTGTTTGAGGATTGATTCTTGGTATGTTCTTGCTGCGGGGTTGGCGTTTGGCTCGAGAACAAGCTGGGACCCGTTCGGATCCTCGGCTGAGACGACTGTCAGCCATCTGTAGTTGCCCGCGCTGATATCGGTCTTCTTGACGAAGCCCAGGGTCTTCGTGTAGAAGTCAAGAGCCTTGTTCTGGTCGTTGACAAAGACGCTGGTTAGTTTGATCTTCATGACCCTTTCCGGGTGGTGGGGCCCTAAATATTTCTTAGTCAGAACAGTTCTGTCCCGCGTTACACGGCCCCGTACAATCTCGGATAAGCAACTCTCGCGGACGAGGCTTCTGGGTTCTGTTAACTCTTCGTCGGTTACGCAGAGAGAAAAGTTACAGAAGAAAGGCATGCTTAGTCTCGACGAAGGAAAGATAGGAAAGGTCCCCGAAGATGATTTTGTGGGGCGCGAGTACGTGCAGCGGATAAAAAGTTCGAAACCCTAACAAAAACACCGAAAAAATACATCTTTTTATACTCGCCAAGCGGAATACACTATTAGACATGGGAGGAGTCAGCCGTTGTTCACAAAGCTCGAAGCAGAGAACGCCCTCAGCCAAGCAAGGGCCGAAGCCGAACGACGAATAGCCCGTCCCTCACTACCACTCCTCACGAATTTCTCCCGATCCTACGCCACATACCAGGAAGCGAGAAAGCACCTTCCATCTGGAGCCTCTTCGAATATCCGCGTTCACGCTCACAATCCATTCCCTATCCTCTTCAAGAACGGTCTAGGGTCGCGAGTCCGCGACCTTGATGAGAACGAGTACGTGGACCTCCTAATCGCCTATGGGGCGTTAATCCTCGGACACGCTCACCCAGCAGTGGTGAGCGCTATCGCTGAACAGGTTCAGAACGGCTCCATGCTTGGAACCACCACCGAGCTTGAGGTAGAGGTTGCAAAGAAGATTCAGTCAATGGTCCCTTCTGCTGAGATGGTCAGCTTCTCGAATACTGGGACAGAGGCTACAATGGAGGCTGTCCGGATTGCCCGCGCCTTCACGGGTAGGGAGAAACTCCTCAAGTTCGAAGGCCACTACCATGGACACCACGACTATGTCCTCTTCAGCGTAGAATCACCTTCAGTGGTAGCTGGACTGGATCAATCACCCTCGAAGCTTCCCTTCTATCCCGGAATCCCAGAAGAGATAGCAAAAACAGTCGTTATAGCAAAATGGAACGATACAACCGCCTTAGAGAAGGTCGTCAAGAGGAACTCAGCGGATCTTGCGGCAATTATTATGGAACCAGTTCTGGGAAGCTCCGGAGTGATCCTGCCGGACGAAGACTATCTCAAGTCTGTCAGAGAAATCGCGAACGATTACGATGTACTCCTCATCTTCGACGAGGTCCTGACTGGGTTCCGTCTGGCTCCTGGTGGCGCTCAAGAATTCTACGGCGTAAAACCAGATTTGTCATGCTTTGCGAAGGCTCTAGGAGGAGGGGCACCTATCGCCGCGGTCACAGGCCGAGGAGATGTCATGGATATGATTGGTCCCGGACGAATAGGTTATGGTGGAACATACAACGGGAACTCGATGTGCCTTGCCGCTGCAAAAGCAACCTTGCGGGAGCTTTCTAGAAACGATGACGAGGCATTCAGGCGCATGCACGTTATCGGCGCAAGAATCATGGAGGGACTAGGAGAACTAATGGAACGATACGATCACGAGGGAATCGTTCAAGGCCTCGGACCTATGTTTCAAGTATTCTTCACCAAAGAACAGAAGATAACGGGGTATCGACAGACCATCAATGCAAATACGGAGAGGTTCAGGACATTTCGTAACCTAATGTTGCAGAGAGGGGTTTACTTCCATCCTGACAGTATGGAGAGAATCATGATCTCTGCAGCACACGACGAGCGGGATGTTGAAAGAGTTCTTGCAGCAGCGGAAGAAAGTCTACGGGAACTTCCCAGAACTCATTAGATCTATCTCCACTTTTTCTAGTAATGTCTAGTTTTCACGATCGTGGCTAGTTGGTCGAGAGGCCACGTGAAATCATCACACCCCAAAAAGAACCGCAGGGTTTCATGTCGAGAACGATAATGTTCGGAGAAGAAAGGGGGGAGTTCAGCTGATGCCATTTGTCTAGCGCGGTGTTACTGATCTGTTCTTTCTCGGTCTACGATGGGAGGCTTGCGGATTCAAGGGATAGGTCTCACGGGGGTCCAAGTAATGTAAATCGTATGATTCAGTTGAGAACTGGTATTTCATAGTCGGCCGCTATTATGGCAACGTCGGATATGTCAATCCGGCCGTTCTTGTCCAGATCGCATGACGGAACGAACCGTGAATCCCCGGTTTGTGAACCGTAACTGAGAGCAGCGGTTGCTACGTCGATGATGTTTATGGAACCGTCATTATCATCATCAGGGTTCCCTGACACTAAGCAGCTTGCCGTGTTAGATGTGACGTTGACCTTGCAGCTTGCGGCCAGCAGCGATGAGATCCCTGGGATTGAAGGAATTGACAAGACAAACTTCGCCGTCTGGTCCTTGCCATAGCCGGTGTTCACGCTAAAGGTCCGGAAAACTGGTGCCCCAATACCCTCCCACGCGGCGGCGAGCGAAACCGTGCCACTTAGAGACTTCGAGGTTGTGTTTGCGGTAAAATTGCCAAAGAGAGACACGTATGCATTGTCGAAGGCAGTCATTTGATCCAAGCCCCCATTAAGGGAAATGTTAGGACCGATTTGCGCCCCCGAGCTGGTAGCGATTTCCCCGCTGGGGCATTGAGAAAACGTGTTTCCCGATATCGCGATAGCAGGGCCATAGACGCTAATGCACGGGTTCCCCACTTCGCCGGAACCTGTGCGCCATGTGAACGCTGCTACAACCGAAAAAGCGTTACCGGTGATGGTGACGTTCGCGGCAAAAGCGTAGACGTCTTGATTAAGATCCGTGAAACCCGAGCTCTCAATCCTCGCATTAGTGACGTTGATGAGATTGATCCCGATGGTGTCGGCTCCATCGCAGACGCATACTAGACCATGGATCGAGACCCCTGTTATCACAAAATACGCGTTGGTGTTCGATACTCCGATACCCGGATATGGACCGTTGTAGTATTGGCCGTGCCATGCGGACTGGGAGACATTAATGTCCCATCCTGAGATAATGAAGGGATCAGAAACTGTTCCAGTGCCGCCCGTCACTCCATTCGCGGCGGTAAACTCACTATTACCGACGATGCTGACAGATGAATGAGAACTGGGCTGTGTCTGGTCAAGCGCTGCAAATGCGGACTTCTTGACTTCATTCGAGTACAAATGGGCCGAGGTCGTCGAAGATCCCACAGTCCCTGCAAACCCGAGTGCTAACATTATCCCAAGAAAGGTCAGAGTCTGGAAAGTCCTCCTCCACAAGCTTAGATGCACGCGGGTTGCCGTAGGCAGACCAAGATATAAACGATCAGGGTACAAGTGATTACAGCAGAGTACCTCGACGAGAGATTTTGCTTTCAGCTATGCTTCGATCGCAATTTCTTTCTCACTCTGCGCTGCGAAGGTTGCTCCTTCGTCGTCGGGTCTGACGGAGGCCCTTGGCCAAAGGTCCCACAGTCTTGACATTGGTTCAAGGGCTAGGCAGGGCTAGGTGAAAACAGTAGCGCAGACAAACGCATCCTAACGAAACTAATCTATTGGCTTGCTAATTCTGTCTGGTTCTTCCGATTTTGATCCTTACCAATTCCAACAGCTCTTGTCACAAATCCGCACGTGATAATCTCGGTCATCATGCTGAGAACGTCAAGTTTCGGAGGAGCTCCAAAACTCGGGATGTAGCGTCCTGTAGTTGTGACAAGAAGCCGAAACATCCTAAATCAAAAATCAGAAACCCGGCAACCAAAAAAGTGCAATTCCTCAGAAGGACAATTCGATCGTCACGTTCCGATCTCTCTTGATCGATTACCTGCGCCCAATCAGAGACTGAGGTGGGCCTTAACCTGTCTCTCTGAAGTTGACCGGCGGGCTGACGTGTTGCGCCAATTCTCTCCTGAGTTTTCCGGAGACCTGAACCGCCGATCTGGTTTTGTAGTCGTAGGCCACCTGTGTTGTTCTACCAACTGCGTATTCTACTCGTCGGGGTCCGCGGATGGAGTAGTCGAGGTCCCATGAGCGATCTCCTATCCGGCTCACCCATACCGTGACTATTATGCGGCGTTCGTCTGTGATCGGCTTCTTGAACTCGCAACGAGCCGAAGCGAGGATGAAGCCAGAACGGAACCCTTTCGTTACCAGGCCAAGGCTTCTTGCAAGCTCCACACGCGCGGTCTCCATGTATTGGAGATACGTTGCGTGGTTGACATGGCCCATTACGTCGATGTCCCGAAACTGGACTGGTAGTTCAATGCTAAACTTCACTCGTGATTCCTTGCCAATAGAGGCTTGCCATCGTAACAGAAAAAAGATCGCCCATAGTGTTTGATTGAACCATGGGAAAGAAGATCATGCCTGCTACCAAACGGACCATTCCGCGACCATTCAGCTTCGAGTGGGGGAAGGGCCAGTTCATAGAGGAAGCTTCGATCAAGGTTCAGATGAACCAGCATAGCTGGGAGCCTGCTGTCCAGCTTCTACGGTTCGATGACGGATCCGAGACTCTACGGTTCTGCGTATTCCATGGCGAGCAGTTCTCTCGTATGCCGCTCGTGATCAGCCCTGACGAACTTGACGCGATCTTCGAAGAAGCTTCAAAACATCTTCAGATCAGGACACGGCTTATGAAGTCCGCAAGTCGGTTGCGATCAATGAGACATGATTCATCAGCTTAGGATCTACGAGATTTTCGACCAGAACAAGCAAGCGTTTCACGATAGGTTTCGCGACCACGCTTGGCGGATCATGCGATCCTACGGGTTCAACATCCTCGGCACGTGGGAGACAAGGCTGGGGGACAAGACAGAGTTCGTCTACCTACTCGCCTGGCCGGATCAAAAGACAATGCGACACACCTGGGAACAGTTCAAGGCCAACGAAGAGTGGAAAGAGATCAAGAAAATCACCAACGCTCGATACGGCGACCTTGTTGGAGAAATCCAGGATCGAATGCTCACCCCGACAACCTATAGTCCTGCTATTCATGGGCCGCGCTAGTCACGCTAGACTCAGAGAAAAGGGGAGCCGGTTCAATGCCCATCTTTAACTAAGGCCCGAAACATGATGCATGCTGATTCCAATGGTAGAATCGACAGCAACAACCCGACCACAACTCCGCGAACATACTCTAGTGCACTTCGAGATACCCGCGTCCGACCCAGCGAAACTGACCCGTTTCTATGAACAACTACTCAGCTGGAAATTCAACAAAATGCCGGCAGGCACGATGGACTACTGGATGATATCCCACAAGGACGCAGCCAAGAACGAGACCATGGGCGGAATATACAAACGAACAATGGGCGAAACGGGGTTCATCAACTACTTCAGCGTCGCCAACATAGACAAATCTCTAGCCAAAGCCACAAGTCTCGGGGCCAAAGTAGTTCATGCAAAAGAGGAGATTCCTCAAATGGGATTCTTCGCCATCATCCAAGATCCGGAAAACAACACGTTCGCACTATTCCAATCAGCCAATAGAACGTAAACCCACGCCTTTACCAACATCCCCTTTTCCATTCGACTAGGAAACGACTGGACCGGCTTCTGAACAGAAAGATCTTCCACACATGTTCGCCCCTGGCATCATTTCACTCGCATTCTACAAACGAAAACCGAGCCTAGTCCAAGTCATTTTGGGTTTGGTCGCTACAGTTGTGCTGTCGGCGTTGCTCGGATATGTTTCACCAGGTGGTCCGCTCGGCCAAGTCGGCTCGGTCATAGTTGCGGTGGTTGGCGGCGTGATCCTTTACGTCGTGATCTTGGTGGTCCTCATTTATTGGTACCAACCGAGGCACGCTAAGCCGCGGATGGCGACCCCGCCTTCGCCGGCCCCTTGAGTAGGGTACGCCGCGAGAATCTTTTCCTTGTGATATGATCTGCGCAGTCGCGCAACTGGCCGTCCCACAAGTCTTCTAGATTGTAGAGTTCTTGGGATGTTGGAGCGGGACTTTTTGAGATCCTCTTCGCGAGATAAGAATCATAGTCCGTGAATCAGCCGCCAACTGATGAAACCCGAAGCGGGCCTCTTCGGGGGCGGTCGTTCCGGGACCTGCGGGCGAGAACACTTAAGAAACCGCTAGACAGTTCTTTGGCTTCAAAGGAAAATATCGTGAAGTCGCAAAATTACTCCACTGCCTTTACCGTAGACCAAACTCCGGAGGAAGTCTTTGCTGCCATCAACAATGTTCGTGGATGGTGGTCAGGAAACATTGAAGGCAGTACCAACAAACTCGGCGATGAGTGGACGTATCGCTACAAAGACGTTCATTATTCGAAACAGAAGATAGCAGAACTAGTTCCTGGCAAAAAAGTCGTTTGGCTTGTCTTAGATAGCTACCTCAATTTTGTTGAGGACAAAAGCGAGTGGACCGGCACAAAAATCGCTTTTGAAATCGGTAAGAAAGGTGACAAAACCGAAGTCCGCTTCGCGCACCTGGGTTTAGTTCCCGAAGTCGAGTGTTACGATGCCTGCTCAAACGCTTGGGGTGGCTATGTTAACAGCAGTCTGCGGACCCTAATCACTAAGGGCCAAGGGCTGCCCAACCGGAAAGAGAAAGTGGTTGGGGAAAAGAAGACCGTTAAACCCAAGCCGATTAAGAAGAAAAACGAGAAGAAGTAATTACCACCCGGAGTCCTTCGGCTACTTCCAGATCAGACCCACCCTTAGCAAGTCTAACCCTATCGCGAGCAGCCTGGCGAGAGTGTTTGAGAAGCCCGTGGGATGAGCAGGTTTGCACTCAAGGCCGATATGAACGTCCCTATCACCAACAACGTTAGCTTCATTCCTTTCGTGTTATTCACTCCCTACTTCCATTTCGTGAGGATCTGCTCTCTGCGGAATGTGGCTCTAGCAGCGTAGAGGAGGAGCAGATCCACCGCGAAGAGAATTCCAGCGATGATGAGGAGGGTGTTAGTCTCGCCGAGTTGAATCAGGTTAAGTTCACCGCCAACGTAGATTCCCGCTAGGGGAAGTATCAATAGGATTCCTATCTGTTGAGCAACTCGGATGTCGGTCACCCTCGATGAGACAATAACGTTCCATCCTACGCTCATCACCACCGTGAGGGGAACCATCAAGAAGAAGACCAGCCCAGTGTTCCAGTTGGGGAAGTAGTAGTAGCCCAGTTTGGGTTGTGTAACCAGGTCCATGAGGACCATGAAGATAACGGATCCTCCGAGGACGGCTCCTATCGACGGCAGGAACGCCGAGATTCCTTTCCCCAGCAAAATCTCGCTGTCCGTAGTGGGGCTAGCGAGTAGCCGCTCGAGGCTTTTCTCGACCTTCTCGCCTACTATGCTGTAGGAGGCGATGGTCGTCGGAATGTAGCCCGCTAGGATGAGATAGAAGAAGGCGAACGCCGGAAGGAGTACCATGAGTTCCGTAGCCGGAAGTCTTCCTCCTTTGTTCTGTCCGGCAAAGTAGATCACGGTCGGGATGAGGATAGAGACGACTAGGGGGGCGACGGTGATCGAATAGAGTATCTTCTTCTGCTTCAAGAACACTTTGAAGTCCTTCTTCGCGATAACCCATGATTTCGACAGTCTCAAGTCTTGTCGCTCCTCACGAGTTTCAGGTAGGCGTCCTCCAACGTGGATCCGACGATGTTGACGGACCTGACTTGGCCACCGGCCCTATAGATCGCGTCCGTGATGGCGACGTTTTCTCTGTCCGGATCATTGACGTCGAACGTCAGCTTGTTGCCGTCGATGGTCATGTTCCCTAGAGGAAGCCTTCTTAGAGCTGCCAGAATCGCGTCCGTCACTTGCACGAGTAGAACCACGGTCTTCTTCCCGCTGACCGAACGCTCCAGGTCCTCGGGGGTGCCTGTCGCCATCAATCTCGTGTTGAGTATCGCAATCTTGTCGCAGATTCTCTGCGCTTCGTCGAGGTTGTGTGTGTTGAGGAAGATGGTCCTCTTCTCTTTCTTGAGCTCCAGGATGAAGTCCCTGACGGTCTTTGCTGACTCGGGGTCCAGGTTCGCCGTGGGCTCGTCCATAAAGAGGATTTGCGGATCGTGTATGAGGGCGCAGGCGATCCCGAGCTTCTGTCTCATCCCTTTCGAGAAGGTCCCGACGGTCACGTCTTTCTTCTCCCAGAGGCCCAGCATCGTGAGAAGGCGCTGGATGTTCTCTCTCCTCTGCGCTTCAGTACGGTCGTAGAGCTTTCCGAAGAAGTCCAGATTGTCGTATGCGCTAAGAGCCTCGTAGAGGCCTACGTTATCCGGCATCAGTCCGATCAGCTTCCGTATCTTTAGCGCATCCGCTTCCTTGCCTACCTCATAGCCTGCGATTCTCGCTTGGCCGCTGCTCTTTGAGATCAGGCAGCAGAGCATCCGGATAGTGGTAGTCTTCCCTGCCCCGTTGGGTCCGAGGAAGCCGAATACCTCGCCCTCTTCGACATCGAAAGTTACTGAGTCAACAGCTGTTAGAGCACCGAACTTCTTGGTGAGACCTACTGCCTCGATCGCGGGCATGGAAGGAAGCTCGAAATCTCGGGACGCGTCTCCATCCATAAAATGATTCGGCTGGTACAGAATCCGCACCTGAAGCCAAATTTAGCCTTCAGGAAAACGAAGGTGCCTCAAGAAAGTGCTGAGATGAAATCGGGCGCGTTACGAGGGCAAAGACAGGTTACAATCTGTTTAACATTTTTCAACCATGACTCTCTTGCCAGCGAAGGCCCAGCTGAACCATGCTGAGAGGCGATCCCGTTGATGCAATCCGGTAATCTTGGAGTTCACCCATCGGAGGATGTGATGGTGAGTCAGCAAGAGTCTGAACAGGCAATCACGGTTCAACACCTCGTAAAAAGATACGGGGATTTCGTCGCCGTCAATGATGTATCCTTCTCGATAAAGCATGGCGAGATCTTTGGAATTATAGGACCCAATGGTGCTGGCAAGACCACCGTAGTGGAATGCATCTCGGGGCTCCGGACGCCGGATTCGGGCTCGATCAGCATCCACGGGCTCTCTCCCCTTAAGGACAGGAACAAGATAAGAGAGTTTCTCGGCGTTCAGGTGCAGGAGAGCTCGATGCCTCCTCGCCTCAAGGTAGGCGAAGCAGTGAAGCTGTTCGCTTCTTTCTATCCAAACCCCATGGACCCGGATGGCCTCCTTGAGACCCTGGGGATCGAGAAGGTCAAGAATTCGGCGTATAGGAGATTGTCTGGTGGTCAGAAGCAGAGGCTGTCGATAGCGTTGGCGTTGGTGGGGAATCCGAAGATTGCCATACTGGATGAGCTGACCACTGGGCTCGACCCGGAGGCTAGGCGTGAGACGTGGGCTCTCATCGAGAGTGCCAGAGACCGCGGCGTAACCGTGATACTCGTGACACACTTCATGGACGAAGCGGAGAGATTGTGCGACCGCCTCGCCCTCATCAACCACGGTAAGCTCGTAGTGCTGGACGCGCCCGAGGCTATCGCAGCACACGCAGGAGGGAGCAGGGTGCGTTTCGTTCCGTCGAAGCCGGTCGACGACAAGACCTTGTATGCAATACCTGGCGTGAAAGAGATAGAGAGGAAAGTAGCCTACGTTACGGTCATCGGTACCGGCGACCTAGCCGCGTCGGTCATCGACTCCCTTGCGAGGATCGGAGTGCGCGTCTCTGATATAGAGGCGAGAGGTGGAAATCTTGACGACGCGTTCGTGAAGTTGACCAGGGACGACACGTCTAGGGTTCAGGAAAGACTTCAATCATGACTTCGAACAAAGGCGATTCGAAGCACGGCCGATTTCAAGGTCACTTTGCGGAACTCCTCAAGGTCGAGGGAAAGCTCGCCCTCCGAGAACCAACAGGATTGGCGATGGGAATCGGTTTTCCAATCATTTTGCTCGTGGTATTCGGCCTCATTGGAAAGGCAGTGCCAGGGAACGTCGCTGGTACAGGCCTTACAGTCTTGGACATATACGTTCCAATAATCATGGTTATTGGATTTATTTCCCTCGGAGTCAGTTCCTTGCCTGTCACCCTAGTGAGGTATCGGGAGATGGGGTGGCTACGAAGAGTCTCAACGACTCCAACACCTCCCTCAAGACTACTCGCAGCTCAATTGACTCTCAACCTCGTGCTTGCCTTAGTGACAATCTTGATTGTCATCTTTGGAAGCGAACTAGTGTTTGGGGCGGCACTTGAAGTAAGTATTCCGTATTTTGTTCTGTCAATCGTTCTCTCGATTGCAGTGATATTTTCTCTTGGTTTGGTTGTAGCGGCCCTGGCTCCATCACAGACGGTCGCAAGCGGCTTGTCGGGGGGGCTGTTCTTTCTCTTGCTCCTCCTTTCAGGCCTGTGGATTCAGCCTGCCATAGTGGGTGAGCCGTTGGCGACGATCATGTACTATTCTCCGTCTGGCGCGCCCGTTAGGGCTTTACTCTATTCGGTCTTTAATGCCGCTCCGCCGCTTACGGCTATAGCTACGATGCTCGTTTACGCACCTATCTTTGCGTTCATAGCGATCCGTTACTTCCGCTGGGAATGATGAATTCGGTACCTATGATACGTAGAAGCTAGCTATCGTTGGATTCCTGAATTCATCAGGGCATCCTATAACTATTCGGCAAAGGCCTGCCTTGTCCGATTTCTGTCTTTGGGGGATACTTCGGTCGAAAAAGTCGCGCGAGAAATGGAAATGTTGAATATTGCAATCTATCTCTGTTTGAGTAAATCATGATTTCGGCAGCGGCCGACGAGCTAGATGTTGCGTGTGGAAAAACGACGAGGTTCTCTTTGATCAGGTGGCTTGAGCTAGGGCCGTCCTCCAAAAGCCTCGTGACGCAAGGGTCCAGAATCCGGCAATGACCAAGACAACCACCAGGCTCAAGAAAGCGTTGAGAAAGCTCAGTGAAAAAGCAATGGCATAAGGAAGCGGACCAACTAGAAATCGGTAGCCTCCTGGACCAGCTGGCACGAGCCCGGTCTTTGCACAGTAATACGATATGGTCGACCATACTGTTCCTAGTATCATCGCGTTGCCAGAATAGAAAGCTGCCGCAGTCGTCCCATCACTAGATTGTTTCAAACCAACATGGTTCGCGATGAGCAAGGTTGTGAATGCCGTAAGCACGATGAAGAATAACAGTAGTCCGTTTAGGAACAATAATGTCGTGTTTACGCGCTTGATGTATGTGAACATGTTATGATGGTTTACCCACATGATGAGGATCGTTGCAAAGCTCGTCACGAAGGCGAAGAAAGCGGGCCATTGACCTAGTAATCCCTGAAACAGCGACTTCTGGCTCAGAGCTGGATCCAACAACGGATCCTTGAGGTTCAGGACTAGAAGCGTGATGGCGAACGCGATGACTCCATCGCTGAACGCCTCCGTCCTCGCAGTCTCTCTTTGATCCTTTAACACTGATATCCAGATGATACGTCGAAAGGGCATGGGTATAATCTATTACCAGATTGATTACTGACACGTTCAGGCCCGATTTGTTTAGCCTATTTTTCGCGCTAGTCGTTCCGGGGAAATATTGACTATTGCAGTATACTTTTTTCTGTAAATTTGTGTCTTTTCGCATTTTGGTTTTCCACAAAAGCAACAGATAAGAACTAAACGATCTTTGAATCCGACCTTAATGGAGCAATCGATCGCAGCTGCAACAACAAGATTCCAACACCGAGATCTCTCAATCCTAGTTGGAATTCTATCAGGAACACTACTGGTTGTCTTTGCATCTGAAAACCCATTGTCAAACTTTCAGCCCATTGATCTAGTCATTTTCTTCGCAGTGCCCGCTCTCGCAGGCGCAATTGCGGGATTCACATCTGCAGGCCGGTCAATGGAAAATGGAGCTATTGTTGGAGTCGTCATAGGACTCGTGTACGCGATACTAAACGGGCTACGACTAGGCAGCGCGTCAGCCGGAGAGCAAGTTCTCTTCCTCATCCTCACTGTTCCGATCTGGGGATTTCTAGGAGGCTACGGCTCGGTTCTGGCACACCGGACGCTGGAGGGGAGCGCGATGGAGAGTCCTGTTCTGCCATGGCCGGACGACACTCCACGGGCTGGACCTGTGCAGGGTCCTAAGATCTGCGAGAACTGCAAGGCAGCTAATCCTGCCGACGCGCTATTCTGTAAGAACTGCGGAACGAAACTCGGCCAGATCTCCTCTCGCGCCTAGCAATTCTCGTTGAACGCCTCAGCGATCTCCAAATCCTGCTCAATACGATCGCGCAAGCACAGACAAAACCTCCACAGAAACCAGAGGAAGCCACCCGGAGATTGCGAAAGATGACTAATCTAATTGTTTGATACAGAAGTTCGAGGCCGGTGAGGCTTCAGGGTGAGACTTGCCCGAGCCTGAATGCTCACGGTGGGATTGGGAGGCTCCGGAGGAGGGAGCTGACATAGAATGTTACGAAGAGGAAGATTCCGAGGGATAGGGCTAGTAGCACGGTGAGGTAGGCTAAGTCATGGTTTCGTCTTTTCTTCTTCTCAAAGGATCTAATGGGCGTGGACATTGTTGACACAATTCAGGATAGTAGATTGTGGCTTGCCTCGTAAAGGGGAAGGCGTAACCGAAGCCCCGGCCCGGGGGCGGCCAGCCTGAGAGGCGCTCTAATTGTTAGTCGCTGGGCAGGGTTCCCTGTAGCCGGGCTTTGGAACCTTCCCGAATTATGCAAGCGTCTGTAAGCATCAGCGTCGCAGGCGAACCCCAGGTAGAGCTTTCCAGATTTGAGATCAGGGCTGATAACTGGCGATTTCACAGCCAAACCATTTCCAGGCCACGAAAGGCGCGGGGCGGGAAAAAGACCACCCCGGGGCGTCACTAGAAAAAGAATACTTAGACAAAAGTCAGCAAAGAAGAAAAGTTACGAGAAAATAGTTATCGAAATAGAATCTTGAATCACTACGTTTGTGGTGAAGCGGGAGAACTGTGAAGCGTGCGGAGGATGAGAAGTATGGTGTATCCAACACCTACGCAGAACATCACCAAGGCGGCAAGTGCAATCCAACCGTATTCCGCGTCTACGTCGGGGGAAACGAATGTGAGATGCCATCCGACCCCAAGCGCATAGTATGTAATCGAGTCGTAATCTGGTCCTCCACATCCAGGGTTCCCGCAAACGAGCACGGGAACCACTGGAACCAAAAAAGCGAACGCTACCATACTAAGTATTAGAGCACAGACCAGACCTTGGAGCTGGGACAAGGCTGGAAAAGAACAGGGAGAGCCGCGGCCTAGCTGTTTCCCAGGGTGGGTTAGGGTCACGCCTTCTCTTCTAACCCGTCTTGAATCTGGTCGTCTTCCCCTACGCTCATAAGTTCCCTAGACTCTCTCACCAATTCGGAAGCCCGTCTATCGATTCCCCGCATTAGTCTGTGATAGCTCAGAAGAGACAAGTAACCGATTCCCATGTAGAAGAGCACGTCAAACAACAAGAAAGCCAGATTGTAAGTCGTGACACAACAAGAGGCCAAGCACGGCCCATTCAAGAGAGAATAGGCATCATGAGGCTGAGAGGGACTTTGACCACAAAGAGTTCCACTTACTGTCTCCCAAGGCAGTGGGAAGCCATAGTTCGATATTGCGATTCCGCCAGGCGAGTAACTGTACCAGGTTAGAACGTTTACAGAAACATAGCTCGCGACTAACCCAAGCGAGAGAAAGAGTATCAGATAACGGAGCCGCGGGCGGATCATTACTCGCCTCTGATCCTAAGACCGATTACGGGTAAGAAGATTGCGGAACTATTTAGAGGGTAACTGGCGCAAAATGGCGATATCAGGCAAGATTCGTCAGGCGGTTATTGTGAACGTGAATATGTTGTTCCGCGCTGTTGTCAGAGCTTGCGTATTGATTGCCAACGGAGTCTTTGACCACGTACGAGTAGAGCGATATGCCCACCGAACCCACGTTCCTAACGCTCAAAGTCAGATTCGTGGGCGAGTTGACCTGTGAAGTCTCGATATTCAACGATTCTCGTCCTAGGCAGGGAGTAACAAGGCACCCTGGTGCATTGTAGCGATAGCATCCCCCGCATAAGGGCGAAGGACCAACAGTCGCCCACATGAGCAACCCTCCCAAGACTCCTCCTACCACAATGACAACTAGGAGGATTCTCGAAGGTTTCAATGGAACTTCTTGGGATCACTAGGTGAACTGAGACAATAGCCGAATTGAACCGAAGGCATCGGAACTAAGTTACGTCAACGACTCGCGAGAGGGTTCCGCCCATGTACCCATCTTCCTCGCCGCCCAGTTGGACTATGCCTATTATTATCTCTCTCAAACCTGTGGAAAAGGCAACCAGGTTGGGAAAGGATTCCGAGCTATCTCCCCATGATCGAGCAGAGAAGACCCTGCTTGCCATCAGCGAGCTAAAGCGGTACCTGGATGGTGTGGAGAAAGATCTCAGCCGCATGTCAAAGAAATACTCCAGCAAGGAAATTGCTCAAGGCGTAGGATTCGCAGCAACAGGTATCCATGAAGCCCTGACCTATCTAGGCATAGTCAAGAAGGTAATCGAAAAAACAGAGCGCATAATTGCCAAGAAGAATATTGTTTCAGTGAACGAAACCGACGGCCTTTCCTAGGCGAATGCCACTGCTGATTTGCCGTGCCGGAGAACTTTGCCGCAGTGGGGCGCCCGCTCCGGGGGGCCGCTGATGTGAATGACTTGTTCGATTTGGTCGCAGTCTGGACACTTGAGCCGGACGTTTTTCGCACCTACCGTCATCTCGGGTTCTTCCATCAAACTTGGCTCTTCACCTCCCTTCGTTCATCGTTGGTCTTTTTCAGATTGAACCGTGCACACTTGCACGCGTTACACGTTGTCTCGCTCACGCTTGTCTTGCTGTTGTGACTGATCCTGTAGTGTCCGCACTCGCATTCGTCAAGAGGATGGGGTAACTGCATCTGCTATTGGCTTTCTCGAAAAAATCCAGAAATAGATTGTGTCTACAGATGAACACAATTGAAACTGCTCCGCTTGAGAAACGCTCGTCAGGTAGGCAGCGCGAGTACTAGACGCCAAATATGCTCGTTCGCGAATTACCTCGTTTCGTCCTAGATAGGGGGTCAGCGAGGGTTGAAGCCATCTGGAACGTCGGACATTCGAATCTTGAGGAAGCCGAACACTCCACTATGTGATTTTTGCGGAGAAGAGTTTGAGGATGGAGAAGATGCTTATCGTCTTGCAAAGGGCAAAGTCCACTATTCGGTTCCCCCGTTCGTCCCTGAGACCGCATCCGTCTTTTTTCACGAGGAATGCTGGAAGAAAATCGCACTGGAGAGGAAGAGAGGCGAGGCAAACCAACCGCGCCCCGAGAGACGGCAATAGACCGTGGTCAACGAATCCTAGTCCCCGACTAGAAAAGAAAGTCAATTTCGTCGGTTTCTTTCTTGAGCTATAAGGGGGACACTAGAAAAGGAATGCTTAATTTTGATCAATGAGATGAGAAAAACCTACGGGGAGAGGAGTCATGAGCAAGACTCCGCAAGATCATGTAGTTAAAGACGGCTCGGTCAGCAAGGTTTGAACCGGAGCATGACAAGAATCGTCTTCCTGTTCATCCTGCCCTGTGTTCTAATTCAAACTTCTCAGTCCTAGAACTGGGTCTTCGCGAGCTTCAGTAGGGCTGAGTGGCCCCATCCGTGGTGGGCAAACTCGGACGCGGGTGGAAGTTTGTCCATTTCGAACCATTGAGCGTCCAGCAGGCTCGGAGCCTTGGTGACTTTCATGGATAATGGGAATGCTAGGAAGTCAAAGACCAGGTGCCAGCTCTTGTTGTTGCCTACGAAGGATTCTATCTGAGCGAGTTTGAGGGTCGAAGGTTCAATTCCCACTTGTTCTCTCAATATTCTCTTCGCTCCTTCTTCAGGATGCTCTACATGCTTCAGGCCGTCATTTGGGAGGAACCAGCCCTTCTGGCCATCGGGCATCTCCCGATATTTTACGAGAAGAGCAGAGTTGTGATGTAGGACCGCGACATGGGAGACCAGCGTGTGTTTAGGACAATCGTCGGAACTCATTCGGAAGCCTCGATCACGGATTGATTGGATCGCGTATTTCAGGATTGTTGGAAGACATTGTCGTTAGTTCGATTTATCGGTCTGCGCTCACTATGGATCTCTAATGCTTAGCAAGGCTGTAGTTGGAATAGCTGTTACGGGCGGAGTTCTGATAATTTTGTGTCTCGTCTTCTTCGTGACTTTCTTTTCCAGCGGTGGTAGTTTTGTCAATATTGGAATTGGGGTTGGGCGCTTCTTATTCCAAGTTCAGTTTTGTGGACTCTTGCCGCTGGTCTCTATTGGTATTATGATGAGGATTGAGGCTAAACGGAACACTTTGTCGCACTGGGTGGTCCGTTGAGAACCTTCTCCAAACATAGGGCCATGCTGATCGTTAAAGCACGTAACGAACAGGAGCTTCGCAGGAGGCTGGATGCGGACCCCTGGATGCGCGCGGGTATGCTACGATCTATCGACATCTATCCTTGGGAGATTCTCCTGGGAAAACTACCGTAAGCAGGCCCGGATCGCAGCCGGGCAAACGCTTCAGCTGAAACACTTCGAAAGTAACACAAGCAATAACGGCAAATATTTCCCGTAAGGGTCAAGAGGACGGTGCCTTTGGAAGACGAGGAGTATGTTGGTGGTGTTACAAGCGGTCGCATGCTGAGAGCAGGCGGTATTGCAGGCTATTCAGCCTATGTGACCACCCGCAGACTGATCGGAGCGAAAAACCGAAAGGCTCTCTGGAAGGGGATCGCCGGCTCAGCCTTTGGAGGCGTTGCGGGGATGTACGTAGGCTCAAAACTTTCTCGGGAGGCCAACGCCCAGATGATCAATGAATTGGAGCAGAAGAAGGATTTCGAGGTAACAAAAGAGAACGTTTCAAGCGTGGAAATGAAGAAGCCAACATTCGTGCACCGCGGGCATATGGTAATCAGTACGACAACGGGAGACCCGGTTAAGATACTGCTCGCTGACGGAGGAGACTATAAGCGACTATTGGAATTGATGCAATCCTTTCGTCCCGAGATACTCACTGTCGTCTAGAACGAAATACAAATCTGTTCGGGTCGTACCAAGACAACTGACTCGAGTACACATGATCCCGAGATTGTTCCGTCCTGTTTTAGCATCGAAACCAGCAAACGAGCTGTGGCTGGGGCAAGAGTGACTCCCAGTCTGCAGTTGCCGGACGCGATGTAGGCATTCTTGTACCCAGGAATGAGGCCGATAAGGGGCATTTGATCCGGAGTGCAAGGTCTGAAGCCAACTCCCTCTTCGACAATTTTGGCTTTGTCGGATTTAACGACGTGCCTGTAGAACTTATCCAGCAGCCATTTCCTCCGGGCTTCGGAAAAATCGGTTCGAAATCCGACCATTTCGAAGAAACCAGTGATTCGGAGTGTTGTCTTGTTGTGCTGGGCCAGCCCAACGCCATAGTCTTCCAGTAGTGCCGGAGTCGTGACAATTTCCTCTCCACCAGTATCGAAC
>Ga0209806_1000948_pt1 | contig 19622 bp, 19 predicted proteins | sample GraSoiAngelo_152_FD_186166 | JGI IMG/M metagenome (GOLD analysis project Ga0209806, IMG submission 186166) | Grasslands soil microbial communities from the Angelo Coastal Reserve, California, USA - 14_1009_12_30cm (SPAdes) (version 2) | ecosystem: Environmental > Terrestrial > Soil > Grasslands ... | reverse complement strand
GATGTCGAACCGTCGATCTCGAAGACGAGCGAGTTCTTGCGACCCGGGCTGACCTGGGACACGGTCAGCGCGCCCCGTGTCTCATCTTCGTAGCGAAGCAAGATCATCGCCGAGTCTTCGGTGTGGATCTCGCGCGCGACAGTCTTGCCACCATGGTCGGTGGTGAATGTCTCGACCGGACCGGCGGGCTGGCGGCGTGTCTTGATGAACGTGGCAAGGTCCGCCATCACCGACGTGATCCGCTTCCCGGCGAGGAAGGTGGTCAGGTCCATCCAGTGCGAGCCGATATCGGCCACCGCACGCAGCCCGCCGCCAAGCTCCGGTTCGAGCCTCCAGTTCCAGTCTGTGTCCAGCAGCAGCCAGTCCTGAAGGTAGTGACCCGAGATCAGGCGGATGTCGCCGAGCTCGCCCTGCTTGACCAGGCCGCGCACGTGGCGGCAGAGGGGATAGAAACGAAGGTTGAAGTTGACGGCATGGACGCGGCCGCTCTGCTCGGCCAGTTGCAGCAGCTCGGCCGACTCCGCCGCCGTCATGGCCAGCGGCTTTTCACAGACGACATGCTTGCCGGCGCGCAGCGCTGCACTCGCGTGCTCGTGATGCAAGTGGTTGGGTGACGTGATGTGGACGACCTCCACGCGCGGATCGGCCAGCATCGCCTTGAAGCTTTCGTACGCCGGCGGAAGGCCAAGCTCGCGCGAGCGGACCTTCGCGCGATCCTGGCTTGAGCCGACCACGCCGTGGACCTGGACGCCCAGGCGGCGGAGCGCCTCGACATGAACCACCCCGATAAAACCGGTGCCGACGACGGCGGCGCCGATCTCGCTAAGCGGCCTCAATCTCCATCGAGATACCAGTTTCGCTGAGAGTTGCCCGTCCGTGTGGCGGGCTCGTCGTTTGCGGTGGCCACGCCGCCGCACCACGCCACTGCGTTGGCGATGACGCGCTGGACCTCGGGCTGGTGGTAGACGGGAAACTCCTGATCGCCAGGCCCGAAATAGAAGATGCGTCCCAGCCCGCGTGTGAAGCAGCAGCCGCCGCGAAAAACCTCGCCGCCTTCGAACGAGCTGATAAACACGAGTTCGTCCGGCTGCGGGATGTCGAAGAACTCGCCGTACATCTCCTGGTGGGGGATGACGATGGGCTGCGGCACTCCGGCCGCGATGGGGTGGCCGGGGTTGACCGTCCAGATGACCTCGCGCTCGCCTCCAGGATCCGACCGCCACCGCAGGTTGCAGGTCGTTCCCATCAAGCGCATGAAGATCTTCGACTTGTGGGCTGAGTGAAGTGCGACCAGTCCCATTCCTGCCAGGACGCGGGCGTGGACCCGCTCGACGACCTCGTCGGACACCTGGTCGTGCGCCGCGTGGCCCCACCAGGTGAGCACATCGGTCTCCGCCAATGCCTTGTCGGTGAGGCCGTGTTCAGGCTCGTCGAGGGTCGCGACGCGGACCGCCAGGTCACCGCCCAGCTCGTGGCGCAAGCCGTCCACGATCGGGGCGTGCATGCCGCGGGGGTAGATCTTCTTGACCGATTCCTCGCGTTTTTCGTGTACGTACTCGTTCCAGACGGTCACACGCATTCAGCAGGTCGCATCCTGGCTGCGCTTGCGCACAATCAAATCGTCAGCGCTTCCCCTGTGCGGCGGATGGCCACGGGCTCACGGAGCGTGGCGGATTCGACGGCGGCCGCCATCAGGGCGATCGTGCCCATGTTGTTGCGGCCCGACGTCTCGGGCTCTCGACCGGACCGGATCGCGGCGGCGAACTCCGTCAGCGTGCCCCAGGTTCCGGTGCGGGGCACCGTCGGCAGCGTGATGGTTCGGGCTTCCTCGTTACGCGGCCTGACGACCACCTTGTCCTGCGTGATGTCGCTGTCGGCCGCGCTCGTCCATTTGACCTCGCCGTTCTCGAACTCCATCCTCCACTCGCCGGCCCACGGAGTGACGGGGCCGGCGCTGATCCAGCTGCCGCGATAGCTGACGACCACGCCGCCCTCGAAGTCGATCGAGGCCACCGCGACCGACGGACCGCTGAACGCCGTCCATTCCGGGTTCCATGCCTCGCAATAGATGCGACGGGGTTCGCGGCTGAGGATCATGCGCAGCAGGTCGAAGTGATGGATCGACATGTCGACGAGAAGCGGCTGCTCCTCGAGGTGATGCCGGCCGCGTCCGTTCTGTCCGACGGTGGAGTAGCGGCGGAAGTCGATCTCCACCGCGTAGAGCTTGCCAAGCGCTGACTCGTGCACCATCGCGGCGATCACCCGCGGGGCCGGGAAGAAGCGGTAGTTCTGGCTCACCATCAGGATCAGGTTGCGCGCGGCGGCCATGTCAACGAGCTCCTGGGCCTGGTCGACGCTCGCCGCGAGCGGCTTCTCCACCAGCACGTGCAGCCCCGCCTCGAGCGCGGCCCTGGTCACGGGTACGTGCGCGGGCAGCGCGGTCGTGTTGAGCATGGCCTGGGGCTGTGTCGCGGCGATCGCCTCGGTCAGCGACTCGAAGCACCGCTCGGCCGGGACGCCGGCCTCTTCCTTCAGCGCGTCAAGCGCGTACGGGTCTTTGTCGACGAAGGCGACAACCTCGATCTCGCCGATCTCTGGAACGACCTTTCTGGCCCAGTTCCGGCCGTGCGGACCAAGCCCAACCTGGATCAACCGAAGCGGAATCACGGCGGAGAATGATGAAGGAACTCGGCATCAATTGATGATCGTTAACCCCAAATCTCATGCCGCGGCGGTCGATCCGCGCACGATCAGCTGCACGGGCAGAAGTACACCGCGTGCGGGCGCCACGCCGCCGGCCGCCATAGTCAGCAAGAGTCGCATCGCCTCGGCGCCGGTTTCGTAGAAGGGGATGTGGACGGTGGTCAGCGGAGGGATCGTGTAGGCGGCCATGTCGATGTCGTCGCAGCCCACGACCGAACAGTCGCCGGGCACGCGCTTGCCCATGCCGCGCAAGGCGCTCAGCACGCCGATCGCCATGACGTCGTTCTGGGCAAAGATCGCTGTGATCTCCGGCCGCCGGTCGAGCAAACTGTGCGTCGCGAGCACCGCGCCGTCGATCTGCCACATGCCTTCCTCGACCAGCTCCGCGTCCACGGGCAGATCGGCGTCTTCGAGCACTCTGCGGTAACCGCGCAGCCGGCTTTGCGTGATGCGCCGGCCGCGGGTCCCGGTGACGGTCGCGATGACGCGGTGTCCTCTTTCGACCAGGTGCCGCGTCGCCAGCACCCCGGTGAGCTCGTGGTCCGACCCCACTGTCGCGACGCCTCCACCCGGCACGTGATGGAGGCTCACCACCGGGAGCGAGCGATCAAGCACGTGTTCCAGCGCGAGGTCTTCCTCCATCTGGGGCGCGGCAAGGAGGATCCCGTCGACCCGCCTTTCCATCATCGCGGGCAGTGCGTACTCGGTCAGCGAGCCCTCCGGCTCGATGCTCGCGATCATCACGCCATAACCCTGTCGACGCGCCTCCTGCTCAGCACCGGCGATGAAACGGCTCAGGTCGTGGTCACGGAAATCGCTCGTGATCAGGCCGACGGTCTGCGTCTTCTGCATGACCAGGCTCCGCGCCTGGAGGTTGGGCACGTAGCCGAGGTCGGCTGCCGCCTGCTGGATGCGCGCCCGCGTGACGTCCGAGACCGAACCGCCGCCGTTCAGGACCTTGCTCGTGGTCTGGAAGCTGACGCCCGAGAGGGCCGCGACGTCCTTGACTGAAACGTGCCGGCCGGGTCTCTGCACTCTCACGCCTGCGGGTATTATGCGCGGGGGCAAGCGAACGTTCGCCTTGAGTTTTGGAGATTGGAATGTCTCCTCCCCATTCATGGGGAGGTGGCCCGAAAGGCCGGAGGGTCTGAGACGAACCCCCCATTAAGCCGTCCGGAGTACCCGCGACCCTCTCTCGTGCGCGAGGAGTGGGTGAATCTGAACGGGGAATGGGAGTTCGGCGCCGGTCCCGCGCCGACCTTCGACCGCTCCATCCTGGTGCCCTTCTGCCCCGAGTCGACGCTCTCCGGACTTGGCGAGCTGCCGGGCGACGCCGTCTGGTACAGGCGACGCTTTGACGCGCCGCAGGCCGAAAGCCTCGTCCTGCATTTCGGAGCGGTCGACTATCGCGCGACTGTTTGGGTCAACGACGTGGAGGTTGCCCGCCACGAAGGCGGGCATGTCCCGTTCAGCGCCGACATCACTGGGGTCGTGAGCGGGCGCGACAACGTGCTCGTCGTCCGCGCCGAAGACCCGCTCCACGATCTGACCATCCCGCGCGGCAAGCAATACTGGAAGGAGATCCCTGAGGGCATCTTCTACACACCGACGACCGGGATCTGGCAGACGGTCTGGCTCGAGCCCCTGCCCGGGCGCCATATCCGCCGGCTTCGCCTCACGCCCGACCTCGAGGGCGGCGCGGTCGACTTCGAGATCGAGGGCGACGGCGAGGCGGAGCTGGTCGCCACGCTGGGTGGTGAGATCGCCGGCAGATGGTCGGGCTTTGCCGGGAGGGGACGGCTGCAGCTCGAGCACGCGATGCCGTGGCATCCAGAGTCTCCAGTCCTCTACGAGCTCGAGGCGACTCTGCGCAGCCAGGATGGCAAGACTGCCGATCTCGTTCACAGCTACTTCGGGCTGCGCAAGGTCGAGACGCGAGACGGCCGCTTCTGGCTGAACGGCACGCCGTTCGTGCAGCGTCTCGTGCTGGACCAGGGGTACTTTCCAGACGGGCTGCTGACCGCGCCGAGCGACCAGGCGCTGCGTCAGGACATCGAGCTTGCGCAATCCCTCGGCTTCAACGGGGCGCGCAAGCATCAGAAGGCGGAGGACCCGCGCTGGCTCTACTGGGCGGACAGGCTCGGCTTCCTGGTCTGGTCGGAGATGCCGAGCTTTCACGAGCACACCGCCGAAGCCGAGCGCCGGCTCGCCGCCGAATGGAGCGAGATCGTTCGCCGCGACCGTGACCGTCCGTCGATCGTGGCCTGGGTCGCCGCCAACGAAAGCTTCGGCCTGGGCTCAATCGATCCAGCGCTCCGGTCGAAATTTCTGGTCCGTCTCTACAAGCTCACACACGACCTGGACGGCACGCGCCCAGTTGTCTCGAATGACGGTTGGGAGCATGCGCTCACCGACCTCTGCACCATCCACGACTACTCCGAGCCGTCCGAACTCGCGGGCCGATACCGCAGCGTCCCCTCAGCGCTCGACGGAAGCGCGAGCGGGCACCCGCCCTATGACCCCGGCTACGGCTACCGCGGTGAGCCGATCCTGGTCACAGAGTTCGGGGGTCTCCGTGTCGCGGACTCGGGAGGTTGGGGCTGGCTGGAGGTGCGCGACGCGAACGAATTCGTGGATTCGTATCGGAGGCTCATCGAAGGCCTGCTCGATCCGGGCCCCATCCAGGGCTTCTGCTACACGCAGCTGACCGATGTGCAGCAGGAGCAGAACGGGCTGCTCACGGCGGAACGCGTTCCGAAGGTCGATCCGGAGCGGATCCGTTCGCTGACCGAGACCCCGAAACGCGTGCTATAGTCCCGGCCTCACACCGGCGGGATTTCTGAGCCGGTGCTCCGAGCATTAGGAGGGCAGCGCACCAATGGAGCCTGGCCCACCGGCCGCGGATTCAGCCGGCACCCCTGACGAACCCGCGCCGGAACCGAACACCGAGAGCTTTCTCGCCGATCTCCTGGTCGATGACGCGCACGTAGTCGTCGACGCAATCACGGGCAAGGCGTCGGTCTCGACACGCAAGGCGGGGTCTGCCGCAACCGATCACGGAGAGGCGGAGCAGAAAGTTCGCCCTTGACAGCGCGCCAAGGACGGCCTACGATCCGCCCGATAAACCGTTTTACTAAAACGGTTTAAGGATTGGGGAGGCGTCGTGACCATGTCAGGAGCCTGGTCGGGTGTCCCGGGTCACCATCGCTGACGTGGCGACGGCGGCTGGTGTCTCCAAGACCGCTGTCTCCTTTGCGTTCAACAACCCCGAGCGGCTGGGCCAGGCCACGCTCGAGCGCGTGCTGGGGGTGGCGCAAGACCTTGGCTACACGCCTCATCCGGCCGCGCGCGCGCTATCGATGCGGCGCAGCGGCACAATCGGCGTCCTGATCCCGCAGCGACTCTCCACCGTGTTCGCCAATCCCTTCGTGAGCGAGCTCATCCAGGGCCTTGGCGAGCAGTGCGAGGAGCACGACCTGACGCTGCTCCTGGTGCCGCCGCTCGATGGCTCGCTCGAAGGCGCGATCCGCCAGGCGTCGGTGGACGGCTTCATCAGCCTGGGTCTCAGCCCGGACGATCGCGCGCTCGAGGTGCTCGACCGGATCGGCATCCCGACCGTGCTGGTCGACTCCGAGAGCTCGCCCTCGCACCCATCGATCAACGTCGACGATGAAGGCGGGGCGGAGGCGGCCGCGCGGCACTTGCTCGAGCTCGGCCACCGGCAGCTGGCGATCATCGTGCTGCCGCCCGCCCGGGCGCAGGTCAACAACACGCCGACCGCGGCGCGACGCCTGTCCGGATACCAGAAGGCGATCCGCGCGGCGGGGGCGCCGGAGCCGTACCCGGTGGTGGCGGGCATCTCGGTCGCGGCGGGCGCGCGGGCATTCGAGTCTCTGCCCAGGGGCAAGCGCAGGCCCACCGGCGTGCTGGCGATGAGCGATATGGCGGCGATCGGCGTCATGTCGGCGGGGCAGGCGGCAGGGCTGCGAGTCCCGGAAGACCTCTCGGTGGTCGGCTTCGACGACGTGCCGGCGTCGGCGTGGACCAACCCGTCGCTGACCACCGTGCGTCAGCCGATCATCGACAAGGGTCGCCTGGCCGCGCGCCTGCTCATCCAACTCATGAAGGGCAAGACCGTGGAGTCGCCGGCGCCCCTCCATACGAGCCTGGTGGTCCGTAATTCAACGTCGAGTCCTGCGGACTCGGATTTGCCAATTAGGAGAAGGTAAATAGAATTGTGTTGGGGGTCGCACATATGGCAATCGAGTGGGACTCGGTAAAGGGATGAAGAAGATATGGCATCAGTAACTTATGACCACGTCGTCAAGCGGTACACCGCGGACCTGACCGTCGTCAAGGATTTCAACGTTGAGATCAAGGACAAGGAGTTCATGGTCCTCGTCGGTCCCTCGGGCTGCGGCAAGTCGACCGCGCTGCGCATGCTCGCGGGCCTGGAGCAGATCAGCGAGGGTCGCATCCTGATCGGCGACCGGGTGGTGAACAACATCGCCGCCAAGGACCGCGACATCGCCATGGTGTTCCAGTCCTACGCGCTGTATCCGCACATGTCGGTCTACGACAACATGGCCTTCCCCCTACAGATGCAGCACATGAAGAAGGCCGAGATCGACAAGCGCGTGCGCAATGCATCGCGCATCCTTGGCCTCGACAACTTCCTGAAGCGCAAGCCGCGCGCGCTTTCCGGCGGCCAGCGCCAGCGCGTGGCGCTCGGACGCGCCATCGTGCGCAGCCCCAAGGTCTTCCTGCTGGACGAGCCTCTGTCCAACCTCGACGCCAAGCTCCGCGGCCAGACCCGGGTCGAGCTGCAGAAGCTTCACCGCGACCTGCAGACAACGTTCATCTATGTCACGCACGACCAGGTCGAGGCGATGACGATGGGCGACCGGATCGCGATCATGAACGCGGGCATCCTGCAGCAGGTCGGCACCCCGGGTGAGATCTACGACCACCCGGCGAACCTCTTCGTCGCCGGCTTCATCGGGACGCCGACGATGAACTTCATCCCGGCCGCGGTCACGAACGGCTCGGCCAAGGCGTCCGGGTTCGAGGTCAAGCTGCCCAAGCCGCTGCCGCCAGGGAAGGGCACGCTCGGGTTCCGGCCAGAGGCGGTCACCGACCGCGTCGTGGACGGATCACCTTCGATGGAGATGAAGGTCGACGTGGTCGAGCGCCTCGGCTCCGACCAGTTCCTCTATGGGCAGGTGGGCGGCGACCAGGTCACGGCTCGAATCGACCCGCGCCTGAACGTGGCGCCAGGGGACAAGGTCAAGCTGGGCCTCGACACCCGTGGCATGCATTTCTTCGACGCCGAGAGCGAGCTGGCGCTTCTGTAGTCGTCTACAGTCCGGGTCGGTTTGGGCGTAGAGCGCATACGCGCCATCCAGGACTTCGACGCCGCGCGGGCGCGGGCGTTCAGGCGCAGCCTCGGCACGATCCTCACGGGTCGCGCCCACCGGCTCCGCTCGATCGAGCCGATGCTCCGGGCGGCCGGATTCGACGGCCGCTCGTTCGGGGGAGTGCAGGAAATCCCCGTCGACCATATCGTCGGCTCGGCGGCGCCCGATGTGAAGACCGGCGACTTCGACCCCGCGTTTCTTCCCCTCAACCGCCGGATGCGCGAACGGTGGACTCGCATCTACCAGGCCATGGTCGAGGGCGATGAGCTTCCTCCGATCGATGTCTACAAGGTGGACGGCAACTACTACGTGATCGACGGCCACCACCGGGTCTCGGTCGCAAGAAACCTGGATCGGCCCGTCATCAACGCGCGGGTGATCAACGTGAAGACACGCGCGCCACTGGGTCCAGAAATCGATGCCGAGGCATTGCTGAAGGCCGCCGAGTACGCGGCGTTTCTCGAAGTGACGCAGCTGCACCGCTCCCGGCCGCAAGCGCGGCTGGAATGCAGCCGGCTGGGGCGCTATGACGAGATCATGCAGCACATCATCGGCCACCGTTATTTCCTGTCCCTCGAGCAGCACCGCGACGTGCCACTCCAGGAGGCGGCGGCGAGCTGGTACGACCACGTCTATCACCCGATCGCCGAAGCGATCCGGCAGCACAGGGTGCTCGAGCAGCTGCCCGGCTGGACCGAGGCCGACGTTTACGTTGAGGTCACTCGGCGCTGGTTTGCGCTGAGCCAGGAGGGCGAACCGTCCGGACCGGACCCAGCGATCCAGGCGCTGCTGGCCGAAAACAGCCGTACCTGGTGGCGGCGGCGCCGCAAGATCCAGCTCCCCTCGTGATCGGCATCACGATGCGCAAACCGGATTCCGCCCCGTTGTATCCAACGGCGCGTGTGGGGCGTGCGAATTCCGCCTCGTTGTATCCAACGGCGCGTGTGAGGCGCGCAGACCCGTGATCGGCATCATCTTCGGCCCGCCTGGCAGCGGCAAGGGAACGCAGGCGGCCAGGATCGAAGACGAGTTCGGGCTCAGGCACCTTTCGACCGGCGCCATCCTCCGGGCCGAGGTGGCCCGAGGCACACCGACGGGGAAGGAGGTGGGCCGGGTCATGGCCGCGGGCGACCTGGTCCCCGATGCCCTGATCGTCGACATCGTGCGCAGCCTCCTGCCCGAGGCCGAGGAGGGGCCGGGGGTCCTGCTCGACGGCTTTCCGCGGACCGAGCGCCAGGCGCAGGCCCTGGACGCGATGCTGGCGGACGAGGGCCACCGGGTGGACTTCGTGATCGCACTCGAGGTGCCGCAAGCGGAGCTCATCGAGCGGCTCCTGCATCGCGCCGCGGTCGAAGGTCGGTCCGACGACACGCGCCAGGCGATCACCGAGCGGATGCACGAGTATCACAAGCTCACGGAGGCGGTGCTCGACCACTACCGCAGGCAGGGCGTGCCTGTGGAACGGGTCGATGGGACTGGCTCGCCGGATGAGGTTTTCGAGCGCGTACGGCGGGTCATCGGCATAAGCTCTCGGTAGGTGGGGATGGCGAAAAGAAAAGCAAGCGAGGCTGACCTCGGGCAGGCGATCACCCCTTCCGTCAACGGAGATGGCAAGGCGCCGTCGCTCGAACCTGAGCCGCAAGCCGCCGGGCCGCGCGTCTCCAGCCCGTTTCCTCCAATCGCCGAGTACGCCTTCCTCTCCGACTGCGAGGTCAACTGCCTGATCGCGCCCAGCGGGCGCGTCGAGTGGATGTGCCTCCCGCGGCCAGACAGCCCGAGCGTCTTTGCGGCCCTCCTGGACCGCGCCGCCGGCAGCTTCCGCTTAGGCCCGACCGGCGTCCAGGTGCCCGCCGGACGTCGCTACCTGCCTGGGACATTGGTGCTCGAGACGACGTGGCGTACGCGCACCGGCTGGCTCATCGTGCGCGACGCGATGTGTATCGGGCCCTGGTACCACAGCCAGCGTCGCTCGGGGACCTACCGCAGGCCTCCATCTGACAGCGAGGCCGAGCACATCCTCCTGCGTACCGCGCGCTGCGTGGTCGGCAGCGTCGAGCTGAGCCTCGACTGCCAGCCGGTCTTCGACTACGGCCAGACCGCCGCCAGATGGGAGTACGCCGGGTCCGGGTACAACGAGGCCATGGCCAGCGGCGGTCAGGACGAGGTGCCCGTCCGCCTCGTGACCGACCTGCGCGTCGGTTTCGAGGGTCCCGGCGCCCACGCGACGAAGACGCTGCGCCAGGGCGAGCGTGCCTACGCGGCTCTGGTGTGGCCGCGTTCGCGCCACTCGACCGGCAAGGAGTACTGGGCGGAGCACCCGGCACCGCCGACGGCCGAGGAGGCGTTTCAGCGCGTCGAGCGGACCGCGGACTTCTGGCGTGAGTGGATCAACCGCGGTGAGTTTCCCGAGCACCCGTGGCAGAGCTTCCTGCAGCGCAGCGCGCTGACCTTGAAGGGGCTCACGTACAGCCCGACGGGCGCGCTTCTCGCCGCGCCGACCACCTCCCTGCCGGAGACGATCGGCGGCGAGCGCAACTGGGACTACCGCTACACGTGGATCCGCGACGGCACGTTCATGCTGTGGGGCCTCTACACGCTCGGGTTCGATCGCGAGGCCAACGACTTCTTCTATTTCATCGCCGATGTTGCGGCGGGGAAGAAGGAGCTCCAGATCATGTACGGGATCGGCGGTGAGCACGAGCTCACCGAGAAGACGGTCGACCACCTGAGTGGTTACGAGTCGTCGCAGCCGGTTCGCGTCGGCAACGCTGCGTTTCAGCAGGTCCAGCACGACGTGTGGGGAGCGGTCCTCGACTCGGTCTACCTTCACACCAAGTCGCGCGACTTCCTGCCCGAGGTGGTCTGGCCGATCCTCAAGCGAGCCGTCGAGTCGGCGATCGAAAACTGGCAGAAGCCAGACCGCGGCATCTGGGAGGTTCGCGGCGAGCCCCAGCACTTCGTGTCGTCGAAGCTCATGTGCTGGGTGGCGTGCGATCGCGGCGCGCGGCTGGCCGAGATGCACGGCGACGTGGAGCTGGCCAGGACGTGGCAGGCGAAGGCGGACGAGATCAAGGCCGAGATCTGCGTCCAAGGCGTAGACGAGCGAGGCGTTTTCGTCCAGCACTACGGAACCAGGTCGCTCGATGCGTCGGTGCTGCTGATCCCTCTGGTTCGCTTCCTGCCGCCGGACGATCCTCGCGTGCGCGCCACTGTGCTGGCGATCGCCGACGAGCTGACCGTCGACGGCATGGTGCTCCGCTATCGCACCGCCGAGACCGACGACGGTCTGCGTGGCGAGGAAGGCACGTTCACGATCTGCTCCTTCTGGCTTGTCTCCGCCCTGTGCGAGATCGGCGAGCTCGATCGTGCGCGAGAGCTGTGCGAGAAGCTGCTCTCTTACGCCAGCCCGCTGCAGCTGTATGCGGAGGAGATCGACCCGCGCAGCGGCCGGCACCTGGGCAACTTCCCCCAGGCGTTCTCGCACCTGGCGCTGATCAACGCCGTGATGCACGTGATACAGGCCGAGCAGGGCATCACGAGCAAGTTCAGCGCTGCACTGCCCTCGCCGCAGCCTTGAGATCGAATCGCCTCGCTGTTGCGGGAGCTAGCTCGAGCAGCTGACGAGGTTCAGGCATGGGACCTGGACCGGGATCGCCAGCGATAGCGCTTCTACGCCGGTCCCGACGAGCTTGGCCGACGCGATCGCGACGACACGGCCGTGCGAGTCGATCACCGGGCCGCCGCTGTTCCCGGGGCTGATCGGCGCTGAGAACTGTACGTAGTCGCTCCCGCCGAGGCTGCGGAACCCGGAGACCACTCCGAGCGTCACCGTGCCGCCAAGTCCGAGAGGCGATCCAACGGCCATCACGCTGGCGCCCAGCTTGGGTCGCTGTGACTCCGTCCGCAGGACCGTGAGTCGCTCCTTGACGTGGACCACCGCGAGGTCGTCGTTGCGGTCCAGGCGCGCGATGGTTCCCGTCGACGAGTGGTCGCCTTGCAGCACCTGGACGGTAGACACGCCGGCGGACCACGTGTCCGCGACGACGTGAAAGTTGGTGATCAAGTCGGACCCGGTCGCGTCACTGTGCGCGACCCATCCGGATCCGCTCGCATCGCCGGCAACGATCGTCGCGACCGAAGGCTCGACAGTGGCCGCGATCGACGACCAGTCGGGTTGCGAGCCGGCGGCCCCCTCGAGCGAGGTGATGCGTCGCTCCAGCTGCCCGATCGTCTGTCGCTGGACGGCGACCTGGCCGTGCAGCGATGCCTCCGCCTGGAGGAGAACCACACCGCCGCCGGCGGCGACGGCCATGACGACCGCCGCCGCACTCCACCTGATCACGTGAACGCCCTTCATCGGCTGAGCTAGTTGAGCTCCGTCCCGATGGACGATTCCGCTTTCGCGACATTGAGCATGGCCGCGCCGAGCTTGGTGAAGCCATCCTTGATCTTGGCCGCGTCGTCGTTGTCCATGCCGGTGATGAACTCCTGGTCGCTTGCGATGGCGGCGCTCAACGAGTCGCCAAGGCTGCTGTCGGTGCTCGTCATCGCGCTGGGGACGTTCGCCGATTTGCGGTCAGACTGAAACGCCTGCATATCGCTGAGCATCTGCTGGGCCGCGGTCCGGCACTCGCTGTAGCTGTTGCAGTTCACGACATTCTGGTAATCGGTCTGCACCTTTCCCTGGTCGCCGACGTACAGCGCGACGTAGTCGGCGGTCACCTTGCGTGACGCCGCCTCAGTCTGTGCCGCCGTCAACGTGGCCTGGGTCGAGGCCAGGGTGGTCTTGGTCGCGACGAGCTGGATGTGCAGGGCGTCCCGCTGCTGGGTTGTCGAGTAGACGAGGTAGCCCAGGGCGCCGGCGACGATGAGGCCGACCGCCGCGATGGCCCCGGGCACGATCCATGCCGGGCGCCCCCGCCGGGCCGCGGCCTCGTACGCAACGTATGTTCTGGCCGGCTCGGCCTGGGGCTCAGGCCCAACCGCCTCGATCCGCTCTTCGTGACCCGGCAGGGTCACGATTCCGTCGACTTCCGCATTGATAGACATGTGATCGTCCTCCTCGAACACGAATGGCCTGAAACGGGCCAAGGGTTCCCCGGAAGCGGTCTCATGGGCAGTCTCAGCCGGGTTTCGAAATCGGTCTCAAAAAGCCCGAGGTCGAGGGGGTATGGTTCACGCGGGTAGGGGACGATGAAATTCCTGCGCAGGCTGTTGGAGGACCCGCGGGCGGTTGACTCCGTCGTGGTCGTGCTCGCTACGTGGTTCCTGCTTGGCGGCTACGTCACCGCCTACGCGTACGTTCACGTCCAGGGGCAGGTCCTCCAGCCGGCGGCGCAGGCCGGCCAGACCGTCGTCGCCGCGGCGTGGTCGCTCCTCACGCTCTACCTCTTCGCGGGTTTTGCCACAGGGCTGCGGGCGGGACGCGTCTGGAATCGGGCGCTGCCGGACGGACAGACCGGAACCTTCGCCGCCGCCCTCGTCTTTGGAGCGGCGCTGATCGTGGACAACTGGTTCTACTCGCCTCTATTCGGCACCGACAGCGTCGGGCTCGACACCCTCTTCACCGCACCGCACCTGGTCGAGATGGCGGCGGTGGCAGTGATCGTCAGCGGCCCGCTTCGGGCGGCAAGCCGGCGCGGCGAAACACATGCCAGCCCGGTGACGCTGACGTCGGCCGCGCTGCTCCTCTCTGTGCTCACGTTCGCGACACAGTTCGCCCATCCGCTGATCGATCCCTGGGCCGCCGGCGACTATCAGTTCAGGAAAGCCGCGCTGTCCTGGGTGGGCGAGAACCTTGGCGTTGCGGGCTTGCTGGCTCAGACGGCGATCCTCGCCGGAACGGCCCTCCTGCTCAACAGCGCGTTCAAGCTGCGGCGAGGGTCGCTGACATTCGTCTTCACGCTCAACGGAGTCCTGGTCTGCATCACCAAGGGCAACTTCTACTTGCTTGCGGTGCCCATCGCGACCGGCCTCGCGGCCGACGCTTGGGTGGCGTGGACCGCACGGAGGCCGGGCCGCCCGTCAGCGTCGCTCTGCGCCGTGATCGGCGCCGCGTTTGCCACCGCCTACATGGCCGAGATCTCGCTGCGCCCGGCCGGGTCCGCGTGGGGCGGTTCGTTGTGGGTCGGCGTGATCATCGCCTCCACGATGCTCAGCTGGCTGATGGGCAGGCTGCTGCGCGCGGGCCTGCCCGCCGCGGTCATTGCGCCGTACCGCGCCTTCGCCGAGGAGCCGGCGCCCGAACGCTGGACGCTCGACCCCAACAGCGTGGCGCGTGAGCAGCTGGTGCGCGCCGCGCTCGACGACCTCGGCACCCCAGAGGCGCTGGGCAGGAGCGCCCTCGCCCAGATGCCCGGCATGTCGCGAGACGGGTCCGCCGCATCTGATCTGCGAGCGCTCCTCGTCGACGTCATCGGCGAGCTCGCGGTGTCACATGCTCCGCGTGATGCCGAGTCGGGGCGCCTCCTGCTCGACTACTACGTGAAAAGGGTGGGCAGCCACGACGTGATCATGGAGCGCCTGCACCTGTCCCGCCCGACCTACTATCGCCGCCTCCATCATGGTTTCGAGCTGATCGCCAACCGGCTCGACGAGTGGAGCGTCAACCGGATGGCGCTCAACGATCCAGCTCTCTGAGCGCGTCCAGCTGACGCTCGACGTCGGCGTCCGCGCCCAGCGATTCGTATCGCGTGTCGATCGCGTCCGAACCTGCGGAGAAAGTGATCGCTTCGAGGTCGCCTTCTTCGACCAGGCGGTCGATGGCCGATGCGCGCGCCTGCATGTCCTCCGTGGTCTGCTCGGCGCGGTGCAGCGCGGCGCTTAGATCGGCGAAGTCCTGTGACACGCCGGTCATCGCCTCGCTGATCCGGACCTGGGCTTCGGCCGCGCTGAAGCGCGCCTTGATCACCTCCTGGCGCGCGGCGAACGCTTCGATCTGACCCGACAGGCGCTGTTCGATAACGGCCAGCGCCGCCTCTTCCTTCTCCACTTCCGCGAGCTGGCGCTCCAGTGTCTCCAGCTCGCGCACGACGACGTGCCGGCGCTGCAGGGCGAGGCGGGCGGCCGCCTCGTGCCCTGCTTTCAGCTCGCGCTTCGCCTGCTCTTCCATTTCCGGGAGCTTTTGGCGCACCGCATCAGCCGCGGTGCGGAGGCGCTCCTTGGCGGAGCCCACCTCCGCGACCGCTTTGATCACCTGGTTCAGCAGCGCACGCTGCTTCTGGTGTGACGTGAGATGTGTGACGCGGGGATCGGGTGCCGTAGCGAGCGCCACGGCGGTGCTCTTTTTCAGCAGAACCGAGATCCGCCCGAGGAGTCCCATCACGCCGCCGTCTCGCCCGCTGACGCATGCGCCAGCCGGCCACGCTGGATCCGGAAGTAGTAGTTGCCGAGAAAGCCCATCGCCGCGATGACGATCAACCGCATGACCAGGACCTTGAAGTCGTTCGAAACGTGAACGGTACCGGTGAGAAAGCAGCCGGCCGTATAGGCAAGGATGGCGAGGCCGGTGTAGGCCACCTCGACGCGGCGCGTGAACACGAGCGCAAACGCGAAGACGACGGGGAAGTACAGGACGAAGAACTGATTGTTCAGGCCATGCTCTCCGGGCCACAACACGACGATGGCGGTGATCAAGATCAGGTCGACCACGCTCGCAATCGTCACGGCCGTGCGGTTGAGCGGGCTTCCCATCACGTAGCGACCGTGCAGGAAGAAGTTGACTGCCATCAGGACGAGGAAGAAAGGCATGGTCTGGGTGAGCAGGCTCACGTTGGTCGACGTCCACAGGACGAGCACGATGCCCGCGACGATGACGCTCCAGCGCGCCCACAGGATCACCGTCTGACCGAAGAACAGGTCCTCCTGCTCTGCCTGTTTGGCGGTGCGTACTTCACGCAGGTTTGACATTTGCGTTGCCTCCTTTCTGCTCGATCTCATCGAGCGTCTCGTTGTGGATCCGGATTGCGTCGGCGCGCCTCTTCGACTCGCTTCGAGCGAACAGGTTGCCGCAGACCGCGACGGCGGCGATCATCAGCAGACGAGCGAACACGGCGGGGAAGTCCTCGACCGGTGCCGTGACCAGGCACACTATCCCGTACATCCCGACGACGAAGGTTGTGTAGGCGCCGGTCAGCCACGTGGGAAACGCGACCGAGATGCCGACGACGGCTGCGAAGTAGAAGATGAACACCGGCGACTGGTAGCCACCCTGGACCAAAACCAGGGCGGTCACCACGCCGATGTCGGCGAGGCTGGCGGCGTAGACGACGTTGTCTAGCGCCGGGCGGCCGCGCAGGAGCTGTACGTGCAGGTAGAAGTTGCCGAAGGCGAGCGCGACGATTGCGGCCAGCTGGACCTGCAGGGTCACAAGGTTCGTCGGGCTCCAGAATGAGAGCAGGAGGCCGGTCCCGATCAGGATCCAGCGCGCCCAGACGAGGACCGTCTGGCCGTACTCGAGGTCTTCGGACCTGACCGTCCCGACGAAAGAGCTCAGCCCGCGCTCGGGTTTGGCCTTTTCCTCCGGTTGCGCCGGGGGGGCGGGCCTCTCGGGCTTGTCGGGTTTGTCGGTGTGGCTCGGGACTTGCTGCCACTTCTGCGCCGCGCCGTCCCAGAACCACTTGCCGTCGGGCGAGAGGAGGTGACCCGCCTGCGGGTCCCAGTGTGTGGTGCTCATGATTTCGTCACCTCCGACTTGATCTTCGCGAGCTCGGCGTCGATCTCCTTCGAGACCGTGATGCGCAGGAGCTCGGCCTCCACGAAGTCCCCGCCGCCGATGGGCGGGAACGAACCGAGGTCGACCAGCGAGTCGATCGCCCGGGCGCGTGCTTGCAGGCGGTCGGCCTTCTCCTCGGCCCGGCCCACGGCCATGCTGAGCTCGGCGAGCTCGCCCGAGACGCCGGCGAGGGATTCCTTCAGCCTGACCTCGGCTTCGGCGGCGGTGTAGCGCGCCGAGACGACCTCGCGGTGGGTGCGGAACTGCTCGACGCGGACCTGCAGGGTCCGCTCCTGGGCGGCCAGGCGCTGCTTGTCCGACTCCACCTCCGCGATCTGTTTGGTAAGCCCTTCCATCTCGCTCAGCGCAAGCCGCTTGCGCTCGAGCGCGACGCGCGCGAGGTCGTCGCGACCGGCCTCGACCGCACGGCGTGCCTGGTCGTCGAGCTGCGGGATGCGGGTCTCGAGCCTTCGGGCCTGGTGCTCGAGCTGCTGCTTGGAGGTGGCGACGTCCACCAGCCCCCGCCGCAGGGTGATCAGCAGCTGCTGCTGCTGGTTGTACGCGTAGTCGAGGACCTGACGCGGGTCCTCCGCCTGATCCAGAGCGCTGCTCACCTCGGTGTTGAGCAGCAGCCTCACCCGACTCCAAATGCCCATCTGCGCCTCCTGTCGAGAAATCCGATGCGGGCATCAGCCTCGACGGAAGCAGGTCTCAGATTCAGTCTCGAAAAGCTCTCATTTTTGGTCTCACATCGCCTCGGATTCGACGTCTTTGGCGCCAAAAACGGCTTACCGGAGTGCGCAAAGCCGTTTTTGGATCCAAGACCGCCTTTACATGCTGGGTTGGCGAGCGCGGAAGGCGGAATCACGCTGTGCGTAGTGGGCCGCCGTCCCCGGATTCCGCCGCAGCTCAAGGGACGTCCCTTCTCGCTTGATGAGGCGCGAGCGGCCGGTCTCACCCTCGACGCGCTGAGCGGTCGATCGTGGCGCCGTCTGGGTACCGAGCTCTATTGCTGGAGCGGCCTACGCGAGGACCCCTGGCAACTGCTGCTCGCCTGGCGCGCCTATCTGCCACCAGATGCCGTCTTCACCGGCCTGACCGCAGCGTGGCTGTATCGCCTTGACGTCGATCCTGTGCATCCAATCGAGGTCGTTGTCCCATTGAGATCCGGCATGCGGTCTCGACCTGGTCTGAACGTCCGTCGCGGTGACCTGGCGATGGCGCTCGTGACCACAGTTCGCGGTTTGCGGGCGACGACCATTGCCCGCACCCTTCGCGATCTCTGTCGTCGGGCTGCGCCGGTGGAGGCTCTGATCGCAATCGACGCTGCGGTCCGCCTGCGGCTCATCGACAAGGTGGCCTTGACTCGACAGCATTCGCTTGGGTCCCTCGCGGCACCGGCCGAATCGCCGATGGAGACCCGACTGCGCTGGCTTCTCCTGCAGGCCGGCCTGCCTCGGCCTGAGGTGCAGACTGAACTTCGCGATACTGCCGGTCGATTTTTAGGCAGGGCCGACCTTTACTACCCAAGCTCACGACTTGTGATTGAGTACGACGGAGCGAACCATCGAGACCGACTGGTCGAGGACAACCGGCGGCAAAACCTGCTCATCAACGCGGGATTCCGGATTCTGCGCTTCACGGCGACTGACGTACATCAGCGGTCGGACGTTGTTGTGGCTCAGGTCCGCAGCGCTCTTGTTAGAGTGTCATCCCACAGCAGATGAGCGAGCCGCCGCCACCTCCCCCGGGATATTCGATTCAGCCGCCTCAGCCCATGCCGCCGGCCAAGCGAGGGTTCTTCGATGATTTGAAAGGCCTGAGCTGGTGGCAGTACCTCCTCGTCATCCTGCCGCTGACCGCGCTCCTGATCGGCGGGCTGATCGGCGGTGTACTCGGTGCGCTTGGCGGTCTTGGCAATCTGCGAATTGCACACAGCGGCATGCCGACCGTCGCAAAAGTTTTCCTGATGCTTGGCGTCGCGGTGGTGGTCTACGTCGTGCTTTTCATCGTCGCGGGCATCCTCTACGCGGTGACGCACCGCTCCGGCTAGCGGTCCGAAATTACGCCTCGTTGGGCCCAATGGAGCCTAATCTCCGGGCTCGATGAGCGCCGTTGGATACAACGAGGCGAATGGGTATTCCTTAACAGGCCGGGTTGTTACCGTGTCTGGCCGCGCTCAGGCTTGAGGGGTGGGCCGGACCGCGAAGATTCCGCACCAACTGACCAAGAGGCCTTTTTCGTTGACGGATGCTCGTCGGGCGGGCCTCACCAAGAGCTCTTTGAGGGGCAAGTCCTGGCGCCACCTCGGAGCCGAGCTCTACTGCTGGAGCGGATTGGCGCCGGATCCCTGGATGGTTCTTTCTGCCTGGCAACGTCAGCTTCCGGCTGATGCGGTCTTCGCCGGCAAGACTGCGGCTTGGCTGTTCGGTCTCGACTTCGATCCGTTGAATCCGATCGAGCTGGTCGTGCCCCCGACTTCAGGGGTTCGCTCGCGTTCCGGCCTCGAAGTTCGGCGGTGTCACCTTCCGCCAGACGATGTCGTGAAGGTCCGAGACCTCGCCACGATTACGTTGGAGCGACTGCTGTTCGATTCGTGCCTGCTTCTTGCTCCGGTCGAAGCTCTGGTTGCAATGGACGCTGCTGTACATGCTCAGCTCATCGATAAGGAATCTCTCGCTCGCTATGCATCGCATGCCGACGGCCGCGCGGGCGCGCGCCGCCTGCGCTCGCTGGCCGCCCTGGCGGAACCCGCTGAATCGCCGATGGAAACCCGACTACGCTGGCTT
>Ga0209806_1000944_pt1 | contig 19679 bp, 18 predicted proteins | sample GraSoiAngelo_152_FD_186166 | JGI IMG/M metagenome (GOLD analysis project Ga0209806, IMG submission 186166) | Grasslands soil microbial communities from the Angelo Coastal Reserve, California, USA - 14_1009_12_30cm (SPAdes) (version 2) | ecosystem: Environmental > Terrestrial > Soil > Grasslands ... | reverse complement strand
GGGCCGTGGAACCCTTGGCCGGCGGATGCGTTCAAGTTTGATTTTGACGAAGCGCACGCGATCTATGCCCGCACCGACCGGCAGGGCAACTGCAGCATCCGGCGCGTGGCCGATGATGCGGAGATCCATCGCCTGCCGGGCGGGCCAGCCGCCCCGCTTCTCAGCCGCGACGGCAAGTTCGTCGAGACGCTCACCACCGCCGACGGGCTGTTCTCCAACACCGTGTTCTCGATGGAAACGGCGCAGGACGGCACGCTGTGGGTGGGCAGTTTCGGCGGCGTGGCGCGCATCGGTCGGACGCAAAAGCAATGAAGGAAACGAACATGGCGATCCATCGCAAACTGATCTCCGACGTGATGTCGAAGAGGCCCCGCAGGACCTTCTCGAAGGCGAAGTACGGCCGCAGGAGCTTCGTGTCGAAATCGAACGTCTCGGCGCGGACCAATTCCGCATAGTAATTCGTGTCCCATGCGTCGAGCTTCGTCGCACCCGGCACGTCCTTGCGTTTTCGGCCGAGGAGGAGCTGGGCGTCCTCCTTCGCGCGACCCTCGGAAACCGCCCGGACCTTCGCGAGGAATTCCGCGATCCCTTTCGCGGACCCGACCATCTTGTCCTGCACGATGTATTCCGCGAAGGAGTCGTATCCGAGCAACCCCGCGAGCTCGTGCCGGATCGCGAGGAGCTTCGAGAACGTCGCGAGATTCGCGGGATGCGCACGGTTGAGGTGCTCCCATTGCAGGCGTCGGCGCACCTCCGGGTCGCGCGCATAGCGGAGCACGGGGATGAGGTCCGGGTAGTTGGTCGTGATCGTGATCTTGCCGTCGGGACCGGGCGGATGAGCCTGCACGAAGTCGTCCGGGAGGCCCGCGAGGTCCTTCGAGCCATCGACCTGGATCGACCGGACGTCTTCTCGGATCGTGCGATCGAAGTCCTGTCCGACCGCGGTCATCTCGTCGCGTAGTTCCTTAATCCTCGCCCGGGTGGCCTCGTCGTTGTCGACGCCCGCGAGACGGAAGTCCCGGAGGACTTTTCGCACCGCGAATTGCGTGTCCGCGTCTTCGCTCGACACGTCGAGGCCGACGAATGCATCGTATAGGGGCCGGTTCAGCGCGAGGTCCGTCGCGAAGCGTTCCGCTTCCTGATACCACTTGTCCGCCGCCGTCCGGACCGCGGCGTCCGGATGGACATCGAACAGGAACTTCGTCTCGCCCTGGATCTCGGAGAGGTCGAACAACAGGCGATCGTAGGGGACGAGGAGGTTACGGACCGTCCTGCGGGCGTGGCCCCGGAGGATCTCGTCCAGATGTCGGCGGCACTCTTCCAGGCCGGCGGAGGCCTGCTTCTCCAAAGAATCCGCATCGCGGACGAACAGGTACCGCGGCTCTGTGAGAGGGGCCGTCTTCGGACGCGGAGCCCGCCTCGGAGAAGGTCGCCGCGCGGGCATGCCGCGAAAGAGTCTTTCGCGGGCTAAGTACCTTCTCCCGCAACGGACAGCTCGAGGTCCGCGGTCCCGTTCCGCAAAGGATTTGTCGTCGAAGAGACGATGGCGACGACGCGTGACGTCTCCCGCCCTCGCGGCGACCGGCGTTTGGAAATCCTACGACGGACGGGCCGACGTGCTGCGGGACGTGAGCCTCGCGGTGCGATCGGAGGAGGCGGTCCTCATCTGGGGCGCCAACGGGAGCGGTAAGACCACGCTCCTGTCGATCCTCGGCGGACTCGACATCCCGACGCGCGGTTCCGTCCTCGTGGGAGGCCGCGAGATCGCGAGACTCAAGGAATCGGAGCTCGCGAAGGTCCGGCTGCACGACGTGGGGTTCGTCTTCCAGACGCACAACCTCATCGACGACCTCACGGTCGAGGAGAACGTCGCGTTGCCATTGCGCCTCGCCCGCAAGCCCGCCGATCCGCGCGTCCGCGATCTGCTGGAGGCCTTCGACCTCGTCCGACTGGCGACCCGCCGCCCGAACGAAATCTCCGTGGGCGAGGCGCAGCGGGTCGCCGTCGCCCGGGCCCTTGCGAACGGCCCGAAGGTGATCCTCGCGGACGAGCCAACGTCCGCGCTCGACGCGAAGGGCAGCGCCGCGGTCCTGGCCGCGTTCGAACTCGCGCGGGAGGACTTCCATGCGGCGGTCGTCGTCGCGAGCCACGAGCCGGCACTCCCAGGTTTCGCGGGCACCTCGTATCATCTGGAGGAGGGGACGCTCGGACGTCGCGGCTGAGCGAAGCTTTTATCCTCATCGGCGATTTGCAACGAAAGGCGGCGAATGAACAAACCCGCGGCGCGCGTCGTCGAGTTGGTCGGCCGCGGTTGGGACCAAGTCAAGAGCCCGCTGTACCGCAACGCGATCTTCATCATGCTCACGTCCGTCATCTCGAGCGGGCTGGGCTTCTTCTTCTGGCTGATCGTGGCGAACAAGTACGCCAAGGAGGACCTCGGGGCCGCGGTCACTTTGTTCCAGACCCTCGGGTTCATCGGGGCCTTGGGGAACCTCGGCATCGGGATCGGCCTGATCCGCTACATGGGCGAGACGGAGGACAAGGGAAAGATGATCAATGCAGGGCTCACCCTCTGCGGCGTCGTGACGCTGGCCCTCTGCTTGTTGTTCCTGGTCCTCCTCCCCGTCATCCTCCCGGACCTCGCCTTCGTCCTCAACGATCGGCTGTACGTCCTCACGATCGTCGTCTGCACCGTCGCCCTCGGGCTCGCGCCGGTCCTCGACAGCGTCACGATTGCGGTTCGCCGGGCCGACCTCCAGACATGGAGGCTGACGATCTTCGCGGTCCTGAAGATCCCGGTCGCCCTCATCGTCGTCACGATCCCGTTCCTCCAGGGGCGCGCGGGCATCTTCCTCTCCCTTGCCCTGTCCTTCGGCGTGAGCGTCGCGGTCCTCGGCTTCGTCCTCCTCCCGCGGACCCTGTCGGGCTATCGGCCCAAGCCCGATTTCCAGTTCCGGGCCACCCGGCCGATCCTGCGGTTCTCCCTCGGCAACTACGTCGCCATCGCCATCGGGTCGGCGGGAGCGCTCCTGCCGACGCCCCTCATCTACGGCGTCCTCGGTCCCTACGACGGACCGAAGAACGCGGCGTACTTCTACGTCGCCCTGATCGTCGCGAGCCTCCTGTACATCATCCCCGGCGCGGCCTTCACGTCCTTCTACGCCGAGGCGTCCCAGACGAATACCGACCGTCGTCGCGGGGAGCGGCAGGCGATCCTGTTCAGCCTCCTGCTGCTCATCCCGGCGATCGCGGGCATGTGGCTCTTCTCGGACTGGATGCTCCGGCTGTTCGGCGACCCGACCTACGCCGACGAGGCCGTGACCCCACTCCGCATCCTTACCGTCGCTTCAATCCCCGCCTTCCTCAACGGGATCCTGGGGACGCGGGTCCGGGTGCGAAAGCGCTCCCTCCCGCTCATCATCGCCGCGACGATCGCGACCGTCATCACGCTCGGCCTCGGGTGGTTCCTCCTGCAAAACCCGGACTTCGGGATCGACGGGCTCGCCTACGCCTACGTCATTGGACAGGCGGCCGCGACGCCGTATCTGTACTTCGAGGCCCGCGAGTCGTACGAGGCGGTCCCGATGGAGCCGCTCGTCGGGCAGCCGCTGGAGTGAGCGATGGCCACGGCCGTGTCGACGCCCCAGGTGGCGACGGTCCGCGCCTCCCGGTGGACCTATCTTCTGGCGTACCTCGCCCTCGTCACCCTCGCGGAAGTCTTCATCGCGATTCCCGGTCCCGCGAGCCCGGTCGATCGTCCTTTCCAGCCGATCGGCCTGTCGATGCACATCCTCCTCGTCTTCTCCCTCCTGTTCCTCTCCGTCTTCCAGCAGACGAAGGACGCCACCTTGGCGGCGCTCCTCGTCGCGGTGAGCCTCGCATCCCTCGTCCGCGTTTTCTCCCTCGCGGTCCCGCGATTCGACTTCGTCGCGAGCCCGGAGATGAACCCGCTGAACACGATCCCGTGGCTCGCCCTCGTCAGCATCCCGCTGCTCGTGTCCGTCGCGGCGGTGGCCTACGTGCAGCGCCTCGGGGCGCGGGACCTCGGCCTCCTCGTCCGTCGGGTCCGGGAGGTCCCCCTCCAGTTCGTGGTCGCGATGACCGGGATCCCGCTGGGCCGGCTCGAGTACGCCATCCTCCGGCCGGCACCGTGGATCCCGCCCGATTCCCTCGGCTGGCTCCTCGGTGGCGCGGTCGTCATCTTCCTCGCGACCGGCCTATCCGAGGAACTCATCTTCCGCGGCATCCTGTTGAGGCGGGCCGTCGAAGCCCTCGGCGGCCGGTCCGGCCTCCTCTACGTGACCGCGGTTTTCGCCAGCCTGCACATCTTCTTCCTCAGCGGGTTCGACCTGCTGTTCGTCTTCGGCGTCGGCCTCTTCTATGGCTTCGTCGCCCTGAAGACGAAGAACCTGTGGGGCGTCATCTTGAGCCACAGCCTCGGAAACGTCATCCTGTACCTGGTCGCGCCGTTCCACTGACCGGATCGGATCCGAAAACACGTCCCTGAGGGCGAGGCGCTAGAGGACTTCGATGACCTTCACCGCGACGATGAAGGCGAAGACGACGAGGAGCGGGCTGATCGGGATGAGCAGCGTGTGGGAGAGGGTCCTCGATTTCGTGCTGCCCGTCTCCTCCGCGTGGGCGCTCGTGAGCTCCCGCATGATCAGGAACAGGATGAGGGAGGCGACCGCGGCAGCCCCGAAGCTGCCCGCGAGAAACGTCGACGTGACGGTAACGACGGTCGTAATCATCGGTGACCCTCTACCCTTTGCTCAAGTCTATTCATCAAAGTCTTATTTAAATCCACCCGTCACCCGTCGCTTTTTCGAAAATGGGACCGAATCCCTTCTTACCCGCCTGCTGGCGCATCACCTTTTGCGGCCGCCGGAGTCCCGCCCGCCGACGAGCGCGAACACGGTCAAGGCGATGTACCAACCGACTCCAATCCAGGCGTACCCGATGCCGAGGATGAGGGCGGTGTTGAAGTGATGGTTGTATTGGGCGAATCCATCGGCTCCCGGCAGCATCATCCCGGAGATGCCGAGGATCACGCCCGCGACCAGGGCCGGCCCGATCAAGTAGCGGCCGAGGAACTTGCGGCGCGCGATCAGGCGCTGCCGCCGCGACCCGAGCTTCGTGTCGTCCTCGTCGCTGTAGGGCGGCGAGCCCGATTGCGGGTTCGAGTCCATCGCTTGGGCCTCCCGCGTGGCGGACGCCTCCACCTCGCTCAGGCTCTCGAGCAGCTCGTCGATGTCCCTGTCGACCGTGTCGCGCGTCGTCGCGGTCTCCGCGAGCGGGGGCGGCAACGAGTCCGATTGTCGCACCATCGATCCGAGCCGGGCATCGACCTCCCGGATCTGCCGCGAGAACGAGGAACGGATGCTCAGTCCGAGGCCGCCGAGTCCGACGACGAAGATCGCGGCGACCAGCATGTACGTCGTATAGACCCAGCGGGTGATGTCCGGGGGATACCACGGGTTGGGCAGGCCTTGGGCGAACTGCCAGGCGATGGCCCCGACGACGAGAAAATACATGCCGAATCCGGCCGCGAGGACCGCCGGCCGGATACGCTTCGCCATGAGCACCCCGCCTGATGAGGAACCGGATATATTTCATTCCCCCCTTCTCACTTTTGATACCATCGTCCCGGCCTTCCAAAGGTATATCCGCGCCACGACCCTGTCCCGACCTCAGAGGAAGGCCCGAGCCCCGCATCCGGGTCGGGCCCGATTCGAGGGCAGCCGGATGGGATTCCCGACGCGTTCCTCGCGATACGTCCTGCGGGAGCTCCTGCTCCTGGTGATCGCGGTCGCCGCGGCCTTCGTCTTCATCAATCACGACAACCTCTACCTGAATCACCCCTTCCGACTCGCCGACGCACGGATCGAGTCCTACCTCCTCGCGTCGGTCGTCATCTACCTGTTCCTGCGGGTCGCGATCATCGCGTTGGAGATGCGTCCTCCGCGGCCCGCCGACGGCCTCCTGCGATGCCCGGAATGCGGGCAATGGATCGACGTTCGATCGGCCGACGGCCTCGCGGCCCACCATCGGATCGCGTTGACGCCGAAGCCATCTCCGAAGGAAATCGTCTCCGCCGTCGCCCTGCGAAAGGCCGTCGATGCGGCTCGGTTCGGACCCCTGGCGCCCCAGGTCGAAACGGGGAAGGCGCAAACCCCCGCGATGCCGATTCTTGAGAACTTGACCGGGCAAGACCTAATCGAGGCCCTCCACGATCCCGACTTCGTCGAACGGATCCGCCACAGTCCGCAACGGCCGCTCGACCGGGACCTCAAGCGCTGAGTCCGACGAAGACGAGCAGTTCCTCGAGGATTCGATAGGTGAATCCCCAGATGAGCCGGTCGCCCGACATATACGACGGGACGTACAATTCGCCCAGGATTGTCGGGACCAGCGTCTTGCCCTGAGTCGCCGGCAACGCCGAGAGGGGGACCCAGAAGACGGAGGTCATCTCCGGCCCCGGGCTCGCTTCGAGCGGCGCGGTCGCGATCGCCACGAACGGGACGACGAGCAGCTCCGGCTTGTTGCCAGGGGCCCGCGGGGCCATGTGACCTAGCGTCTCTGCATGGCCCCCGACGTCGATGCCGACCTCCTCTCGCGTCTCTCGGAGCGCGGTGCTCAGGAGCGTTCCGTCCTCCGTGTGATGCCGGCCGCCCGGGAGGCCGATCTGACCGGACCAAGGGTCGCCCTCGCGCTTTCGACGTTCGCCGAGGAGGACCTCGAGACCTTCGGTGCCTTCCCGCAGGATGATCATCACCGCGGCCGCGGGTTTCGTCTTCAGCTCGGCCTCCGCGAGTTCGAGAGGCAGGAGGAACTTGCGCAGCCGTTCGATCGACGCCTCGCTCACGGCGAAATGGCAACGCTTCGTCGATAATTAGGGTTGACTCGAGGAATCGTGAGGTGCGGGAGGCGACAAACGCGGTCGCGCGGAAGATTCGCGACCGACATTCGTCGCGGCAACCCCCCATCGACGCGATCCGTAGTGCTGTTTCTCCTCCTGATAATACGGGATCCGATTGGGGGAATGCTTTTTGAAGTCACTCAGCGTATCGACTCTCGCCCAACGGACTTGTGTCCTCGCGGGGAGGGGAATTAACGATGCAGGATGGAGTAGGTGCGGGAGCGCTAAGCTCGGTACGAAGGCTCCCGGCAATCGCGCTGGCTTTTGTGATGGTCGCATCGATCGGCGTCGTGCCGGTGCAAGCGGTGGCGACGGCGGTCGTCGGCACGTCCGCGCTGAATTGGGCGCACCTGGCGAACGCGTTCGGCGATCGGGCGCAACCGATCAGCGATCTAGGCCTCACGAAAGAGATGATCCCGCTCGGATTGAATGCCCGCGGCCCGGTCGAGATGGTCGTTTCCCTGGAGGGAAATTCGCTCGCCGCGGAGCAGCAGTCGCGGATCGACAGCGGTCGCGCGGCCCTCGACGCCGCGGGACAGAAGACGTTCGTCGCCTCCTTGCGGCAATCCCAGGCCGCCGTCAAGGCGGGCCTCCTCGCGGCCGGCGTGCACATTCTCCATGAATATCGCATCGTGTTCAACGGCTTCGACGTGATGGCGGACCGGACGACCCTGATCCGAGCCCTCTCGATCCCCGGAGTGGCGCGGCTCGTCCCCGTGCAGAGCGCCTCGCCGAGCCTCGACAACAGCGTTCCGTTCATCCTCGGCGGTGAGAGCTATGCCGACCTCGGCGCCGACGGCACCGGCATGCGCATCGCGATCATCGACACCGGGATCGATTACACCCACGCGGACTTCGGCGGCAGCGGCAACCCGGCGGACTACGCCGCGAACGATCCGACGGTCATCGAGCCGGGGACGTTCCCCACGTCGAAGGTCATTGGCGGGACGGACCTCGTCGGCGAATGGTACGATTCCAATTGCCCCGCGGTGCCGCCGAGCCCGGGCACCTGCAGCAGCATCCCCGTGCCGGACCCGGACCCGCTCGACGTCGCGGGACACGGGACGCACGTCGCGGGCATCGCCGCGGGCATCGGGACCTCGAAGGTGGCCCATGGCGTGGCGCCGGGCGCATCCCTCCTGATCTACAAGGTGTTCGCGCTCGGATCGACGAGCTCCGCGAACGTCGCCGCCGCGATCGAGATGGCGGTCGACCCGAACGGCGACGGAGACACGTCGGACCACGTCGACGTGATCAACATGTCCCTCGGCAGTCCCTACGGCCGGAACACGGACCTGACGGCCGTCGCATCGAACGCCGCGGCGGCGCTCGGCACCATCGTCGTCGCTTCCGCCGGCAACTCGGGGAACAATCCTTACTTCGCCGGATCCCCCGCCGTCGCCTCCGACGCGATCAGCGTCGCGGCCGGCAACGATCCGGGCGTGACGGTGCAACTCGTGACCGTCGCCGGGAGCAACGGCGCGGACGGGGACAAGGAGGCCCTCGAGGGCGCCTTGACCGTCCCCCTCGCCGTCACGGGCACCGTGAGCGGCCCGGCCGTCCAGCTCGGGGCCGTGGGAACTCCGGACGCAAGGGCCTGCAGCGCCCTGCCCGCGGGCTCCCTCACCGGGAAGATTCCCTTGATCGAGCGGGGCGTCTGCACCTTCCGGACGAAGGTCCTGAACGCGCAGGGAGCCGGCGCATCCGCCGTCGTCGTGTACAACCAACTCCCCGCCGCGGACCCGATCATCATGGGCGGCAGCGGGGCCGGCATCACGATCCCGGGCGTCATGATCGGGAACCTCGACGGGATCGCGGTCTCCGGCGCGATCGGCGCGGGGACGACGTTCACGATGGACCCGGCGAACACCCTCTCGATCCCGAACCGCCTGCAGGGCTTCACCTCCCGCGGGCCTCGGTTCGGCGATTCGGTCCTGAAGCCGGACATCACGGCTCCGGGCGGCAACATCTTCTCTGCGTTTGTCGGGAGCGGCGACGACGGAATCAACCTGTCCGGCACGTCGATGGCGTCGCCGCACGTCGCGGGGGCCGCCGCGCTGCTGCGCCAGCTCCACCCCACGTGGAGCGTGCAGGAGGTCAAGGACGTCCTGATGAACACCGCGACGGACGCGGAGCGGGGCGGCGAAGTCTACCCCGTGGCCCTGATGGGCGCGGGACGCGTCCGCGTCGACGTCGCGGCCGACGTCTCCTCGGTCGTCGTCCCCGGGAGCGCGACCTTCGCCGTCCGCGAGAGCGACCGGACGGCCGTGAAGATGTACACCTTCGACCTGCAGGTCCGGAACAAAGGGACCTCGACGAAGACCTTCGCGATCTCCGACGCGTTCCGCACGCCGACGGAGGACGATGGCAGCATCATGCTGTCCCATCCGGCCTCGATCTCGGTCAGCCAAGGTCGGGCGAGGACCTTCACCCTCTCCCTGCAGATCGACTTCCGCCTCCTGCCGCCGAGCGACTTCCTGGAGTACGACGGCTTCGTGACGCTGACGCAGACGAACGGCGGGGACGTCCTCCGGGTTCCGTTCCACGTGATCCCGGTCGCACGGTCGGCCGCCGGGACGACGGGCAACGAGGATTCGCACTTCACGCTACGCAACCGCGGCCTGGCGGACAGCCTCGTCGACATCTACCAGCTCGGGGTGCGCGATCCGAACGAGGACCTGATCCACGAGGCGAAAGGCCTCCCGAACGACCCGGACAACTGGTTCGACATCCGCGCGACCGGCGCCCACGCGTTCGACGTGCCGGGCCTCGGCCGGATCCTGGAATTCGGGATCGCCACGTGGGGCCTGCGGAGCGTCGCGAACATGATGGTCACGGAGGTCTGGATCGATGCGAACGGGGACGGGACGCCCGACTACCTCGTGGAAGTCGCGGACCTCGGCCTCTTGCTCTTCGGTTCCTTCGACGCGACGGGCCAGATGGTCTCGGCGGTCGTCGAGCTCACGTCCGGGAACGGTTTCCTCGAGTTCCTCGTCGCGAACCCGCGGAACACCGCCGTCCAGACGGCGCCGATCCTCCTGGACGACCTGAACTTCCTCGGGGCCACGTTCGGCGCCCCGCAGATCGACCCGAGCCATCCGACCTTCCGCTACATGGTCGACACGAACGACCTTGAGACGGGAGCCCAGGACACGACCGGGTCCGCAACGTTCAACGCGATCCAGCCGGCGGTCGATGCGAGCCCGAACTTCCTCGCGCTTCCGGCAGGGACGTCGGCCCGGATCGACGTGATTGGCGAGGGCAGCCTCCTCGTCCTCTACTACAACAACGTCGCGGGACCGGCCCAAAGCCAGATCGTCCAGGTCGGTCACGGGAACTGAGCGCATCGGAGACGCGTGTGGGAAAAGGCGGTCAGCGGGAGCCCTGCGGGAGGGCGCGCATCCCGCGGGGCTCGGACGGGAAGCGGGCGGCCTCCCGGAATCCGGCCCCGTTGAAGCGAAGTCGATTTATCTCCCGCCGAATTGGCGTGGCAGCATGAGGCCCGCGAAGGGAACGCGGACGGCGCTGCGATGCGTCGCCGCGGCTGCAATCGTGTTCCTCGGCCTCACGTCGCTCCTGTCGGCCTCTCCCGTGGCCACCGCCGCGGGACCAACCCTCACCATCGTGTCTCCCGCGGACCGTTCTGTCATCGGGAATGGGAGCCCCGTCTACGTCGTCTACGAAGTCTCGAGCTTCAACCTCACCCCGCCCGGGGGTGGTCCCGATCCGAACGGCGGGCACACGCTGGTGTTCGTGGACGGCGCGCTCACCCTCGAGACGGCCGCGCAGACGGTCCCATTGTATCTGGCCTCCGGAGGCCACGCCATCCAGCTGCGGCTCGTGTCCACGAACGGATCCGCATTGGTCCCCGATGTGAGCGCGTCGATTTCGGTGACGGTCACCCAGGGACCCGTGACCGGTACACCGCGAATCGAAATCCGGTACGTCGAAATCACGTTTCCGACGCCGGGCCTGGTGCTCGGGCGCGACGTCACCGTCTCCTTCCAGATCACCGACTTCGCCTTGGTGGCCCCGGTCCGACGCGAGCCCGTGCCGAATGAAGGGCACATCGAGGCGTACCTGGACGGCGTCCACTACAGTTCGGTCACGGCCTTCCGGCCGATCCCCTTCTCCGATCTGCCGGACGGGGACCACACCGTCACCCTTCGGTTGGTGGACGACGCGGGCACGCCGCTGACGCCGGACGCGTCGGATTCGGTCACGTTCCGCATCCAGTTCGCGCCGATCGTGGACATCAATCCCTACCTGTCGGTGACCCAGATCATCCTGGCCGCGGCCATCTTGGTCGTCTTGTTCTATCGGGATTGGGGGCGCTCCGTACTCGACCGCCTCGTCGCCCGAATCCGCGGGAGGAACGCATGAGGACTTTGCAGCATGCGTCGGAAAGGGGCTCGGATTCCCGAAGACGTTCCTACGTTCTCGTGCTGAGCGTGATAGGCGTGCTCGCCGCGTCGTTCTCCGCTTCGACCGCGAAGGCCGTCGCTCCGGCCCTTTCCATCCTGTCTCCGACTGACGGGACCATCGTCCCTGGCGGGAATCCGGTGATGGTTCGCTTCGCCATCTCCGACTTCACGATGGTCCAACCGGGGAGGGCCGGGCAGGTCGGCAATCCCAACGAGGGACATGCGCGGGCGTACCTGGACGGCCAGGTCGTCCGTCTTGTCACCGATCCCGAGCCGTTCTCGCTCTCCCTCCCCTCGGGACCTCACACGATCCGGATGCAACTCTTCGCGGACAACGGCACGCCGCTGAGTCCCGACGTGAGCGCATCCGTCCGCGTGATCGCCACGCAAGGTCCCGCCGCCGGGGTTCCTGAAATCAAGATCCTCTCTCCCACGCCGCTCGAGGCGACGGGCCACGGCATCTACGTCTCCTACCGGATCTCGAACTTCACCCTCGTGGAACCGCACGGACAGCCGAACGCGCCGAACGAAGGGCACCTGCAACTGCTCGTCGAAGGGATCGTGGTGATGGAGGTCGTCCAATACGATCCGGTCCTCCTCGTCTCCCTGCCGGACGGCGACATCACGATCGGAGCGCGCCTCGTGAACAACGACGGCAGCGAGGTGACCCCAAGCGCCGCCGCGAGCGTCGCGATCCATGTGGCCGCGTCCTCCGCCGTCAGCCTGCCGCTCGTTTCGAACGGCGGAATCGCGCTGCTCCTCGCCTTCATCCTGGTCGTCCTGATCCTCCGACGGAGACAGGCCGCGCGCGGGAACGATAAGCTCCGCGTGGAGAAACCGTAGCGGGAGATGGTCGGCGTGAATCGGACAGCCCTTATCCTCGTCTGCGTGGCGATCGGGTTGCTCGGAGGGTCCGGCCTCATGGCGCCGAATGTACGCGCGGCTCCGGGACCCACGCTCTCCATCGTGTCTCCTGCGAACAACGCGATCGTCGGCAACGGATCGCCGGTCGCAATCGTCTTCGCGGTCACGAACTTCAATCTCACCGAGCCGGACGCCGGCCCGTCCACCCCGGACTCCGGCCACGCCGCGGTCTTCGTCGACGGCGGATTCGCGGAGACCTCGAGCACGAACACCGTCGTGATCCCGCTCCCCTCCGGCCCGCACTCGATCCGTTTGCAGTTGGTGATGAACAACGGATCCGCCCTGAATCCGGACGTCACCGCATCGGTCGCGGTGATGGTGACCCGCGGACCCGCGACGGGCGCCCCGGGCCTCTCGATCGTCTCGCCCCGCGAGGGCGCGCTCCTCGGGACCGATTCCACGGTCTCGTTCCGCGTCACGAACTTCGTCCTCGTCCCGGCTGGGGATCCCGCGGGCGTCCCGAACGAAGGCCGCGTCCGCGTGCGACTCGACGGGGCGAACTATTCCGAGCTCACGGACGCCGCGCCTCTGCACCTGAACCTGAAGGACGGCCCCCACACCCTGACGTTGGAACTCATCGACAACGGAGGCCAGTCCCTGACCCCCGCCGTCGCCGCGACCTTGCACATCTCCGTCCGGGCGCTCCTCGGCCGAGTCCAGCCGTTCGACGCGACCCCGTACTTCGCCCTCGCGAACGTCCTCCTCGGCCTCGGGATCGTCGCGGCGATCTATCGCAAGCTGGAGGTGGACTGATGGCGCGAGGCGCTTGGGCCATCGCGGTCCCGGTCGTCCTGCTGAGTTGTCTGTTTGGGCTGACGATGGAAGTCCGGGCCGCGGGACCCTCGTTGTCGATCCTATCCCCCGTGAATGACCAGGTGGTCGGAAACGGCACGCCGGTCACCGTCCACTTTGCCGTCTCGAACTTCGCGTTAGTGCAACCGGGCCGAGTCGGGCAGACCGTGAATCCGACCGAAGGCCACGTCGACATGTATGTGGACGGCGCCTACTCGCGGCTGCTGACGAGAGTCGAGCCGATCTCCCTCTCCCTGGAATCGGGGCCCCACCTAATCCGGCTTCAGCTCGTCCAGAGCAACGGATCCCTTCTGACCCCGGACGTGAGCGCGTCCGTCCGCGTCCTGACGACCCACGGCCCGGCGGTCGGAACGCCGACGATCGCGATCGTCTGGCCGAAGCCCGCTGCGGAGACCGGCCATGATGTCTACTTCGCGGTCGTGGTCACGAACTTCACCTTCGTGGACGCACATGGCCAGCCCAATGCCCCGAACGAGGGCCACCTCCAGATCGTCCTCAATGGCGTCATCCAGGAACCGCGCGCCTACGATCTCGGCTTCATCGTCGACATGCCCGACGGGGACAACACGGTCACGGCGCGTCTGGTCAACAATGACAACACGCCGCTCAGTCCCGACGCCTCGACCTCCGTCACGTTCCACATCGCCGGCGCCACGAATCCAATCGGATCGGAGCAGCTCACAGGCTCCGTCTCGGGGATCCTCGCCGTGATCCTCGTCGTGCTGCTCATCCGTCGCCGCAAGGCGGTCGCGCGATTCTCGGATCAGAAGGATCGGACGTCCTAGGCGGGAGGCCCTGGGCTCTCCGTCACGGCGGATTGAGGTTCAGGTTCGCTCGGAGCTTTCCGTCGGGAGAGCCACCAGCCGACTCCGAGAGCCAAGGTTCCCCCGAGGACCCAGGCCAGGGGCAACCAGTCCGGGTTCACGCGGAGCAGCAGGCCGACGAGGAAGAAGGCGACCGTCGAGATGCCCAACGTCCCGCCGAGGACGATTAAGGCCAGGGGCCGGCGGTCCACGTTGAACTGCGCCTTGTAGATCTGGATTCCGGCCTTGGGGAGCGTGGCGAGGAGGAACAGCTGCAAGGCCAGGGAGTGCGCGCCATATTGCGTCCCTCCGAGGATCGTCATGGCGACCTGCGCGAGCACGACGCCGAGGGCGACCATCGGGACGAGGATCGCCGCGAGGAGACGACGCATGCTCGCCGTCAGCGAAGCCGGCAGGCGGTCGCGGATCGAGCCGTGGGCGTAGAGGGACTTGGACACCGACTCGGGGATGTAGTTGAGGACCTCCGCGAGCTGCAGCGCGATGAAGAAATAGGAGGTCGGGGCGGACCCGATGAAGATCAGCAGGAGGGCCGGGCCGACGCGGCTCGGCAGGGAATAGACGAGGCCGGAGAGCCAGTTGCCCGCGGAGAGTGAGGCGAGCTCTCGGAGGCGGACGGGGACCCCACGTTCGTTCTGGAGCGGCCAAACCCGCCGGACGAGGAAGAGGCTCACGAGCATCACGACGAGGAGCGGGAGCGTGTAGGCGGCAGACAGGCCCACGACGCCCTCGGACAAGAGGGCGAAGAGGAGGATGATCTTCGCAATGCCGTATGACACGGCCCGATAGGCGAGGTACTCGCTCTTCCGCGCCGCGAGGATCGAGGCGTCCGTGATCTGGAAGCACGTCTGCGACGTCGTCTGCACGACCGCGATGACGACGAGGGCCGGGAGGATCTGCAAGACCGCGAGGTCGTTGCTGACCGTGAGCACGACCAGGGAGAGGACGAGCCCCACGACCGACGCGAGTCCCCCGCCGACCAGGAGGATCCGCCACATGAGCGCCCGAGGCCGGCTCGCCCGCGGCGCATAGCGGACGAGTCCGTTGTCGAGCCCGAGGATGCCGATCGACGTCGCCAAGGAGGAGAGGCCCACGATCGACCCGGCGATCCCGACCGCGTTCGCGCTGAACAGCCGCGCCGCGAGGCCCCAGAAGACGAAGCCGAGGACGGCGCTCCCGATGCTGCCGGCGAGCACCCAACCGCCCTGCTCCCGGACGAGGGCCGCCTCGGAGATCCCTCCGGTCGAGAGGACAGGCTTCATCCAAGGGAATTCCCAGCCCTCGATGACGCTCACGAAAGATGGCAACGTGGGCGGGCCCGATAAGGATTACCCGAACGCGCGGCGCGGCGCCTATTTCCTTCGTGGAAGGCGCTGCGGATGCGTGTGCCCTTCGAGGATCCAAGCGACCTTCTCGTCCAGGAGGAGATCGAAGACCGGCGTCGCGAGCTCGCGGCTGTCATCGCCATGCATTTCGAGCAGGCCGGCGATGCGGCCAGGGCGGTGGAGCATCTCATCGTGGCCGGCGAGCATGCGCTCGAACGGTTCGCGCAGCGCGAGGCGGTCTCGTTCTTCGCCCGCGCCGTCGACCTGTTGCCCGCGGACGACCCCCGGGTCGACCTCCGTATGCGTGCCGCGATCGGTACGGCGAGAGCCGGTTGGACCTTCAGCGGCCTGAGCGGAGCGAAAGAGCAGCTCGAGCGTGCTATCGCGGTCGCCGGCGACCGGGCCGACCGCCGGCTCCTGGCCGAAGCGTACTTCTGGGTCGCCTTTCTGCGACGCATGAGCGGAGAGTCGCCGGACTCGAGTCCGCAGCTCAAGCACGCCCTCGACCAGATCGAAGCGATCGGTGAACAGCTCGGGGATCCCAGCGCCCACGCGATCCCAAAGGCGTTCATGGGAGCCGGTGTCATGTTCAATGGTGAGCTTCGGAAGGGCGCGCAGATGCTGAGCGAAGCGCTCGACGAGCTTGAGGGTAGGACCGATCCGCTTTCCACCGCGATCCTCTCAGGTTTCTTGACGATCACGTACGCGCGGCTCGGCGAGTTCGCATTGGCCGAGCGCGCCCTCAGCCGGGCGATGCGCTTTGCCGACCAAGGGGATGAGATCGCCCGGCTCGACTCGCGCATCGCGCGCGTTTCCATCCTCCTGGAGCGAGGGGATATCCACGAGGGTTCGGTCCTTGCCTCACAGTGTGCCGAAACGTCGGAAGCGCTCGGTGCGACGTCGTGCTCCGTCGCCGCCAACGTCTTCCTCGGGCAGTCACGCCTCATCCAGGAAGACGCGCTTGGTGCACGAGGCCCGCTCGAGCGCGGCCTCGAGCTTTCACTGGTGACGTACATGGCACCGATGCGGACGCTCGCTCAGGGCATGCTGGGTTCGGTCAAGGCGCGCCTGGGCGACCTGCCTGCTGCCGACGCCGGCTGGAGCGAGGCGCTTGCGGACGCAGACACCGCCGGCGATCGCTTCGGCGAAGCGGTGACACTGTGGGGCCGGGCCCGAACGCACCTGAGGCAACAATCCCCGGACTCCGCCGCCGCGCTTACCGACCTCGACAGAGCGGTCGCATTATTCGAAGTGATGGAGGCGCGGCCGTCGCTAGCCCGAGCTCTGCGCGATCGCGCGCTGGTGCTGCGCACCGTCGGCCGCGGCGGAGAGGCCGGTGAGGCCGAGCGCCGGTCGCGCGAGATTGCGGCTGAGATCGGTCTGAAGGACTTCAGCTGAGCTCTGAGGTCAGCTTCAGAGGCGCGGTGGCGCTCGACAGCACCGCGGCTATCGTCGCTGCGACCGGTAACGCGAGCGCCGCCGTCACGATGAACGGGAGGAGCGGGTCCGCCTCGTAGAGGAATCCCGCGATGGTTCCGCCGCTGCCGAATCCGATCGCGAATGCGACCTGGTACGTCGCGTAACCGAATGCTGCCCGCGCCGGCGGGATGATGCGCTCGACGGCGGCGGCGAGCACCGGGTTCGGCGCCTGCGTGGCGCCGAGCAGGAGCGCGGCCACGGCGATGATCGGCTCGTTCCGACCGGAGAAGGCGACGAGCAGCGCCGCTCCGGTGAGCACGCAGGCGGCGGCGATGAGCGCGGGCACGGTGCCCAGAGCGTCGGCGAGCCGGCCCATCCCCACCGCGAGTAGCGTCGCGCCTAGCGAGATGAGCCCGAGATAGAAGCCGATGCGCTCGAGCGGTACCGCCGCGACGTCGCGCAAGTAGACGGGCAGCAGCGCGAGCGAGAGGATCGAGAGCGCCGCACCGAACGGCGTCACCGCGAGCAACGTCCAGAATGCGCGCGGCGGACGGAACGCGCCGCGTTCGGGCAAGGGCGGTGTCGCGCGCAGACCGAGAATCAGCGCCGTCGAGACCGTCAGCAGGACCGCCGCGACCGCGACGGCCGCGCGCAGACCGAATCCCACGGCGATAGGTCCGGCGAGCGGTGACCCGGCGATGTTCCCCGCGAAGTACGCACCGAGCACCAGCCCCATCGCGCTGCCGAGCTGCGCGCGCGGCACGGTGGCCGAGATCAGCGCGAACATCACCGGGAGCGAAGCGGAGCCCGACCAATAGAGCGCGGATCCGAGGAACGCTCCGTGCCAGTCGCCAAGCGGAACGAACGACCAGACGCCCAGGGTCGAGGCGACATACGCGGCGAGGAGAACAGCTTTCCGGCCGACGCGGTCCGCTAGGTAGCCGGCCGGCAAAAAGCAAAGGACGGCCACGAGGTTTCCGGCGCCGAATACGACCCCGATCTCCTGCGGCCGCGCGCCGAGGTCCGTGAGGTAGAGCGGCCAGATCGCGGAGAGCAGGCCGAACCCGAGTCCCCATAGCAGCTCCGCGCCGACGAGGAACCAGAGGTCACGCGGTAACCTGGTCAGCGGCCCTTCACGATGCCGCGCGAGCGGCGCTCCTCGAACTCCGCGCGTGCTTTCGGCAGCACCTCGGGATCAGCCAACACGTCGATGGCCGTGAGTGCGAGCGCCTTCGCGCCGACGAGCGCGTTCTCATGCGCCTCCAGGGAGACCACCGCCTCGCGGAACGCCGTCGAATGGCCGGGGATCGACTCCTGGGAGATCGCGACGTACGGGTGGATCGCCGGGAGGACCTGCATGACGTTGCCCATGTCGGTCGAGCCCACGCGCTCGTCATCACGCGCTTCGAAGACCTGGATGCCTTGCGCGCGCATGTGATGCGCCCAGCGCTCCGCGATCGGCGTCGAGAAGACCATGTTCTCGTAGCCCGCGTTCTCGTTGACCGTGAGCTTGAGCTGCGTGCCGGTCGCGAGCGCGGCGCCCTCCGCGCACGCGATGAACCTCCGAAGGACCTCCTGCTGATAGCGGCGGTCTAGCGCGCGGATGGAGAAGCGCGCGGCCGCGTAATCGGGGATCACATTTGGCGCGCTTCCGCCCGAGGTGATGATCCCGTGAACGCGCGCATCGGGGCGAAGCTGTTGGCGCATCGCGTTGACGTTGTTGAAAAGCTGGAGGATGCCGTCGAGCGCATTGATCCCGAGGTCGGGTTGGGATGCGGCATGGGCGGCTCTTCCTTTGAACTCCACCATCACGCGGTTCGACGCGAGCGAGTGACGCCCGGCGAGCGATCGACCCGAGGTCGGATGGATCATCATCGCCACATCGACATCGTCGAATCCGCCGGCGCGGATGAGCGCGACCTTGCCGCCGCCGCCTTCCTCCGCGGGCGTGCCGATAGCCGCGACCGAACCATCGACGTCCGCGATGACCTGGCGGACCGCGACCGCCGCGGCGGTACCGATCATCGCGATGAGGTTGTGCCCGCAGCCGTGTCCGAGTTCGGCGAGCGCGTCGTACTCGGCGAGGATCGCGACGCGCGGGCCGCCGCTCTTCCCGGTCGCGTCGCCGCGATAGGAGGTCTCGATGCCCCGGTAGCCACGCTGGACCTTGAAGCCGTTCTTCTCCAGGAAGTCCGCGAGGCGAGTGGCAGCCTGACGCTCCTCGTACGCGGTCTCGGGATTCGCGTGGATCGCGCGTGAGAGCTCGAAGAGCGAGTCGCGGCGCTCGTCGATGGCGTGGAGCGCGCGCTTCCGCAGAGCGGCGATGTCGGGCACGTCCGCGATGCTAGCCAGCCGGCACGGTCGGCGCTGCTTGATGCCCGGCGATCATCGCGAGGATGATGCGATCGAGGGCGCGGTCCGCCTCCTCGAAGAGGAACGCGGCTTGTGCCGACTCGAGCGAGCGGCGACGTGCCACGTGCGCTATCTCCGCCATGAACCGAGCGCGGAAGTAGAGGAACGCCTGCGTCGCTTCGCCGAGCGAAAGACCAGCCCGCTTGGCCTCGACGCCGTACTCGTGTCCGAGTGACTCGGACTGCTTCAGGTACTGCTCCTGACCGGCGCGACGCGCGGTATCGAGATGACCGAGAAGCAGATCGCTCATGCGCACCCCGCGCTCACGGAACCAGCGCAGCGAACGCTCATCGAAGCGGGTGTGCCAGTCTTGGTCGGTGACGTCGGTGCGTACGCGCTTGCGGAACTCGGCGGCGATCTTGTCGGGCGTCTCGCCCATCGCGGTGAGCGAGGGACGCTTCATCGCGCGCGGGCGAGGAAGGAGCGCATCGATCGCGGAGCGAAGGAAGCGCCGATGACCACCCGGGGTGGTGAAGACGTCGACCTTCCCGTTGTCCGCCCAGCGGCGCAGCGTGTCCGGATCGACGCCGAGGACGCGGCTGGCCTCGCCGAGGGTGAGCCAGTCGCCGTGCTTGCTGGACGCGGTCGGTGCGGGAATACCGTAAATCTAGGCGAAACTGCC